>WNFE01000910.1_pt1 | contig 21647 bp, 18 predicted proteins | sample 5400451 | NCBI WGS metagenome assembly WNFE01 (sample SAMN13153344, study PRJNA577476) | soil metagenome | isolation source: 200 cm saprolite under Douglas fir tree site 2 hole 2 | place: USA:California | collected 2015-04-18
TCACCGCATGTCCCAACGAGGGACAGTGGACCTTTCCCGTCTCGATCGAGCGCCACCATGCACGCGACATGTGCCCGACAACGATCTGCCGAACCTCGAAGATATTGCGTTTGAGCGGCAGGCTGGCGCGCCAGACGAGCGAGAAGCGTTGCGCATCGGGCTCGATGATCACCGTGTCGATGGCCGCCTTCATCTCGTCGCGGCCGCCCTTGCGCCGAAAAAACACGACCGGCATCTCGACCGCAGACAACGGGAAATCACGCCGCCCATCCGGCGTCAGATTGAGCAGGATCACCGGCTCGCCGCCCACGATCTTGTCAACCTGCTGATCCTCGGGCGCGGCCTGAAAGTAGGCGGGGTTGAAATCGGCCGGCAGGAACGGGAAGACGTTGTCCTGCCAGTTCTGGTCGTAGGTGCCGGCGAGCGGGTAGCGTGAGGCAAAATTGCGCCCTATCGCACCGAACGACATCGGCCGGTAGTCGCCGTTGGGCGTCGTCACCGGCGCGTTGCTTTCCTCGGTATTCGGCATCGGCGTGTTGTCGACGAGGTAGGGCTCCAGCAGCCGGTGGTAGCCGCGGCCCACTGGGTTCGGCAGGTATGTGCGGTGCTGGCCGGGATCAGGATGGAAATTGTCGACGCCGCCGAAGGCATTGTCGTAGGAGATCGGCATCACCTCGAAGGGCTCCGGCGCGCCGGCGCGCGGCACCGGGCCGCCGCGCCAGTTTCGGTCACCCACCACCGTGAACAGCTTCTGCCAGGCGCCCAGCTTGATGCCGACCTGCACGCGCTGCGCCGCCTTGCCGCCCGGCGCGTAGGCGCTGCCGTTGAGGAGAATGTCGCAGCGTGGCTTGTGCGGCGCCCAGTCGCATTCCGCCGTCACCGCGGAGAGGCCGGGCTCGCCCGTAAACTTGTCGGCGTCGGTAAGCGGCACCTGCTCCTCGGCGAGCTGCGGCTGCTCGCCGCGCGGCGGCAGGGTGAAGGTGCCCTTGACGGCGACGACGAGGCGCTCGGCGCCGCTCGGCTCCATGCCGAGCGTGTAGCCCGCGGCCATGCCTGTCGCGTTGATGAGTTTCAAGGTGCTGCGCTTCCCTCAGTTGATGTCGACGGAGGCCCCTTTGATGCGATGGACGCCCGACGACCGGCTCGAGAGATAGCTGCCGCGGATCCGCACTTTGCCGGCGCGGGTCAGCGTGATGCTGGCACGCCCGCATTCGAGGACGATCTCCTGCTTGGCCTTGAGCACCAGCCGCTCGCCGTCGAGCTCGGCCACGCGCGCGCCGCCCGGCACCGGCTCGCCCGGCGGACGTACGAGGCCGACGATCACTGGGCGCGCGCCGTCGCCCTCGGCGAAGAGCAGCGCCACCTGCCGGCCGATCGCCTCGGCGCCGTAGAGCGCGGTGGTGAGCGCCGGCAGCGGCCCGCCCGCGGCATTGCCGGGATAATCGACGAGCGGCCGCGCTTGCGCGTCGAAGCCGTCGAGAATGCCGATGACGATCTCGGGCCAGCGCGGCGCGGCGGCTTGCGGCGCCGGGGCCAGCGCTGCCGCACGCGCCTCAGTTCTGGAGGATCTTCGACCCTTTGATGATGACATCGCCTGACCCCGTGATCGTGATCTTCTTGCCGTCGATGGTGATATCGCCGCTCTTCTTCATGTTGATGGTTGCCGAGCCGCAGGTGAGAGTGATCTCGTCGCCCGCCGAAATCGTGAGCTTCTTGCCGATCGACTGCGAATCATCCTTGCCGATGCTGAGCTTGCGGGCGCCGTCGATCGACACCGATTCATCCTTCGCGACGCTCTCCGTCCGGCCGCCGCTGATGGTGATGCTTTCGTCTTTCGAGACATTCTCGGTGCGGCCGCCGCTGATGGTGATGCTCTCGTCCTTCGAGACATTCTCGGTCCGGCCGCCGCCGATGGTGATGCTCTCGTCCTTCGCCACGTTCTCGGTGCGGCCGCCGTTGATCGTGATGGTCTCTTCCTTCTGAACCGTCTCGGTGCGGTTGGCGTTGATGGTGATGGTCTCGTTGTTGCCCACCGTCTCCGTGCGGTCGTGCTTCACCTCGGTCTTCTCGTCGTTGCCGATGGTAATGGTTTGGTTGTGGCCGACGTCCTTCGTGCGGTCGTTGCCCACCTTCTTGGTCTCGTCGTGCTCGATGACGAGGTTGCGGTCCTTCTGGGCGTGGATGTAGATCTCCTCGCTGCCCTTCTTGTCCTCGAAGCGCATCTCGTTGGAGCCGCCGCCGCCCTTGCTCGAATTGCTCTTGATGGTCGATTTCGTCTTCTCTCCGGGCAAGGCGTAGGGCGGCTTGTTGGCGCCGTTGTAGACACAGCCCGTCACGATCGGCTGATCGGGATCCCCCTCGAGGAAATCGACGATCACCTCCATGCCGATGCGCGGGATCCACATCGAGCCCCAGCCGCTGCTCGCCCACAATTGCCCGACGCGCATCCAGCACGAGCTGTCCTGATCCTTCTTGCCCTTGCGGTCCCAGTGGAACTGCACCTTGATGCGGCCGTGCTCGTCGGTGTGGATCTCCTCGCCGCTGGGACCGACGACCAGCGCCGTCTGCGGCCCCTGCACGACCGGCTCCGGCGTCACGCAGGGCGGGCGGAACTGCTCCGCGCTGGACATGCCCGTGAAGCTGCAGTCGAAATTGCTGTCGTCCTCGCCGCCGCCGGCGCCGTAGTCATTGCTGCGCGCCTCGTAGGTCGCCGAGGTGATCAGGTATTCGCGGTTCTGGTCGTCGCGCGGAAAGCCGGTGAGCGCGAAGAGCGCGCCCACGGCGAGACCACGCGCATTGCCGATCCCGTGCACCACCTGATAGCGCGTGCGCAGCTCGTCGAGGCGGATGCGCGCCAGGCTGCCTCCGGCGTCCGGCGTCGTATAGGCGCCCGGATAGTCGCGCATCTCGCCCTTGGCATGGCCGTGCCCGCGCGGATCGTTCACATTGGCGCCGAGGTCCAGCGCCGGCTTCTTGAAATCATAGTCGGTGTGGCTGTACTCGCCGCTCTGCACCTCCCAGGCAACCCACCATTGCGAAATGTGATCGCGCTTGCGCCGTCCGGTCTGCTCGGGCGGGTAATAAGGCACGCTGTCGTAGCCGGCGACCTTCGGATGCGAGTGGGTGGAATCGGTCAGCACCAGCGAGTGCTTGCTCGCCGTATGCTCGAAATAATAATAGATGCCCTCATGCTCCATGAGCCGGCTGACGAAGTCGAAGGCCGTCTCGCGGTACTGTACGCAGTATTCCCAAGGCTCGTAGCTGCGGCTCAGCCCGTCCTTGAAATCGGTGAAGCCGAGATCGCGGAACACCGTCTTGATGATGTCCGGCACGTTCTTGTTCTGGAAGATGCGGCAGTCGGCGCTGCGCGTCAGGAACCACAGCCACGGCCGCAGCGTCGCGCGGTAGGCGTGGATCTCGCCGATGGGCTCGACATAGGCGAATTCGGCGACATGGCCGTGGAAATGGCGCTCGCCCTTTGCCTCGGGCAGCTCGATGCTCACCGACACCGGGGCGCCGAGGATCTGCTCGGGCTTGATCGCCTTGTTGGTGCTGAACAGGTTGAGGTCGATCTTGTAGAGGCCGCTCAGCTGCTCGCTGGCGCTCATATGCCCGAACAGCAGCACGTCCTTGCCGAGCGGTGTCGAAACCTTGAACTGACGGTTGGCTTGGGTCAGGATTGCAGCCATGCGCGCCTCGCGCTGATATAAACCAAAAGTAGCGAATTTCCCGGGTTGCGCCCAGCGCTGATTTCGCTCATGCGGCGCGCCTCGCGGCAGCGACGGCGAAATGCCGCGTGAAGCCGAAGCGACGATGGACGCCGGCAGGCTCGGTCAGCCGCGCCACGGGAAAGCGGAATTGCGGCTTGTCGAGCAGCGTCACCCGCCACGCGTGGTCGCTGAAGAAATCGAACACGACGCTCTTGTCGGAGTCGAGTGTCAGGTTGCGGAAATTGCCGGTGGTGTAGAGGCCGTAGAACGAGGCCATGTCGACGATCCGGCAGGAGCGATCGATCAGGGTGACGTCGAGCCGCTCCTCGAAGGGCGTGTCGTGGGTGATGAAGAGCAGCCAGCCGCTGTCGGCGGCGAGTTGCGCCTCCAGCACCGCGCCGGGCACCACCGTACCGGTATCCTTGCCGGCGCGACGCAGCCGCGCGCGCGGCTCCTCGCGGGCCTCGCTGCCCGGCCTCCCCTCGATACGATCCAGCGCGAATTCCTGCACCATTTTCATGCCGGTTCATTTCTTGTGGAAGAGGGCGAAGTCGACGCCGAACGCCGCGAGCGCGCCGCAGGCGAAGGCGCCGACCGTCACGCAGACGGGCGCGCCCGGGCCACAGGCGAGGCCGGCCAGGGCCCCGCCCGCCATCGCGCCGGCGACGCCCGCGCCGGTGACGACGGCTTCGCGCCGGGCCGCCGCCCAGTGATCCTCGGCCGTCGCGATATTGTAAATCGAGATCGCCAGCGACAGCACCAGGAGCGCCCGGCCGCAGCGCGAGGCGCCGCGCATCATGGCGCTGACGCGCGGGTTGGCGCGGCCGGCCGACGCGACGATGGCGCCAAAGACCTCGTCCTGCTCGGCCTTGGACAGCGCGTCGAACGCCTTGTTGGGATGGAGCTCGATGGTCTTGCGCGCAACCAGCTCGTTGAGCGTCCGGCCCTGCGGCTTGAGCTGCTCGGCGATCGAGCGGCCGATGGGCGTGCTGCGCAGGCGCATCAGCTCCATCGCGTCGTTGCGCGCCTGCCATGCCTGCTCGGCCGCCTGGCGCCAAGTGAAGCGGCCGGCGCGGACCTCGCCCTCGAGCTCGGCGGCGAGCGCGCCGGCGGAGTGCTCGTATTGCACCCGCACCTGGCCGTCCGCCGTTGCCATGGCGGCGGCCGCCGTGAGGTCGGCGCGCATCGCCCTGACGGCGTCGTCGAAGGCTTGGCGATCGGGATCTTGCGGCATGCGCGCCCCTATCCCGCGGGCGTGGCCGCGGCAGCGGCAAGCATGAGGATTGCGGCCGACACGACAGGTCCCGTAGAGTATCCGCGCGTCACCCTGGCGCGGCGAGAACCATGACGACCGAGGCCCCCAGCGGCAGCGCCGAGGCCAGCCGTCCCGAGCCCAGGCCGGTCGGTGCCCTGCTCGCCGAGGCCATCGCGCTCCATCGCTCCGACCGGCTGCGCGAGGCCGAGCCTCTCTATGCGGCGGTGCTGGCGGACGCGCCCGACCATCCCGACGCGCTGCATTTCCTCGGCATTCTCAGGCATCGCCAGAACGCGAGCGCCGAGGCCGTGGCGCTCATCCGGCGCTCCCTGGCACTCGCGCCCGACAATCCCGATGCCCATAACAATCTTGGGAATGTCCTTTTCGAGACCGGCAGGGGCGAGGAAGCGGTCGCCGCCTATCGCCGGGTGGTCGAGCTTCGTCCCGAGGCCGCCGACGCGCATCACAATCTCGGTGTTGCGCTGCGGGCCTTGAGCCGGCCGGCCGAGGCCGAAGCCGCCCTCGAGCAGGCGATCGCGCTCGAGCCGCGAAAGGCGCTCTTCCATTACAGCCTGGCCATGCTGTGGCTGCGGCTCGGCCGGCCGGAGGACGCCCTTCCCATTCTGCACGTGGCGTTGGCGCTCGATCCGAATCTCACCCAGGCCCACGTCGCGCGCGTTCGGGCAATACGGCTCTCCGGCAAGTCCTCGGACGCCGCGGTCGAAGCCCTCGACGAATGGCTCGCGCGCGAGCCGGACAATCCGGTCGCGCAGCATTATCGGGCCGCCTATTCCGGCGACGCGATACCGGCGCGGGCTTCGGACGCCTATGTACGGTCGATCTTCGAGGGATACGCGGCCAGCTTCGATGCGCATCTCGACCGCCTCGGCTACCGCGCGCCGCAGCTGCTGCACGCCGCCATCGCCGGCGTCATCGGCGATCCCCGCCGATCGCTCGAGGTTCTCGACGCCGGCTGCGGCACCGGCCTCTGCGGCCCGCTGCTGCGGCCCTTCGCCTGCCGCCTCGAGGGCGTCGACCTCGCCGAAGCCATGCTGGCGAAGGCGCGCGAGCGCGATGTCTATGACGCGCTCTCCGCCGGCGAGCTCACCGCCTTCATGGCGGCACGAACGGGCAGCTACGATCTCATCCTCTCGGCCGATACCCTGGTCTATTTCGGCGACCTCTCGGCGGTCGCCGAGGCCGCTGCCGGCGCGCTGCGCCAGGGCGGCATCCTCGCCTTCACGCTCGAGCGCCTCGCTGCCGAAGACGCCGGACCCGGCTATCGCCTCGAGGAGCATGGGCGCTACAGCCACGCCGCGGGCTATGTCCGCCGGATCCTCGCCGGAGCCGGCTTCACCCTGATCGCGATCGAACCTGCGACACCGCGCAACGAGGGCGGCGCCCCCGTCGCGGGGCTGGTGGTGGTCGCGCGAAAATCCGAGGGCGACGCTCACTCGAACCCGTAGCGGAAATCCTGCTCCGCGACGCTGATGTGGACGCGATCGACCGGTCGCCCCTCCATGGTGCGCGCGAGGAACTCGCGGCTGATCGTCGGCAGCACCGTGTTCGTCAGGATCGCATCGATCATGCGACCGCCGCTCTCGAGCTCGGTGCAGCGTTCGGCGATGAGCTTCACCACCGCGTCGTCATAGGTGAAGGGGATCTTGTGCGTGGTCTTTACGCGCTTTTCGATGCGCCCGAGCTGGAGCCGGATGATGTTCGCGAGCACGTCGTCGCTGAGCGGGTAGTAGGGGATGGTGACGATGCGGCCCAAAAGCGCCGACGGGAAGACCTTGAGCAGCGGCTCGCGCAGCGCTTTCGCCAGCCCTTCCGGATCCGGCATCAGCTCGGGGTCCTTGCACATGTTGACGATGAGGTCGGTGCCGACATTGGAGGTCAGCAGGATAAGCGTGTTCTTGAAATCGATGAGCCGGCCCTCGCCATCCTCCATTTGCCCCTTGTCGAAGACCTGGAAGAAGATCTCGTGCACGTCGGGGTGCGCCTTCTCGACCTCGTCGAGCAGCACGACGCTGTAGGGTTTGCGCCGCACCGCCTCGGTGAGCACGCCGCCTTCGCCGTAGCCGACATATCCTGGCGGCGAACCCTTCAGGGTCGACACCGTGTGCGCTTCCTGGAACTCGCTCATGTTGATGGTGACGACGTTCTGCTCGCCGCCATAGAGAGCCTCGGCCAGCGTGAGCGCCGTCTCGGTCTTGCCCACGCCCGACGGCCCGCACAGCATGAACACGCCGATGGGCTTGTTGGGGTTGTCGAGACCGGCGCGCGAGGTCTGGATGCGCTTCACGATCATCTCGAGGCCGTGGCGCTGGCCGATGACGCGCTGGCTCAAAGTGTCCGCCAGCTTGAGCACGGTCTCGATCTCGTTCTTGACCATCCGCCCGACGGGGATGCCGGTCCAGTCGCCGACGACCGAGGCGACCGCCTGCGCATCGACACTGGGCAGGATCAGCGGCGTCTCGCCCTGGAGCTCGGCGAGCCGCGCCTGCGCCTCGTGCAGCTTGGACAGCACCCGCTCGCGTTCGAGGCCGGTGAGCGCGGCCGTCGCCGCCACCTCCGGCGCCGCCGCACGCGCCGCGGCGGCTGCCTTCTCGAGCGCGCTGCTGGTCCCTTCGACCGGCTCGGCCGTGCCGCGCAGCTTGGCGCGCATGTCGAGGATGCGGTCGACGAGGCCCTTCTCCTCCTGCCAGCGCGCATCGAGGCCCTTGAGCCGCTCGCGCTCGATGCCGAGCTTCTCGTTGGCTTGCGCCTCGCGCTGCGCGGTATCGACGCCGACCGCCTTCTCGCGACCGATGATTTCGAGCTCGGTGTCGAGCGCGGCGATGCGGCGGCGGCTGTCATCGACCTCGGCCGGCACGGCGTGCTGGCTGATGGCGACGCGGGCGCAGGCGGTGTCGAGCAGGCTCACCGCCTTGTCCGGTAGCTGGCGCGCCGGGATATAGCGATGCGACAGGCGCACCGAAGCTTCCAGCGCCTCGTCCATGAGCTGAATGCGGTGATATTTCTCCATGGTCGAAGCCATGCCGCGCATCATCAGGATGGCCTTCTCCTCGCTGGGCTCATCGACCTGGATGACCTGGAAGCGCCGCGTCAGCGCCGGATCCTTCTCGAAATATTTCTTGTATTCGGCCCATGTGGTAGCGGCGACGGTGCGCAGCGTGCCGCGCGCCAGCGCCGGCTTGAGCAGATTGGCGGCGTCGCCGGTGCCGGCGGCGCCGCCCGCGCCGATCAGGGTATGCGCCTCGTCGATGAAGAGGATGACCGGCTTGGGCGAGGCCTGCACCTCGTCGATCACCTGGCGCAGCCGGTTCTCGAATTCGCCCTTCATGCTGGCGCCCGCCTGCAGCAAGCCGACGTCGAGCGTGCGCAGGCTCACCTCGCGCAAGCTGGGCGGCACGTCGCCGGCGGCTATGCGCAGCGCGAAGCCCTCGACCACCGCGGTCTTGCCGACGCCGGCCTCGCCGGTAAGGATCGGGTTGTTCTGCCGGCGCCGCATCAGGATGTCGACGATCTGGCGGATCTCCTCGTCGCGTCCGACGATCGGATCGATCTCGCCCTTGCGCGCCTTCTCCGTGAGGTCGACCGAGAAGCGCTTCAGCGCCTCCTGCTTGCCCATCTGGGCGGGCGCCATGGCCCCGCTCGCCTCACCGGGTACGGCACCGGCGGCGAGGCCCGACCCGTCGCTGGCGCGCAGGGCGTCTTCCGGCGAGCCGGCGACGATGCGGGCGAAATCTTCGCTGAGCGCCTCGGGCTTGATTTTCGCGAATTCGCGCGAGATGGCAAGGAGCGCATTGCGCAAGGTCGAGGTCTTCATCATGCCGACGACGAGGTGCCCAGTGCGCACCTGGCTGTCGCCGAACATGAGCGTGCCGAACACCCAGCCGCGCTCGACCGCATCCTCGACATGCGAGGAGAGATCGGAGATCGAGCTCGCGCCTCGCGGCAGCCGGTCGAGCGCATCAACGACGTCCTTGGCCAGCCGCGACACATCGAGGTTGAAATGCTTGATGATGCGGTGGAGGTCGGAATCCTGCTGCTGCAGGAGCTGATGCAGCCAGTGGATCAGCTCGACATACGGGTTGCCCCGCATCTTGCAGAAGACCGTGGCGCTCTCGATCGCCCGGTAGCCCAGGCTGTTGAGCTTGCCGAACAGTGCGACGCGGCTGATCTCACTCATAATATGCTCCTCAAAGCCTCAAATGGTCGATGCCCGTCGACCCGCGTATCTCGATGCCGCCCGGCGGCACCGCCTTCACCCCTTGGCGCCGAGAGGGTTAAGGCGGAGGTCATCGGCGTCGCGCGACCGCGATGGCGCCGTCAACCAGGTGGTCCAGCCGAGCCGTCCCTCTTGGCCCAGACGAAGCGGCGGGACCTCCTCGCGCGTCAGTATGAGGTTGACGTCCCAGTCGAGCTCGTCGCCGACATAGAAGCGCACCAGCGGCACCAGGCGGCGCAGGCTGTCGCCGCCCGGCAGCAGCCGCATATACTGGGCGAGGTTCAGCGGACCGAAAGCGATGCGGAATTTGTGGTGACAGCTCCACACCCGCGCACCGATCGTCGCGGAGCGACCGAGGGTGCCGCTCTCGCGCGAGCGGCCGAGCCGCCAGCGCATGTCCTCGCCGAGATGCAGCCATCCGGCCGTGAACTCGCGGATGGTCACGGGCATGCGGAAGAAATCGCGCAGGATGGCGCTGAGTCCGCTGCGGTGGCGCGTCTGGTTGGCAAAGTGACCGGCGTAGCGCAGCCGCGCCAAGTCAGGGAACGCATCGCGGTTGCGCGAGCTCCGCAGGCCCAAGCCGAACAGCGAACCCACATAGGCGGCGAAGCGGTCATCCTCGGGACGGTCGAAGCTGACGGCGGGCTGGTTGATCGCCCAGGCGCGGTAGAAGAGACTGAGAAGCCGGTGATGGAACAGGTCAAGAAAGCGCACGAAGGTCGCATCGCCGGTGTTGCGGAGACGGTCGCGCCCGTATTCTGTCAGATGGATCGGCAGCGGTCCGTTAGGGCCCGTCAGGCCGAAGAAGTAGCTGGCAAGACGCGGCGGGCGGGCGCCTTCGCCGGGCGCGAAGGAGGCCAGGGTCGCTGGCGCAAACGCGGTCGTCGGCTCCTGCGCCAGCCGCACCGGATCGTCGGAGGCGTGGCTCGACGTCCCCGTGCGCGGCTTGTCGCGATAAAGATTCTCGATCCGCCGCACGGCCTGGAAGAAGCCGAAATCATATGGCTTCTCCTGCAGGTCGCGCAGCAGAGTCAGAGCGTGTGTCGCTGTCCTATCCGCGTCCGCCATCGCATGATCTCGCCACGGCCCAATGTGCGCAGAACCGTCTCGGTGAATGAGTTGATCGATACATATTTGGCAAAGAACTGCTCGAGCACCGCGCCGAGCAGGAACACCCCGGTGCCCTCGAACGACTCCTCGCCGCAGGTGAGCGTAATCTCGAGGCCGCGACAGAAGGCGATCGGGCCGGGAACGAGGGCGCGGCGCGTGATCGGCTTGGTCGTCACCGCGCGCAGCCCCTCGATCTGGCGCGTGATGTGCAGCTCGTCGAGATCCGCATAGAGCGACAGCAGCTCGCGCAGCGCCGCCGCACCCTGTTCAGGATTGCTGTCGACCAGCGAAAGGTAGTTCAGCGAGAGATGGCTGATCAGCCGCCAGGCGGCATCGCCCTCGGCGAAGGACGGCCGCGGCTTGCTCGGGCCGGCGACGCAACGCACCGACTCGACCGGCGCCGAGAGCTGAAGCGTGAAATCGGTCGCGCTTTTGCCGATCGGCACATCCAGGGGCAAGTCGCGGTTGGTACAGAGCGCCTCGATGCCGAGCTGACGCAGATCATGGCGATAAGGCGCCTCCGCCGTGTCGACCAGCGAGACGAAGACCTCGCTGCCGATATAGCTCGAGCGCGGGCCGCGTTGCCGCTGGCGCGACGATAGCACGCGCGGCTCGCGCTGGACGGTGTAATAGGCGCGCGCGTCGGCCATGCCCGCAAGATCGGTCAGCGCGTAGAACGGCAGGAACTCCTGCTGCCGATCGTTGCCGACGCCGAACCCGGTCACGCCCGTCACGGCATAAACCTCGAAATCCATCGGCCGCGTGCGATCGACGACGACGTGGTGCTCCTCGTTACGGTCGGTCAGGTGGATACGGTCGGTGCGGCGCGGAAAGAGGTTGATCGCCGGCGAACAGAACAGCGCGAAGTCGTCGGCGCCGATGGCGCCGTCGAGGCGCGGCTCGCTGCGCTTCAGAAGGATGATGATCTCGAGCTCGTTGCCGGTGCAGCGCCGCACCGCGGGGGCGAGGCTGCTCAGCTCGATGAAAAGGTAGCGCTGCGGGAAGGCGAAATACTCGTGCAGCAGGCGATAGCCGTCGAAGGACGGCGCCGGATAAGGCAGCAGCGCCTCGCTCTGCTCGAAGCCCAGAGGTCGCGTTGGCGCGTCACGCACCACGTGCTGCCAGCCGATGGGGCGGGTGGCTGGGCGCACCACCGTACCGACGACATTGGCGATGAGCTGCTCGTAGATCTGCACCGGCAGCTCGTTGCTGCCGCGCAGGTAGAGGGGCAGCGCATCGAGCGCGAGCTTGTCGAAGGTCAACCCGCCGGCGGCTCTGAGTCTCAGCCGGATCGCGGCGCGCACGCCCTGCAGCTCGGTGACGCCGAGCGCGGACACTGCGGCGGTGCTGCCGACATATTCGGCATCGGTGAGCTCCAGCGGCCACAAGACGACGTCATGTGCGGTGCGATATTCGCACGGCGTCTGCTCGCCCTTGCCGAGCAACGTCTTCAACACGCTGCCGCGCGGCACAGTGAAGCCCTCGGCGAGGCTCCCTTCGGCGAGCGTCGGCTGGAAGCGCACCACCGCCATCGACGGTGTCGGCGCCAGGTAGTGCGGGTAGGCCAGCTGCAACATGTGGCGGGTGAAGCGCGGAAACTCGGCGTCGACCTTGAGGCGGACGCGCGCGGCGAGAAAGGCGAAGCCCTCGATCAGACGCTCGACATACGGGTCGGCGCATTCGAAGCTGTCGAGACCGAGCCGACCGGCCACCTTGGGAAACTCGGCGGCGAATTCACCGGACATCTCGCGGAAATGCTGCAGCTCCGCGTTGTAGTATTTGAGCAGGCGCGGGTCCATCAGCCGCTGCTCCCGCCCGTGTAGTCGGACAGCTTCACTTCCCCGAGCTCGAGGTCGATCTCGGTCTTGAGATAGATGCGCTGCGGCACCGGCTGGGCCCAGAGTTGGCCCTCGATCTCGAAGGTCATGGCGTTGTGCGACATCTGGTCGATCGCGACGGCAAGGCGCACCTTGAGCGTATCGCGCAGGATGCGCGGCTCGAAATCGACGATCGCCTGATAGATCTTGCGCTCGAACTCGACGACATCGATGCTGGAGACGAGCGTGCCGGCGAGGCCGGGCATTCCGTAATTCAGCACCGAACGCGCCACATGCGGGTAATCGGTAAGGTCCTCAAGCACGGCCATGTTGGTGGCGTTGAGCAGCCAACCCAGGTCGCGCAGCACGCCTTCACGCAGCCGCCGCAGCGAGACCACGCGCTGGTCGCGCGATTCCTGCTTCTTCTCCGGCGCGTCGTCGGTGATCCGGTCCAATAGGCACGGCTGCAATCGCTCTTGCTGCGTGAGCTCGGCCATCGCCCACCACCGCCCGTCAGGCGCTCACGGCCGGTTGCGCCGCGCTGAACGCGGCTTCCGTCGCTTCGGTCTCGAGCCTTATGGCGCGCGCATCCATGATCGGGTATTCGCCGGCGTCGGTCGCCAGCATCCGCTGCCCGAGACCGACGAAGAGCTCGGCGCCGCGTTCCGCCCAGTCGGTGCGCCGCGCCAAGCGGAGCTGCGGGTCGGCGCTCGCCTGGGATCCGGGATAGCGTGTCGGGATGAGGCCGACGCTCTCGCCCCCATTGGCCCAGGTGAAATAGGCGGGCATCCACACGACGTCGCGCAGATCGGCCGGCGCCTCGACGCGAATCTCGCGGATATGGTTGAAAGGCACCCAATAATAGCGTCCGCTGATGATCGCCTCGAGCACAGGCCCGAGGCGTGGATCGGCGTCGGCGATCCACTCGAAGGGCTGATCGTCGATGACGCCGCGCGTGGCAGGCGCCGCCGCGAAGGCCTCGTCGCGCACCTGCTGCGACTGCTCGATCTCGCCGGCCGCGGCCAGCCGCAGGGCCTCGACCAGCAGCGCGATCCAGGTCGCGGGCTGGCCGAAGATCAGCGGCGAGCGGTGGCCGGCGAAGATCTCGTCGCGCAGCGCCTCGCACGACAGCGCCTCGCGATAGGTCTGAACCATGGCAAGATTGCCGGGGTCAAGCTCACCGGCGATCTTGAGCTGGGTGAGAGCGCGGTCCCAGCGGCCCTCGATGGCGAGGAGCTGGAACAAGAACACGCGCAACTTGGCGTTCGAGGGGTTCTTGCGAACCTGCTCCTGCAAATCGCTCAGGGCGGTGCTGGGGTCACCGCCGCGCAGCCAGTCCTCCGTTCCCATTCCACTCTCCCATGATAGCAGCGCATTGCCTCGCTCCGGCTGAACGCTGCCCCACCCCAGCAGCAGTGACTAACCTTCCTTCTTATTCTCGGCGATGTTCCAGGCGACCGTTACCGGCGCGTCGCCGGTGCCATCCTTTTTCTGAGGTGTGTACTCGAGCTTCCACGCCGCGAAGTTGAGCGCCACGTTCTCGGTCAGCCGGTCCTCGCCGCCGCTCCCACCGGTGCTCACGGAGCTGATGATCAAATCTTTCAGTGTGAGCTTGACGTATTCGAGCGGCTTCTCGCCGGCCTTGCGCACCGTCAGCAGCGCTTCCGAGAAGTGCTTGCCGTTGGCACAGTAGAGCATGAGGTTGGGGCTCGACTTGTCGATGAAGTGGGTGAAGGACAAGTCCTGGAAATTCGCTTTTCCCGCGCCGCCGCCGGGCCCCATATGCGTGCTGCCGCTTTGGGACATGCCCCAGCTCCACGCGAGGACGTGGATTTCGTCCTTGTGCTTGTCGTCGACCGATTCGCCCTTGAGATCGCCGATCTTGATGAAGATGTCCATTGCCATGAGCTTGTTCCTTGTCTGGATCTAGGGATCAGGAAAACATACAGGTTACGCCGCCTTGGCCGAGGGAAGCTTCGAGACGAGACGCAACGATACGGTGAGGCCTTCGAGCTGATAATGCGGCCGCAGATAGAACTTGGAACTGTAGTAGCCGGGGTTGCCCTCGACCTCGTCGACCACGACCTCGGCGGCGGCGAGCGGCCGCCTCGCCTTGGTCTCTTCGCTCGAATTTGCCGGATCGCCGTCGACATATTGCATGATCCACTCCTGCAGCCAGCGCTGCATATCGGTGCGCTCCTTGAACGATCCGACCTTGTCGCGCACGATGCACTTCAGATAATGGGCGAAGCGGCAGGTCGCGAAGAGGTAGGGCAGCCGCGCCGACAAATTGGCGTTGGACGTGGCGTCCGGATCCTCGTACTCGGCCGGCTTCTGCAGCGACTGCGCGCCGATGAAGGCGGCGAAGTCGGTGTTCTTCTTGTGGATCAGCGGCATCAAGCCGACCTTCGCCAGCTCCGCCTCGCGGCGGTCGCTGATGGCGATCTCGGTCGGGCATTTCAGGTCGACGCCGCCGTCATCGGTCGGGAAGGTGTGCGCCGGCAGGCCCTCGACGGCGCCGCCGGACTCGATGCCGCGGATGCGCGAGCACCAGCCATAGAGCTTGAATGACCGGTTGATGTTGACGGCCATGGCGTAGGCCGAGTTCGCCCAGCAATACTTGCCGTGGTCGCCGCCCTCGGTGACTTCCTCGAAGTCGAAGCTCTCGACCGGGTCGGTCTTCGCCCCGTAGGGCAGCCGGGCCAGGAAGCGCGGCATGGCGAGGCCGATATAGCGGGAATCCTCGGAGTCGCGCAGCGACTTCCACGCCGCATATTCCGGCGTCGAGAAGATCTTCGCGAGATCGCGCGGATTGCTCAGCTCCTGCCAGGAATCCATCTGCATGAGCGTGGGCGCGGCGGCCGAGATGAAGGGGCAGTGCGCCGCGGCCGAGACCTGGGCGATGCCGTTCAACAGCTCGACGTCGGGCGGGCTCTGGTCGAAATAGTAGTCGCCGACGAGGCAGCCATAGGGCTCGCCGCCGAACTGGCCGTACTCCTCCTCGTACATCTTCTTGAAGATCGGGCTCTGGTCCCACGCCGTGCCCTTGAACTTGCGCAGCGTCTTGCCGAGCTCTTTCTTGGAGAGGTTGAGCACGCGGATCTTGAGCATCTCGTCGGTCTCGGTGTTGTTGACGAGATAGGACAAGCCGCGCCACGCGCCCTCGAGCTGCTGGAAATCGGGATGGTGCAGGATCAGGTTCACCTGCTCGGTGAGCTTGCGGTCGATCTCGGCGATGATCGCGGCGATGGTGTTGACGACATCGTTCGATACGACGACCGAGCTCTCCAGCGCCTGCGCCGCCAATGTCTTGACGGCGCTCTGGATGGCCTCTTGCGCGTGATCGGATTTCGGCTTGAACTCCTTGTTGAGGAGCGCGCCGAAATCACTGAATTCCTTGGCTTCCGCCTGGGGTTGGGCAGCCGTCTTTGCTTCGGACATGGGATTACTCCTGCGCTCCAGTCGCGGGTTGCGCATCTTGGGGTTTCGGCGCCGCCGCGATGGTCTTGAGCAACGTCGGATCGGTCAGCATCTTGCCGATCAGCTCCTCGGCGCCGGTCTTGCCGTCCATGTAGGCGACGAGGTTGGCAAGCTGGGTGCGCGCCTCGAGCAGCTGGCTGAGGGCGCCGACCTTGCGGGCGACCGCCGCCGGCGAGAAGTCGTCCATGCTCTCGAAGGTGATGTCGAGGCTGAGATTGCCTTCGCCGGTGAGCGTATTCGGGACCTGGAAGGCGACGCGCGGCTTCATCGACTTGAGCCGATCGTCGAAATTGTCGACATCGATCAGCATCGCCTTGCGATCGGCCACCGCCGGCAGCGCCTCGGCCGGCTTGCCCGAGAGATCGGCGAGCACGCCCATCACGAACGGGAGCTGCACTTTCTTCTGCGAGCCGAAGACCTCGACGTCGTACTCGATCTGAACGCGCGGCGCTCGGTTGCGCGCGATAAACTTCTGACTGCTCATTTTTGCCATTTCACGTCCTCCTGTTGCTCCGGCGCAGCCTGGGCGCCATCCCACATCCCCCAATCAGCGCCGATGCGGCGCCGCCTGCCTCATTCTGGCGCCCGCCCGCGGTACATCTCCGCCGTTGCGACCGCATCCGGAATCAAGTCCTTGACGATCTCCATGAAATTCATCGGCACCAGTTTCTTGGCGCGCTGCAGCAGCAGCGGCACCGGGCTCGACGGCTCGGCGCGCGCATAGTATTCGCAGAGCTTGTCGAGCATGCGCACGACGTCGTCCCGGCTCTGCAGTTGGCCACTCACCGACAGCGGCGCTGCCTCGCCGTTGAGGGCGTGTCCGTTGGCGCGCGCAGCGCCGCCCTCGGCCGTGCCGACGCCGCGCGCGGCGAGCCGCGTGTCGATCGCCCTGCCCGCGTCTTTGAGCAGCTTCGACAGCGGATCGAGGCTTGCGGCATTGCCGGCGCCGACTTTTTCCGTCACTAGGTTCTCGATCGCGCGCGCCTGCTCGGCGGCGGAGCGCACCGCGTCGGCGGTCGCCTGGAGGTCTTCGAGCGAGCTGTCGAGGAACGCGCCTTCGATCGCTTGCATGGTGGGCGGCGCCTCCATTCCCGCGGGTGCGGGGATCTCTCCCGACGCGATGGCGATGTCCCGCAAGCCGAAGCGTCCGAAGCCGCGCGACTGCACCAGCGGCGCCTGGCGGATGCCGAGCAGCATGGTCTGCGCATCGCACAGCGAGCCGATGATGTTGACCCGGGCGGTCGGATCGTTGTCGTCATCGGGATCGAGTTGCGGATGAATACTGTCCCAGTGGCGCTCGAGCGAGCGCCGCACCATGGCGAGGGCGTCGTTCAGCCCGGCATAGCCGTGGGTGCGGACGGAGGCGCGCGCCAGATAGTCGAACACGCGCAAATCCCGGGTGCGCTGGCACAGATCGAGCGCCAGCCGCCGCACCTCGGCCCAATCGGGCTCCTCGGCCGGCACGATGGTGTCGCCGAACTGTTGTTCGGCCTTGCCGCGCGTCGACTGCTCTAGGAGGACAAAATCCTTGTCGTATTCCAGGTTCTCGCCGCAGGGCGAATCCGGGGAAATGTCCTCGATCAGTCGGTCAAGTTCTATGGTCGCCACAAACATCTCGCGTGCCCGATCAGGCGCGCGCCCCTCCCCTTAGACCGACCGCTTCTTAAGATTAGGCGGTCTTCTTGTCCTTCTGGGTAAGTACTATTGCAAAAACCGAAGGTAGATGTCCCTTCCGAGAGAGTCAACAATTCGGCTCGTCGGTCCGGGCCACTTTGGCGATTATGTCGCGCGCCGCATGTGACGGCCATCACAGCGGAGAAGGGCGTCCATCATCGGCGGACACCGTGATCGACGCGGAGGCCGAAGCTGCGGTCCCCTCCTTTACGGGTGCCGCGTGATCTTAAGGACGCCGCCGCGCCTCGGGCCGGCGCTCCGCATCTCCCGCCGCCGGCGCCGCGCTACTTTGTCGCCAGCACCAGCAAGCCCTGGACCGGCTCCAGCGCTTGTTCGCGAATGGTTGCCGTCTCCAGCGTCAGGATGGTGAAACCGGCCTCGCCGAGGCGGCGGCGGACATGCTCTTCGCCGTGCATGTAGCGTCCGTATTGGTTAAGGCGATAGCCCGCCGGGTGATCCTCGGGGTCGCGCTCGAGGTTGAAGGCGATGCGCCCGGCCGGGCGCAGGGCGCCGGCCGCCGCGCCGAGCGGCATCGCCAGATCGCCGAAATAGACCAGCGTGTCGGCGACGACGATGAGGTCGAAGGCGGCGGCGTTCTGGCGCAGGAACGCGGTCAGCTCGGCCTCGAGCAGCGCATCGTAAAGCCCCCGCGCGCGCGCCTTCTCCAGCATCTCCGCCGACAGGTCGACGCCGACCAGCCGGCGGGCAAGCGGCCGCAAGGCCGGTGCGCAGAGGCCGGTGCCACACCCGGCATCGGCGATGTCGAGGGGGCGGTCGGCCGGAAAGCGCGCCAGCAGTGCCGCGAGCAGCCCGGGCACGCGGTAGTTCAGCTTGGCCAACACCTCGTCGAAGGCCTGCGCGAAGGGCGCGAAGAGGGTGCGGATATAGTCGTCCGTCGCGCGGGCCGGCATTTCCGCAGCGCTGACCGTTGCGGCCATGTGCCGGGCCGCCGGGTGATCGGGCGCGACCTCGCGCCAATGGCGATAGATGCGGGCCACGTCCTCGCTGCGGCCGAGCACGCTGTAGAGCGCGCCCAGCGCCTGATGCGCCTGGGGATGCTCCGGCTGCAGCCGCAGCGTCGCCTCGAAGGCGGCGGCCGCCTCTTCCGTCCGGCCTGTCCTCTCCAGAACGACGCCTTCATTGTATTGCGCATCGGCGAAATCGGGCTTGTGCTCGAGGGCCGCGCGGAAGGCGGCGCCTGCTTCGGCGATGCGCGCCCCGGCCATCAGCACGATGCCCATGTTGTTGAGGATTCCCGTGTCCTCCGGGTGCTTCTTCAGCCCCGCGGCATAGACGGCGATGGCCTCGTCATTGCGCCGCAGCATGGTCAACAGAACGCCCAGCGACTTGATCGCGTCGGGATCGTCGGGGCGTTCGGCGAGGTAGCGCCGATAGGTCGCGGCCGCCTCGTCGAGGCGCTTGAGCTCCACCTGGATGCTGGCGAGCCCATGCAGCGCCTCGGGATAACGGGAGCGGCAGTCGAGGGCCCTTTGATAGGCGGCGAGCGCCTCCTCCAGCGCCCCTTGCTTGCGCAGCGCCGCCGCCAGGTTGAAATGTGCGTCGGCATAGGCCGGGCGGTGCGCCAGCGCGGTGCGATAGTGGGAAACGGCGTCGTCGAGTTTGCCCTGCTGGTACAGCGCAATGCCCAGGTTGTTGTGCGCTTCGGGGAATTCCGGGGCGAGCGCGATCGCCCGCTGGTAGGCGGAAATGGCGGCATCGACCCGCCCACACCCCTTCAGGGCAATGCCGAGATTGGCGTGAAGCGCGGGATCGCCGTCATCGAGCGCCAGCGCTCGGCTGATCAGCGCCACCGCATTCGTGTCGTCGCCTTGCTGATGCGACAGCACGCCGAGAAAATGCAGCGCGTCGCGGTGATCAGGCTGCCGGTCGAGGATCTGGCCGTAGAAGGGCGCGGCCTCGGCGAGCATCCCGGCGCGATGGAAGGCGATGGCTTGGCGCATGAGCGCGCCGATCTCCGCCGGCCGCGGCGCGGCTTTGCCGGCGTCATGGCCCGGCTCGGAGCCCATGCGACACCTTCATGCGAGGGGGCTTTTGCCCCGCTTGGCCCTTTCCCCACCCATCTCTAGCACAGATGGCGGCGCGCGCGGCTAGGGGATTGCGCCATTCATGATACAGTCGCCGCCATGGAGCTGCATCAGGTCCGCTACTACGTGGCGCTGTGCAAGGCGTTGAACTTCACGCGCGCCGCCGAGGCCTGCAACGTGACGCAGCCCGCCCTCACCCGCGCCATCCAGCGCCTGGAGGAGGAGCTCGGCGGCCCGCTCTTCCAGCGCGAGCGCAACCTGACGCAGCTGACCGAGCTTGGCCGCCTGATGCGGCCGCTGCTGGAGCAGACGCTGGCGGCGGCCGAGGCCGCCAAGGAGCACGCCACCCGCTTCCGCAAGAGCGAGGTCGCGTCGCTGCGGCTGGGCTTGCCGCCGACGATCTCCGCGCGCGTGGTCACCGCCTCGCTGCAGGAGCTGACGCGACGCATCCCGATGCTCGATCTCGAGCTCAAGATGGCCGACCAGGACGCGCTCGTCGACGCGCTGCTGCAGGGGGAGATCGACGCGGCGTTCCTCGACCAGCGCAAGGACCTGCCGGAGCGCCTCAACAGCTGGGCCTTGTTCAAGGAGCGCTACCGGCTCGCCTTTGCCCCGGCGCACCGCCTGGCGTCGCGCGACGGGATCGCGCTGCCGGCCCTCGATGGCGAGACGCTGCTCGGCCGGCGCGGCTGTGGCGCGACGATGCGGCTGCAGGAGCTGTGCGCGGCGGCGCAGATTACGCCGCGGCTGCGCCATCTCAGCGACAGCGAGGAGCACATCCAGCATCTCGCCTTGGCCGGGCTCGGCATCGCGCTGGTGCCGGAGCATCTGCCGGTCTTGCCGGCGCTGGTGACGCGCCCGCTGGCCGAGCCGGCGCTGCAGCGCGCGGTCGTGCTCGCGGTCGTCAGCGGCCGGCGCTTCTCACCCGCGCTTGACGCCTTCGTCCGGCTGACCCGGACGCGCGATTTCGTCCACGAGTTTGCCATCGCCGCCTGAGCGCCCCTCGGCGCGCAGCTCGTCGAGCACGCGGACGATCGCGGCCGGCTCCATGCGTCGCCGGAAATCGCAATCGATCTCCGCGTACCGCACTACGCCGCGGCGATCGACGATGTAGGTCGCGGGTATCGGCAGCAGCCAGGCGTCATGCGCGTTGCCGTGGCGCGCGCCGAGATCGAGGTCGAGACGGCGATAGAGGTCGCGGATCGCATCGGGCACGCGGAACACCAGGCCGAACTGTAGCCCCAGCCCGAAGTCGAGATCGCTCAACACCTCGTAGGCGAGCGCATTGTCGCGCTTCGCCGCCGCGAGCGCCGCGCCCGTATCGGGCGTGATCGCCACCAGGCTCGCGCCGCGCGCCTCGATGTCCGGCACGGTTTGCTGCAGCGCCGTCAGCTCCGTGGTGCAGAACGGGCACCAGCCGCCGCGGAAGAAGCTGACCACGAGCGGCCCGCGCTCGAGCAGCGCCTGCGACGCGACGAAGCGCCCCTCGACGTTGGGCAGGGCGAAATCGGGCATGCGCTCGCCGGCCTTGAGGCTGGTCTCGGTGAGCCCGCTCGCGGCGAGCGTCTGCACCAGCGCGTCATAAGCTTGCCCAATTTCCGGCGAGCGCTCGCGCATTCGCCGCCACCGTTCGTCAAGCTTGTCGCGCAGGGACATCTCGGGAGACCTCGACCCTTGGATGCGGTGCGAAAGCGCGCATGCGCATCCGTTTTTACACGCCCCGAGTATAGGTCAGGACCGCGATAGGCGGGACTCATGGAATCGATGTCGGAGAGGCATCGCCGGCATGGGCGGCGATAAGCCCCGTGCATCGAAACCATAGGCACTCGGCATTTCCGCCGCTTGCCCGGCGCGGAGTACGACAATGTTCAGCAACACCCGCTTCGCCGCTGTGGCGCTCGCTCTCGTGGTTTCCGGACTGGCCGGCACGGCCCATGCCTATGACGCCTTCGGCGGCGGCGACCGCGAGACGGTCATCCGCCAGTCGGCGCAGTCCGCGGTCGCCACCGGCATGACCAAGGCGGATGACCGCTTCACCGTCGGCAGCAATGCCTGGACCGGCGACCGCGACGCGCTCATCACCGCCAGCGCGTCGGCCGGCTTCGGCAAGCGCATGGTCGCAACGAACGCGCGCTGAGGCGTTCCGACGGTGCCCGACCGCTGTACATCCGGGGCGCAAGCGACGCGTTCCGGATGCAGCGCCGGACCTTTTCGATCCCATCGCCCGATCGGACGCTGAAACTTTTCGACGGGGCGAGCGAACAAGTGAGAGACACCGCGAGGGACGTGCCATGAAAGCAGCACACCATCTCCTGATCGTCA
>WNFE01000869.1_pt1 | contig 21633 bp, 29 predicted proteins | sample 5400451 | NCBI WGS metagenome assembly WNFE01 (sample SAMN13153344, study PRJNA577476) | soil metagenome | isolation source: 200 cm saprolite under Douglas fir tree site 2 hole 2 | place: USA:California | collected 2015-04-18
GGCTACTAGCGCCTTTTCGTTCTCTAGATGCGCAGGCATCTCTGGGGTCTCGAACGTGATTTGCCGCCCCGAGGGTCGAAACCCTTGACCTACGTACCCGACATCTGATGAACGCCAAGCAGAAAAGATTTAAGGTTTTTTGGACGTAGATCTCTTCCTCCCTAGCTACGTGACCTCCCCGCTGCAAGACAGAAGTGGCGGCAGAATGGGTACGCTTGTGGCGCTCAAGGGTAAGTGAGTCGCACCCCCCCGCTCAGGCATCCAATGCGGACGGCAAGAGGGGGCCGCCTACGTCCGTAGGCGGACTGGGCCTGGGCTCCCCACGGCACTCATCCGCATGAATATGCTGCTCTTATCGAGGCCCCTATGATCTGACGAGAGGTGAACCATGTCATTCGTGAAGAAGGTCTCAGAAGAGCAGGCTGGCCCCGAACTCAAGCCGCTCTTCCAGCAGATCCGCGAACTCTACGGTTTCTTGCCGAACTACTTCCAAGCGCTCGGGCCTCTGCCTCACGTGATCGAAAGGGAAAGGGCCTTAGCTGCTGTACTCCTCAGCGATGGCCTGCTGCCCGCCGCGCTGAAGGAACAGATCGTGCTGGTCGTGAGCGGGATCAATTCCTCCTCCTACTGTGTTGCCGCTCATTTGGAGCTGCTGCGGCGGCTAGGGATAGAGAAGTCGCTGGGCCGCAAACTTGCGACCGATTATCCCAGCGCTCCCGTTGGAAACAAAGAGATGGCATTGTTTCGATTTGCCGACAAGCTCACTCGCAACCCTTCTGAGGTTGTAGATGCTGACGCGCACGCCGTCTTCCAGGCGGGTTGGAGCGAGGCCGCTTTGGTCGAAACAGTGCTCACGGTAGCTTGGTCGAATTTCGTCAACCGCGTGGCCTTCGGCCTCGGTTTGTTCGCCGACTACTAGAAGCTGCGTCGCTCGCCCCAACGGTGTTGAAACTTTCGTGCGTTTGGCGAATCACATTACAGCCGTGCGTTTGTTTCCACAGTTGCATCTCCGACCCACCGGTCGGTGGCACTCCGCATCTCGGCTTTGGGAGCGCATGGATGGATTGGTTCGCTGACGAACGCGACTTTAAAAGGCTCTCGCGTCGCAGTTTGCTGAAGCTCACTCCCATCATTCTGGTTGGAGCTTTTGCCATTCCCAAGCTTCGCGATTCGCTCCTCAACAAGGGCCTTGCCTTCAGTGATTGGGCCTCGTCCAAGTGGTTCCGCGGCGGCCATCTCGCGCCCACTTATCCGGACTCGGAATTGACTCCGCTCGCTCGGTTCCCGCTCAACAGCTACGACGTGGATGATCCGGAAATCGATCTGGAAAGCTGGACCCTGAAGGTGAGCGGAGAAGTGCAGCGACCGGGCAACTACACCCTGGAACAGATTCAGGCACTTCCCCGGGTCAGACAAAATACACGCCACATTTGCGTGGAAGGCTGGGACGTCATCGGGCGGTTTGGCGGGGCGCGCATTTCCGATTTTCTGGACCTGGTTGGTGCCGATCTCCGCGCGCGATTCCTATCGCTTGAGTGTGCCGATGACTATTACGAGTCACTAGACATGGCAACCGCAATGCATCCCCAATCGCTGCTTTGTTATGAGATGTACGACAAGCCTCTGGCGCGCGAGCACGGTGCGCCGCTCCGGCTTTCCCTGCCGACCAAGATTGGCTACAAGTCGGCGAAGTATCTGACCAGCCTCCGCGTCACCAACGTGCTCGCCCGCAAAGGCTACTGGGAAGACCAGGGCTACAGCTCGTTCTACGGGCTGTGAGGACAAAGGAGATTTCATGCGCAGGGCCAGGCCGGGCACGGTGATTGCCTTTGAGGCTGCCAAATCGGGTGACCTGATTCGTGCTGCCTACGAGCATCCCTTCCCGATTCGCTTCTGCCATTGGCTGAACTCGGTCTCGCTGCTGGTTCTCGTGGCCAGCGGCTTGCGCATCTTCATGGCTTTCCCGAGTTTCGGTCCCAAAGTCCCGCAGAGGGATTTTCTCCATGTGCCCCCGCTGCTCACCTTAGGCGGCTGGCTCGGCGGCGCCTTGCAATGGCATTTCACCTTTCTTTGGATTTACATTGCGACGGGCGCTTTGTACCTGGGCTACCATATCTTGAGCGGCCACTATCGCCAGGTGCTTTTTACCCCGAGAGATCTTCGGGGGGTGTGGCCGATGGTGCGCCACTATTTCTTTTTCGGGCGCAAACCGCCCGTGACCCAACCCTACAATCCCCTGCAGAAGCTGGCTTACACCGCGGCGATCGTTCTGGGGGTTCTGTCGGTGCTGACGGGCGTGGCCCTCTACAATCCGGTGCAGTTCTCGCTGCTGGCGCGCCTGATGGGCGGTTTTCATTGGGCGCGGGTGTGGCATTTCGCCGTCATGTGCTGCCTAGTCTTGTTTGTCATTGGTCATCTGGTCATGGTGATCCTGCATGGCTGGAACAACTTTCTTTCCATGCTTACGGGCTGGAAGAAGAACCCCGAATACTTGCCGTAGCCGCTTCGGCGCGGGTGGCGCGCAACCGATTGAGACGACACACGCAAGTGAACGTGCGGAGAAGAAGTGGCGATGAGACGCCTCCAGCCATCCGAACCGAACAGGACGAACAGGCACTGGTCGAGCATATCCAGGCGGGCGAGAAGGAGCTTGGTGTGGGTGCGGCGGCGGGGCCACCGTGCAGCCCGGTGGATTTTGGCGATGAACAGCCTCCTGATCGGTCACCTCTGGTACGGGCGAGTTCAACTATGGCTCGAACGCTGGCTGCGATAATTCTGGGGACAGTGTTGTTGTGTTTGGCGCCCGCGACGCGGTGCCAGACGATCAACGCGCCGGCCGGCCGCACCCTATTTAGCCGCTCGAGCTTGGTCCGCTCGTTTGCTGAGATCGACCACTTTTCCCTGGATGCCGACGGGACTTCTGTGCGCGGCACCCAGTACATCACGCCGCTGGCCCTGGTTTATGGCTTCTATCCGAGGTGGACAGTGATTGTGGCACAGCCCTACGTGGTTACTGACGTGACGATCCGGACCGGAAACCAAACCGAGCACGAAAGCTTGAACGGCTTGGCCGATACCCAGTTCTTCGTGCAATATGACGGACTCTACAGCCGCAACGCTCCGGGAGGGCTGACGCGGCTCTCGGGGGTTTTCGGCCTCCAGCCGCCCACGGGAGCTAGGCGGTTCTCGACGCGGGCCTTTGAATACACCGGCGGGCTGATCTTCGAAAAGGCGATCCAGCTGAAGTATTACTTCACCGGCGACTTCCAATACACGTTCTCCACTGCGAATGGCCGAGGAGTGAGCGTTGGCGATACTGCGCGGTTCGATGCCGTTCCAGCGTACTTCTTGATTTCCCGAGAGAGAGCGCCCCGGGATGCGAGCTTGGGGCGCAAGGCGTACGACCGGATCTTCCGCAACGGTGCGTTCCTCATCCTAGAGTTCAATGGTTCCTGGCACGGTCACGCGACCAACCAAGGAGCCGAAATTCCCAACACCGGCGGGATCACGCTCATGATTTCGCCCGGGATCGAGTATTTTCCGTCTCGCAGGTTCGTGCTTGAGTTCTCTGTCCCAATACCGGCGGTCAGGGAGCTCAATGGAATCCAGCCAAAGCCGGGTACATCTTTCCTGGTTGGGTTCCGATATCTGTTCTGAGTTTCGGTAGGAGACAATGAGGCAAGGCACTTCATTTTTGGAGGTTATCCCCATGACCCGTCAACTGAGAATGCTATGCACTGCGCTTCTGCTAGGGCTGGCAAGTCTTCTTGCTGCCGCGCCCGTTTCGGCGCAAGTGGAGAAGACTACGGTCAAAATCGACGGAATGATATGAAGCCTTTGAGCCTACGGGGCCCAAAAGGCCCTGCAACGCCTGGATGGCGTTGGCCGTGCGAATGTGGACCTAGTGAAGGGACAGGCTGAGGTGCTTCCCAAACCCGGGAAGTCCTTTGACCCCGCCCTGATTCCCAAGGCAATCAAAGATGCGGGCTTCTCGGCGCCCGAGGTGATTGCCACCATGGCCGGGACTCTAGTTCAAAGCAAGGACCGCCTCAAGCTGAACGTCCCAGGCCTGAACCATCCTTTCGTGCTGGCGGGCGGTTCGCAGGAGGATGCACTGAAAAAACGCACCGATCTCGTAGGAAGGAAAATTCGTCTGACGGGGAAACTTCACCCCAGCCATGGCGATCTTCCGCCAGGAGTTACGGTCGAAACCTTTGAGCCGATTACCTGAGGTCAACGTGCTGCTCTGTGTGTGTCGAGGATGGCTTCCGAGTCTCAATGTGCATACTCATGAGGGACAAGAGCGATGAATGGCCGGGGTCTGTTTACTTGCTTTCTCGCCTCTTGTTTCCTGCTGTCCTGCTCGTCTGAAAAGCCAACACTTCCGACAAAGTCGCAACCGAATCCGTCTGTTGAACTGCCGATTGGCTACCGGCAACTGCTCGAATGGGATGTGCCGTCGGCGTCTGGCGGCCAGGGCAATGGAGTCCAGGGCATCGCAGTCGATAATGAAGGCCGCGTGTTCGTCGCGGATTCGGAGGGGCGGCGCATCCTGGTGTACTCCTCGGATGGAAAACTTCAGAAAACCTTCGAACCAAATGCGCGGCACGCGAAGATTCTTCAGCGGCCCTTTGGTCTCCTGCTCGACGGGCACGATCATCTCTACGTCACAGACTATGACGCCGATCAAATTCAGGTTTTCTCCACTGAAGGAAAGTACTTATTTGCCTGGGGCCGCGAAGGCAACGGCAAGGCGCAGTTCCGGGCCCCAGTCACGATTGATCAGGACCGGCAGGGGAATCTTTATGTCGTCGAATTTTACGGGATGCGAGTGCAGAAATTTACGCATGAGGGCAAGTTCCTCCTGACTTGGGGCTCACAAGCTCCTTGGGGCAAGCTAGCTCCGCCTGAGCAATTGCTTTATCCCAGCGGCCTGACCGTGGGCCCGGACGGCAACATCTACGTAACGGATTCCGGTCACGACCGGATCAAAGTGTTCAACCCCGAAGGAAGATTCATCAAGGAATGGGGCGCGAAAGGAATAAAGCCGGGTGACCTCAATGCCGCGGCGGGACTCGCCTTTGACGCCGAAGGCAGGCTCCATGAATCTGACGCCGCCAATCATCGGGTACAGATGTTCACCCCGGAAGGTCGATTCCTCGGTGAGTGGTTCCTCCCAAATGCGGGAAACCTGAACGTGTGGTCGCCGGCAAACGTGCGAGCCGTCGGATCTCAGTTTCTATACGTTTCCGACGTCGCAGAGAACAGGATTTACAAGCTCGTGATTCAACCCAAGTCCTGATGCAAGCCGAAGGCCCCCTCATGACTTTCGACAATGCTACGCCTCCGGACTCTGTGAAGTGTTGATAGCTATCGAAGGATAAGGATTTCTATCCGATGGCCTCCCAGCCTGTTCACGAGCAGCGGCCAATGCCAAAGCATCGCACCGGTTCTGAACAGTGTTGTCCGCATGCCCAGCGACCCAGACCCAGTAGATCACGTGCCGTTGCACAAGTTCGTCCAGTTTCCGCCATAGGTCCTGGTTTTGAACGGGCTTGCCATTGGACGTTCTCCACGCGTTCGTCCTCCAGCGCGGCAGGTACTCCGTGATCTCTTGCTTGACATACTCGGAATCTGTGCTTGGGTCGGCGTGCCGTGGCTGCCCCGCTGCAAGATGCAGCAGAGGCAAGCCCGGGGTTAGTTGTTTGGCTCTGACCCTTCTTTCTTCATCTCGTCTTTCCTCATCTCATCCTTCTTCATGTGGTCTTTCTTTGCTTTCTTGTCCTTCTTCTTGTCTTTCTTCATTTCGTCTTTTTTCGTCTCATCTTTCTTCATCTGGTCCTGCTGCTGTCCTTGCTGCTCCTGCCTCGCGTAGCCGCTCTGGCTGAGCGCAGCCGACGAAATGGCAAGGAAAGACATGGCCATCAAACATCGGAAAAGCCTCTTCATGGAAATCTCCTGTCTCTTTTGAAGATGTGCAGCCCCAGGCTGTCGAGACAGTCTGGCCTGCAGCGATGAGATTCGCACCGTTGCCAAAAGTTTCATGCAAGCGCGTTTTTTCTTCTGTCGAGCTCCTGCGGTCGGGCGGCCGCAGCGGTGAAACTTTTGCCCGGGTTGCGACTCTAATCAGTATGCGTATGCGCGCCAACGCCAACTCGCTCGCGATGCCGGTTCTTCTGGCATGCCTTTGCGCTCTACCCGCCGGGTTGCCGCTCACCGCTTTCCTCTCGCCCTCTGGAAAACTATGTTTCGGTGGCGGCTACTTTCCCGATAGGCCTTCGCGCGGCAAGCCCGGTTTCGGCAGGTTTTCGAGCAGGTCCTGCGCATCTATCGCGAGCAGCGGACCGAGATCGAACGGGATGGCTTTGACGTGACACAGGGAGAATAATCGAATGAGGATGAAAAACTTGGCCCTGCTACTCTTGCTCTCGGCCACGCTCGCCATTCCTCTTCGGGGAGCGGACAATCTTCGTCTCAACCCAAGGCTGAACTACTCGAGCGACAGCCAGGACGGCCCCCTCATCACGGGCGACCACATGGAAGACGGTGCGGTGCAGGGCCAACCCAACTACATCATCTTCTATGGCGAGGGTTGATTCAATTCCAAGCGGCAGGCTCGCCGCTCCGTCAACTTGTATCAGAAATACAGGGGCCGGGTTCACTTCGTGATCGTCGATTTGGACCTGAAGCGCTCGCCCGCGCAACAAGAGCTCGTGAAAAAGTACTATCAGGGGTACATCCCCCACCTAGCCATACTGGGCAAAACTGGCAAGGCAATTTACAACTCCTCGGGTGAGGTGGAGGAATCGAAGATCTCGGCAATTCTTGATCGGGCATTGCAGTAGAAGCGCGGCCTGAACGGAGATGCATCTTACAGTCACAGAGTCTATGTTCGCGAAAAATCGACCCCGGAAAGACAAAGATAAAGTTGACTTACGTCCAGGAGGCAACCAAGATGAGGCAACTCAGAATTTTCGTAATTCCCCTGGTGGCATCCAGCCTGCTGGCGGCCGTGGCCCTGCGGGCGACCACTCAGCAAGAGCATCCCAAGCAAGAGCATCCCAGGGGGGCGAATCCGGTCTCGACGAAGACGCTCGAGAAGGCCATCAAGGAGCAGGTCGCGGAAAAGGCCAAAGCCAACGGCGGAAGGTTTCCCGTCGAGGACCCGGTGCTGAAGAAAACCTGGCAGCTTGAACTGGTGCGCGTCCACACCGACAAGCTCACGCAGCTCGACGACAAGACCTACTTCGCCTGCGTGGACTTCAAGGCCGACGACGGCACTCCGGTGGACGTGGACTTCTTCATGAAGAACGACAACGGCAAGCTGGTCCTCGCCGATACCACCGTCCACAAGGTCAACGGCAAGCCGCGCTTCAACTACGAGAAGAAAGGCAACTTCTGGGAGCGCGTCCCGGCCAGCTAGCTTGCCGCTTCGTTCCCACGAGGAATAGGCGCAGCCCCGTGAGAAGGTGCTTAAACAGCGAGCGGAGAGCGATTTCCGGGATTCGCGAGGAACAGATGGATAGCGACACGCAAGCACCCTACCAATTAGCCTGTATGGAAGCTTGGGGTGGCAATCGCAAGATAGCTCGCGAGGTTGAACTCCCGGGATTGGCCGGTTGGGTCTACTTGGCACCACTCGAACCGTCCAGTGGGGGCGGTGATGTCTGCTACTTTTCCGTATGTGATCGCGGCCTCCTCTCGCGCGTCGTTCTAGCCGATGTCAGCGGTCATGGCCGGATCGTTAGCTCGGTGGCCGATCTGCTACTTGGGCTGATGCGAAAGCACATCAATACGTGGGACCAGTCCACTTTCATGCAGGACCTGGACGGGGAATTTCGGCAGGGTATCGAAGACGGGCAACATGCCACCGTGGTGGTGCTGGGGTTCGTCCGTCAAACCGGCCAACTGCTCTACACCAGCGCCGGCCACCACTCACTGCTGTGGTACCACGCCGCCGAGCAAAAGTGGGGCTGGATGGACGAGAACGCGCTGCTGGCCCAGACGGACGGCAAGGACCCGCCCTTGGGCTTGATCCCTGGGACCCATTACCGCCAAATCGCATTCAAGCTCGCACCGGCTGACCTTTTGGTGCTGTACACCGATGGTCTTTCCGAAGCGATGGATGGTGCCGGCCAAGAGCTAGGCGGCAAGGGGCTGCTCGAACTGGCGAGCAGTCTGCCGGCCGATTCTCCCGTTGCAGTAGGTGAAGCGTTATTGGAGGCCGTAGGTGCCTTTCGCCAGGGCGTGCCCGCAACCGATGACCAGACTCTTGTAATACTCCAGTGCGGAGGTTGAGCTTCAAAGCAATATACCCAACTCCTGCTTCGGCAACAGACGTTAAAATTCTCTTGGAACTTTCCCGCCGGAGCGGAATCAAAATACCGGCGGAAGCAAGACAGAGAAAGCAAGATGAAATCCGTTGTATTTCTCTATATCCTAGGGCTACTGGCCACGAACGCTGGTACGGCCCGCGCCCAGGAGTTTGACCACTCGCCTTGGGATCACGTCCTGAAGAAATACGTCACCGAGACGGGTCGAGTGGACTACGCCGCGCTCAAGGCAGATCCGGAAGATCTCGATCGCTTCGTCGCCGAGATCGCAGCGCGCAGCCCCGAGTCGGATCCGGCGGCCTTCCCCACGCGCGAGAGCCAGCTCGCCTACTGGATCAACGCCTACAACGCACTCGTGATGAAGGCGGTGATCCAGAATTGGCCCACCAAAAGCGTGCGCAACCTGGGCAAACTGTACAGCTTCTTTTGGGCCAGGAAATTCCTCGCCGGCGGCAAGGAGTACACGCTCAACAACATCGAAGACATCCTGCGCAAGAAGCTGGCCGAGCCGCGCATCCATTTCGCTATCGTCTGCGCATCGAACAGCTGCCCGCGTCTGCAGCGCGAAGCCTACACCCCGGAGAATACCGAGCGACTGCTCGATGAGGCGGCGCGTTTTTACGTCAACGAGCCGCGCAACCTGAAGGTTGACGTGGCGCACAACCGCTTGACCCTGCCGAACATCCTCGGCCACTACCACGAGGACTTCGAGAACTACGCGCGGACTCACAACGCCAGTGCCACGGGGCACCCTCAGGTGGACTATATTAGGCTCTACGCCAACGCGGCGAATCGCGCCTTGCTGGGTCAGCTCAAGAATCCGAAGGTCGATCACTTCGGCTACGACTGGGGGATCAACGACATCAATGCTCCGGTGGCCACCGGAAAACCTGGCGCGAAGGAGGAGAAACCATGATTAACTTTGCGAGAAGTCTGCTGACGTGGTTGTATGGTCCGTGGGTGTTTACTTGCTCTCTGCTGCTCGTTGTGCTCATCGCGGCTTGAAAGAAGTAAACGCGCGCTGGAGTTTCCAGCGCTTGGCACGAGGTAAAGAAGAGCGATGCGAGCGGACCCGCGTCCGCTGTCGCATTCTCCCGATCTCAAAAGAACAATAAGGGGGTAACCATGTCCGACGTGGTGTACGTCTCCAAGGTGCGCGTCGAGCGCAAGGTTGGTCCGCTGCGCATTGCCTACCTACCGGGAGAGTCCCAGCGGGTCGCTTTCAGCGTGCACGGTGCCATCGCTGAGCACTACAAGATTGACCCAGCCACGCTGACCGAGTCCCACGCCTCCACGCTGGACTACGTGATCGCCGCAACCGCTGGCTGAATGATGGGCACCTTCGGAGGCGCGCTGGAGGCGCGTCAGATCGATGCCAGCAACGGCAAGCTCATCGCCGAAGTGACCGGCGAGGTGGAAAAGGATGAAGGCGTACTGGTGATTCGCCGCATCCATGTAGCGATGCGGCTAGTGGCACCAGAAGAGGTGCGCGAGACGGTGGAGCGTGTGCATGGCGTGTACGCAATGCGCTGCCCTCTGTTTCGTACTTTGCATAACGCGATCCAACTCACGTCCTCTTACACGCTCTTCGCTCCGCCAGCCTAGGCAGGCGCAGCCCTCTGGGCGTACCAATGGACCTGGCATAATCTGACTCCGCTTCCGAGCGGAAGTAACAGGGGACCCGATGTTCGAGTTCATTGCCTCTGCTTAACTCTTGATTCCTGCTGGGGCCATGAAAAGAATGGGCAAGTGATCATAAGCGGACGGGGAGCGTACCAAGAGAAATGGTTTGGTACAGCCATTCGCACCAATGGGCACAGCTGAAGGCATTTCTCACTTGGTTCGAATAAATCCCTGGCGGGAGCCCTGAAGTTCTCTCAGGTCTAGCAGCGTGGAAGAGTTGGCGAGCGATGCTCATTTTGCCTTGCGAGTGGAACATTTGTGAAACAGTTAAGGCCGAACTGCGACTAACATGCTGCAAGTAAGTCAAAGAAACGGCAGGGCGAGGCAGCATGGTCGATTACCTACGCTGAACTCCGGAACCAGAGCTCGTCGTCTCGGCCCCACCAAACACCTGGGCAACATCACTGCTCCTGATAAGGGCCATTGTCGACAGGATTTTGCCTCGCATCCAAGCCAATCGGGGGTCCTCCCTAAGGAACCTGACGTCTCCCTGGGGCGAGTAGGCCACAGTGGATCGCTGGCGCCCGTTCACCACCGCTCTTACCGGATCATGGCCCGGTCACGCAAAGCAGCCTCCCGCCTTCGCTCAGATGCCCACCGATAGGTTCTCGACAGCTATTCGGATGCTTGCCGGTTTCCGAGAAAGCGCGTTTCTCAGGCGCGGTCCTGATTGGTGTACCTTGCTACCTGCTTCCAGGAAAGACCGGTCAGGACCCCGCCCCACACCGGTCCCGTTCTGAATTCCCCATGCATCCGTGGGCAGCCTTCGTGCATCCTATCCCCAGGGAGAGGATTCATTGACGTGAAAGAGGAGACAGCCACGATGACGACAACCGAGATTCCGACTTTGGACCAGTACTGGGAGGGGCTGGCGGCCAAGCTGCCGCTTTTTTCGCCCGAGGAGCAGCGGGCTGCGGTGGCGTTGTACCGCGAGCTGGCGAAGGGCCAAGCGGTCGATGCCGTGCAGTTGGGCCGAGCCCTCGGTGTGTCTCCCGCGGAGGGCCGCGCGCTCCTCGCGCGAGACTCGATCAAGGCCTTCGCCTATGGCGACGACCAAGGGTGCGTGCTCGGCTTCGGAGGCCTCGCGGCGGTGCCGATGGATCATCGCTTCGAGGTGGACGGCCGCACCCTGGGGACTTGGTGCGCCTGGGACAGCCTGTTTATTCCCGAGATCCTGGGCAGGCGGGCACGTGTCGCGTCGCCCGACCCGGAGAACGGCGAGGTCGTCCGGCTCCTCGTGTCACCGGACCGGATCGAGTCTGCCGAGCCCGAAGATGCTGTCGTCTCCTTCCTCCTGCCCGACGAAGACGACTTCGACACCTCCGCAGCTAACGTCATGGCGAAGTTCTGCCACTTCGTTTTCTTCTTCACTTCCCGAGCCTCCGGCGAACGCTGGACGGCGAAGCATCCTGGAACCTTCCTCTACTCGCTCGACGAGGCCTTCGCGCTGGCGAAGCGGCTGAACGCCAGAAACTTCGGGTCGGAGCTGGCGCGGCGCGCATCATCCGCGGTAGCGATACAACAAACCTCGGGCTGTTGCTCGCATTGATGATGTAGAAGGGACGTCCAACCAAGCCCATAACAAGGAGCTACGATGAGCAAGCCGCTATCTGTAGTGAAAAATATCTACCTTGATCCCGAGGTTGAAGAGGAGGTTCAGAATCGGCTGAGCCGCATTGAGGGACATGTGCGCGGTATTAAGCGCATGTTGTCGGAGCACGCCTCCTGTGAAGAACTGCTCATTCAGCTCTCGGCGGTGCGCTCGGCGCTGAACCAAGCCACAGGACGCTTGTTGGAAAACCACATGGAGACTTGCGTCGCCGATTGCGTGCGCGCCGGCCAGGGCGAAAAAGCCCTCCGTCAATTGAAGGGCGCTTTGACCCACGTCATCAAAAATCTCTAGGAGGATCGATGAAAGACAGTACCTTGACGCTCGGCTCGGTTGTCGCGGCCTTTCTAGCATCGCTCTGCTGCCTGGGCCCGTTGTTGCTCGGCGGGCTTGGACTCGGAACGGTCCTTGTTGCCACGTTCGCCCCACTGCGGCCCTATTTTCTCGCCCTAAGCGCGATTCTGCTCGCGGTGGGCTTTTATTTTGTGTACCGGAAACCGAAGCCAGTTCAGGCTTGCGAGGGCGAAACATGCGCACCGCACGCGCCCGGAAAACGGGCAGCGAAAGCGATGCTTTGGCTGGCGGCTGCGGCAGTTCTGGCCCTGGCACTTTTCCCCAAGTACGGCAGCAAACTGGCCGGCGCCAGCCCAGTTCCCGCGGCGGCGAAAACCGTCGCGCTCAATACTTCTGAACTGAAAATCACCGGCATGGATTGCGAGGTCTGCGCGAGTGTGATCCAGCGCAAGCTTCTGGAAACGCCCGGCGTAGCCAAGGCTCAAGTGGAATATCCTGCCGGCCACGCCACGGTGCGATTCGACCCGTCCCAGGTCACCCCCGAAAAACTCGTCGAGGTCGTAAACGACACGGGCTATAAAGCCTCACTGTTGCGCTCCGGCGGGAGCTAGAAAGGGGAGGAACAAGCATCCATGAATACTGAAGCGATCCCCACGGCCGGGAAATCCCCTTCTGAGGGGGCGTTTGCCGCGGCGATATCAGCGGTCGGAAGTGTCCTGGCGGCAGCGACCTGCTGCCTACCGGTGCTTCCGTTTGTACTCGCGGCTGGAACGGCAGGCAGCGCTGCGTTTCTCTCTTCCTTCATCAGCGCCCTTCGGCCATACCTTTTGGGGGCTTCGGTTGTCTTCATTGCTCTTGGGTTTTATCAAAGCAGACGCGCTAGCCAATGCAATTGTAAACCCAGTGTTCTCAGCCAAGTGGTTCTGTGGCTGTCGGCCCTGATTGTCGCCATCTCGATTCTGCTTCCCCAAGCATTCGCGGATCTCGTAGAGAGGCTCCTATGAAGCGCAGGAGTCTTCTTTTCGGTCTCGCCGCACTCGGGATTCTCGCCGTGCTGTTCTACTTGTACGGCGGCCACCATACTCCGAGCGGCCAGCGTCCTCTCGCTGATCTAGATTCTGCAAGCCTGAGCGGACTCAAGAATCAATTCAACAGTAGCCACTCGCAGGTTCGCCTGTTGGTGCTCCTTTCGCCGACTTGACCCATCTGCGTGCGGGGGGCCTCCGCACTCGAATCATTACTGGAAGCGCAGAGAGACCCTCATCTTCGCGTATTCGTGATTTGGGAGCCTGTGCTGGCTACGGACTTGAGCGCACCGTCGACCATTACGCTACGGCGCATACACGATCCGCGGGTGGCACAATACTGGGACCGAAATCGAGTTCTCTCACACGTGATGGGGGAGCGCGACCGCTCAAGTGTCGTATGGGATTACATCGCAGTTTATAAGCCAGAACAGATCTGGACAGACGTGCCGCCTCAACCCGAATTCAAAGGTCGCCCCGTGGTCCACTTCATTGAGGGAACGCGAAAGACATTGGAGACTATCTATGCAGAAACGAAAAACTGATTTCGCCTACCAGCTTCTCAGGACAGTCGCTGCTTAGAGAAGGGGTCGCCGAGCGAACGCAAGACCTCAAAACTCCGCTTCCTCGGAAATTCGAATCCGGAGAATACATATGGCAGAACGATTTGATCTTCTAATTTTGGGCTCTGGTTCAACTGCGTTTGCCGCGGCCCTGCGAGCGGCGGAGTTGGGCAAAACCGCCGTGATGAGCGAATCGCGCATCGTCGGCGGAACGTGCGCAAATCGCGGCTGCCTTCCGTCGAAAAATCTCATCGAAGCTGCGCGGATTGTGTACGAATCCGCCCATCCCCGCTACCCCGGTCTTGCTCCGACAAGAATCGCCGTGGACTTTCGCACGCTCGTGCAGCAGAAGGATGAAGTCATCCATGATTACCGCACGAGAAAATACGAAAGCCTAGTAGATGGTCGCATAAGCGTCGAAAGAGGGCACGTACAGTTTGTTGACGCGCATACCGTCGCGGTCAACGGCAAGCGGCTGAGCGGCGAAGAAGTCCTGATCGCCACAGGCTCGCGGCCCTTTACGCCCTCGATCGAGGGACTTGATCAGGTTCCCTACATCACTAGCGACCTGCTCACCGCAGATGAGCCGGTCGAGCTGACCGAACTCCCTAAATCACTCGTCATTATCGGTGGCGGCTACATCGCTCTAGAGCTGGGCCAGATGTTCCGGCGCTTCGGAAGCGAAGTCACGATTCTGGAACGCGCCGGGCAATTGCTCGCCCACGGCTACGAGCCGGAGATAGGTCGAGCGATGGAGAAAATCTTCGCCTCCGAAGGTATCACCGTTGTTACGCAAGCTAACGTGCGCCGCGTCCGCCAGGAAAAAAGCCAGACCGTCATTTCGGCCTCGGTGGCAGGCTCGCAGCGTGAGTTTCGGGCTGAAAAGCTGCTCGTGGCGACCGGCCGCCGCCCCAATTCGGACCAGATTGCTATCGAGCGCGCGGGTGTTCACACCGGCCCGAACGGCGAAGTCAAAGTGGACGGATACCTGCGCACAAACGTCCCTCATATTTTCGCCGCTGGCGATGTCATTGGTCGTGAAACTGACAGCCAGATGGCTACGCCAGTCGGCAGTCATGACGGAGGCATAGCCGCGCACAACGCACTATCCGCCGAACCGGCGCGCCGTGTGAACCACCGTGTTATTCCGCGAGCCATTTTCACTGACCCGCAAATCGGTATCGTGGGCCTCACCGAAGAGCAGGCCGTCCAAGCGGGCCACCCCTGCTGGTGCAATACGCTTCCGATGTCGCTGGTGCCGCGTGCCGGAGCCATTCGCGATATGCGCGGCATCATCAAGATGGTGGCTGACGACAAGACAGAGGAGGTGCTTGGCGTCTCCATGGTCGGCTCCAACGTGGGCGAAGTCATCCATGAGGCCGCAATGGGACTGCGCTTCCATGCAAAGATTCAGGACTTCATCGATCTCTTGCACGTCTATCCGACAATGGCGGAGGCGCTGAAGATTGCAGCGATCTCAAGATATAAAGACCCAGCGAAGCTTTCCTGCTGCGCAGAATGACTAAGCCGAATTGGGGCTATGGAGTTTGGCCGGTAGTTTTTGCGAAATCCCAATCTCGCAAAGGATGTCGGTACGTGGGGACTGACTTGCACAGTGGATCGCTGCCCCTTGTTCACCACTGTTCTCACCGGATCATGACCGCGTTATGCAAAGTGGCCTCCCGCCTTCGCTCACATGCCCACCGATAGGTTCAGGCATATCCTAGGGCCTGTAGTCGGTATCTGGGTTAGATGGGCTGTTGTCGCCGCGTATCAGTAATACAACGCGACTCTTGGCGGGTGAGCCGGGATTTGCCTTCTGCGAGCACCTCTTAAGGGTTCCGATCACTTCTCCGGATAGCCGACTATACGGCCAAGTGGAGCTGTATCGGTAAACGTTGCGGCGTTGCCCGGGAGTGTGTTGTCGTTGCCGAATTGCAACAATCAGCACTTCAAGTGCGGACTTCCTGGACTTTGATGTCGCATGAAGTTTCGCACTGCGGCGCCTTAGCGCGATCCGGGCCGCGCATTCAGCAATGGACCGAGACGGCAACATATTTGACATATAGACCGTTGATTAGTAAAGTAAAGGCGATGTGTGCGGCGAAAGAACTACTGGCGGAAGAACCGAAGCAGAAGCTCCTGCCACACTCGCGGCGGCAGGAGGCGGCCGTCAGCATCCTGCGCACAACGGATTATCTGCGACGGTTTTGTTCGCGCTTGTTTTATCAGCATGGCATCACCTCGCAGCAATACAACGTGCTGCGAATCCTCCGAGGGGCCGGTCCACGGGGCCTTCCCACACTGGACATCGCGGAGCGCATGATTGAGCAGACGCCGGGTATAACCCGCCTGCTGGACCGTTTGGAAGCTAAGAAAGTCGTGCGCCGCCAACGCCCTTCAAGCGACCGCCGACAAGTTCTTTGTTACATCACGAAGGAAGGCGTTGATCTCTTGCGAAAGCTTGACGCCCCCGTGAAGAATCAGGCAAATGCGGCGCTGCGCATGCTCAAAGACTCTGAGATTGAAGAACTGATCCGTTTGTTAGAACGCGCGCGGAGCGCACGCTAGGCTTTCTGTCCGTTTATTTTATCGGTCGCGCGCTGATTACGAAGCTTTTGCGAGGCTCTAGACACACACCTTCGGACTGAAAATCTCCCGCCGGAATTGAGTTTCGGCGATGACGTACGTCGGGGTTTGCGAAGGCTTGGAAACTGCTCGGCGAGCCGCCCTTCCGGCGCGCGTAAGGTAGCTCCCAGTAAATCAAAAAAAGTGTGCATCCGGAGCGCGGCGGAGTGCATCTGATTAGGTGATTAGAGAACAGTTGATTGAGCACGTATCCTGAAAGGATTCTCATGAAGTTGCTTCGAATTGATTCCAGCGCACGCCGCAGTTCGGTGTCGCGGCAGTTGACTTCCAAGTTCGTGGAGGCATGGAAAGAACACAACCCGGGCGGCGAAGTACTAGAGCGCGACCTGTCTACAACGCTCCTCCCTCACATCACCGATGATTGGTCGGCGACATATGGCGACCCTTCCGAGCTAACGCCCGCGCAACAACAGTATCTCTCCACGTCGGATGCCCTTATTGAGGAACTCGTTGGCGCGGACACAATCGTCGTTGGGGCACCCATGTACAACTTCACGATCTCGTGGGAGCTCAAGGCCTGGATCGATCAAGTCGTGCGCGTTGGGAAGACCATGAGCTATGGTGCGACGGGACCCAAAGGGCTTTTGGGTGGAAAGAAAGTTGTGGTCATCACGTCGCGCGGTGGCTCCTATTCGGCGGACTCATCCGGCGCGCAGTTCGATTTTCAGGAATCCTACCTGCGGCGCATCCTGGGTTTTATGGGACTTACCGACGTGACCTTTATCCACGCCCAGAACCAAGCGCGCCGTGAACAAGGTGAGGCCTCCCGGGCTGCGGCATTGGAGCGAATCGGACAGATCGTGTCGCAAACCGTGAGTGCAGCCGAGCATCGGTCGAACTAAATGTGTCCACAACTCGACAATAATCGACGAAGTATGAGACTAGTCTCAGGAGCAAACGAGAACCGCAAAAAAGGAGAAAAAAGATGCAAGTTTTGAAAGCAGTTGATCCAAACACCGCCGCAGGCAAGACCAAGGAACTTTTCAAAGCCATCGAACAAAGGCTGAAAAGGGTTCCCAACATGATTCAGTTGATGGGGAACTCCCCCGCCATCCTCGACGCGTACCTGCGCTTCAATGAAGCATTTGAAAAAACGAAGATGACACCGAGATTGCGAGGCCTAATCACCGCGGCTGTCTCCGAGATCAACGGTTGCGATTACACGCTATCGGTAGCCTTCGCTCTCGGCCGGCACGAAGGTTTGAGCGACGACGAGCTGACAGCCGCGCGGCGCGCTGAAGCAAACGACCCCAAGGCTGCTACGGCGCTCCGGTTCGCCGCAAAGACCGTGCGCGAGCGAGGACGTGTTCCTGGTCCGGATGTCGAGGAGCTTCGTAACGCTGGCTTCGGTGACGAGGAAATCGTCGAGATCATCGCGCTTATCGCGCTGAATATCTTTCGGAACTATTTCAATCTCATCGCCGGGACAGAAGTTGATTTCCCCTTGGTGAGCACAAAACGCGCTGCGTGACTTTGGCCTCGCGCATCCCGCCCTGGTCGTTGGCGGCTTGACGCCAGAGATATCGACCGCATTTTGTAAGGTGACCTAAGCCGCGAGGCTATATTAAAAGGAGAAATGAGATGCGCACGGAAAATGCGTCAGTCAGCAGGAAGCGTCGAATCACGGGGAACGTCTTGATAGTTCTGGGTGGACTCATGCTCATCGGGAGCGCGGGCGCGAAGTTTGCGCATGTGCCAAAAGTTGTTACTGAACTTGTGGCGATGGGCTTCGATGGTAACAAATTGATGTTGATCGCGATCCTAGAAATCCTGAGTGCTCTTCTTTTTCTGATCCCGGTTACGCGATCTTTTGGGTTGCTCCTGGTTTCATCGTTCTTGGGTGGAGCAATCGCCACGCACATGCAGCACAACCAACCCATTGTTCAGCCTTCCTTCGTCCTGTTCCTGATCTGGCTTGGGGCATGGCTGCGCCATCCACAGATTCTGTGGAGTCTGATTCAGCCTACTCTCGTCACAAACCAGTCTCCACAGCAAGAGAATCGGAGGACTGCTTTAGGATAGAGATTGAAATGTACAGCAAACTCCCCGGTAAGGTGGGTCCCTCTCCCAAGCTAGGCTTCGCACCACTGGCCTACAGAGTGCATGTGGGTTGTGCGAGAGAGAGCCAGCCTGGAAATGCTCGGGATCACGAACGCAGATACGCAAGGAAAGACAAAAGGAGAATCACAATGAAATCGAAGGTGCAGCGATGAATTATTTGATGTCGGCGCAAGGATCAGCCCAGCTTCTAAGCTTAATTGTCTTCGGAACCTTGGCGACATGGTACGTCGCACCGTGGCTTAAGACCCGCGGACGAGCTGACGCGCTCGTAGCCCTGCTTTGGATTCACGTCTTCCGATATATGGCCTTGCAGGCGTTCTCGGCGCAACGGGACGGCTTTCCGATCTCCGATGGCGGACTCATGGAGATTGTGGTTGGCGACCTCACCGGTATGGCCATCGCTTTCGCCACGATAGTGCTGCTCCGCTATCGAGTGCGCCTGGCAATCCCGCTGGCCTGGCTGCTCGTTGCCGAGACAATCTTCGATACATTCCTGAATATACGTGGCGGAATTCATGAACATCTGTTCGGCCTTGCCAACGGAGTTACCTGGCTCGTCGTGAGCTTCTATGTCCCTCTGATAATCGTGAGCCTGGGCCTGATTGTCTGGCAGCTATCCTCGAGGCGAGGCGAGCCCCTCGCACGCTCAGTATGAACCGAGGGCCATTCACGCCAACCAGCAGGCTGCGATCCGTGTGGAGGTGCACAGCATCTGTACAGCCTTCGTCAACAATTGTGCGCACAGCACGGAGTAGGCAGCAGCAAAGGAGAAGAAAGATGATGAAGTACTTGAAGAAGCTCGAAGACCAAGTTTCCACGTGGCCACATGTATCTGTCCATCCACACCGCTTCGGAGGCAGAGAATTCCGCTTCGGAAATGCGGAAGTCGGACACATGCACAATGGCGGACAAGTTGAAGTCCCCTTCCCGCGCTCATTTCGCGATGAGCTCTTGGCACAAGGTCTTGCTGAAGAGCACCGCTGGGTCCCTGATTCAGGCTGGATCACTTTTCGCGTCCACAGCGAGGATGAAGTCAAGCATGCACTGTGGCTTCTGCGACTCTCATACCTGCGTTTTGCCCTGAAGACAACCCTGGACCCTCGCAAGCTGTTCGAGCAGGAAAGCGAACAACTGCATTTGAGTCCTCAGTTCAAGGCTCTGCTCGAGCATTTTGTGCCTTTGACGCCAAACATGGCCGAGCTTCGTCGTTAACGAGGGAGAAGAACGAGAAGCTGGTGTGAGTGCACGGCGGGGACATCTTTCGTTGTAGAAGCGGAAGTTGGCTTTCAGTCTCGCTTCCATTTACTAAATGAATGTAGCAAAAGGGAGGCAAGCAATGGAAACCTTCAGAGTTGAATCGGTACGACTTGAAACTACGTTTGAGAGAGCGTTTGAATACGTTGCAGAACCCGCGAACCTACTGGCCTGGACCCACGCGTTCAAAGCAGTCCAGAACGGAAGAGCGATATTGACAACACCAGCTGGTTCGGTGGAGGTAGGGCTCAAGGTCAAATCGTCTCGTTCCGAAGGTACAATAGACTGGCACATGACTTTTCCAGCGGAAAAGTGGCCTCCGCTTATTCGAGGTTGGTGCCTGAGTCGAATGGACACTCCGTCTTCAGTTTCGTGCTGCTCGCGCCGCCCGTTCCTCTGGAACAGCTAGAAGGCACACTGAACCAGCAAGTACAAATCCTGAGACAAGAGTTGGCGAAGCTGAAAGCGATTCTGAGTGAACCTGCATCGTCAAATTGATTTCTCGCATGCTTCTAACGCTGGAAGAAGCCGTTTACTTGGCATCACGGGGCGCTGACATGCCGCCCCTTCCTTTAATGCGAAAGGCAGGTGACGCATGCATATTTCGTTTCAGCCCTCCCGAGAACTCTATCCATTTGAGTCTCGATGGTTCGCTAGCCCGGTGGGGAGGGTGCACTTCGTCGACGAGGGCGCTGGGACACCGATTCTTTTTTGTCACGGCAATCCAACTTGGAGCTTCCTTTACCGCAATATCATCATCGCGCTGCGCGGTCGCTTCCGCTGTGTCGCGGTTGACTACCTGGGCTTCGGGCTCTCTGACCGGCCCGACGGGTACGGCTACACGCCGGAGGAGCACGCGCGCGTGGTCGCGGCGTTGGTAACGCGTCTCGACCTGCGAAACTTGTTAATCATGGGACAGGATTGGGGCGGTCCCATCGGAATGGCGGCCGCGTTGTCTGATCCCGCGCGCATTAAAGGACTCGTGTTCGGCAACACCTGGTTCTGGCCGACCGATCACCTGCGCAACAAGATTTTCAGCATCGTCATGTCGACGCCGCAAATGCAGAGAGCAATCCTCGAGCGCAATTTCTTCGTTGAGAAGCTGATCCCCAATGGCACCGCCCGCGTACTTTCACCGGCTGAGATGGATCATTACCGCCGAGTGCAGCCGACGCCGGAGGCGCGTCGAGGGGTGGCAGAATTCCCGCGCCAGATCCGAGCAGCGCGACCCTGGCTCGCCGAAATCGCCCATAGTGTCGAGACGGCGCTGGCGCGTAAGCCGCTCCTTCTGACCTGGGGAATGCGCGACTTCGCTTTTGGACCGAGGTTCATCCCCCGATGGCGTGATACGTTCCCCGATCACTGCCTAGTCGAGCTTCCCAAAGCCAAGCACTTCATTCAAGAAGACGCACCGGATGAGATTGCCCGAGCCATCTCCGAACGTTTCGCGTGAACAGTGGTGTCGCATTTCCCCACTTATAACTTGCGGCATGTCTTTGGCACTCGCTTGAGCGCCATCATTCGCGTACTGTTTGCGAATTGTTCCACCAGGCTGAGCCGGATAGCGCCTGAGAAACGCGCTATTCGTAGAAGTGCCCTTGCCCTGCGCGAGATCTCATTGCACGGGCGCGTTCTTGACAATTACTCGCGATAAACGCGGCAGCGTTTACAAGAAACAATAGCTGTCGCCTTCGCTCACAAGCCCACCGATAGCTTCAGACAACCGCGCCCTGCCCGTTTCCAGATACAATAAAGAGCAATCCCATGTCGGTTGTGATGTCACCTCCGCTGTCAGATGTCGCCCGTCGTATTCTTCGACTCCAAGTATTCACGATTATTTCGATGACCGTGGAGGCAGCGGTATCGCTCGCCGCTGCCTGGACAGCGCACAGTCCGGCTCTGCTCGCCTTCGGCGGCGACAGCGCAATCGAACTCCTTTCGGCAGCAGTTGTCTTTTGGCGCTTTCGGTCGAAGTCCAACCCCTCACGAACCGAGGAACGAGCTGCCCGAATCGCAGGCGGCTTGCTCTTCGCCCTAGCTGCATACGTGGTCTTGGTTTCAGTTCTGTCTCTCCTGGGATATCGCGAGGCTCAGCCCAGTATTGTCGGGATCGTGCTGTTGCTGCTCGCGGCCATTGTTATGCCGTGGCTCGCCAGCCAAAA
>WNFE01000871.1_pt1 | contig 21609 bp, 15 predicted proteins | sample 5400451 | NCBI WGS metagenome assembly WNFE01 (sample SAMN13153344, study PRJNA577476) | soil metagenome | isolation source: 200 cm saprolite under Douglas fir tree site 2 hole 2 | place: USA:California | collected 2015-04-18
CCCTCCCCTACGACCCGTTCATGGCGGGCGGCCTGGAGATCCCACGGGACGAGCTGGCCGAGATGGTGCAGATGGACATCAACGCGCTGACCGCGCGGCTCCGCGAGTACACCCTCACGGAGGACCTGTCGTCCCGCCTCCGGGACCTGCAGGCGCTCGGGGTGGGCCAGCTCGTCCGCTCGGTCGAGAAGCTCCACCTGCTGGAGGCGGGGCACTACGCGCATGTCCATCCGCTGTCCGTCCTTCCAATCCTCGATTACATCGTACGGAAGGAACGCGAGGTCCAGAACCTGCGAATCATCGCGCGCGGGAAGGAGAGCGCGATGGACCCCGCCGTGATCCGGGAACTCCTGGTGGTGTAGATGGAACTCGCCGCGGTAGGCCGGGACGAGTTCGTCCAGGGATTCAAGCTGGCGGGCGTCCGGAAGACCTTCAGCGTCGGGCGCGACGCCGTCGAGGCGCAGGTCGCGAAGGTCCTCGAGGATCCGAACGTCGGAATCCTGATCCTGAGCGCGGACGACATGACGGCTCTGAGCAACACGATGCGGCGGCGACTCGAAACGACTCCCCGTCCCGTGGTCATCGCGGTCGGGAAACGCGAAGAGGAAGACCTCCGGGCGAAGATCAAGCGCGCGATCGGGGTCGACCTGTACAAGTGATCGAAGGCGAGCGGGGACGGAAACCAGCATGGCGATGAAGGGAAAGGAAAAAGCGACGACCGGCAAGACGTCGGGGGAGATCTACCGAGTCGCGGGACCGGTCGTGACGGCTACAGGTCTCCGCCCGCGGATGTACGACGTGCAGTTCGTCGGCGAAGAACAACTGCTCGGGGAAGTCATCCAGATCGTTGGCGAGAAGACGGTCATCCAGGTGTACGAGGACACGACCGGCGTCCGGCCCGGAGAGGTGGTCCTCGACACGGGAGGGCCCCTCGTCGTCGAGCTGGGACCCGGCCTCCTCGGGAGCATTTACGACGGCATTCAGCGGCCTCTCCCGGTCCTCCAGAAGGTGATGGGGGATTTCATCCTCCGCGGGGTCAAGTCCCCGGGTCTCACGCGAGAGAAGTCGTGGGCCTTCGCGCCGAAAGTGCAGCCGGGTAAGGCTGTCGGCCCGGGCGACGTCGTGGGGACGGTACAGGAGGCGAAGAACGTCCAGCACCGGATCATGGTCCCCCCGAACTTCCGCGGTGGGAAGGTCGCGCAGATTCGCGAGGGGACGTTCAAGGTCGACGAGGTGGTGGCACAGCTCGACAACGGGGAACAGGTGAAGATGTACCAGACCTGGCCCGTTCGCAGGGCCCGGCCAGTGAAGGATCGGCTCATGCCCACCATCCCGCTCGTCACGGGCCAGCGGGTCCTCGACTTCCTCTTCCCGATCGCGAAGGGCGGGACCGCCGCGATCCCGGGCGGGTTCGGGACGGGGAAGTGTGTCGTGGGTACAACCCCTGTTTTCCTCTCAGAGGGAAGGCTGGTCCCAATCGAGCAACTGTTCAAGGAAACCGGAGGAGGTCGAAGTGGGGCTGCGGAAGAAACCGTCCGATTGAGTGAGCCGCTTGGGGTCCTAACGTTCGATGGCGAGCGCATTCGGAGTGGCCGTGCAACCGCAGTCTATAAGGGTCGCACCAGCCTGCTGACTGAGGTCCGCCTTAGGAGCGGGAGGTCCGTCCGCCTAACTCCCGTCCACCGTTTGCTTCGATTCGATGGAAGAGGCATCGTCGAAACACCCGCTTCAGAACTTGAGGAAGGCGATGCTGTCCTCGTGCCTCGAAGGTTGCCCCTCGCTCCCGCTCGCATGGCGCTCCCGCTGCCAGCTCAAGCACGGGTAGCGGATCCCAGGGCTCGACATGAGATTGAAGTCCGGTTGGCGATGGAAGGAAGGAGGCTAGGTGCCTCGAAAGCAGCGTCATTGCTCGGTCTCACGATCGATTCGTATTGGAATCACCGACTTGGCCGAACAGCACCGCCCGTGCGACTCGCAGAACGTCTCGGAGTCGCGGTTCATGCCATTCGTGCCGAACGAGCCAGTCGCGCAATCCGTGTGCCCCTCGAAATCTCCGCAGACTTGGCAGAGTTCCTTGGTCTCCAACTAAGCGAGGGAATGATCAAGAGCGGTCGCGTCGTCGAGTTCTACAACAATAATCGGGATCTCCGTCATCGCTACCTCTCCCTCGCGAAGAAGCTCTTCGGACTCGAAGGGGTGGAGCGGCACGATCCAACTGTCGCTGCTATTTCCCTTAGCTCCCGAGCTCTCGCGCTTCTCCTCGAGAGTTGGGGCGTTCCGTTGCGACTGAAATCGCGAACCCTCGCGTTAACACGTTCTTTGGCGGGGGCCTCAGAGGAAGCAATCGCGGAGTTCCTCAAAGCGTATGCGGCCGGCGATGGACACTTCGCGGAGGAAGGGCTTGAGATTGCGACAGCGAGTCGCGCGATGGCTGGGGGATTGGCCTACCTGTTTGCTCGGTTGGGCATCTTTGCCCGGGTCACTCCCAAGGTCTTGGGGAACCACACGTACTTCCGCGTTTGGGTTTCGCCCAAGGAAGCTTCGAAAATCTTCCCGGTGTATGAAGCGGACCATTTCTATGATTCTTACGACGTGGTCCCCCTAGACCGAACCTTCGTGAGTTCGATTCAGCGGGCGCTAGGGCCGAATTCGAACGTTTCGTCCGTTGCGATCAAGAACGCACTCGCGGGGGAGCGGGTCGGAAGGGCGACGATTCGAGCTTGGCACAACGCGGTTTCTTCGGATTCAGGATTGAAGCCCGGACTGGGACTCCTCGACACGATGCTTGACTCCGTGCTCCTGGACCGGGTCGAGGAGGTCAGGACTTGGCGTGAGCCCACTGACGTGTACGACATTACCGTTGAAGGGACCCACAACTTCGTCGGAGGCGAGTTACCGATGATCCTCCATAATACGGTGACCGAACAACAACTGTCGAAGTGGTGCGACGCGCAGGTCGTCATCTACATCGGATGCGGGGAGCGAGGGAACGAGATGACCGAAGTCCTGACCACCTTCCCGAAGCTCGAGGATCCGTACACTGGCGCGCCCCTGATGGAACGGATGTCCCTGATCGCGAACACGAGCAACATGCCGGTCGCCGCGCGGGAGGCGTCCGTGTACACCGGTATGACGCTCGCGGAATACTACCGCGACATGGGGTACAACGTCGCCTTGATGGCGGACTCGACTTCCCGATGGGCGGAGGCGATGCGAGAGATTTCGAGTCGGCTCGAGGAGATGCCGGGTGAGGAAGGCTTCCCCGCGTACCTGTCCGCGAGGCTCAGCGAGTTCTACGAACGCGCCGGTCGGGCGAAGACCCTGGCCGGCCTCGAAGGATCCGTCAGCGTCGTCGGAGCGGTATCCCCGAGCGGCGGGGACTTCTCGGAGCCCGTCACTCAGGGCACCCTCCGCATCGTGAAGGTGTTCTGGGCGCTCGACACCGCCTTGCGGGCTCGGCGACACTTCCCGGCGATCAACTGGCTTCAGTCGTACAGCTTGTACACGCAGATCTTGGAGGACTGGTTCCGGAAGAACGTGAACGAGGAATGGCCGAAGTTGCGAGCGTGGACGCAGCGCACCTTGCAGGAGGAGGCGGAACTCGAGGAAATCGTCCGGCTCGTCGGCGCGGACGCCCTGCCGCCGGACCAGCAGCTCACGCTCGAGGTTTCCCGGATGATCCGCGAGATCTTCCTCCAGCAGAACGCGTACCATGCCGTCGACACGTTTTGTCCTCCGGAGCGGCAGTTCAAGCTGATCGCCGCGATCAAGAAGTACTCCGACCTGGGTCAGAAGGCCGTGAAACTGGACGTTCCGACGAAGGACGTCGCGTCGCTGAAGTCCCGCGAACTCCTCACGCGGGTGAAGTACGAATCGGAATTCGACAAGGAGCTCGCGAAGACGCTCGCCCAAATGGACGACGAATTCAAGCGACTGGGGGCCACCTGAGATGCCGACGGAATACCGGACCATTACCGAGATCGCGGGGCCGCTCATCTTCGTCGAGAAGACGGAGTGGGTCGGATACGGGGAGCTCGTCGAAGTCGGCCTCCCGGATGGGTCGCGGAAGCGAGGGCAGGTCCTCGATTCGTCGAAGGACATCGTCGTCGTGCAGGTGTTCGAGGGGACCGCCGGGATCGATCGTCAATCGACCGTGAAGTTCCTCGGGGAAACGATCAAACTGAACGTGTCCCGGGAGATGCTCGGGCGCATCCTGAGCGGCGCAGGCGAGCCGATCGACGGCGGCCCTCCGATTGTCCCCGAGAAACGGGTCGAGATCACCGGTGCCGCGATCAACCCATACTCACGCGAGCACCCGGCCGAGTTCATCCAGACGGGCATCTCGACGATCGATGGCCTGAACACCCTGGTCCGCGGCCAGAAGCTCCCGCTGTTTTCCGGCGCGGGACTCCCGCACAACGAGGTGGCACTGCAAATCGCCCGGCAGGCCAAAGTCGTCGGGAGCCGCGAATCGTTCGGCGTCGTATTCGCCGCGATGGGAATCACGCATGAGGAGGCCCGTGTGTTCATGGACGACTTCGAGCGCACGGGGGCGCTGCGCCGCGCCGTCCTGTTCCTGAACCTGGCGGACGATCCCGCGGTCGAACGGCTCATCACGCCCCGGATGGCCTTGACGGCGGCCGAGTACCTCGCGTACGAAGTTGGGATGCACATCCTCGTGATCCTGACCGACATGACCAACTACGCCGAGGCGCTGCGGCAAATCGGAGCAGCGCGGGAAGAGGTGCCTGGTCGTCGCGGTTATCCCGGTTATATGTACACGGATCTGGCCACGATGTACGAGCGCGCAGGCCGCATTCGCGGGAAGAAGGGGAGCATCACACAGATCCCGATCATGTCGATTCCGGACGACGACTGGACCCACCCGATCGCGGACCTCACCGGGTACATCACCGAAGGACAAATCGCGATCGCCCGGGATCTCCATCGCAAAGCGATCTATCCGCCCGTCGATCCGCTTCCATCCCTCTCCCGCTTGATGGACGCTGGAATTGGAAAGGGACGCACGCGGGAAGACCACAAGCAGGTTGCGGACCAACTGTACGCGGCGTACGCGGAAGGGAAGGACGTTCGCGGCCTTGTGGCCATCGTCGGAAAAGAGGCCCTCTCGGACCGGGACCGCAAGATGCTCGAGTTCGCGGACCGCTTTGAGCAGGAGTTCATCCGCCAGGGATCGGAGGAAGACCGGACGATCGAGCAGACGCTCGAAATCGGCTGGGTGTTGCTCGCGACGCTCGATGAAGCCTGGCTCACGAAGATCGATCGGAAGACTTTGGAGGGCTACCATCCCGCGCACCGCGGCAAGGCCCCCGCGGCCCCGAAAGAGGTCGTCGCCTGATGGTGCTCGTTCAGTACAAGCCGACGCGGTCCCAGCTCCTCCAGCTGCGGCGGATTCGCCGGACCGCAGAGCGCGGACACCGTCTGCTGAAGCTCAAACAGGACGCCTTGATCGTCGAGTTCTTCCGAGTGCTCGAACGGGCGAAGGCGGTTCGATCGAATCTCGTGGAGAAGTACCGGGTCGCGGAGGCCCGGATCGCGATCGCACGGGCGATCGAGGGATCCATCGGGGTGAAGTCCGCCGCGTTCGCGCTCACCGAGACGCCGACCTTGGACCTCAAGACGAAGAACGTCATGGGGATCGTGGTCCCGAAGATCGACGCGAAGGCCGTGCGCAAGACGATCGGCCAACGGGGGTACGGGATCGTCGGGACGAGTCCCCGGATCGACGAAGCGGCCGAGGCCTACGAAAATCTCGTCGAGGACGTCATCACCGCGGCGGAAATCGAGACGACGATGCGCCGGTTGATCGAGGAGATTGAGAAGGTCAAGCGACGGGTGAATGCGCTTGAGTACCGCGTGATCCCGGAGCTCAAGGCCACGGAACGGTTCATCCGTCAGCGTTTGGAAGAGATGGAGCGGGACAATTTCATGCGGCTCAAGCGGTTCAAAGCGACCGCGGGGTCGTAGGCCGAACGCGCGCACTCGGCGAGGGCATCGGCACGGTTCCGTCGAGCTAAGGATGCCTCATCGATACGATGGGTTCGGCGGCCCAGTCCCCTTCGTCCTCGGGTGTTGTGGGCCTGTGTTCCGGTTCATTGTCCGAGCTTCCTGTTTGCGAACGCAGGCCCATCGGGGGAGGTGACGCCCGCAGAGGGTTCCGCCAATCCCCGCGACGGTATCGGCCGCGGCCGGCGAACTGCATCATCATCTCCCGCAGCCCAGGAAGGTCGTCGACATCGTACCAATTGGCCAGCATCTCGCCGTACCGCTCTCCCAGGTCCGCGAGGAAGTCGTTCAAGCTCCGTGAGGCGTCCACCGGCAATCGTCCCGGATAGATCGCCGCAAGGTAGACGTGCTTCCCCCGTTCCACCGCCACGTTCCGGTTCCCGAACTCGAACCGCTTCAACTCCTCGTGCTCTTCCTTGAAGGCGTCCCGCACGAACATCGTGATGGCCGTAAGCATTCCCGCGAGGATGTCGTCGTCCACCTCCCGATTCGGACGTGCGGTCGTGTGCATGAGGAGCCGCCCCTCGAGCCCGACGAGGAAGAGGTCCTCCGGGGTCGCCCGCCACGGGAACCGCTTCCAGCCGACGTATCCCACAATCGCGATTCCAAGGATCGCAAGGCCGGTCCACGGGCTGATCAGGGCGGACCAGATCGACGAGCTGTACCATACGGTCAGCGACATGATCGAAGGGGAAATGCTCGCGTTCCCGGTGGAGAGCGTGGCGCGAACGGCCACGGGCTTCGTTGCGAGACCGGAGAGGTCCTGTCCGTTCGAGACCCCCGCCCAGCTGGCTCCGCCGTCCACGGAGACCTCGTATGTGATCGAGGTCCCGGGAGGCCGGGTGTCGTTCACGGAGAACGACTGCCACGTGAAGATCGGCTCTTCCGGGAGGAACGGCGCGGTTCGCAGGATGCCCGCCAGCGCGTAGGTTTCCGTCCGAACCGAAAGGCTCGTGACGACGGGCGTGCCGGCACCGTCCGTATTGAGCAAGAGCCTCCACTGCAGGAATCGGTTCGGCGGACTGCCGATTCGCGACCCCGCCACCCCCTGCCATGGGGTCCAGGATGAATCGCCCGGCGATGAAGTGTTCCCGGTCCTCGTTTCGACGGCGACGGAGGTCGCCGGAGGACCCGTTGTCGCTTTCACGTCGAGCGCTGCCCACATCGCGGCGGAACCGGCGTCGATCGGAAGGCTAGTGAAGGTCCCGTTCAGGTACTGCACGGCGGTCAGCGTCACGTTGTCGATCCACACCGACATCGACGCCTCCGCCGTCCCAATCCGGATGAGCTCCAGCGAGAAGGAGAGGTTGAACGAACCGGTTCCCTGGAGCGCGGGGTCGCTGCTCAGATCGAGCGACAGGGTTCGGGTTCCCGTCGGTATGGGGGACTCGCTCCAATTGAAGCCGCCCACGGTTACCCGGAGGTAGGGCACCACGTTCGCCGACGGCGTCGCAACCGCATCGAACCGGAGTTTTAGGGTCCCCGGGGTCCCGCTCGAGGGATCGGGCTTCAGGAACGTCTGGGAGACGCTCGCCTTCTCGTCGAAGGCGGTGTTGTTGAACAGGACAAGGTCGTCGACGGACGCCATGTACTTGCCCAAATTCCCGAGGAAACCGACCTCCACTTGGTCGATCTGGTCGTTCGTCCCGAACGACGGAGAGATGTCGAAGACATATCGGTGCCACCCGGGGGAGAGGGACTGCGGAATCCAGCTCACCCAGTTTTGGCCCCCGAGGTTGGTGATGAGGATGGAAGCCGCGAGGCCGCTCGCGTTCGAATTGATCCAGACCCCGAGCCGATTGTAGGCGCTCCAATTCCACGTTCCGGGATCGTCGCGGATTGCGCCGATCCAGTTTCCAACTCCTGACTGGCCAATCGTCAGGTTGTCCCTCAACGAGCCGCTGCCTTCCTCGCGAACCACGGTCGATTGACTGAGGACGCTGGAACTCTTCCCGTTCGAGACGCTCGTCCACAGTTGCGTCCCGAACACATTGTCCATCGAATCAAACTGGGCTCTCGGGGTCAGATGCCAGAGCCGACCGCTCCCCCTGGGGTCCCTCGCGGACAACACCTGGCCTGTGGTTCCATTGATGTACGTCCAGGGTCCCATCGTCTGATTGAACGCACCGTCCTGGATCAGGTTCGTCGCATGGTTGATGAGTCGGACACCTGAGTTCACGGCGACATTCATCGCCGCGTCCTCTGAGGCCAGGAAGTCTGCGTCGCTCGTGTAGTTCCGCCAGTCCGGCGTCCGTCCGAGCGTCGCAATCCCGGGTGCCAATGTCACGCCCGTCGCGTTGTAGTCGGCAAGCGTCGAGAAGTCCCAAGTCGCACGCTTCATGCCGCTGCCCTCCTCGAAGACGGCAGGATCCGCGGCGGCCGCGGGAAGCAGCATCATCGCCAGGAGGAGGAGCAACACCGCTGCGGGGTACGCGGCAAATCGTTGGTTCATTTGTGGGTGCCTCGGCGGCCGTGACCGGAGCCGCTCCCTGGGCGACCCGTACCCCTCCCCCCGCCAGGGGTTGCTCGCGCGTTGGTCGCGTGGTTCATAAATGTATCGGGGCCAGAACCGTCTCCGCGAGGAATCCGCCCGACGGCCGCAGTACCGCGGCTGCGTTTGCACCGATCAGGCGTCTAGCGAGTCGCGGGACAAGTTCATCCACACGAAATCGTTCCCGCAAGTGTGATCGAGCGGCTTGCGAAGGTTTGGGATGATCCCGCCAACCGGGCCAAGCTGCTCTGGCGACTCTGGATCGTCTCGACCGGCTTCACGTTGTTCGGTTTCGCAGTGATGTTCTACCTGGTTCTGTTCCCGCATCGCTAGGCCCGCTCAGCTCGCCCGGCCTTCGTTCCGCGCGGGCCGATATCGGAGGCGGGACACGAACCGATCCGAGAATTCCTTGAGCCCCTGCAGGTCTTGGGGATCTCCGCTCCATCGCGCAAAGACCTCTCCGAACCGGCGCTCGAGATCGTCCATGAATCTCCGAAGGTCTTTCTCCGACCACCGCGGCACCCGCCCGGAGTAGACGGCGGCCAGATACGCATTCTTGCCCCGTTGGAGGAGGGCGGTCTTCCCACCGAGTTGGAAGCGCTTCAGGTCGCCGTTCTCCTCGTGATCGAAGTCCGTCAGGAAGCTGAGGATCGCCGTGAGCATCGCGGACAGGATGTCCTCGTCGCGGTCCGCTCGCATGCGCCGCGTGTTGTGCATCATGAGACGGCCTTCCTTCGAAATCAGGAAGACGTCGTCGATCGCGAAGGCCCGCCGGACCCACCCCGCGTATCCGACATAAGCCCCGCCCAGAACGATCGCGGCAACAAGTCCGTACGGGTAGAGCGCCGCTTGGAGCAGATTCATCGGTCGCACATTGACGCGAGCGGATCCGAACTGTCCGGAACCCGCGACGGTCGCGTTGACGAACCAGTCCCCCACGGAGCCGGCGACGTAGGTCCCCGCGTTGTCGACGTGACCGAGCCGGTCCGTAGTCGACCAGATGATGGAGGCATTCAGCGGATGACCGCCGGCGTCCACGACCGATGCGGAGAACGCGATGGACTGCCCGACCTCCACGTCGAGGGAGGGAGACCAGGTGAGCTGCACGTGGTCCGCGGGCCCGAGGAATTCGTACGTGGCCCGGATGCGGACGAGTCCCGGGGTCTGAAGGCCGTTCCCTGTGCTCAGATCGGCGCGCCATCGCAAGGGCCGTCCTTGCACAGCGGCGAGAGAGCCCGACGGCGGCACGGGCGCGAGCGATGAATTGTCGCCCGCGAGGAACGCGATCGCGGTCCCGACTGCTCCCGTCCACGTCGCGTTGAACGAACGCCAGCGCAGGAAGTCGGGCAACGGGGTGAACACGTCCGAGAGGATTGTCCCGGAGGGAGCGCGGTGACGGACGTCGACGAATACCGATGAAAGGCTTGGGGACAGACTCGCGTTCGTCGTGTTGAAGTCGACGCGGATCTGGAAGTGGTCCGCCCCGGGAAGGCTCACGATGTAATGTCCGCCTTTGATCCAGGTTTGCCACGGACTCCACGACGGGCTGCCCGGGTTCGTCCCGTTCCCCGTCCGCAACCGGAGTGCCGCGAGCGTTCCACTCGGGACAGTGGCACCCCATGTGACGTTGTCGAATTCCGACGACAGCGGGAGAGGAATCGCGATGGACTCGAACGTCCCGTTGCCGCGATTGGGCCATTCCAACGAGACGTTGTCGAGGCGCAAGTTCGCGTGCGACGCAGAGACATTGTTCACGAGGACTCGCAGTTGGAACGAGAGGGTGTAATTGCCCGTGTCGGCGGAGATGGATGAGACATCCGCTCCGAAGTGCTGCCACGTCCCGGCGCTGCCGTAGCCGAACGGGGCATCGACCGTCCCAGCGGATCCCGAGAGACTCGCCGATGCCCTCGCGGAGGCGACACCGGACACGTTCACCCACGACCAGTCGAAGGACAGGTAGCCGCTCCCCGGAGCCGCCGTCGTGGGAATCGATTTCTTGATCCGCTGTGTGATCGCGGCACTCTCATTCAACGAATGGGCGGTGCCCAGGGTGGCGTAATCGAAGTACATCTGAGTCGTCGGCACATTCAGCCCATTGACGCGAAATCGAACGTTCCCGAGCGACTGCCTTTCCTGCACGCTCCCGAGGCCCGTGAGGTTGACGGCCACCTCGTTCCAGCCTTGGGTCAAGGGAATTGCGGGGGTTGTCCGAGGCGAGACCCCGACCGTCGCGGTGATATTGAACGACAGCGGAGGGTTCACATCGGTCGCGTTGATCCAGACGACCAGGTGGTCCCATGCGGACCAGTTCACGGTGCCCGAGTGAAGTGCGCTGACCCAGGAGGCCCCCGATGAGATATTCAGGGTCATGCCCATCGACCCGAGGCCTTGCACCTTGTTCACCGTCTCGAGGGAGATCCCTCCGACCGTGCTCGGCGGGGAACTCCAGATCCAATCGGTCAGTTGGTCAAAGGTGTCCCAGTCCGCCCCATTGTTGTAGGCGAAGATGGCGTCCTGGGGGGCCGCCTCCCGCGACGCGGTGACCTGACCGGTCGGGCCACTCGCGAACGTCCAATTCGACGCGCTCCCAAAATCGCCGTTCGCCACGTGGTTCGTGGAATCGCTGCGGAGTTCGAGGCCTCTCGGCCCGGAGCTCATGTTGACGTTGAGCGACGCGTTCGCGAGGAATTGAGCGGGCGATGTCCACGCAACGGTCTCGGCTTGCCACGGCAAGACCGCACGGCCCCCGTTGAGCTCGACATTCTGCAACGTGAGGCTACTCGCCGCGCCGAACGTCCATGTGACGGTCCGAGACGCGTCCGGGTTCGTGATCACGATCGGTGCGTCCGCCCGACCCACGGGGATTGCAGAAAGGAACAGGGCCAGGATCAGGATTCCGAGGAGCGGCACGACGACCGCGGTCTCGGCCTTCAGTCTGGGTCCTTGCGTGAGCATGGGCATTCCGATGGGTCCCCCCTGCTCCCGCCCGTGACCATTTACGTTCATCCGCGCAGCGGATGTCCGTTCGGGGAGCGCAACCATCTGAGCGTGCGTACTTAATGATTTCGAAAAATCTGTTTGAGAACCTTGGAACATTCCTCGGATTGTTGCGGAACGTCTACGCGAGCTGGAGTTGTTGCTCCGCGACGAGCGCCCCGAGGCGGCGGAACACGTCTTCGACGCGCTCACCCGTCTTCGCCGACGTGAGGAAAAATTCGGCGTGGTATGCCTTCGCGAACGCGGCGATGTCAATCTCTCGGAAGCGTGCGCTCCCGGCCAGGTCCGACTTGTTGACCGCGATCAGGATCGGCACCTTCCCGACGACGTCCTCCACGCCGTCGATCCAGTCGTCCAGGTTGTCGAGCGTCCGACGCCGCGTGAGGTCGGCGACCGCGAGGATGCCATTGGCCCCGTAGAAGTACGCGTCTTTCAGGAGTTCCCGGAATCCCTTCTCCCCCATGATGTCCCAGATCGTCATGTCGAGGTCCAAGAGGAGATCGTATTCCGGAAGGAGGATGCGGGCCTCTTTCTTCGTCACATGCGTCCCGATCGTCGTGAGGTATTCCTCGTCAAACATGTTGATCGTGTATCGGCGGATCAACGACGTCTTGCCGACCGCCTTGTCCCCGACGAGACAGATCTTCGACTTCAGCTGTTTCTGCTTCGTCATCCGACGTCCTCGCCCGGAACCGCGGCCCGACTTCGACGCTGCCTACTTAACGATTCTCGCGCTGTTCTCCCGGTTGATTCATGTCGCGACCGCCATGCCTTCGCGCTGGAGGACCATCGTGCCGAGCCGCCGGAAGAGGACCTCCACGTTCTCCCCCGTCTTCGCCGAGGCGTAGAAGTACGGCGCCTCGAACGCGCGCACGGCCTGCTCGATCTCCTTGTCGCCGTACAGGATCATGACCTCGTCCTTCAAGTCGATCTTGTTGACCGCATACACGACCGGGATCTCGCCAACGACGTTGAAGACGCTCTGCACCCAGTCGTCGAGCTCCTTGAGCGTCGAGTACCGCGTGAGGTCGCACACGGCGACCACCCCTTTCGCCCCGTGGAAGAACGCTTCCTTCAGGAGGTCCCGGAAGCCCTTCTCCCCCATGATGTCCCAGACCGTCATGTCCATGTGGATGTTCGTGCGGTCCCGCGTCTCGAACGTCATCTCGCGCTTCGAGACCTTCGCGCCGAGCGTTGTGATGTAGCGGTCGTCGAACTCGTCCTGGACGAACCGCCGGATCAAGGAGGTCTTGCCGACGGCCGCCTCGCCGACGAGACAGACCTTCGTCTTGATGCGCTGATCCTCGGGCATCGGGGGTGTCCGTCGGATTCGCCTTGGATTACTTAAAGGGTCCGCCGAATCCCGCGTCCGAACGAACCTTTTTCTCCGTCGTCCTCTTCGGGGCCACGATGCGCCTGGAGCATCGCCTGATCCTGGCCCTCGACGTCGTCGAGCCGGAAGCGGCGATGTCCGTCGCCAAAGCGGTCCGTGGGGAAGTCGACGCGATCAAGGTCGGGTGGGCCCTGTTCCTGTCCGGCGGGCGGGACATCTTCCGCGACCTCGCGCGGTTTGGATACCTCCTGGCGGACCTCCGGACCGCGGAGATCCCGAACACGACGCGCCTCATCGTCGAGCAGGTCGCCCAGATGGGCGCATCGGGGATCATCACGCAAGGGTTCGTCGGGGAGGACAGCGTCCGAGCGGCGGTCGAATCGGCGGGCCGCGCGGAGGTCTTCGTGATCACCGAGATGAGCCATCCCGGCGGTGCGGAGTTCACGGCCCCCCACGCCGAGGAAATGGCCCGCCTCGCGGTCCGCGCGGGCGCGGCGGGAATCGTCGCGCCGGCCACGCGGCCGGAGCGAGTCAAGCGCCTCCGGGAAATCGTTGGCACCAAGCTCATCCTTGCGCCCGGAGTCGGCGCGCAGGGCGGGAAGCCGGCGGAGGCGATCCGCGCCGGGGCCGATGCGGTGATCGTGGGTCGCTCCATCTACGAGTCCAAGGATCCGCGGGCTTCCGCGGAAGCTATTGCGCGGGAGATTCGTCGCTCGCGCGGCGAAGCCTTTTGACGACACGTCGTGATGGTCTGCTCGTGGAACCGACCCAGGATCGCGACGCGGTGAAGAGGTTCCTCGACGCGGATCCCGTGGGGACCGCATTCGTTTGGGAGCGGGGCCTCCGACCCGATGCGCGGGCCACCGTGTTCACGGTCGGTTCGGCGCCTCGTGCCGTCCTGGGCATCGTGCGCCCGGCTTGGGCGGACGGCGCCTCCGGAGTCGCGATGCATGCCTTCCGTCCGGACGATGCGGGTGAGCTGTTGGCGGCATTGCCCAGGGGACCGGTCTTCGTCCATTTGACGGACGAGTGGATGGCTCCCCTCGCCGAGTCCCGCGCCGACCAACTGGATCTGAATCGCTTCTGGCTCTTCCGCCTCGACACGCAAGACTTCGTCGACCACGAAGCCGCCGGCGTCCGCTCGTTGGGCCCGGAGTGGGCCTCTCTCGTCGCGCAACACTGGAGCCCAGGGTGGGACGCCACCGCATATATCCGCTCGAGGATAGACGCGGGTCCAGCAATGGCGATCTTCGACGGCGGGACGCCGGTCGCGTGGGTCCTCACCCACGTCGAGAGCCCGACCGTCTCCGTCATCGGTTTCATTCACGTGCTCGATCCGTACCGCCGTCGCGGGCACGCCTTGTCCCTGACGTCCGCGATCGTCAAGGACGTCTTGCGCCGCGGGAAGATCCCGGCCCTCCATGTGCAGACCGAGAACACGGCGAGCCTCGACCTCGTGCGGAAGCTCGGCTTCCGACGGCTGAGGCGGCAACTCTTTGGCGAAGGCGTGATCCGATGAGGATCTTCCCGCTAGCCGCGGACAGCCTCGGCGCGCGATCGATGGCGACCCTCGTCGAGACGCCCGACGTGACGATCCTGCTGGATCCGAGCGTCCGACTCGGACCATATCGCTACGACCTCCCGCCGCATCCGAGCGAACGGTCGCGGCAGAAAGAACTCTGGCAGGTTATCCGAGAGGCTTCAAAGAAGGCGGACGTCCTCACGGTCAGCCACTACCATTACGATCATCACAACCCGGCCGCCCCCTCGATCTTTCGCGGCAAGACCGCGTTCCTGAAGGATGGCAAATTCCACATTAACCGGAGTCAGCGGGAACGCTCGAGTGCGTTCGTTCGCAAGTTGAAATCGTATCCAAAAGAGGTCCAGGTGGCCGACGGCAACCAGATCGACTACGGCGGGACGGAGCTCCTGTTCTCGCCCGCGGTGCCGCACGGCTACAACGACGAACTCGGCTACGTCGTCATGACGCGGATTGCCCAAGGAGGCGAGACGTTTGTCCACACCGCGGACGTGATCGGACCGCCTTTGAAGGAGCACCTCTCGTTCCTCATCGATGCCCAGCCGACCGTCCTCTACGTGGACGGGCCGATGACGCACATGCCAGAAAACTATCCGGCGGTGCACACGAAGCGGTCGCTCTCCCACCTGGCCCGGATCCTCCGGACCACGGATGTCCGGACGCTGATCCTGGACCATCACATCCTCCGGGACCGAGAATGGCGAACCCGCATGATGCCCGTCTTCGAGGCGGGGAAGGAGCATGACGTGGCCGTGTTGACCGCGGCGGAATTCGCCGGCAAGTCCGTCGACCAACTCGAGGCGAACCGCGACAAGCTCTACGGGATCGAGCCGAGCCCGAAAACCATAAGTGGCCCGGGCCCTTCGGAGGGATGAGATGGCCAAAGAGCACCACTGCCCGAACCACGGCGCACAGCCGTGCAACGCTTCGGGCGGCATCATCCACGTGTGTCCACTTTGCTATTCGCGCTGGGACGAGGTCATCCCCGAGGACAAACCGTCCCCCGCGCCGGCGCCCCCGAAACCCGTGGCGCCCACCCCGTCCGCGTGACTATGACCATTCCCTCCTCTTTCGGATTGGCCCGAGCGGAGGACGGAATTCGGGAGACGTTGGCGGAAGTCCGCCGCGAGATCGCGTGTCGGGTCTGCCATGGGGACATCAAACGGTGTCGGCTCGCCATCTGTCCATACCTGGGGCGGGTCCGCGATTGGTTCGAGGAGCGGCGGGATCTGCAGACGACGAATTTGTTCGGGGCATCGCCCCCCAGTGCGTTCGTCGGTTCGTGGGGATACCCGAAGGTCCTCGTGGGACCGCTCGTCCCGCCGGTCCGAGACGAGGACACATCGATCCTCGACGCCTCGGAATCATGGCTGTCGTACGAACTTCCCGAGATCTTGCGATTCCGACTCACCCTGGTCCGCGGGAAGGCGCCTCGTCGGGTCGCGGAAGCCCGCACGCCGGACTCGATCCTCTCGACGGTGCAGGAGGCCGCCATGGCCTCAAAGCCGATCGACACCGAGATGTGGTTCACGAAGAAACCGACCCTCGTGAGCCCGTTCTCGAGTCGTGCGCCCCCGAGCGGACCGAGCGCGGATATCGCGAAGGTCGACCTCACCGCGAATCCGTCCGTGCCCCGGCGAGTGGACGACCTCGTCTCCGACACGGACCTGCGGGCCGGTGAGGCGGTCACCGATCTCTACGACCACGGGATCTCCCAGAGCCAGATCACGCGGGTCTTTTCCGTCGGCCTGCTCGGGACGAAGGACCGGCGGCGGCTCGTCCCGACCGAGTGGTCGATCACCGCAATCGACGACATCCTCGCAAAGAGCCTCGTTCGGGAGGTCCGATCGTTCCCATGGATCTCCGACCTCGAGGTGGCGAGCGCGAGCGGACTCGCGAACAACGTCGCCGTCCTGATGTTCCCGCAGGCGTTCATGTTCGAGGGGCTCGAAGCCTGGAACCTGGAGGCGAGGCCGACGCCAGCCCACGACCATGAGTTCGCCGGAGGCCGGACGACCTATCCGGGCCAGATCGCGGGGGCGTACCACGCGACCCGCCTGCCGGTGCTCGAGCATCTTGCGTCACGCCGCCGTCAAGCGGGCGCCGTCGTCCTCATGGAGGTCTACGACGACTGGGTGCCCCTCGGTGTCTGGCGCTATCGCGAGCTCGCGCGGGCGGCCCTCAAAACGAAACCCGGGCGGTTCGAGAGCCTCGACGAGGCGGAAGCCGAACTGGGACGGCGTCTGCGCCTTCCGCTGGAGAACTGGTGGCGATCGAGCGTCCTGCGGGCGTATCTTCGAGGCCAGCGCCGAATCACGGCCTACGTTTAGGCCAGCAATCTTCTTGTCCATCCCGCGTTCTCGCCCCGCGTGGACTCGGGCGCGAGGAACCTCGTCGAGCTGAAGGCGCGGTACGAGGACCTCGGCAAGGCGCGCGCCCTCCTGTCGGGTGCAGAGCGCCTCGGCACCTTCGTCCAAATCGACGTGTACTTCTCCCTCGGCGAGCGGAGGCTCAAACTCCGCGTGGTCGAGGGCATGAAGGGAGGGCAGCTCATCTACTACGAACGGCAGGACCAGAGCGGCGTGAAGGAAAGCCGGGTCCTCCTCGCGTCCGTCCCCGATGTTGCGACCGTCCGTGAGATTCTCTTGCAGGTCCTCCCGATGAAGGCGGAAGTCCGCAAGACACGTGAGGTCTACCGCCTCCAAGGCGTCCAGGTCCATCTCGACGTGGTCACTGGACTGGGTAAATTCCTGGAATTCGAGAAGGTCCTCGCGGACGAATCGGATCGGGAGGAGGGCCAGAAACAATTGGAGGCCTTGCGCCGTTACTTCCAGATCCCTGACGAGGACCTGATGGCCTCGTCGTACAGCGACCTCCTCGAGTCCGGGTAGGCGTCACTCGATCTCGAACTTCCGGATCTTCTCGTTCGCTCGGAGGGCCTCGAGGAGCCCCGCGACGGCGGTCGGCTTGAGACGCACTTGCGCCGTCACGGTCACCTGGTGCGTCTCCTTGTCCACGTGGAGCCGCTCGAATTTCGAGAACGATGGCGGCAGGATCACGTCGAGATCATCAGCGCTGACCGGATTCGCAATCGTGAGGTGGACGATCTTCGCGTGCGAGCCGAAGCCCCGTCCCTCCAGGAAGCGATCGGTGATGATGACCGCCCAGACGACGCCGTAGTTGACGAAGACGATGAGGTACAGGCCTGCGCCCGCGGCCACCCCGAGCGCCGCCATCGCCCAGACGAGCGCGGCCGTCGTGAAGCCGAACACGCGGTCGTTGGCGCGGATCAGGGCGCCGGCCCCGAGGAAGCCGATCCCGGTGATGACACCGCCGAGGAGAGTCAAGGGATTGTCAGCCTCCAAGTCAATCGCGAGGATCGCCAGGGCCGCCGCGCCGGTGGACACGAAGATGAACGTTCCGAAGCCGACCGGCTTACGACGGATCTGCCGCTCCAGGCCGATCCCGAAGGCGAGCGCGAAGACGAGCAGGAGCCGGAAGACGCTTTCAGCGGGGTCGATCGTCACCCTCAGAAGCCGTCCTGACGGTACATCCCATCGCGGGTCCGATGGCGTGTGCCGCTATTTCTCCGTTTTCTCCAAACGGACGTCGTGTCGACAAAACGGAATGGACCCGTTGATTGGAGACGTTCGCCGGAGGACCGGACGAACTCACGGATGCGGGGGTGCCGATTGAATCATCGGGAGTTCCATCGCCGAGGGCTCCGAGAGATCCAGCCCTTTCATCGCGCTTTCTTGGAGGATCTGCATGTGCGCCAGGTCGCCAACCGACCGCGGCGCGAAGGCCGGGGCGACCGCCATCGGTTGCTTCCCGCCATTCAGGAGGTCGCGGTAATATGGCATCCACGCGGACAGGATCTCGCGCGGATTCACGAACGCCTGCGTCGCGTAGTACTGGTACCAGGCGCACTGGATGTCGCACGCGGCCATCCGCAGCCGCCGCTCGTGGCCATCCGGCGACTCAAGGTACGTCATCAAGTCCGAGTCGATCAGGTTGATCGTCTTCTCCTCGAGGACGCGGCATGGATACCACAGGAAGCCATCGGCGTCGACGATGATCGAGGACGTGTCGCATCCATGGTCCCAGGTGATCCGGTTGAAATAGCTGTCTGGCGAGATGATGACGCCGGGATACTTTTTCTTCAGTTCGAGGCCGACCTTCGACATCGACCAGAGGTCCGGCAGGTGGTCTTTCGTGTTCTTCAGGTGCACGGCGCACATGACGACCGCCTTGACGCCGGCGTCCTGACACCGGCGGATCTTCGTCTCGAGGGCGCCGATGTCGTTCTTCGTGACGACGATCTGCACCGTGACGATGGACCCCCACTTCGTGTACTCCTCGAGCTCGTCGTACATGTCGAGGTTCTTGTGGCCCTCGTCGATCGAGATGTGCAGGAAGTCGATGTACTTCCCGTACTCCGGCATGGGGTACCGCACCTGCATGTCCCGCTCCGACGTCGTGAACAGGAGATACCACGGCTTCTGGTATTGGTACTTCAGGAGCTCCTCGATGTCGTCGCGGACGAGCGGGTCGCCGCCTTCGAAACTACAGACGATCACGGAGGAGCGGGCGAGGTTGTCGAGGACCGCCTTCACGTCCTCCGTCGGCATGTCCTTCCATCGGTTCTTGACGTGCCAACAGTTGCAGAACGAGCACGTGAAATTGCAGCGGCGCGTGAGCTTGAAGGAACAGTAGAAGGGATAGATCGCTTCTTTCGCCATCTTGTTCCGGAGGATACGCCCCGCGACCTCGAGGAACCGTTTCTTCGGGAGCTTCCTCATGGCCTTTCCGGGCCACGATGGGCCTCCCGGTCATAATCCTTTCCCAGTGCATCCCGTAGCCGCTGGAGGAGACCGATCCCGAGCGCGAGCAGAAGCGCCAACGCGGCAATGAGCACGGTCGGCGCGTAGAGCGCGGATTCGATGACCTCGGGCAGTCGGAGAATCGTGAGCGAGAAGACGATTGGCGGCATGCGAATGAACAGGACGAGCAAGGGCAGGAACAGGATGGCTGTCGCGAGAGCCGGTCCCAGCTGGCCGCCCTGTGCGGCGAAGCGATCGAGCGCCGCGACTGCGGCGTACGATAGGGAAGCGAAGAGCCCGAGCAACGCGAGGACGGTGGGGAGGGCTCCGTGAGAGAGCAGGACGAGACCGCTGAACACGACCGCAAGGGCGAGGCCCGCGACCTCCGAGACCATCGGGTCGATTCGGGGATGTGCCCGCCGCGCGACGATCGCGAGTGTCGGCCCGACGACCAGCAGCGCTCCGGCGACGGTGAGGAGCCCGCCCCCCTGGAATTCGAGGCGGAGCGCCAGCGAATAGTAATACGCGACGGTGAGTGGCGTGAGCGAGAGAGCGAGCACGAACCCGGGAATCAAAGCGCTCGGGCGTCGTCGCGGCGTATAGCCCACCGGCGAACCGTTGACGGTCATCGCCGGTAGCACGAGGAGAATGGAGAGGACCGCGAACGTAGGCAGGTCGAATCCACCCAGGAATCCGATCGCCGTGCCAAAGCCGAGACCGAGGAGGACCTCCGATGCGGTGCCAGGGCGACGGGCCAGGTATGCATCGATCGCGAGGAGGACTCCGATGACCGCGAGGGGAAGGGCAGCACTCGTCCGGATCGCAAGGGCCACGAAGACCAGGGCCGCGAGGGCCGCCGCGGTGGGAGCCCGCGCGGCGTACGCGCGGTCGAGCCAACGACGGAGCGGGCGGTGGATCCCGGCGATCGCGACAGCGACGAGGATCGTCGGATAGGTCCAGAAGTTCTGGTCCAGCGCCTCCCGGAGCGCAAAGACCAGGAGGGCCACCGCCGCGGTCACGATCAGGAGGACGCCGAACCGAATGCGCTCCGGCCCTTTGTCGTCCGACCGAGAAGAGCGGTGAGCGAGGTAGGCAAGCGCGGCAGCGACCAAGAGAACGACCAACGACGCCAGAAGCGCCTCTGCAGAGGAAACGGACCGGAGATCCTCGAGTGCCAGATAGGAGACGTACGCAGCGCGGTTGGCATCGCCCGCGGAAAGCGAGGCGTCCGCTTCTAGCAGACGCGCCTTTGCGGACTCCATCATGCCAGCGAAAATAAACGACCCAATCGGATCCCCCTCCATCGCGTCGAGGCGGCTCCGAGCGGTCCGGATGAAATCCGCACGCAACAGGTCGAACAACGCGGAAGGAGTGACGACTTCGAGATTCCCGCCCATTCGCCTTGAAAGCTCGCCCACCAAGGCCCGTGCGTCGTTCAGATCGAAACGGAACGTGTACACGGTGAGCCAGACAAAATTCGGACCGCCGCGCTCTGAATCGAGTGCGGTGTCAATCTTTCCGAGGACGTTGTCGGCCGTCGTCCAGAAGTGCGTCGACCGGATGACCGGCGCAACTGCCTGGGTCCCGGCCTGGACCCACGAATCGCGCGTCCTCGGCTGATCGTCGTAATCGAGGACGATTCCCGCCGGACGGGAGCCGTCGACGTAAGCGGAGAGAGTCGCCGAGGTGTACGTGATCTCGGACGCGGCGAAGGCGTTGAGCAACCAGACGACATCCATGTCCGCGGCGTCGAGGTACCGTTTCGTGAAGTTGACAAACGGCGAAAGGTCTCCCGGTCCGGTGTAGTCCGGGTACAGGTACCCCGCGCCGCTCGGGGAAGCGAGGAACCGATCGAGCGGGGTGGCGCTGTCATAGTACCGGTCGAGGAGCGGCGGCGCAAGATCGACGAGGAGCGGGTTGATGCTCCATGCGAACGGGATGGTGCCGCGGAGCGGCTCGGACCACAGGTCCCACATGCGTCCGGCCGCGAAATCGAGATTGTCGCCGTCCGGGATGCCGAGGACGACGTACGTCTTGTCCTCAAGGACGGGCACGGGCGGGGCGCTCGGCGAGACTTGCCGATGGGTCTCGTTTCGCCCGAGGGCCGTGAGGACCGAGAGGTTCGGCACGTCCTGTACGCCCACGACAAACTTGCCCGCGGCGGAGGCCATCTGGACGAACGAGTTCTCTTCCGTCAGGGTCGGACTGTTGAACCAACCCAGGATCGGGATGCCGCGAGGAGCGGCGGCGAGAATCCGCATCGTCTCCGCGGTTTCCGCGGGCGAAGCCAAGATCCCTTGCGTGAGGTAGAAGACGAACGTCCCGGTCTGCACGAGATAGTCTCGGATCGCCCATCGATCCGACGGGAGAATCGCGAGCAAGTACGGATATGCGTGCG
>WNFE01000873.1_pt1 | contig 21573 bp, 21 predicted proteins | sample 5400451 | NCBI WGS metagenome assembly WNFE01 (sample SAMN13153344, study PRJNA577476) | soil metagenome | isolation source: 200 cm saprolite under Douglas fir tree site 2 hole 2 | place: USA:California | collected 2015-04-18
CATTTCGCTGACAAAACGTGAGATCAAGCACAATAAGGGCGTTTGGCGGATGCCTTGGCACTGAGAGGCGATGAAGGACGTGGCAGGCTGCGATAAGCTTCGGGGAGTTGCCAGCACACTTTGATCCGAAGATTTCCGAATGGGGAAACCCCATCCATCAGGATGATCGTCGACTGAATCCATAGGTCGACGAAGCGAACCCAGGGAACTGAAACATCTCAGTACCTGGAGGAAAGGACATCAACAGAGACTCCGCTAGTAGTGGCGAGCGAACGCGGACCAGGCCAGTGATGTGATCGTAAGAACCGGAACACTCTGGAAAGGGTGGCCATAGCGGGTGATAGCCCCGTACGGGTAGAAAGCGGTCGCATCCTCGAGTAGGGCGGGACACGTGCAATCCTGTCTGAACACGGGGGGATCACCCTCCAAGCCTAAGTACTCCTCAGTGACCGATAGTGAACAAGTACCGTGAGGGAAAGGTGAAAAGCACCCCGACAAGGGGAGTGAAATAGACCTGAAACCGAACGCCTACAAACAGTCGGAGGGCGCAAGCCTGACGGCGTACCTTTTGTATAATGGGTCAGCGACTTACTCTGTGCAGCAAGCTTAAGCCGATAGGTGTAGGCGCAGCGAAAGCGAGTCTGAATAGGGCGACCAGTTGCACGGAGTAGACCCGAAACCGAGTGATCTAGTCATGGGCAGGTTGAAGGTGTGGTAACACGCACTGGAGGACCGAACCGGTTACCGTTGCAAAGGTATCGGATGACCTGTGATTAGGGGTGAAAGGCCAACCAAACTCGGAAATAGCTGGTTCTCCGCGAAAACTATTTAGGTAGTGCGTCGTGTGATTACCGTCGGGGGTAGAGCACTGGATGGGCTAGGGGGATCCAAAGTCTTACCAAACCTAACCAAACTCCGAATACCGACGAGTACAGCACGGCAGACAGACGGCGGGTGCTAAGGTCCGTCGTCGAGAGGGAAACAGCCCAGACCGCCAGCTAAGGTCCCTAAGTCATGGCTAAGTGGGAAAGGATGTGGGAAGGCCAAAACAACCAGGAGGTTGGCTTAGAAGCAGCCATCCTTTAAAGAAAGCGTAATAGCTCACTGGTCTAAATAAGCCAGCCTGCGCCGAAGATGTACCGGGGCTCAAGCCATGCACCGAAGCTGCGGACTCGAAAGAGTGGTAGCGGAGCGTTCCGTAAGCCTGTGAAGGGGTAGAGGTGACTCGCCCTGGAGGTATCGGAAGTGAGAATGCTGACATGAGTAGCGATAAGGAGCGTGAGAGACGCTCCCGCCGTAAGTCCAAGGGTTCCTGCGCAAGGTCAATCCGCGCAGGGTTAGCCGGCCCCTAAGGTGAGGGCGACAGCCGTAACCGATGGGAACCAGGTCAATATTCCTGGGCCTGCTGGAAGTGACGGATCCCAAAAGTGGCTCTAGCTCGTTGGCGAATGCTAGGGCGGCCGAGGGGTTCCAGGAAATAACTCCAGCGTATAGACCGTACCCTAAACCGACACAGGTGGACTGGTAGAGTATACCAAGGCGCTTGAGGGAACTGTGTTGAAGGAACTAGGCAATTTACCCCCGTAACTTCGGGATAAGGGGGCCTCCGTCGGTCTCGACGGAGGGGCACAGACCAGGGGGTGGCGACTGTTTAACAAAAACACAGGGCTCTGCTAAGCCGTGAGGCGAAGTATAGGGTCTGACGCCTGCCCGGTGCCGGAAGGTTAAGAGGAGAGGTTCACGCCTTGAATCGAAGCCCCGGTAAACGGCGGCCGTAACTATAACGGTCCTAAGGTAGCGAAATTCCTTGTCGGGTAAGTTCCGACCTGCACGAATGGCGTAACGACTTCCCCGCTGTCTCCAACACAGGCTCGGCGAAATTGAATTCCCCGTGAAGATGCGGGGTACCCGCAGTTAGACGGAAAGACCCCGTGCACCTTTACTACAACTTTGCAGTGGCATTAGAGAATGGATGTGTAGGATAGGCGGGAGCCTTTGAAACATTGGCGCTAGCTAGTGTGGAGGCAACCTTGAAATACCGCCCTTTTGTTCTTTGATGTCTAACCGCGGTCGGTTATCCCGATCCGGGACCCTGCATGGTGGGTAGTTTGACTGGGGCGGTCGCCTCCCAAAGAGTAACGGAGGCGCGCGATGGTGGGCTCAAGCCGGTCGGAAATCGGCTGTTGAGTGCAATGGCACAAGCCCGCCTGACTGCGAGACTGACAAGTCGAGCAGGGACGAAAGTCGGTCATAGTGATCCGGTGGTTCCGCGTGAGTGGGCCATCGCTCAACGGATAAAAGGTACGCCGGGGATAACAGGCTGATACCACCCAAGCGTCCACAGCGACGGTGGTGTTTGGCACCTCGATGTCGACTCATCACATCCTGGGGCTGGAGCAGGTCCCAAGGGTTCGGCTGTTCGCCGATTAAAGTGGTACGTGAGTTGGGTTCAAAACGTCGTGAGACAGTTTGGTCCCTATCTGCTGTGGGTGTTCGAGACTTGAGAGGAGCCGTCCTTAGTACGAGAGGACCGGGATGGACGTACCTCTGGTGTACCGGTTGTGACGCCAGTCGCAGCGCCGGGTAGCTATGTACTGGAGGGATAAACGCTGAAAGCATCTAAGCGTGAAACCCGCCTCGAAACTAGGTCTCGCTGAGAGCCGTGGTAGACCACCACGTTGATAGGCCGCATGTGCAAGTGCAGTGATGCATTCAGCTTAGCGGTACTAATAGCTCGATCGGCTTGATTTCATTCGTTCCGTGCAGCGGTCGACGTCCGCTGCCGGCCTTGTCGTGCCCTTCCGAGGGCACTCCCGGACTTTAAGACCTCTGCGCGCTTCGACGACCTGGTGGCACTAGCGAGGGGTGAACACCCGATCCCATTCCGAACTCGGCCGTGAAAACCCTCAGCGCCAATGGTACTGTGTCTCAAGACACGGGAGAGTAGGTCGCTGCCAGGTCTTCCAAGCGCGCAGGGCCTCTTCCGATACGACGATCAACCTATCCTTTGTCATCCCGAGCGTCGCGAGGGATCCTTAAGGAACCAGAAAGTTCCCTCGGCTTCGGCTCGGGACGTGTTGACGCGGGGTGGAGCAGCCCGGTAGCTCGTCAGGCTCATAACCTGAAGGTCGTAGGTTCAAATCCTGCCCCCGCAACCATTCCGGACGAAAAACCCCAGCAACTTCAACGAGTTGCTGGGGTTTTGTTTTGGGCGTCATCTGCCGCCCGACGCCGGACACGCCGTTTCTAACTTCGAGTTGCGCGTCTGATCGATTGAGGCGGCTGTCCGTAGAGGCGGATAAAGGCCCGTCTCATGTTTTCTGCGTCGCCGAATCCCACCGCCTCGGCGATGCGTTCGACGGGTTCGCCCGTCGTCTCGATCCGCCCGCGGGCGAGATCGGTGCGCAGGCGTTCCACCACACGCGCCGGCGTGGTGCCGGTCTGCGCCCGGAAGGCCCGGGTGAACTGGCGCAGGCTCATGCCGGCCGAGCCGGCGAGACGTTCGACGGTGAGCGCTTCGGCGATGTGGTCGCGCGCATAGCCGAGAGCCGCGGCGATCCGGTCGTTCTTCGGCGCCAGATCAATGGACGCTGCGAACTGCGATTGCCCGCCGTGGCGACGATGGTAGACGACGAGGTGCTGGGCCACGCCCTTGGCGATCGCAAATCCGTGGTCCTCCTCGACCAGGGCCAGCGCGAGATCGATGCCGGCGGTGATGCCGGCCGAGGTCCAGACGTTGCCGTCGCGACAGAAGATGCGATCGGCCTCGACGCGGACGGACGGATACTCGCGCTGAAGCCGCGCGGCATAGCGCCAGTGCGTCGTCGCCCGACGCCCGTCCAGCAGCCCGGCCGCCGCGAGGGTGAACGCGCCGACGCACACGCTCGCCACCCGCCTGGTTCGGCTCGCGGTCTCGGCAAGACGGCCGAGCGTATCGGCGGGCAGCGGTGGATCGAGCCGTCCGCCGACGACCATGAGCGTATCAGGCACGGCCTCGTCGACCGACGCGGCAGCGATGGTCATGCCGAGGCTGTTGGTCACGGCGCCCGCTTCGGCCGCCAGGACGGTGATCCGATAGGCGGGACGTCCGAGCTCGCGGTTTGCCGCTTCGAACGCCCCGGCCGGACCGGCGAGATCGAGCATCTGGAACCCGGGCGAGACATAGAAACCGATCGTCTTCATGTCCGAATCCTAGGGAAGTATGACCTTTCGGTCATACAGCCTCGGCCGTAGCCTTGTCCACACAGGAGGACAGGACGATGGCACAGACAATCAGCGTGGTGGTGCCGGTGTATGACGGGGTCACCCAGCTCGACTTCACCGGCCCGCACCAGTTTCTCTCGCGCACGCCGGACGTGCAGGTCCGGGTGGCCTCGCTCGACGGCCGGCCGGTCACGGCGGACCGCCTCACCTTTTCCAATCTGGAGGACCTCGGCGCCATCGCCGCGTGCGACGTGCTGCTGGTGCCGGGCGGGGGCGGCTGCCTCAACGCGATCGAGAATGACCGCTTTCTCGAAGAGATTGCCCGGCTCGGCGCGACCGCGCGCTACCTAACGTCGGTCTGCACCGGGTCGCTCATCCTGGGCGCCGCCGGGTTCCTGCGCGGCCGCCGCGCGGCCTGCCACTGGGCCTGGCGGGAACTGCTTCCTCTCTTCGGCGCCATCGTCGACGAGGGCCGCGTCGTGCGCGACGGCAATATCCTGTCCGGCGGCGGCGTCACGGCAGGCATCGATTTCGTGCTCGCCCTGATCGCCGAGCTGCGCGGGCCGCGCGTGGCGGAGATGGTCCAGCTCGGGCTCGAGTATGCGCCGCAACCGCCCTTCGATTCAGGCCGGCCGGACACCGCGCCGGCGGAGGTGCTGGAAGCGGTGAACGCGCGCCAGGCAGCGGGCCGGGCTGAACGACGTGTGCGTTTCGACGCCTGGGCGGCCGCCCATCGTGCCGTCCAGGCTGCCTGATGTCATGGAGCGGGAAATGAGCACAAACGACAAGCCCGACTTCAGCGCGGCGCTGACCCTCGGCCGGACGCTGGATCTGAAACTGCCCGACAGCGGCGCCGTCCGCGACGCCCACGACCAGGCACAGGCTGAATCGCCGCCCTGGCTTTTCAACCATGTGATGCGCTCGTGGATCTACGGCGCCAAGCTGGTCCAACGTCGCGCGCTTGCCCCGGATGCCGAGCTGGTTGCCGTGGCGGTGCTCCTGCATGACCTGGGCCTTGCGCGCGGCGGCTCTCCGGATCGGCGCTTCGAGGTCGTCGGCGCGGACCTCGGTCGCGCCTTTGCGCTGTCGCACAACATGGGGGAGCGCCGTGCCGAGTCCGTCTGGGACGCGATCGCGCTTCACACCACGGCATCGATCGCGCAGCACAAGGGCGCCGACGTGGCCTGCTGCCAGCACGGCATCGCGTGCGACTACGGCGGGCTGGGTTATCAGGAACTCAGCGACGACGACAAGAAAGTCATCCTGTCCGCTTATCCCCGCCTCGACATGAAGAACATGTTGACGACATGTCTTTGCGGCATCGCCAAGAACCATCCGAACACGATAAGGGACAATTTCATCGCCGACTTCGGCCTGAAATACATCCCAGGATATACGCGTCCGTCAGCGGTCGATTTTCTGCATCAATCGCCCTTTGCCGAGTGAGGGGAGATCGATCCCATGACGGGTGCACCAGGAGAAGCGCCGGCATCGCTGGACAAACGGGCAGCCGCCCTGGAGATGGCGCTCAGGCGGAAGGCCGACATGCCGGAGAACTTTGTCGGAGAGTTCACTGAGCATGCCGACCATGCCTGGATCGCCGCGAACGGCGCTCGGATGGTGGCGCGTGCGTGGACCGACCCCGAGTATCGCTCGCGCATGCTTGCCGACGGCACCGCGGCGGCCCGCGAGCTCGGATTCGAGTTCCCGGAGCACCATCGTAGCCTTGTCGTGCTCGAGAACACGCCCGCCCTTCACCACGTGATCGTGTGCACCCTGTGCTCCTGCACGGCCTATACGATCATCGGGGCGGCACCGGATTGGTACAAGGACCTGGATTACCGGGCGCGGGTCGTTCGCCAGTCGCGCACGGTGCTGCGTGAGATGGGACTGGACCTGCCAACGACGACGGAGATCACGGTCTGGGATACGACAGCGGACACGCGGTACATGGTGCTGCCGATGCAGCCACCCGCGACGATCGGCTGGTCCGTGCAAGAGTTGGCAACGATCGTGACGCAGGATTCGATGATCGGTGCGACGCGCCTCGAACAGGTGAAAGGCTAGAAGTATGGACGGCATCCACGACCTGGGTGGCAAGCAGGGCTTTGGTCGCGTGAAGTATCCGTCGGCGCCGCACAGGGAGAGCTGGAGGCCGCTCGTTCGAGCCGTCCAGGCATTCGCCATAGAGAGCCGCATCTACAACATGGATGAGTTTCGCCACGCCATAGAGCGCATGGCGCCGCGGCACTACATGAGCGCGCCGTATTTCGAGCGCCACCTGACCGCAATGGCCACATTGCTCGTAGAGAAGGGGATCGTGACGCGGGGCGAACTCGAGTCGCTGGCCGATGGAGAGTTCCCGCTGTCGGGCCCGTTGGGACCTGGCCGACGGGCTTCCGCTCCACATTCCTTTGCCATCGGCGAGAGGGTGCGCGTCAAGGACGAGTTCGTTTCCGGTCACGTCCGGGTCCCCGCTTACATTCGCGGAAAGACCGGCACGGTCGTGCACATCTCGCCAGCAGCGCCGTTTCCCGACTCGGCCGCGCACAACATGCAGGCCGAGATGGAGCCGACCTACGATGTCCGCTTCCGCTCACGCGATCTTTGGCCGGACACTTCTGACGAAGCGTTGAATCATGCAGCCGTGTTCCAAAGCTGTCTGGAGAAGGTCGAATGGCGTAAGGAACTCACTTGAGGTGGCTCCACAGTTCTTTCCAATCGGCCTGTCGCCGCCGGGCAGTGTGCGTTCATTCCGCTCGGAGCTGCGCGTCGATGATCAGCCGCGCAGTCTCGAGCAGCTCGCGCTTCAGGCCTGCCGCCCCGAGCGTTGTCGCGTGACCATAGGCGCCGTCGATCAGGAGGGCGAGCTGGTCGCCGAGCCGGCGCGGCTGGCGAGCGCCGATCGCTCGTGCGAGGTCGGAGAGGCGTTGCCGCATTTCCCGCTTGTTGCCGCAGGCAATGGCGGTGCCCGGATGCGACTGGTCGGGAAATTCGGTGGCAAGATTGATGAACGGGCAACCGCGAAACTGCGGGCTCGCGATCTGATCGGCGATGCCGGTCAGCAACGCGTCGATCTGTGCGCGCGGCGCGCCGTCGAACTCTCGCACCGTCTCGTCCCACCACTGCCAATAGCGCCGGTTCTGTTCCTCGGCGAACGCGGCGATCAATGCGTCCTTGGACGCGAAGGTGCGGTAGAGCGACGATTTCGAGACGCCTGATCGGGCCACGACCGTATCGATGCCGATGGCGCGAACACCCTCCTGATAGAACAGCTCGATCGCGGTTTCGACCAGACGCTCGCGCGCCGACGGTTCGCCCCGTCGTGGCGCTCCTCGCTTCGATGTGCCGGCACTCATTCGATCGGCAGTCCTCGCTTGATAGCGGTTGACGGAAAAGGGACAGACCTGTACTTATAAAGGAACAGATTAGTTCCTTTAACTCTATAGACGGCGGTTGGCAAGACCAGGACCGCGCGCAGGGGAAGCACACCATCATGACGACGCCGAATGCTGCCGAAGCCAACAAGAAACTCGTTCTCGCCGGGATCAAGGGGGTCTTCGTCGATCGCGATCCGGCCGTGCTCGACCGCCTGTTCAGCGACGACTATCGGCAGCACAATCCGCAAATCCCGAACGGCACAGCCGCAATCAAGGGGCTGCTCGGCAACCTTCCGGCAGATTTCAAGTACGAACCCGGCCTCGCGGTGGCCGAAGGCGACTACGTTTTCATCCACGGCCGCTATCTCGGCTGGGGTCCGAAGCCCATGGTGGCGGTCGACATCTTCCGTGTCGAGAATGGCAAGATCGCCGAGCATTGGGACGTCATGCAGGAAGAGGTGCCGGCGGATCAGACTGCCAATGGCAACAGCATGATCCTCCCCGCGCAAGCATGATTCCCTACGGCGTTCTTGGGTAGCGGAGGTCGTGACCTGAGCGACCTGCGCTGCCGGCGATTTCTTCCACCACCTAACGAACAAAGCCTTTGATCTGGTCGAGAAGGGCCGCAACCGTTGTCTCGAATGGTTCCGAGCTTTGGGTCGCCCTGCTCAGCACCACCGCTCCCTCGACCGATGTAATCATGGTTATAGCCATCATCTTGGCTCGGTCAGGCTTGAGGCCTCCTCGCGTCAGCTGTTGGGCGAGACGATCTTGCCATGACAGGAAAACCTTGCGCGCCGCTTTGAGCAGAGCCGGCTCGCGCGTGGCCACGGTGACAGCAAGCACGGCGCAGCCCGCCTGGAAGTTGGAACCCAACAGAACCTTGCGCCAGATCTCGAAGAAGTGCTCGGCGACCTGGACGGCGCCGCTTCGGGGCGGCGTCTCCATCGCTGCCAGCAGGTACTGCCGAGCTCTTTCGAGGGCCAACTCGATCAACTGGCTCTTGCCCTCGGGGAAGTGGTGATAGATCGACCCGCGGGGTGCTCCGGTCAGTTCGAGGACCGTCGAGAACGACACGCCCTCGAGCCCGCTTGTCGCGAGGAGGCGTACCGCTCCTGTCACCATCTTCTCTCGGGCGTCATCGGCCATGGACTAAGTCTTGACTATGATGATCGTCATAGTTACCGTCTATGAAGGTCATCATAGCGGCAAAGGGTAGCCATGAAGCACGTCGATTTCCTGGCCAGGTGGCTGGTTTCCATCGGGACCGCGCTCTGTGTGCTTTGGGGAGGAATGTCGGGGGCAGCTGCCATGACCGAGGAGCAGGCAAGGGCCATCATAGCGCCCTGGTACAGGCTGTTTAATCTGCCCGTACAGGGAGACATGAGAAAGCTGCAGGAAGAAGTCCTGACATCCGATTACCAATCCTGCGCCGGCTACCTGCCCAACGAATGCTGGGGGCGCGAAGCCTCCATCAAGATCGTCGGCGGCTTTGCCACGTCGATCCCCGATCTCAAGTTCCAGATACACGAAGTGCTTGTCTCGGGCGACAGGGTGATCGTGCGCGGCGAAGTCACCGGTACGCCATCCGGTGTGCTCTTCGGCGCCCCTCACACCGGCAAGAGCTTCCGGATCATGGCCATCGATATGCAGACAATCCGAGACGGCAAGATTTCCAAGACCTACCACTTGGAGAACTGGCTCAGCGCCTTGGGACAGTTGCGCGCCCAGTAGGCCGTCGTCTCCTCAGCGCTATTGGCCGTAGCCTCAGCGCGGATCGATTCCGGCACGAAGCATGGACAGCATCTTTTTCGAGATGGCGGCCGGCGTATCCCCGCCCTTCTTGAACCAGAAGAGCGACCAGGAGAGCGCCCCGATCAGGCTAAGGCGGACGTATCGACGGTCGGTGTCCCTGGCGAGTGGGAGATCGGCTATCAGGTCCACGAACATCTGCTCGTAGCCGTCGCGCAGCTCGACCACGCGCGACTTGATGCTCTCGGGATAAAGCCATGGCGGCAGGACGAACAGGACCTGGACGGCCCGGCGCCAATCCAGCAACCCCGTGACGTGCGCAACGCAGGCCGCCTCCAGACGCCTCCAAGGGTCGGTCTCGAGCGCGATCGCCTCGCTCACTCTCTTGCGCAGCTCGAGGCCTCCCTTTTCCCAGACGGCCCACAGCAACTCCTCCTTCGAGGCGAAGTAGTAGTAGACGGCGGCCGGCTGTGTCCGCGCGGCCGACGCGATATCCCGCATCGAGGCGCGGTCGACCCCCTGTCTGTTGAAGAGCGCTTCGGCCGCGGAGATGATCTGGGCCCGCGCCCGCATCCCTTTGGGAAGGTTGGGCTTTTCCCCGCCTGCTGCCGCCCGGGATCGGGCGCGTTTGCGGTTGGGCGCGACGTCTCTGGCCATTCGATCCTTGCCTCTCCCGCCCCTTGATTTCTCGCCCATGGGTCGGCTAATAATTTAACTAACGTTCAATAAATACTGAGGGAGCGAACGATGCCCGTCCCCGAGCGCCTGAATAGATACATCGAAACCGAGAAGCAGCGACACTTCTCGCGGGACTTCCTCGTTGGCTGGGGGAACTATGAGACATGGGAGGAGGCGACGGTTGGGCAGAGCGGGCCGGCGCAGCGCGTCTTCGAGATCAGCGAAGAGGACATCCTGTCCTACAACCGCGCCTGCGGCGAGACCGATCCCCTGATGGTGGCCCCCGAATATGCCCGCAAGCATTCGCCGACGGGCGAGCTGCTGCAGCACCCGATCTTCGTGACCGCCATCGCCTTTTACAGTCTCGGCGAAAAAGGCATCGGCACCTGGATCCGGACCCCGGGGGCACGGAATCCCCAGCAGAGGATCGAGATCCTCGAGCCGTTCCGTTACGGCGAGAAGATAACCACTCTGGTCACGACATCGGACAAGTTCGTCCAGCGCGGCAAGCACTATCTGCAGATGCTGCTCGATTTCCGAAACGAGAAAGACATTCCCAAGGCGCGCTGGTGGTGCTCCCTCATACTTCCGGCGACGCGCGCAGACGTTTCGCGCTTCGCCAATGCCTGACCGGAGGTAACCGAGATGTCCGCTTCCTTTCGTCAGATCGAGCCTGGCTACACCTTTCCGGTGGTCACGCAATCATACGTGCAGTCCGCAATCGACCACTACGCGCTGGCCTCGCTCGACATGAACCCCGTCCACACGAACGAGGAATGGGCAGCCCGCGCCAGGGTCTTCGGCATTCCCGAAACCGTGGGGCACGGAATGATGACCATGTCGACCTTGGCATCCGCGGTGATCCGGGAGTGGGGCGTGATTGGCAGCGACGGCGGCTCCGTTCGTTTCGTCGATGCCAAGTTCACCAAGCCGGTGAAGGTCGGCGAGCAGCTGTCGACGATCGGCAAGGTGAAGAGCAAGCACTACGGCGGACCACGCGGGAACTGGGTCCTCGTGGTCGTCGAAGCGAGGGACAGTTCAGGCGACCTGGTCGGCCTGGCAGAGGTTGGTTACAACCTGCCCGATTGATCGGCCGACTTGCCGACGTCACCTCCGCCCACACGCACTGTGTCGAGGCCTTTGAGAGGAGGATAGTCGGTGTATCCGCGTTCGGTGGCGCCGTAGATGGTGGCTGCCTCGGCTTGTGCAAGCGGTGCACCGGCGGCAAAGCGGGCAGGTAGATCGGGATTGGCGATGAACAGGCGACCGAAGGCGACGAGGTCGACAAGGCCTTCCTGGATGAGCCGGTTGCCGCGATCGCGATCGAAGTCGACATTGGCGATGACGTTGCCCCGATAGATTTTGCGGAAGTGACGGAACATGCCGTCTCCGGCCAGCGCGGCGAGTGGCGTCGCCGACAGGTCGGCCATCGCCCCCATCAACAGCAAATGGGACAGGTCGAAATCGTTGAGCTTGCGTATCACATACTCGGACGTTGGAAGCGTTTCCTCCGTGGAGGCGAAAGCGCCGCTCTCTCTCGTCGCGGGCCCCGTCTTCACTCCCACGCGTTCGCTGCCGATCGCTTCGGACAAGGTCTCTACAGTCTCGAGCAACAGGCGGGCGCGGTTTTCGACGCTGCCGCCATACTCGTCAGTGCGTCGGTTGGTCGTCACTTGAAGGAATTGATTGAAGAGATAGTGAAATCCGCCTTGGATCTGCACGCCATCGAAGCCTGCCTCGGTTGCGTTTCGCGCGGCTTGCTTGAAGTCGGCGACGGTCTGGCGGATGTCCGCTTTCGTCATCGGCCGCGGTGCCACCGTGGGCTTGTAGCCGCCGGGCGTGACGCTCTGCTGACTGGGATTCACGTCAGACGCTGACGGAGGCGGCGCGCCATCGAGAAAATCAGGATGCGAGAGCGCACCGGTATGCCAGAGTTGGGCGAATATCCGTCCGCCGGCGTCATGGACGGCGTCGGTGACCGCCCGCCATGCCGTCCGCTGCGCCTCGGTCCAAAGTCCCGGCACGTCGGCCCAGCCCACTGAGGCGGGGCTCACGAATATGCCCTCGCTTACGATCAGTCCGGCCGATGCTCGCTGTGCGTAGTACCTGGCATGAAGAGCCGTCGGCACCAGCTCGGGATTGGCGGCCCGCATCCGGGTGAGAGGCGCCATCACGATCCGGTTGGGGAGCATCAGATGGCGCAGCATCACGGGCCTCTGTAGAGGCCTGGACACATCTGAGCTCATCGGACTGCCTTGCTATAGCCGACCCGTAAAAGCAGGCTCGGAAGGCTTATGATGCCGAATGCCGCCATGCCAAGGCCTGCGGCGAGGAAGATGCCGCCAAGACCGCTGCCGGTGTAAACGACCAGAAAGCCGCCGCCGATCGAGATCACGGCGCGGACGAGGGCGCCGGCGACCGGCCAATCCATTCGGCCCGTGCCTTGGCCGGCGCAATAGAGTGCATAGCCGAGGCCAAAGAACCCGAAGAACGGACCCGTTGTACGCAAGTAGTCTGCGCCGGTGGCGATGACGGTCGGGTCAGCGCTGAAGACGCCGAGCCATAGCAGCGGGAAGGTGGCGGCCGCCAGCCCTATGGCCTCCGCCGTCACCACCGCGATCGCGATCGCAATCCAGGCGGTGTGAAGCGCCCGGCGCGAATCACCGGCGCCGATGCTCGTGCCGATCAGAATGCCGGCCGGCCCGCCGATTCCATAGGTGAGCGGAACGAGCAGGAACTCCAGACGAGCGCCCGCGCCATATCCCGCGACGGCTGCAACGCCGTGAAGTCCGACATATCCCGTGAGGATGGCGAGGGTGATGTTCGTCGTGCTGCTCACCACCGTCGACATCCCGCCGACGCGCAGGATTTCCCAGGCCGGTTGCAGGCGGAGCTTCGGCGGCCTCGGCTGAGGGTGCAGCACGCCTCTATGTCCCCACAGGTAGGCGCCAAAGCAGAGGCTGCCCAGTGCGTAGTAGACGAGGATCGCCACGGCTGCGCCGGCAACGCCCAGGCCTTCGATCCCGCCAATGCCGAATATCAGCAGCGGCGAAAGCGGCACGAGTAGGATCGCGCCGCCGCAGACGACGAAGACGGGCAGGATGAGATTGCCCGTCCCGCGAACGGTCGCCAGCAGCAGATTGAAGAGCCAGATGAGGATGGCCCCGCCGAACACCAGATTCGAATAAGTGAGTGCCGCGTCCAGCGCTGCGCCTTGGGCGCCCATGGCGGTATAGAAGAAGGGTCCGCAGGCGGTGATCAGGAGCGTCGTCAGCACGCCCATGGGCACGGCGAGAAAGACCGCGTACCAGGCGAACTCGGACGCCTCGTCCTGCCGGCCCCGGCCAAGGGTGCGCGCGATCGCCGAAACGAATCCGCCACCGACGGACCCCTGCGAGATCGCCGTGAACAGAGAAAACACGGGAAAGACCTGGGACACGCCGGCCAAGGCCTCGACGCCGAGCCTGGCGATGAAATAGATCTCGATCAGGCCGATCGAAGCCTGGGTCACCATGACCAGGATGTTCGGCACCGCCAGGCGCAGCAGCGTCGCGGTCACGGGGGCGTCCAGCAGCCGACGGGTACGGCTGTCGATCCGGGGAAACATCGCTGGAGCGCCGATTGCCTGGTCCGTCATGGCCTCAAATCCCTCGAAGTGGAAACTGATCGGTTTCCTCCATATGGGACCTTTTACGCTATTCATGTCATGAGGAAACAGATATGTTTCCTCATGATTGACAGCAGCAAACCGATGGCGACGCGGGACCGGATACTCGAGACGGTGGATCGCTTGTTCTACCGCCGGGGACTTCAGGCGGTCGGCGTCGATGCCATCGTGGCGGAGCTGGGCATCAGCAAGAAGACCCTGTACCGCCACTTCCCCTCCAAGGATGACCTGATCGTCGCCTATCTGAAGGGGCGCTTCAGGCCACTGCCCGAGGCGTCCAGCAAGTCACCCGCCGAGCAGATCCTGAAGAACTTCGAATGGTTCGCGCGGTCTCTTTCGATGGCCGAGGAGTATCGCGGCTGCGCCTTCCTGAATGCGCTCGCCGAACTGGGGGACGAACAAAGCGAAGCAAGAAACTTGGCGGTCGAGTTCAAGGAGAGCCGGCGGCTCTGGTATCGCGAGCTTCTCTCGCGGCTGGAGGTCGACGATCCGGATACGCTCGCCACGCAACTCGCGCTCTTGATCGATGGGGCCTACGCGGCTGCCCTCGTGCGAAGGGATCCATCCGTCGGCTGGGCCGCTGTCGCCGCCGCTCGCGTTCTCCTCAAGAGCGCTGGTGTCCGAATCACCGCTGGAGGACCGACGCCCCACAAGGCTCGACGAGTCGTTCGCAAGGCCGCAAGCGCCGTCCAAAGAGCCTGATAAGCCACTTGGCGGTTCTGTCGTCATCGAGCGGCACAATATCGCACCGTGGACGCAACTGGCGCGGCCTCATCAGCCGAGTCTCCGACTGTAGGTTTGTGGTCCGAATGCTCGTAACGGCAACAAGGCTGTGCGGGGATTAGGTGGCTCTGGCGAAGAAATTGGACGGTCGTTCACCCGGGAGAAGCCGTAGCAGGAGTGCTTATCTTCGGTCAAATGGCGACCAGCAGCGAATGTCGGTCTCGGTGGTTGCGAGCCCCCGCAACCAATTCGGAAAAGCCGCCCTCGCGAGAGGGCGGCTTTTTTGTTGCCGGCGCCCTCGCGCCAGGGCGCGGCCCGACCGATAATCTCTTCACAGTGATGCCAGCGAGAGGTTGAACATGATCAAGCTGCAGCGCCTGGGCCACGTCCTCATTGCCGTGCGGAACCTCGAACGGTCCAAGGATTTCTACACGCGCATCCTGGGCTTCAAGGTGCTCGAGCAGGATCCCAAGCATGGCGGTGTGTTTCTTTCCATCGGCGGTCTTGGCAATACGCTCGACCTGTTCGAATGCAAAGACCCGGACGCCATTGCTTCGTCGGACTCCGACCCGGCCAGCTTGAACGGCCTGGGCGTCAAGCACACGGCGTTTGCCGTGGCGACCGAGGATGATCTTAGGGATGCCTATCAGGCGCTCCAATCGGCCGGCGTCGTCATCCTGCGCGCCGTCGATCATGTCAGCCAGAAGAGCATCTATTTCCATGACCCCGACAGAAACCTTCTCGAGATCGTCTGGGAACGACCCGATGCCCTCGAGATTTTCGCCAGGGGTCGCGGCGATGAGGACAAGCCCTTCAGCTTTTCCCGTTAGGCGCGCGTCGCCGCTCAAGGGTGGAAAGTGAAATCTTCCGGCCAAACCAACGCTCCGGCCGATGCCGCCCAGCGTCGCGCGGCATCCCCGGTCGTCTGCTATTCGGTCGACAAGGTGCCGGTCTACGACCGGCAATTCTATGAATCCGCCAGACAGGGACTGACCAAGGTTGCTGAAACCGTCGTGCCGCCGCGCGAGGCAAGGACTTTCGACGTTGCGGCCGGCCATTTCTTCAGGATTGTCAGCATCGAAGGACCGCAGGTTGGCGATCTCAACTTGTGGAACGCCGACGATCTGTCGGAGCGCTTCTTCAGCGGCAAGACCAGGGCGCTGCACGCCACTCATGTCAGCACCGGCGACCGGCTATGGAGCACGTTTCCCCATCTGCGGCCGCTGGCGACGATCACGCACGACACACTCGACTGGTACGGCTGGGACGAGGATGGCGGCGGCATCCACGATGTCATCGGGACGAGATGCGACCCCTACACCCAACTGCTCTTGAGCGGGACGGAGTATCATCATTGCTGTCACTCCAATCTGACACGCGCGCTGGCGGCCCACGAAGGCCTGTCTCTGCGCGACGCCGAGCGGCATGTCCATGACGTGCTCAACGTCTTCATGTGCACCGGTTTTACGCGCGACACGCATCGGTATTTCATGAAAGCCAGTCCCGTCAGGCCGGGTGACTTCATCGAATTTTTTGCCGAGATCGATTTACTGGGCGCGCTCTCTGCCTGTCCGGGCGGCGATTGCAGCAGCAGCCATTCGAGTAACGCCGCAAAATGCTACCCGCTCCAAGTCGAGGTCTACAGGCCGAGGGAGGGGGCTCTGGCCGACTGGCGGGCGCCGGAAAGAAGTCGGTATTCGGGAGGACATGGCGCCTGAGCAGCTATGTCAGGAAATCGGAAACGATCGCGCCGGACTCCCCGGCGCTGGTGACAAGAAACAAGTGGCCGTCGTCGATCGTCACCAGCCGCGCGTCCGGAATGAGCCTGGCCAGGATGCGCCCGTTGATCAGTGGCACCAGTGGATCGTCCGTGCCGGCCATGACCAGAGTCGGCTGCCGCAGGAAGGGCAGCCAAGGCAGGCTGCTCCAGCCGACGATGGCGATCAGTTGCAGGTAGTAACCGGCATCGCTCGACCAGCGGACGTGATCGAGTTGCTGGCGCAGCAGCTCCGGCGAGTGGCGGACGGCGCCGCCATAGATGTCGCCGGCGATGCGCTGCATGTACTCGCCGTCCCTGTAGCGCCGCGGGCTCGCCATCTTGAGCAGCACGCAGAGCTTGCCCGGCACCATCACATGGCCGGGCGACGTGGCAGCGAGCACGAGCCGACGGCAGCGCACGGGATACTGCAAGGCGAATTGCTGGGCCGCCACGCCGCCCCAGGAGACACCCAAGACGTCGACCTGTCGGTGGCCCAGTTGGTCGAGCAGGCGCGCACTCAGCCGCGCCAGCCAGCCCGGCCGGTAGGGCAGCGCCGGCGTCGGCGAGCCGCCGACACCGGGCACGTCGAAGACGATCGCTTGACGGCCATTCAGCGCCTCTAGGAACGGCGCAACCAGCTCGACATTGGCGCCGATGCCGTTGAACAGCAGCAACGGTGGCTGCACTTGGTCCCCGCAGCGGATGCCGACGCGCAGGATCTGCCCGCCGACGTCGTGCAGCGCGATCCGCACCTATGGCTCCACGACGTAGCGACCGGGCGCCGGGTCGACTGGCAGGTGGCGTTGGCTCCCGAGCACCGCCGGCGCCGGCGTGGTATCGCCGGCACGAGCCTTGATCCACTCCAGCCAGTGCGGCCACCAGCTGCCCTGGTGCTTGCTCGCCTGCTCGCGCCACATCTCGGGGCTCGCCGCCCGCGCCGGCGCGCTCAGGAAGAACGCCTTGGGGTTGCCGGGCGGGTTGAGCAGGCTCTGGATGTGGCCGCTGTTGGCCAGCACGAAGGTGCTGCGCTCGCCGTAGAGCTTCGCGGTGTTGTAGCAGCCGTGCCACGGCGTGATGTGATCGGTGACGCCCGCGACGACATAGCTGTCGAGATCGACCCGGCGCATGTCGAGCGGCGTGCCGCAGAGCTCGATGCGGCCGCCATCGACGAAGGGATCGGTGCGTAAGAGATCGAGGAAATCGGCGTGCAATCGCGCTGGCAAACGCGTCGTGTCGTTGTTCCAATAGAGCACGTCGTAGGCCGGCGGTGCATTGCCCATCAGGTAGTTGTTGACCCAGTAGTTCCAGATCAGGTCGTTCGGCCGGAGCCAGGCAAACATGCGGGCGAGCTCGCGGCCCTCGAGCACGCCGGCGAGCTGGGAAGCGGTCTTCGCCGCGGCGATGGCTTTGGGCGAGGCGAAGGCCCCGGCCGTGGTGCCCTGTGCGACCGCCATGTCGAGCATGCAGACAGCGACGGTGGCGCTGTGCACCTTGGTCTCGCCGCGCGCCGCCAGGTTCGCCAGGAAGGCCGACATGGTGATGCCGCCCGAGCACGAGCCCCAGATGTTGACGTCGTCGGCGCCGGTGATGTCGCGCATCACGTCTACCGCCTCGTCGAGGGCGGCAACGTAGGTGTCGAGCCCGAAGTGGCCCTCGGCGGCGGTCGGATTCTTCCAGCTGATCGCAAAAGTCTGCAGGCCGCCCTGCAGCGCGTACTCGACGATGCTCTTGCCGGGCAAATCGAAGACATAGAACTTGTTGATCTGCGGCGGGGCGATCAGCAGCGGGCGCGTGTGCACGGCTTCGGTCATCGGCCGGTACTGGATCAGCTCCATCACCGGACTGCGGTAAACGACGGAGCCCGGCGTCGTCGCAAGGTTCTTGCCGACGGCAAACTTGGTCGTGTCGACCTGTGCCGGCAAGCCGCCGTTGCGCAAAAGGTCGCCGATGAAGTTCTCCAGCCCTTGGAGCAGGCTGGCGCCGCCGGTGTCTAGAAGCTTCTTCAACGCCGCGGGGTTGCCGGCCAGAGCATTGGTGGGCGACAGGGCGTCCACGAACAAGGAGACGACGAAGCGGGCGCGCTCGGCGTCGCGCTTGCTCAACTTGGCTTCGTCGACGAGGCGGTTCAAGGCGTTGCCCCATGCCAGGTAGCCCTGCGCCAGGGCCCGATAGGCCGTGTTCTCCTTCCAGGCCGCATCGGCGAAGCGCTTGTCCTTCTCGTCAGGCGCAAGCTTCGATTGGCCGGTCGCGACGCGCCCCAGTTCGCCCAGGAACGACAGATATTGCTGCGCCACCACGCCGGGATGGCGGGCCACGCGTCCCAGCAGCACGCGCGTCGCATCGAGGATGTCCCGGCCACGGACGCCGACCAGCGGGTTGGCGGCCAGCGTGTGATGCGCAACCTGTTCCATGATGTCGCTCGTCATGATCGACCTCCTTCGGCTCAGGGAATTGCCCGCAGATCCTTGCGCAGGATCTTGCCGACGTTGGACTTCGGCAGCGCCTCCATGAAGCGCACCTGCTTGGGCACCTTGTAGCCGGTGAGCTCGCGCCGGCAGTGCGCGATCACATCGGCCTCGCTCAGTGCTGCGCCGGCCGCCTTGACGACGAACAGCCGCACCGCCTCGCCGGTCTTGTCGTCCGGCGTGCCGACACAGGCGCATTCGGCGACGCCGGAGCAGGAAGCGGCGACCGCCTCGATCTCGTTCGGATAGACGTTGAAGCCCGAGACGATGATCATGTCCTTCTTGCGATCGACGATCCTGAGGTAGCCCTGGGAGTCGAACACGCCGATGTCGCCGGTGCGGAAGTAGCCGTCGGCGGTGAAGGCGGCGGCATTGGCGTCGGGCTTCTCCCAATAGCCGCGCATCACCTGGGGACCCTTGGCGCAGATCTCGCCGGCTTCGCCGACCGGCACGACCTGGTCCTGGTCGTCCAAGAGCTTGATGTCGGTGGACGGGAACGGCAGGCCGACCGTGGCGGTGAAACCGGTGCCGGTCCTCGGATTGAGCGTCAGCACCGGCGAGGTCTCCGACAGGCCGTAGCCTTCCAGGATGTCCAGGCCGGTCAGCGCCTTCCAGCGCTCGGAGGTGATCGGCAGCACCGAGGCGCCGCCGCCGATCGTGGCGCGAAGACGGGAGAAATCGACCTCCTTGATCTTGCGATGCATCACAAGCCCGCCGAACAGCGTGTTGACGCCGGTGAAGAGCGTGGGCCGCGCCTGCTTGAAAACATCGATGAAGCCATCCATGTCGCGCGGGTTGGGCACCAGCCAGTTCTCGGCGCCGGCGGCGTAGCAGGAGATGAAATTCACCATCAGCGCGAAAATGTGATAGAGCGGCAGCGCCGTCACCACGACCTCCTGGCCGGGACGCAGAACGTCGGGCATGAAGGCCTTGAACTGCTCGGTATTGGCGACGAGGTTGCGGTGCGACAGCGCCGCGCCCTTCGAGACCCCGGTGGTGCCGCCGGTGTATTGCAGGAACAGCAGGTCCTCGCCGACGAGCGGTACCGGCGTGAAGACGAGCGTCGCGCCCACAGCCAAGGCGTCGGCGAAGCCGATCGCGTTTGCAAGGCGTGCATCGACCGGCGGACTGGGCAATGCGGCAGCGGTGCCGTCGCCCGGGCGCACGGCGATGACGTGCCTCACTTTGGTCTTGGCGATGATTTCGGCCAGCGTGGCGGAGACGCCGGAGAAGATCACGATGGTTTCGACGCCGGCGTCGTTCAGCTGGTGCTCGAGCTCGCGGGGCGTGTAGAGCGGATTGACGTTCACCTGGGCGGCGCCGGCGCGCACGATGCCCAGCATCGCCAGCGGAAAGGCCGGGATGTTGGGCAGCATCACGGCGATGCGCGTGCCCTTGGTCACGCCGAGCTTGCCCTGCAGGAAGGCGGCGAAGTCGCGCGACAGCCGGTCGGTGTCGGCATAGCTCAGCGTCTGGCCAAAGCAGCGGAATGCCGGCCTATCGGCATAACGCTGCATGGCGCCCTCGAGCATGGGCAAAATCGAAACGTGCGCGTCCGGGTCGATCTCGACCGGGATGTGCTTTCCATAGGCGGCGTGCCAGTGTCTGTTCGACATTTCCTTCTCCCTGCGGTGCGTCGGGCTTGCCTGGCGAGTTCTACGCTTCCATGGCATGTTCCCCGTGAAACAAGACTAAATGCTGCACTGCAGCATGTCGTTGGCCGGAGCGGCCAAATTACTGGCCGATCGAGCCAAGTTGCGCGGGGAGGCGCGCCGGATGGGCAAGCGGACGACGGCCGCGATCTGGGTCAAGGGCATCGCCGAGGTGCTCGCGGCGGAGCGCTTGGACGTGGCAGCGCTGCTGGCGGCGGCCGATATCGACGCGGCGGCGCTGGACGCGCCGGGCGCGCGGCTGTCGACCGACAAGATCAGCCTGCTTTGGGAATTGGCGGCCGAGCGATCCGGCAATCCGGCGATTGGCGTCGCCCAGCATCGTGTGGCCAAACCGGCAAGCTTCGATGTGGTCGGCTACACCATGATGTCGTGCGCCGATCTGTTAGGCGCCTTCGAACGCCTGGAACGTTACCTGCGCATCCTCAGTGACGCCCTGACGATGAGCCGGAGCCTGGAGGACGGCCGGTTTCGCATGACCTTCGAGTTGATCGGCGGCGAGCGGCCGGTGCCGAGACAGCGCGCCGAGTTCATCATGGTCTCCCTGGTCGCCTTTCTGCGCTGGATCAGCGGTCGCGAGGTCCGTCCGCTGGCGATCGAGCTGCCGTACCCGACGCCGGCGGACTTGGGCCCGTACCGCGAGGCGTTCGGCTGTCCGGTGACGTTCGACGCCAACCGCAACAGCCTGCTGTTCGCGCGCGCCGAGCTGGCCAAACCGTTGCCGACGTCGAACCCGGTGCTGGCCGAGCTGCATGAGCGCTTCGCCGGCGACTATCTGCAACGCTTCGACCACGACCAGACAAGCTACCGGGCGCGCGAAGCGATCATCCGCCGGTTGCCCGACGGCGAGCCGCGGCGCGACCGGGTCGCGAGCGAATTGCGTATGAGCGAGCGCACGCTGCAGCGGCGACTGGAGGAGGAGGCGACGTCCTTCGTCGAATTGGTGGACAAGACGCGCCGCGAGCTGGCCGAGCAGTATCTCGGCCGGCTCCACCTGTCGCTCGGGCAAGCGGCCTATCTGCTCGGCTACGCCGACCAGAGCAGCTTCTTCCGCGCCTGCAAACGATGGTTCGAGGTTTCACCCGGCCAATACCGCAGTCAGCTGCTCGGCCACCTGTCGAGCAACCCCGGGACCGCTTAGCCGTCAGATCTTGACGGTTTCGTGCGTCGAGGCGTGGAACAGCTCGTCGGCGCGCACGACGCGCGCCGACAGGCCCTGATCGTGATGGTGGCGCAGGAAGGCGTCGAGCACGTGCCGGTTGGGTGCAAGACCGTA
>WNFE01000883.1_pt1 | contig 21505 bp, 17 predicted proteins | sample 5400451 | NCBI WGS metagenome assembly WNFE01 (sample SAMN13153344, study PRJNA577476) | soil metagenome | isolation source: 200 cm saprolite under Douglas fir tree site 2 hole 2 | place: USA:California | collected 2015-04-18
CTTGCGCCAGCGCGTCGCGCACAGCTCCATGCACTTGCGGCGTGCACCGCACGCTGTACGCGTCCTGCACGCGCGGATCTTTCTCCGCCGGGCGGTGCGACTCGCGAATCTGGCTTCCTTCGTTCAGGTGCGCCAGATTACGCGCTGTGGTCGCGGCTCCTGCATACGCCCGAGCGCGCATGATCCGCGCATCGAACGCCTCCGGGCTTCCGCGCAGCGCGTCCAGCGAAAGAGAAGCGGCCACATCGGCAGTGTCGACGAGAATGTCCGCCTCGCGCAGCGTCAGGGCGAGCAGTGCCAGCATTCCTTGCGTACCGTTCAGCAAGGAAAGTCCCTCTTTGGCCTCCAGCGTCACGGGTATGATCCCTGCGCGCCGCATGGCCTCGCCGCCCACAAGAATTTCTCCTTTGAGCGCAGCGCGTCCTTCGCCAATCACGACCTGCGCGAGATGCGCCAGCGGTGCAAGGTCGCCCGATGCGCCCACAGATCCTTGCGACGGAATCACCGGATGCACTTGCGCGTTCAGCATCGCGCACAGCGTCTCCACCACAATCGGCCGCACGCCGCTCAGACCCTTCGCCAGCGCATTTGCGCGCAGCAGCATCATCGCTCGCATTTCCGCTTCGCTCAGCGGCGCGCCGACGCCGCATGCGTGCGACCGCACAAGATTGACCTGGAGCTGACGCACCTGCTCCGCCGAAATCCGCACCGATGCGAGTTTTCCAAAGCCCGTGTTGATCCCGTACGCCGTCTTTCCCGAAGCCACCAACCGGTCGACCACCGCGCGCGAGGCCTTCATCCGCTCCATCGCGTTGGCCGCAAGCGAGACAGCTTCACCGCGCAAGGCCACGCTGTAGAGCTGCTGGAACGTGAGGTCGTTGCCGCTCAGCGCAACGCTCATGCAGGGCTCCGGTCAGGTTGAGGCGCAGCGATGGCATTAAACACGTGGCGGTATTTCGCCGGCAGCATTTTCGGCCGCCCATTCCTCCCGCAGATGACGTGCGTCGTTTCTCCCGTAGCAAGCAATTTGTCGTCGGCGTCGCGGAACACTTCGTAGGAAAATTTGATGATGCGGTTTCGCGATTCCGCGATGCGCGTTCGTATGCGCAGGATCTCGTCGTAGCGGGCGGAATGATGGTAACGGCACTTCACGTCCGCGACCACGATGTGACAATCGTCTTCCGTTTCCATGCGCTTGTATTCGATCCCTGCCGCGCGAATCAATTCCACGCGCCCCACCTCGAACCACACCAGAAAATTCGCGTGGTACACCACGCCCATCTGGTCCGTTTCCGCGTAGCGCACGCGCACCGTGGCGTCGTGATATTCAATCATTCTCGCTCCCGGCTTCCTGGGATCGCTCGTGAGTCGGAAAACGGAGGCCGTCGCTCGCCGCGACCGCGCGAAAAATGCCGGCAGCCATTCTTCATCTTTTCCCGAGACTAAGCACTTAGAACCAAAAACGAATTACTGATTCTCTCCGCGCCAAACGGGCTTGCGCTTTTCCAGGAACGAGGCCACGCCTTCCTGGAAATCCGGCGTGCACCGGATGCGCGCATTTTCCAGCACCGCGCGTTCGAGATCGGCATCCACGCTGGCGGCCGCCGCGGAAGTCAGCAGCCGCTTCGCGCGCGTCAAGCTGCTGGGGCTCGCAGCGATCAGCACGTCCGCGAGTTCCTTTGCGCGTGCAAGAAGCTGGTCCGCGGGGACAATTTCGTTGGCTAGGCCAAGCTCTTTCGCTTCGGCGGGCTCAAAGATGCGTCCCGTTAGAAGGAGGTCGCGCGCGCGCTTTTCGCCGATCTGCCGCGTTAGAAAAACGGACACAATCGCCGGCAAAAACCCGATCCGCACTTCCGTGTAGCCGAATTTCGCTTCGGGAGCCGCGAGCGTGAAATCGCACAGCGTGGCGATGCCGCAGCCGCCCGCCAGCGCCGGTCCGTTCACCGCCGCGATCAGCGGCTTGGTATAGCTCCAGATGCGCCGGAACATTCTCGCAATTCGCCGCGAATCTTCCTGGTTTTCCGTAGGAGATTGTTTCGCGATGTCGGCAAGCATGTCGAGATCCATGCCCGCACAGAATGCTTTGCCCGCGCCGGTGATAATCCCCACGCGAGCGTGGCTCCTCTCGATCTCGTCGAGCACTGTCTGCAATTCGGAAATCATCTGCGCGGAAATCGAGTTGCGCTTCTCCGGGCGGTTCAGCGTAATCGTCGCGATCTGCCCCGTGTTGTCGAGAAGAAGTGTGTCGTACATGAATGCCATCTCCATCCGCTCGCCCGCCGCAGGTTGTTCCGAAAGGCATGCGTGTCAGCCGCCCACTACTCGGCAGGAACGCTCGGTCCAGGTGATTCTAGTTCACCAGGGGTGCATGCGCATACTTTGTGCGAATCTCGTTGGTCATTTGGAGCACCTTGCCCAGCCGGGCGATATCGATCCCGGGATCGGCTCCAGCCTTCCTGAATGCGGCGAGAACGTCTTCTGTCGCAATGTTGCCGACGAGGTTGTCGCCTGCGAAAGGGCAGCCGCCAAGACCCGTCAGAGCGCTGTCGAATCTCCGGCAGCCCGCTTCATACGCAGCCAGAGTCTTCGCTTCGGCGTTTTCCGGCCGGCTGTGCAGGTGCACCCCCAGCTCAATTCCTGCAACATGATCCTTCAGTTGCCGATAAAGATCTCCCGCGAGTTCCGGCGATGCTGTGCCCACGGTGTCCGCCAGAGAAACCGTGCGCACTCCCAGATCTTTCAGCCATTCGAGCGTCTCGGCGACGATCTCCGGCCCCCACGGCTCGTCGTACGGATTTCCAAACGCCATCGAGATATAAATGACCAGTCCGCGATTTGCCGCCGCCGTTCTTTTCTTTAGCGTTTCAACGAGCGCGCGCGATTCCTCCCGCGACATGTTCGCATTCGCCCGCCGAAAATACGCCGAAATGGAGTACGGATAACCGATCGTCGTCACTCCCGGTGTGGCCAGCGCACGTTCCAATCCCTTCTCGTTCACGACGATGCCGATAATCTCCGGCGGCTCCAGCGTAGCGCCGGCATCCTGCCGGCGATTTTGACTTTCGCCAAATTCGAGCAGGGAAGCGTTCAGTTTCGCCATGACCTCTTCGCTGTCCGCCATCTGCTTCACATGCTTCGGCGAGACGAAGCTGACGGCGTCAATATGTTTGAAACCGGCGAGGACGAGGTGCTTCAAATATTCAGTCTTGTAGTCGGTGGGAATAAAATCCGGCAGCCCCTGCCACGCATCTCGCGGACACTCAATAAGCTTGACGGCTTCCGGCATACCTTCAGTTTTCCCTGCTATTCCTCTTGTCATGCAGGAGCGAAATCAGTCCGCAAACAAGAACGATGCCCCAGACGCACAGCAAAGGCAGTAGTCGGAGAAGATCGAAGTGAAATGAGACGAAATGTGAATCCGTCTCCGTCAGTTTGTAGCAAAGGGGGATCAGCATTAGGCACACGACAGTTGCGATCAAAACCAATACCGGCAATGCGGCGCACCACATAAGCGCTCTTGTGCGCTTGGTGATCATGTTTGCAAAACTCCAGTTTTGAATTCGCGGATTTCTGGATTCAGTGCAGCCGCTTCCAGCGCCGTGATCAGCGCATCGCGGGTATGCGCCGGATCGATAATCGCGTCCACCCAGAGGTGCGCGGCGGCGTAGCGCGGATCGGTTTGGTGTTCGTACGTCGCGCGCACGGATTCGTACAGTTCTTTTTTCGCCTTTTCGTCGACTTTTTTTCCTTCGCGCTCGAGTTGCTTCAGCTTGATCCCGACGAGCGTGCCCGCCGCGGCGTCGCCGCTCATCACCGCGTAGCGCGCCGTGGGCCAGGCAAAAATAAATCGCGGGTCGTAGGCCTTGCCGCACATCGCGTAATGGCCCGCGCCGAAGCTGCCGCCGCAGATCACGGCAATTTTCGGAACCACGCTGTTGGCAACGGCGTTCACCATTTTTGCCCCGGCGCGGATGATTCCGCTCCATTCTGCATCTTTGCCAACCATGAAGCCGTTCACGTCGTGGAGGAAAACCAGGGGGATGCGGTTCTGGTTGCAGTCGAGAATGAAGCGCGCTGCTTTTTCGGCAGACTCCGTGTAAATCACGCCGCCAAATTCGATGCGCTTTTGATCCGAGCCGCGCGCCAGCGTTTGCACGTGCTTCTTCTGGTTGGCGACGATGCCCACGGCCCAGCCGCCGATGCGCGCGTAGCCGCACAGCAGCGTTTCGCCGTACTCGGCGCGGTATTCTTCGAATTCGCTGGCGTCCACTATCCGCGCGATGATTTCGCGCATATCGTATTGCCTTGCCGGATCATCGGAGAAAATTCCGTAAATCTCTTCGCCAGGATAGAGCGGCTCGCGCGATTTGACGTGGCTGAAGGGCGACGGATTCGGCGCGCCCATCTTGTCGACCAGCGCGCGGATTCGCTTGATGCATGACTCATCGTCCGGCTCGCGAAAATCCACCGTGCCGCTTATCTGCGCGTGCATTTTCGCGCCGCCGAGATCTTCCGCCGAAGTCTTTTGTCCAATCGCCGCTTGCACCAGCGCGGGTCCCGCCAAAAACAATCCGGACCCTTCGGTCATCAGGATGTGGTCGCACATCACCGGCAAGTACGCTCCGCCCGCGACGCACATGCCCATGATCGCGGTGAGCTGCGGAATGCCCATGGCGCTCATCACCGCGTTGTTGCGGAAGACGCGGCCAAAATCATCGGTGTCGGGGAAAACATCCTCCTGCAGCGGCAGAAAAACGCCCGCCGAATCGACGAGATAAATCGTGGGAATGCAATTGTCAATCGCGATATTCTGCGCGCGAATCACTTTCTTCGCGGTCATCGGGAAAAATGCGCCCGCCTTCACCGTCGCGTCATTCGCGATGAGCATGAACGTCCGCCCGCAGACTTTTGCAACTCCGGTTACGGTCCCTGCCGATGGCGCGCCGCCCCATTCTTCGTACATCTCGTACGCCGCATATATGCCCAATTCGAAGAACTGCGCGCCGAGATCGATCAGCTTCGCAATCCGTTCTCTGGCCGTCAGCCGGCCCTTCTTGTGCTGAGATTCAATCGCTTTCGGGCCGCCACCCTGGCGGATTTCCTCTTCTTCGTTCTTGATTGGTGTGAGGAGATCAATCACGCGCCGATGATTCTTCTCGAACTCCGGGGATGTTGCATTGACGCTGGTTTTCAGGACGGACGCTGCCACTCAAAGACCTCGCGCGGAGATTCACTCGCAGGCACACATCGCAGTTTCTGTTCGCCTGCCAAGCGAAACAGTATACGGTTTAACCGTAGAATGTGCGAGCAGCGGCCACCCGACGTGGAGAGTGATTCAGCGCGTCAGGCCAAGCGACCGTGTTGATATGCGATGGCCAGGTGGTTGAGACGGGAATTCCCTTCCTTCAACGACCGAGGGCGAGCCAGGCATCCTGTGGAGAGCGCAGATGCAATTCAAGCCGTAAGCACTATTTCGGCTCCGCAGTGCGCACGTGCGCTGCGGTTTCTCCAATTGACCGCCCGTCTGGTGACGGGTAGAATTCAGTTGAGTTCGTGCTGTTAGAGAGCTGCATTTTCACACTGGAGGTGCCTGTGACCATCTCGGTCGAAGTCCTAACGGGCGGGTGTGTCTCCGGTGAGACTTCTCTTTAGCGGCAGCCGCCTCCCGCTCCATTCGATTCCTTCCTAACTGAATCACTGCGTTCGCCAGACGCCGCAAGTATTCGCTCAGCAAACGCAAAGCCGCGCTGCAGGCCCGCGCGATTCCGGTCTGTTGGCGCGATTCTGCCTGCGGGCAGCGGGAGGGTTTTCCAGTGTCACGATTCGATTTGGGTTGGAACGCGCATTTCGAAGCAATTTGGCAAGAGCGCGCGGGGCATGGTTTTTGCCCCGCGCGAGTGGTGTCACAGCAGCGAGGCCTCTGGCGCGTGGCGGGCGATTTCGCAGAATGCTGGGCGGAGGCTTCCGGCAAATTGCGTGAGCGGTCAGAAGAAGGTGGCGATTGGCCGGCGGTTGGGGACTGGACCGCCGTGGAACTTCGCGCGGGAGACGAACGGGCCCTCATGCAGGAAGTTTTGCCGCGGCGAAGCCAATTCGTGCGCAAGGCGGCGGGGAAGCAGATCGTCGAGCAAGTGATCGCTGCCAACATCGACACGGCAATCATCGTCGTCGCTTTGGATGGAGACTTCAACACGCGGCGCATCGAGCGCTACCTGGCGCAGTGCTGGGAATCGGGAGCGCGTCCGGTTGTCGCGCTGAATAAAGCGGATGCCTGCCCCGGTCCGGAGGCGCTCGCCGCTGAAACCGAACGGATCGTCATGGGCGCGCCCGTTTTTTTGCTGAGCGCAAGAACAGGCGATGGTGTGAGCGGTCTCGATGCGTATCTCGCGAAAGGGCAGACGATTGTGTTGTTGGGATCATCCGGGGCAGGGAAGTCCACGCTGGTGAATCGCCTGGCCCAGCAAGACTTGCAACCGACGCAACCGGTACGCGAAAGCGATAGCCGCGGACGGCACACCACGACGGCGAGGCAGTTGTTCACGCTATCGGGCGGAGCGATGGTGATCGACACGCCGGGTCTGCGCGAGTTGCAGCTTTGGGATGCGGCCGACGGATTGGCGCAAGCATTTGCAGATGTGGACGCGTTCTCGGCGCAATGCCGGTTCCGCGATTGCCGTCACGGGGCCGAGCCCGGCTGCGCGGTGCAGACGGCGCTGCAAGAGGGAACTCTGGACGCCAGCCGGCTGGAAAATCTGCGTAAACTGGAGCGCGAGCAGAATTTTCTACTGCGCAAGATGGACCCCGCGGCGCGGAAAGAGAGCAAAAACCGTTTCAAGATTCTCCAGCGCGAAATGCGCCGCAAATACCAGCAGCGGGAGAAAGGCAAAGGCTGAAGAGGAAAGAAATCTGATCAGTGCGCGACGCGTTTGTGAATGAAGTCGACGATGTCCTGCGTGGAAGTGCCCGGGAGGAAAATCCCGGCGATACCAGACTTTTTGAGCGCGGGAATATCCGCCTCGGGAATGATGCCGCCCACAAGCACGGTAACGTCCTTCATCCCTTTGTCGTGGAGCAAGCCCATCAGTTGAGGGCAGAGCGTGTTGTGTGCGCCGGAGAGGATCGAGAGGCCGATAACGTCGACGTCTTCCTGCACCGCGGCGGACGCGATCATCTCCGGCGTTTGGCGCAGGCCGGTGTAGATCACTTCCATCCCGGCGTCACGCAGGGCGCGCGCGATTATTTTCGCGCCGCGGTCGTGACCATCCAGTCCAGGCTTGGCAATCAGCACTCTTATTTTCTTTGCGGGCATAGGTGTCGGAGAGTATCGCTCAATTCAGAGGCGCGGGCTAGGTGATGGCGACTTCTTCGTAGGTGCCGAAGACGGCGCGCATGGCGTCGCAGATTTCGCCAAGCGTGGCGTACGATTTCACGGCATCAAAAATGAAGGGCATGAGATTATCTTTGCCTTCGGCGGCTTTGCGCAAAGCCGCCAGGCGGCGGTCGACTTCGGACTTGGAGCGCTCGGCCCGCAGCTTCGCGAGGCGCTCCGCCTGGCGGTGCGCAACGGTTTCGTCGATCTGCAGCGTCTCGAGCGGCTTTTCCTGCGCCACGTAATCGTTGACGCCGACGATGATTTTTTCTTTCTTGTCCACGGCCACCTGGTAGCGGTAAGAAGCCTCGGCAATTTCGCGCTGCGGGTAACTGCGCTCGATGGCCGCCACCATGCCGCCCATGGCGTCAATCTTTTCGATGTAATCCCAGGCGCCATTCTCGACTTCGTTCGTGAGCGTTTCCACAAAGTAGGAACCGCCGAAGGGATCGACGGTGTTCGTTACGCCGGTTTCGTGCGCGATGACTTGCTGCGTACGCAGGGCAATCGTCGCGGCGAATTCGGTCGGCAGCGCCCAGGCTTCGTCGAGCGAATTTGTATGCAGCGATTGCGTCCCGCCAAGAACGGCGGCGAGCGCCTGGATCGCCGTGCGCACCACGTTGTTGTACGGCTGCTGCGCGGTGAGCGAGCAACCCGCCGTCTGCGAGTGGAAGCGCAGCGCCCACGCGCGCGGGTTCTTGGACTTGTAGCGTTCGACCATGGCTTTGTGCCAGATGCGCCGCGCGGCGCGGTACTTGGCGATTTCTTCAAAAAAGTCGCTGTGCGCGTTGAAGAAGAAGGAAAGCTGCGGAACAAATTGATCCACGTCCAGCCCGCGCCGCATCCCCCACTCGACATACTCGAAGCCGTCGCGCAGCGTGAACGCCAATTCCTGAATTGCGGTCGATCCCGCTTCGCGGATGTGATACCCGCTGATCGAAATGGGATTGAACTTCGGCGTGTTCTTCACCGCAAATTCAAACGTATCGATCACCAGCCGCATCGAGGGTTCCGGCGGGTAGATGTATTCTTTTTGCGCGATGTACTCCTTGAGGATGTCGTTCTGCAGCGTGCCGGAAAGTTTCTTCCAGTCGGCGCCCTGCTTCTCCGCGACGGCCAGGTACATGGCCCAGATGACCGCCGCCGGGGAATTGATGGTCATCGAAGTCGTGACGTTCGCGAGGGGGATCTTGTCGAACAAAACTTCCATGTCCGCGAGCGAGCTGATGGCCACGCCGCACTTTCCGACTTCGCCCTCGGCGAGAGGATGATCGGAGTCATAGCCCATCAAAGTGGGCAGGTCGAAAGCGGTGGAGAGTCCGGTCTGGCCTTGGGTCAAGAGATAACGGAAGCGTTGATTCGTGTCTTCGGCGGTGCCGAAACCGGCGAACTGGCGCATGGTCCACAAACGCCCGCGATGCATAGTGGAGTGGATGCCCCGTGCATAAGGAGGTTCGCCTGGATAGCCGAGGTCGCGGTCCGGATTCCAGTCCGGCAGATCCGCCGGGGTGTAGAGCCGCCGAATGGGATACCCAGAGATGGTTGTGAATTCGGCTTGCCGCTCGGGGCTTTTTTCTAGCGTGGGGCGAAGAGTGTTCTCTTCCCAAGCCACTTCTTTGGAGGATGGTTCGCGTTGCGGGGCGGAAGTTTCAGCTGGAAATACGGTCCCGGTTGACGCCTTGGACTTCTCGCTCATGATGCGGCTCTCTCCGGGCGGCAGAGGGCAAACAATCGTGCGATTGCACCGCCAACTTCCATGCTATTCGAAAGCGAAAGTCGGGGCAAGAGGAGGCGCCGATCACGCGGGCGAGGACAAAAAACAACACAAGGCTGGACCTGATGGCGTCCGCACCAGCCCTGCAGGCCAATTCAGCGTTGACCTTGTGTGGTGAACAGATTCTCGGTTCCGACGACTTTGCCGTTGATCGTGCCGGGGATCAGAGTTTCGCGATCGACATTGCCGGTTTTGGCGTCGGCGACTGTGACCCGGTTGACCTCGAGGGTCCGGCCCACGGCACGCTCGTAGTTCGCTTTGGCTTCGACCAAGTCGGCAAGGGCGCGGAGCTCAGTGCCTTGCGCGGAGATGAGGTCGCGCTGCGTCTGAATGACCAGATAGACCGTGGAAGCGCCAAGCGTGTATTTCTTTTGCTCGGCGTCAAAGGTTTGCTGCTGGAGCTCGCGAGCTTTGGAGGCCGCTTCGACACGCGCGCGGTCCTGCTCCAGCGCGATGTACGTATTGTGTACGTCGAGCAGCGCCGCATTCTTGAGCTGCTGCATCTGGGCCTCGAGTTGACGCTGGGAAAGAATGGCGCGCTGGTTGTCGGCCTGGGCTTGGCGGTTCCGGATCGGAACGTTTATGCTCAACTGCAAAAGGTAATCCGGAAACTGATTGTGAAAGACTTGGCTTGTGGCTGTACCATAGCCATCTCTTGTTGTGCCTGTGACCGCTTGAGAAAAGGCGGGAAGAAATTCATTCGGCACGGGCGTGCCGGCCGAATTGACTACCGGAGAGGTGGAGGCTACTACGGAGGTAGGTCCAAGAATGGCCTGATTGCCGCCGAGACCCACCGTTCCGTACTGGCCCACAATCGTGGCCGTCGGCAACAGCGCATTGCGCGTGGCCTTTACCTGGATTTCGCCGTTCTGCAGGTTCAAGACCTCCTGCTGCAAATCGGGCCGCTTCGCGAAAGCCTCTTTCACGGCTTCTTCAAACGAGGGCGCTTCGATCGCTTCCGGACGTGAGGGCGAGTCCGTCGGGACGATCTCTATGTTCAAAAGATTCGGGGCCAAGGGGTTCTTGGCGATGAGGTTCTTGAGGATCTGCTCGTCCTGCAACTGCGCGGTTTGCGCCACGATCATGTTCTGCCGGTCGGTGGCCAGCTCGGATTCGGCGCGGGTCACGTCGAGGGGCGCCATAGTGCCGATTTCGAGCTGTTTCTTGTTGTCCTCATAGAGCTTTTGCGCGACGGTCACCGCCTGTTGCTGTACCTTAACGTTTTCCTTGGCAAACACCAGCTCCCAATATGCGGTGATGGTGTTGGTTATCGTGGTGATGGCCTGTTGCGCGAATTGCAGCTCCGAGATTTTGCGGCTGTTCCTGGCGATGCGGATGTTCCGCGTATTCGGCAGGCGCCCGAAGCCGTTCAGCAACTCCTGGGAAAACCCGACAAACAGGGAAGACTGCACGGAAGGATTAAACAGGTTCGCAGAAGAACTCGAAGAGCTTCGGGTGTTGTTGTAGCTGGCGAAAACACCGGTTCCGGTTGCGAAACCTTGTGAATACTGCGTGTTGAACTGCGAAGTGTGGGTCACGAGGCTCGTCAGCGTCGAAGTGCCCGTGCCGGAGATGAACGGGTTGTTGATCGGCGAGCGCCGGTCGTCGAATGAGACGGTGCTCGAGAGTACCGGGTCAAAATTTAGGGCAGGAATGTTGCCCAGCGAAGAGGCTGTTCCCGTGCCGGAGATGCCGCGGCCCACTCCACCCCCCAAGGTGCGCAAAATGTCGGTGTCCGCGATCCATGGATTGTAGCGCTGCACCACGATGTCCAGGTTGTTCTCGAGCGCCAGCTCGACGGCATCCTGCAGGCTGATCTGGAGATTGCCATCGTGGATCAACTGCTCGATCCTGGGTGAGTTAGAGAGGTTTGGCGCTTCGACCTTTATCGGATTATAGGGATTGAGGAGATTCGGGAAAGGGCGGGGAGCTCGCGTGTAGTTGTGCGAGGAGAGTTGGAGCGACCCCACCGGAGCCATCGTCGAGGCCTGGGCCGCCGGCTTTGGCGCCGGCGCGGTGGGTTGTTGGTCCTGTCCCGAGCTCTGAGCAAAGGCCGGGGAGATAGGACCCGCAACAAGTAATCCCGCCAGAAAAGAGGCTACCAGCGGTCGAGCCAGCTGCTTAATCATAGTTTTCCTCACCCCTCAAGATTCGGTCCACTAGGGACGTTGTTATTTTCACTTAACTCTGTAAAACGTTCGCTGAGGGCAATTTGTTTCACGAAGATGGCGGACTGGCGGTCATCCTCGGCGGGCTGCTCGACGGCTCTTCACCACCATGTCCGCCTCGCCCTTGCTCTCGGGAATCTGCAACGCTTAGCCATCCCGGAGGGCTGCGCCGGCGTCTGGGAACGAAACACGCAGTCTAACAGGGGCCCATTTTCTTGACAACGCGCGGCACCACGGCTAGGCTGCTGACGGTTCGACGCTTAGGGGCAGTTTGCGGTTAGCCAGCGACTATGCTTTCGAGAGAAGAATTAGTGCGCCTGTTTGAATCTGCCGGAGCTATCCGTCACGGCCATTTTGAGCTGTCCAGCGGACTGCATAGCGGAACCTACGTGCAATGCGCGCTCGTTCTTCAGTATCCGCATTTCGCGGAGAAACTCGGGAAGGCTCTGGCGGCGCTCTTTTCGGACGCGACCATCGAGGCTGTGGTGTCGCCGGCCCTCGGCGGAGTCGTGATCGGGCAGGAAGTAGCCCGGGCTCTCCCAGAGCCGAAGGGGAGTGCTGGGGGCGGTGTGCCCGCGCTTTTCGTTGAGCGCGATGCCAGCGGCACCATGACGTTCCGGCGTGGTTTTTGCTTGCGGCCGGACCAGCACGTCCTTGTTGTCGAAGACGTGTGGACAACGGGCGGCTCGACTCTCGAGACTATTCAGGTCGTTGAAGAGGCGGGCGGACGCGTCGTCGCCGCCGGAGCCTTGATCGATCGAAGTGGCGGAAAGATCGAATTTCCGGTCGAGGCCCAGGCGCTGCTCGATCTGCCAATCGCCAGTTATGAGCCGGAAGATTGCCCGCTCTGCCGGGAAGGCAGCGAAGCGATGAAGCCGGGCAGCCGGTTTGTGCGCTTGGCTCCCTGAGCAGACGAACCTTCGCGCCGAATGCGCTATTTCAAGCTCACCATCGCCTACGACGGCACCGATTTTCACGGCTGGCAGATTCAGTCGAGCGACAAGCCCACGATTCAGGGAGAAATTGTTGGCGTCCTGCGGCGCATTACGCAGGAAAACGTGCTGCTTCACGGAGCGGGCCGCACCGATGCGGGCGTTCACGCGCTCGGGCAAGTGGCCAGCTTTCGAACGCAGTCGGCCCTCTCCGCGGGAGAATTTCAGCGTGCGCTGAATGCGCTCTTGCCGCCGGCGATTCGAATTGTCGCCGCCGAAGAAGTTGGGGCGGACTTCCATGCGCGCTGGTCCGCGATTGGCAAGGTCTATCGCTACCGGCTGTATCGCGGCAAAGTCGTCCCGCCCGTGCTCTGGCGTTACGTTCTCCACTATCCCTTTCCGCTCGATGAAGACGCCATGCGCGGCGCGGCCTCTCGCTACGTGGGCCCGCACGATTTCGCTTCCTTTGCCGCTTCCACCGGCTCCGAGGACGACGACAAGGAGCGCTCCACGATGCGCGAAATCTATGCAAGCGAACTCGCTCGCAGCGACGATGGCGAAGAACTTGTTTTTACCGTGCGGGGACGTTCCTTCTTGCGGTACATGGTCCGCAAGATGGTTGGTACGCTCCTCGACGTTGGCCGCGGCAAACTCACACCCGACGACATTCTCCGACTGTATGAACTAAGAGACCGCTCCAAGTCTGGTCCCACGGTGCCTCCGCAGGGCCTCTGCATGGTGGAGGTCATTCACGACGAGGCCTGGCGGTTGTGAACTTGGAGAGCGGCAGCTTGTTGCCGCCTTTGTGGCATGCAATGGATCTCAATTGCAAGACTGTCGAGCATCAACTATCATTTTGGTGCGATGTATACGATTAGCGAAGCGCAGAAAAAGATTGAGCAGATACTGCGGCAAGTTGAGGCCGGCCAGGAGGTCGTGATCACACACAGAAATACGCCGGTTGCGAAGTTCATACCAATAGCTCCGAGAAAAGTCGCAAAGAAGAAGCAAGCATCCAGCAAGTCTTAAACCGTTCGAACCGAAGCGCCCCGGATTGAGCTAGAATCCAGCTATGGCTGCCACGGCCATCCCCGTCGACACCGTTCCGTCGATCAACCCTGCTAGCGGCGAAGTGATCGAGCGTTTCGAGAGGACGTCGGCTGCGCTTCTGCCGCAGATCGTAGCGCGGGCGCGCGCCGCGCAGTCCGCTTGGTCGCAACTTTCCATCGAGAAGCGTTGTGAGCAATTGCGCATTCTCCGCGAACGCATGATGGTTTCCCGCAACGTTCTGGCCGATGCCGTGGTCGCTGAGTCCGGCAAGCCACGCGTCGAGGCGCTCTTCGCCGACATTTTTGTGGCGCTAGACACCGCGGAGTATTTTTCAAAAAATGCCGCGCGCCTGCTGCGCCCGGAGCGTGTCCCGCATCACAGCACGGCCGCAAAAGCCAAATCCGGCCAGCTCGTTTACGATCCGGTCGGAATCATCGGCATCATCAGTTCGTGGAACTACCCGCTGGCGATCCCTTTAAGCCAAATCATCCCGGCGGTTGCGGCGGGCGACGCCGTCGTCTGCAAAACCAGCGACTTTACCCCGCATTGTGGCGCGCTCATCGAAAAACTATTCTCCGATGCGAGCTTTCCGAAGGATCTCGTTACCGTGGTCCAGGGCGGAGGCGAGATTGGCCAGGCTCTCATCGACGCCGCGCCAGACAAGGTCATGTTCACGGGCAGCGTGGCGACCGGCCGCCGTGTCGCGGAAGCCTGCGCGAAAAAACTCATCCCTAGCGTCCTCGAGCTCGGCGGAAAAGATGCGATGCTAGTTCTCGCCGATGCCGACCTCAACGTTGCCTCTAGCGCCGCGGTTTGGGGCAGCTATACGAATTGCGGCCAGGTCTGCCTGTCGGTCGAGCGGCTTTTCGTCGAGCAAGCCGTTGCGGATGAGTTCATTGCGCTCTGCGTGGAGAAAACGAAAAAACTCCGCCTCGGTCCTGGAAGCGATCCTTCCACCGATGTCGGCCCGCTCATTCGCCCGCAGCACGTCCAGCGCATGCGTGATTTGATTCAGGATGCAGTGGCGCGCGGAGCGAAAGTCTTGTGTGGCGGCAATGCTCGCCCCGACCTCGGCCCAAACTTTTTCGAGCCCACGGTCATCATTGGCATTGATTCGACGATGAAGCTTTTTCAGGAAGAGACGTTCGGCCCTATCCTTGCGATGCAAACCGTCCGCGACGCGGAAGAGGCCGTCACCCGGGCCAACGATTCCCCTTTCGCGCTTGCCGCGAGTGTATGGACGAGCAACGCGGCGCGCGGCCAAGCAATCGCCAAGCGTCTCCGCGCCGGCGCCGTCATGGTAAACGACGCCATCAGCTATTTCGGTATTGCCGAAGCTCCCCACGGCGGGTGCGGCGCCAGCGGCTGGGGCCGCACGCACGGCAAAGCGGGTTTGCTCGAAATGGTGCAGATGAAATACATCGATTCTGACCGCCTGCCGCGCCGCGAAAAGCCTTGGTGGTATCGTTACGGAGCCGATTTGGAGCGGGCTGCGGATGACTTTTTGCGATTCGAATTTGGCCGCGGCTTCGCCGCAAAATTACGCCATGCACGCGGCGCTCTGAAAACCATGTTCCGCGATCACAGATTCTGATTTGCGTCAGCCAGGGAAGCGGCATTAGCCAAGGAGAGGAAGCTCGATGTCGCAGAACGAATGGATCTACGATTGGAACCTCGCGTCGGCGCCGCTCATCGCGCCGGGCATGCGCGTTCTATTAAACGACGAGACGCTCCGCGATGGCCTGCAAAATCCTTCGGTCCACGACCCCAGCATAGAAGAAAAAATCGAAATCCTGCACCTCATGGAATCGCTCGGCATCGACGCCGTGAACATCGGCTTGCCGGGAGCCGGCTCGCGCGCCGTGGAGCACACCGAAGCCCTGGCCCGCGAAATCGCCACAAACCGAATGAAGATCAAGCCGAACTGTGCCGCGCGCACTGTCGAAGCCGACATTCGCCCCATCGTTGAAATCTCTCAGCGCGTCGGCATGCCCATTGAAGCAGCGACTTTCCTCGGCTCCAGTCCCATCCGCCGGTTGGTGGAAGACTGGACGGTCGATCATCTCGAGCGCACCACAGAAAAAGCTGTCAAGTTCACCGTCGATCACGGATTGCCCTCGATGTACGTTACCGAGGACACGATTCGAACCGACCGAGACACCGTGAAGCGGCTTTACTCGACCGCGATCCGCAGCGGTGCGCGCGCCATCGTGCTTTGCGACACCGTTGGCCACGCCATTCCCAACGGCGCGTACAACCTCGTGAAATTTGCTATCGACGAAATCGTCAAGCCGAGCGGAGAAAGTATTCGCGTCGATTGGCACGGCCATTGCGACCGCGGCCTGGCCATCGCGAACTCGCTCGCGGCCCTTGCCGCTGGCGCGAATCAAGTTCACGCCGCCGCCAATTCGCTCGGCGAACGCGTCGGCAACACGCCGATGGAACTGATGCTTGTAAATCTTCGCCTGATGGGCGTCATTCAGCAGGATCTCTCCCGCCTCAAGGAATACTGCGAGAAAGTCGCCAAGGCCACGCACACCACCATCCCGCCGAACTATCCCGTCATCGGCCGCGATGCTTTCCGCACCGCCACGGGCGTGCATGCCGCCGCAATCATCAAAGCCTTCCACAAAGGTGATGCGTCGCTCGCCAACGCTGTGTACTCCGGCGTGCCTTCGCATCTCTTTGGGCTCGAGCAAATCATCGAGATCGGCCCGATGAGCGGCAAATCCAACGTCCTCTTCTGGCTGGAGCGGCACGGCATCCCTGCGGACGACGCTCTTGTCAACCGCATCTTCGACGCCGCCAAGCAATCCGCCCGCGTCCTGACCGACAGCGAAGTTCTCGCGCTCTGCGCCGAGGCCACACGCAATTGACTCCTTCTTCCGGGTCGCGGAGCAGGGAAGTGAAACGCGTCCTTCTTTGGGTTATCCTTCTCGCTATGCCGGTCCGCTCCTCCGTCATCCATCATTCCACCCGCTCCGTTGGCTCAGGCCAGCTCGGCGACAACCCGCCGGTCCGCGCGGCGCTCGATTGGCTCGTCCACAACCAATCCTGGATCAACGACCAGCAAGCGCGCTTGACAGAAATTCCCGCGCCCACGTTCCAGGAGAGCCGCCGCGCCGCGGCTGTAAAGGAGATCCTTTCCGCCGCAGGTCTTCAGGTGCACATGGACAACACCGGCAACGCCGTCGGCGAATTGCGCGGTGCCAACGACAAGGAATTCGTCATGCTCTCCGCGCATCTGGATACCGTTTTTCCTCCGGACACCGACGTCAAGGTGCGTCGCGAGGGCGTCCGAATGATCGCGCCGGGCATTTCCGATAATGGCACCGGCCTCGCTGCCCTCGTGGCCATTGCGCGCGCCCTTCACGAAGCGCGCGTCAAACCGCAGCGCTCCATTCTCTTCGTCGCTGACGTGGGCGAAGAAGGCGAAGGCAACTTACGCGGCATGCGAGCGCTCGTGGAGGCTTACAAGCCGCGCCTGAAGGCCGTCGTCGTGCTGGACGGCTCTGGCACCGATCATGTCACCACCAAGGCGCTGGCCTCGCGCCGGCTCGAAGCGGTCATCACCGGCCCCGGCGGCCACAGTTGGTCCGACTTCGGCATGCCCAATCCCATCAACGCGCTGGTGCGCGGCTCGGTTCGCTTTATCAACACCAAAGTGCCCGCATCTCCTCGCACGACTTTTAATCTCGGAGAAATCGACGGCGGCACGTCCGTTAATTCGATCCCGCACGAATCCCGGCTGAAAATCGACATCCGCTCCGAAAGTGAAGACGAACTCGTCCGGCTCGAATCAGCCCTGCGCGAATGCATTGCCGCCGGTGTGCGCGACGAAATGGAATCCTCGCGAGAGCGCTCCAAGGGCAAGCTTGAATGGAAGGTCGATCTTCTCGGAAACCGTCCCGGCGGGGAACTGCCGCCCGGCTCGCCGCTGCTTGCGGCCTTGCGCGCCGCTGACGCGATTCTCGGAAACGATTCCCGCACCGAGCGCTCTTCCACCGATGCCAACATCCCTCTTTCCGTCGGGATTGATGCTATCTCCATCGGCGCGGGGGGCAACGGCGGCGGCGCGCATTCGCTTCAGGAATGGTACGAGCCTGCCGGCCGCGACATGGGCTTGAAGCGCGCTCTGTTGACACTCCTCGGAGTTTCCGGCCTGGCCACGGAGAAAACCTGATGACGTTTTGCAAAGCGCACCGCTGTTCTCTCGTTGTGCTCGGAGCCACGGCCCTTCTCGCGCTCCTCGCCGCTTCTCATCCGGAATTTCTCTTCGCACAAACTGCTCCAAAGACGACCGTCTTCCTGCACGGCCGCATTTACACCAATGACCCTGCGCAACCCTGGGCCGAAGCCATGGTCATCCGCGAAGGGAAAATTCTCTGCATCGGCAAACTCGACCATATTCTTTTTGAATGCGGCGGAAACGACGCGAACGCCGAAACCGTGCAACTCAAGGGACGTTTCGTCATGCCCGGTTTTAACGACGCCCACGCGCATCTGGGCGGCGCCGGCGCGGCCATGCTCAACGTGCGCCTCAACGGCGCCGCCTCCGTGGAAGAGCTGCAAAAACGCCTCGCCGCCGCAGTCGCTTCACACAAAGCTGGCGAGTGGATCACCGGCGGCGGGTGGGACCACACGCTCTGGGCCGACAAGAAATTCCCCAATCGCCAGCAGCTCGACGCCGTCGCACCGAAAAATCCCGTCATCTTGACCCACATCTCCGGTCACGTCGCGGTGGCCAATTCCCTGGCCCTCAAGAGCGCGGAAATCACAAAAAACACTCCCGATCCTTCCGGCGGCCAATTCGAACGCGACGATTCCGGCGAGCCGACCGGCATGCTCAAGGAAGGCCCGGCGATGGCGTACGTGCGGGATCGCATCCCCGATCCGACAATCGAGCAGCGGCGCAAAGGACTCTTGCTCGTTCTTGCCGACCTCGCGCAAAACGGCGTCACTTCCGTCCAGGATAATTCCGATTGGGAGGACTTCCGCGCCTACAAGCAGTTGAAGGACGAAGACAAGCTCACCGTTCGAATCACTGAGTGGCTGCACTTCACCGACTCTCTCAATGATTTGCAAAACAGGCGCGGTGAAGGCGGCACAAGCGATCCTTGGCTCAAGACGGGCGCCGTCAAGATGGTCACAGATGGAGCTCTCGGTTCGCGCACCGCCGCGTTGCTCGCTCCTTATTCAGATGATCCGTCAACCAGCGGCATCTTGATCATGGAGCCGGAGAAACTCAAGGCCATGGCCATCGAGCGCGACAAAGCCGGCTTCCAGCTCGCTTTTCACGCCATCGGCGACCGCGCCAACCGCGTGGCTCTCGATGTTTTCGACGCCGTCGCCAAAGCCAACGGCGCGCGCGACCGCCGCGACCGCATCGAGCACGCCCAGGTCGTCGCTCCAGAAGATCTGGCGCGGTTCGCTAAACTCAAGGTCATCGCTTCGATGCAGCCTTCGCATGAAACTACCGACATGCGCTGGGCCGAGCAGCGCCTGGGTCCCGAGCGTTCGAAAGGCGCCTATGCCTGGGCCACGTTGCTGAAGAGCGGCGCTCGCCTCGCTTTCGGCACTGACTACCCCGTCGAGGTCATCAGCCCCATGCGCGGCCTCTACGCCTGCGTCACTCGCGAGCTTCCCGACGGCGGTCCAACCGGAGGCTGGCAGCCGCAGGAAAAGATTTCTCTCGAGGATTGCATCCGCGCTTACACTTCAGGGTCCGCTTACGCGCAATTTGAAGAAGGGAAAAAAGGCGAGCTGAAAATCGGCGAATACGCCGACTTTATTATTCTTTCCGGCGACCTCACCAAGATCCCGCCGCAGCAATACGCGACAGTCACTGTGCTTCGCACCGTCGCCGGCGGCCGCACCGTTTTCTCTCAAGAGGCAATCGCGAATCGCTAGCGTAGGTTTTTTCGCGCACCGCGCTCTTGCAGCGGGCCACTTTTTCTCCCAGCTATCGGAAGAATTCGATCGACAGGATCTCTCCGGGCTTTCCTTCGGCGGGCACCACTTTGTAAATGACGCTGGCCTTGCGCCCCTTCCATTGCGAGCAGCCGCCCGCAGCCGACGTCGAGTCTTGCCGCTTGCCCCAGTACGTAATTTTCGCAACGTCCGGCGCGGCCAGAAGCAGCGTGCCCTCCGGCGCCGCGAACTTCATTCTCACGCTTCGCGAATCCTGGCATTCGGCTTCCTCAACCTCTCCCTCGGCGGTTTTTATTTCCACCGCTGCCGCAAGCTGCGCTCCGGCAAGAAATTCCGGTCCGCTGGCGGGTTGAAGATGCGGCGAGTCGGGCGGAGTTTCTTCCTCCATAATGGCCACGCCGCCGGATTCCAATGCTTGCGCCTGTTTTTTGGCGGCAAACTCTTCGTGGCGTGCAAGCCGTCGCGCAAATTCCCGCGCAGTATATTTTTCCTGCGGCGTGATGGCGGCCTTGTCCAGGCGGGTGCTGACGGCGTGCGCTTCTTCCTTGCGCCCGACCATCATGTAGGCGTTGCCGGTGTCCGCGACGTAGGCGAGAACGGTCGGTTCCAACCAATTGGCCTTGAGCGCTGCATCCAGGGCCTTGAACCGGGTATCACTTCGCTGCAAGTAGGCAAGGGACAGGAAGCCGTATGCCGGCGCGAAATCCGGATTCAACTGAGCCGTCTTTTGGAGATGTGCGATAACTTGCAGCGTGTTTTGCGCCGTGTATCCCTTTCTGAGATAGGCGATCTCCGCGAGGTAGAAAAACGCCCGAAAATCGGAAGGATCGAGTTTCGTCGCTTCGCTAAACTCCTTCTCTGAGCCGTCGAGATCCAGCGTGAGATAATCGTCGTATCCGGTGCACGCATGGGCGGCGGCCAGCTTCGGCTCCAGTTCGAGCGCCTCTTTCAGAAGCGGCCGCGCCTCTCTGCTATGGCCGCTATGCTGGAGGAAATCGGCTCGCAGCGTCAGTCCTTCGGCGCGGCTTAGTTGGCGCGCCGCAAGGTTCTTATCAGAGAGTGAGGCTTTAGACTTCAACAGGTCGCCGCGGAAATTCGGCTGCCGCGCATAGCGTTGCAGTCTTTCCTCAAGATTCTTCAGGTCTCCAAAGGCACCGCGCGCCGCCTCTTCCGCGTCATCAGTCTCCTCGAAAAGCTTGAAGTATTTCGCTAACAGCCTATTCTTCGCCGCCTCCGGATCTGTCAGGAGAAAATGAACGAGTCCCCACGATTCCGCATAGAACAGCGAGGCAGGGCTATTCTCGTTGTAAAGCGGGGAGCCTTGGTCCACCTTCATCAGAGTCGCGACGGGAATGAGCGGAGTATGCTGCAGGACGCCAAGCTCCGCGCGGCTCACGCGTCCCAGTTCGATGCCGTTCTCTTCCAGGATCGCGTTTCCGTAGTAGTCCGCCAGTCCTTCGTTTAGCCAGAGCGGCAATTTGCGGAAATTGACCCGGAGGATGGCATGCGTATATTCGTGATACAGGGAGTGAAAAGGATTCTCGCCGGTCCCGTTCGCGTCTAGCCGCAGCACCGCATAGTTTTTGTCAAAGCTGCCGAGAAATAGGCCTGCGGGACGCACGCCGTCTTTCGCGGCCCAGAAATCGGGCAGAAACTCCTTCATGGAATCTGCATCCGCGAGCGCCAGTACGCTCATCGGTTTGCCGGCGTCTACGCGAAGATCGGGAAACGCGGCGAGGAAGGCGGCGCGGATCTCCTCGAATCGCAATGCCACACGCCGTGCTTCCTTGTCCCCGGCATTGCTGTAAATCACAAAGTGCGGGGGACGCACCTCGGTCCAAGCGTCCGATCGCTCTGCGGCGAGAACACTCCCGGGTTTCACCGACAAGGCGATCGCCAAAGCAATGATCCAGCGCGAAATTGAGGCAGTCTTTGTCACTGATTCTCGAGTTCACCTTAGGGCCGGATGCAAGTCAAGACGCAAGGAACTGGGTTGCGTGGTGTGCGTCCCCTGAAAAAAAGTGAGGGGGCCTTTCGGCCCCCTCGGTTGATCGAATTGTTTTCCAGGCCTATGCCGTTTCCGCCGGGACTAAAAGCGGATGCGAAGTGCCAGCTGAATGACCCGGTTGGCACCGGCGCTGGTACCGAGCGCGGTCGCCGCCGGATCGCCCAAACTAGCAAAATTCGTTGTGGCCAGGTCTTTGTCAGGGCGGCCGCTTCGGAAAACGCTCAGAGTCAAAGGCTGCCCGTTAGCCCCAAGGTAAAGACCACTGTAAGGGTT
>WNFE01001723.1_pt1 | contig 21466 bp, 18 predicted proteins | sample 5400451 | NCBI WGS metagenome assembly WNFE01 (sample SAMN13153344, study PRJNA577476) | soil metagenome | isolation source: 200 cm saprolite under Douglas fir tree site 2 hole 2 | place: USA:California | collected 2015-04-18
TAAGAACCCCACGGGCTGTCTTTTTCGGCGAAGGTGCCTACTGAGCCGTTCCCGTTGTGGTCTGCCCTTTTGCGCTTCACCCCAAGAGTTGACAATCAGGAAGCCCCCTGGAGCGTTTAACGAATAGCAAGATACCGAGTTTTCTTGGAGAATCACCATGGCCACTCAGGCAGATACCGTTCGCTATGGCTATCCATTAGCGACTACGCCGAAAATATCCGAGAGGTTGAAATGCTACGCGCACCAAAACCCGGCTGATCTCGTTCGCGTTGGCGTTATCGGTTACGGTTATTGGGGTCCAAATGTAGTTAGGAATCTCCACAGCATCGAAGGCTGTCAGGTTACGGCCATCTGCGACAAAAATCCAGCCGGGCTGCAACGCGCCAACCGAGACTATCCGGGTGTGGAGTTGACGACGAACCTCTCGGAGCTCCTGACTTCCACTGAAATCGACGCCATCGCCGTGGTGACTCCGGTCTGGACGCATTTCGAGCTGGCGCAATCCGCTCTCCAAAATGGCAAACACGTTTTCGTGGAAAAACCGTTCACTTCGACGGCGCAACAGGCCGAGGAGCTCATTGAACTTGCGGACCGAAACAAGCTCAAGATCATGGTGGATCACACCTTTCTCTTCAGTGGCGCGGTGAGGAAAATCCGACAGCTCATTGATGACGGCACCTTGGGAGGCCTCTACTACTTCGACTCTACCCGGGTGAACCCAGGAGAAGCCGGAGGCTGTCGTTGCGACGGGCGGGCGGCACTTAAACGGTCTGGCGGATGTGGCTTTCATCACCGTCTACTTTCCGCACAACGTGGTCGCCCACATCAACGTCAACTGGCTTTCTCCAGTCAAGGTTCGGACCACTCTGGTCGGCGGTGAGAAAAAAATGCTGGTGTGGAACGACCTCGAGGCCGACGAGAAAATCAAGGTCTATGACAAAGGTGTGAAGATCACCAACGGAAAGGACGTCTATGAATTGCTGGTGAGCTACCGTTCCGGAGACGTGTGGGCGCCCAAAGTCGAACAAACCGAGGCTTTGAAGGTCGAGCTTGAATACTTCATTGATTGCATTCTGAATGATCGAACGCCCCTCAATGACGGCCTTTCGGGCTTGCGTGTGGTCACACTTCTTGAAGCGGCCGATCAATCGCTCAAAGAAAGGGGAAAAATCATCTATCTATGAACCAGTACCTGTACATTGCTCCTGATGTGAAATTAGGAAAAGATGTAAAGCTCTCCAAGTTCATCAATCTCTATGGCTGCGAAGTTGGCGACCGCACCAAGATCGGTGCGTTTGTCGAGATTCAGAAAAACGTCAAGATTGGCAAGACCTGCAAAATCTCCAGCCATACTTTCATCTGTGAAGGCGTTGCGATTGAAGACAATGTCTTCGTGGGCCACGGCGTAACGTTCATCAACGACTCTCATCCGCGGGCAACCACTCCCGAAGGCGAACTCCAATGCGAAAACGACTGGAAAGTGGAGCACACACTAGTGAAAAAAGGAGCCTCGATCGGATCCGGTGCAACGATTCTCGCGAACGTCGTCATCGGTGAAAACGCTCTGGTCGGTGCCGGGAGCGTTGTAACCCATGACGTGCCCGACAATGCCATTGTGGTTGGGAATCCGGCGAGGGTCCTTCGCATGATCGCGCCAGGGCTGAGGGTGGCTTGATGATCGGCAACTGCAAGATTCCTTTCTTGGACCTAGTCACGCCTCATCTGGAACTCGAAGAGGAACTGGTATCGGTGTTCCGTGGTGCCCTTGAGACCGCTGGCTTCGTGGGTGGCCAAATCGTGGAGGATTTTGAACGGGCGTTTGCGCAATTCTGCGACACACAATATTGTGTCGGGGTCAGCAGCGGCACGGATGCCCTGCGGTTCGCCCTCATGGCCGCCGGCGTAGCCCCCGGTGACATCGCAATAACGGTTCCTAACACTTTTATAGCGACCACGGAGGCCATTTCCCAGGCTGGCGCGCAGCCAGACTTCGTCGATATTGATGTCCGTACTTACAATATGGATTCCGCGAAACTCCAGGACTACCTGGAATCCAGGTGTAACATCGACAGCGCAACCGGGAAGCTCGTTCACCAAAAGACTCGCCGTGCCGTCACCGCAATCGTCCCGGTGCACCTCTATGGCCAGACAGCCGATTTGGATCCAATCCTAGATCTCGCAGAACAATACAACCTGATTGTGATCGAAGACGCTTGCCAGGCTCATGGCGCGGAATACTTTTCCAAACGAGAGAACTGTTGGAGGAAAGCGGGATCGATGGGCCGTGCCGCTGCCTTCAGCTTTTACCCGGGAAAGAATCTTGGCGCCTGTGGCGAAGCCGGAGCGGTGACAACAAACGATGAACAGATGGCGCACAAAATCCGAATGCTGCGGGAACATGGCCAGCCTAAGAAGTATTTCCACGATGTCGAAGGGTATAACGGCCGTCTCGATTCCATCCAAGCAGGAATTCTGAGCGTCAAGCTCCGTCACCTCGCGGAATGGAATCGCAAACGGCGACAAGCCGCACAAAGATATGATGAAATGTTTTCTTTAGTTGGCGGTGTTATCGCTCCACATCAGCCGGATTGGTCTCGCGCGGTTTACCACCTTTATGTAATCCGGGTACAAAATCGCGAGGGACTTCAGAAACACCTTGCCGAGGCGAAGGTCGACACTGGGATTCACTACCCCCTCCCACTTCACCTTCAGAAGGCCTACGCGAACCTTGGTTACAGAAAGGGAGATTTCCCCGTTGCCGAAGGAATCGCTTCGGAAATTCTCTCTTTGCCCATGTATCCGCAGCTTCGACCGGAGCAACAGCACCGGGTGGCCAACGAAGTTTTTAATTTCTTTGGGCGGCACACAAGCGTCGCTGCTTGACTCATCGGCAATTCTATCTTCTCCTCGATGGCTCCGATTCAAACTTTCATTAGCGAAAACCGAGGAATTGGTCGGCCACATCCTCCGATATCATCCGGCGACCTTGAAACTGCAGCAACTCAATAAGGACAGCCAAGGAGGGAGTCATGAGAACCGATCAGCGTTGGGTCTTGGCAGGCGCAATCCTGGTGATGCTGCCGCCGCTAATGGTAGCGATGCTAGCGATGTCCCATTGGAACGGCGCCTCATCGCCGTCACCCATCGAAGACACCGCGAAGATCAGTGTGACAATTCCGCCGGCCAAGGCGGTAGACAACTCGGTCATCAGTTTTTATAAGGACGTCCTCCCGGTGCTGCAGCGCAACTGCCAACCTTGCCATCGCCCGGGCGGAATCGCCCCCATGTCCTTCCTTGATTACGAGAGCACCCGGCCTTGGGCCACGATCATGAAGAACGCCGTACTGCTTCGAAAAATGCCGCCGTGGTTCGCCGATCCACGCTACGGCAAGTTCGCCAACGACCGCCGTCTGCCTGAGGCCGACTTGAAAACGTTGGTGGCCTGGGCCAACGCAGGCGCACCCGAAGGGAATCCCAAGGAAGCTCCGGCCCCTGTGAAGTGGAGGGCTGGCTGGAACATCGGCAAGCCTGACGTCGAGTTCGAAATGCCCAATGCCTTTAACGTGCCGGCATCGGGAACTATCGAATATCAATATGTCGTGATCCCCACCGGCTTCACCGAGGATCGGTGGGTGCAGATGACCGAAATGCGGCCGGGCAACGCCGCCGTGGTACACCACGCAAACGCGTTCCTGCGCCCGCCTGGATCGCAGTGGATGGCCGACGCCAAGCCAGGCGTAGTGTTTGTCCCGACGGCGGCCCAAAGCAAAAGCGGGATCCCCGGCAGGGACCAGTATGAGCTGCTGGCCAGCTACACCCCGGGTATGCAGCCCTGGATGGCCAGTCCAGGGGCGGCCAAGTTGGTGAAGGCCGGCTCAGACATCATTCTGGAGATCCACTACACCCCCAAGGGAACGGCTACGACCGACAAGACTAAGTTCGGACTGATCTTCTATAAAGGACAACCGGAAAGGCGCGAGTTGACCATGAACACGACGAACTCGGATTTTCAGATTCCGGCGGGCGATCCGCATTATGAAGTGAAATCCCAGTATGTGCTGGGAAACGATTCCGAGTTGGTGGGGGTGATGCCGCACATGCATCTTCGCGGCAAAGACTTTTCTTACAAGGTTGCATATCCAACCGGAGAGTCGAGCACCTTGCTCTATGTGCCCCAATACGATTTTCACTGGCAGCTCTACTACTCCTTCGAAAAGCCTGTGGTGATGCCGAAAGGTACCCGCATCGAGTGCACGGCGCATTTCGACAATTCGCCGAACAATCCAGAAAATCCCGATCCGACCAAGAATGTGCGCTGGGGGCAACAAAGCTGGGACGAGATGATGATCGGCTGGTTCGATATCACCATTCCGGCAAAGACCGATCCAGGGAATCTCTACTACTCCAAAAAGTCGTATAGTCGGTTTTTTTCGTGGCCGCCGTGGCGACGGTAGCCACGGTGAGGAACGCGGGGCGGGCCAGACCCTCCCAGTGGTCGGGGGTGATGGAATCCCAGGACTTCATTTTGGGACCGAGGGTGGAACAGTGCGAGGCTGCGATCGCGCGGTACTGCGGCTGTTCCTTTCAACAGCTTTCGTTCATACAGAAGCCGTGCTGACGCTCCCCGCTTACGTCCTCATCACTCCCGCGCGCAACGAGGCTCAGTTCATCGGTCTCACCATAAGGTCTGTGGTGATGCAGACAGTCCGGCCGATCAAATGGATCATCGTTAGCGACGGTTCGACCGATGCCACGGACGAGATTGTGAGCAAATACGCAAGGGATCACCCGTGGATCGAACTAATTCGGATGCCCGAGCGGCGCGAACGGCATTTCGCGGGAAAAGTTCATGCCTTTAACGCAGGATACGCTAGAGTCAAGGATCTCGACTATGATGCCATTGGCAGCTTGGACGCAGACATCTCCTTTGACGAAAACTATTTCCCCTTCTTGCTTGGCAAACTGGCCAAAGATCCCACATTGGGACTAGTGGGGACGCCGTTTAAGGAAGGCTCGAATCCAATCTATGATTACCGCTTCTCAAACATCGAGCATGTTTCCGGGGCTTGTCAACTGTTTCGGCGCCGTTGTTTTGCAGAGATTGGCGGATATGTGTCCGTGCGAGGGGGCTGTATTGATTACATCGCGGTCATCAGCGCGAGGATGAAAGGGTGGAAAACTAGGACGTTCACGGATAAGGTTTGTCTCCATCACCGGGGGATGGGAACGGCCCAACAGGGCATGTTGATGGCCCGGTTCAGGAATGGCCAGAAGGACCATTCCATTGGAAACCATCCGGGCTGGGAGTTATTTAGAGCGGCGTATCAGATGACTAAGAGGCCTTTCGTCATTGGAGGCTTGTTTTTGCTATCTGGTTATATCTGGGCATTGGTGCGAGGCAAGGAAAGGCCAGTACCTCGAGAACTAGTGGCATTCGTTAGACGCGAACAAATCCGGCGGTTGAGGAGATTTCTGACAGGCAAGGGGGCTGCGTACAATGAAAGTTGCTGCACTCTCCCCAGTATACGCAAGCAGGATCAGCTGGTCGTTCGCGAGCGTCGTCCCCTCCTGATGATCGATCGAAATTCCGTGGAATGAGCTATACGGGTGAATCGCGCAGCACAGTCGACCCTTCTCTTTGCTTCGCTCGGCAACCTCTCTATGGCAACGCGGAAGAAGTTATCAGTCACTCTTCTCCCGGCCAGCGAGCGACCGCGAGGCGACCGACCGGACCCTTGAGTGCGTGCGTCGAAGGGCCGTTTCCTCGGTGAGCGCGATGGTGTTCATGGAAGATTCGGCGAGAGCTGCGGCAATCGCCAGGGAAGGGGATATTGACGCCGGACTTCATCTGAATTTCACCACGCCATTTTCGGCACCTGGCACCCCACAGCGGTTGGTCGAGCGCCAGCAACGTTTATCTCGATATCTGCGGCGGCACCGCTTTGCTCAGGCGGTGTATCATCCCGGACTCGCCCGCTCCTTTGATTACGTGGTGGCGGCCCAGATCGAGGAATTTAGCCGGCTTTACGGAGCAGAGCCGGCGCGACTTGACGGCCATCATCACATGCACCTCTGCTCCAACGTGCTTTTTGGAGGTCTTCTACCGCCGGGAACCCTTGTCCGGCGAAGCTTCTCATTCCAGCCCGGAGAGAAGAGTTTGGCCAACCTCATCTATCGGAAAGTTGTGGACCGCATACTGGCCCGGCGCCATCGCTTAACCGACTATTTCTTCTCACTGAAACCCTTGGAGCCGCCTGGCCGGCTACGCAAGATCTTCTCTCTGGCTCAACAGTCTGTCGTCGAAGTGGAGACGCATCCCGTCAACCCGGAAGAATATCAGTTCTTATCGGGAGATGGGATCTTTCGTTGGACTGGAACCACCCCGATCGGGCCTTCCCATCCTTTTTCGTATGCCTGCTCTTCGCGACTGTAGTCAAAGTGAGTTGTCTGGACACATGAACGGCGAGACAGCGTCCAGCGAAACGAAGCATATTAGTGTCTGCGTCTGCACTTACAGGCGGCCGCAGCTTCTCAAGCGGTTGTTGGAGGGACTTGGCGTTCAGGATACAGGAGGACTCTTCACCTATTCGATCGTGGTGGCCGATAACGATCATTTGCGATCGGCAGAGCCTGTGGTGTCGAGCTTTTCGGCCACGTCGCTTATTCCTATCAAGTATTGTATGGAGCCGCGGCAGAACATTGCGCTGACGCGAAATAGGGCTATCGAAAATGCCGACGGGGACTTTGTCGCCTTCATCGATGACGACGAGTTCCCGGCCAAAGGTTGGCTGCTGACTCTGTTCAAGGTCTGTGGCGAATATGGTGTGGACGGCGTGCTCGGGCCAGTCAAGCGCCACTTCGACGAAGCGCCGCCCAAGTGGGTTCTTAAGGGCAATTTCTACGAACGGCCGACCTACCCTACAGGGACCACGGTCGAATGGAGCAAAGGACGAACCGGCAATGTGCTGCTCAAGAAGCATGTTTTTGCTGGTGCACAGCCGTTCAGGCCGGAGTTCCGGACGGGAGAAGACCAGGATTTCTTCAGAAGAATGATCGCGAGGGGACACGTGTTCATCTGGTGCAATGAAGCTGTGGCGTATGAGGTTGTTTCCCCTATACGCTGGAGACGCACATTTATGTTGCGTAGAGCTTTGCTCCGAGGGGCAATTGCCCGGATCCATGCGACCTCTGGGATAGGCGACGTCGCAAAGTCGGTCATCGCTGTTACCGTTTATGCTGCTGTGCTGCCGTTTGCGTTCCTGTTGGGCCATCACCGGTTCATGACTCTCTTAATTAAACTGTGTGACCATTTAGGAAAGCTCGCTGGCTGTTTGGGCGTAAACCTCATAAGGGAACCGTACGTGACAGATTAGGAGTTAAAGGCTGGCCGGGTGGAATGCGACGAACATATTGTCGGGCGGAACGATTTGCTCCTCGTGACAGGCGCAACCGGCTTCATTGGGTCTAGACTGATAGAGTTTCTCTTGGACCTTGGATTCCGCAACTTGCGCTGCTTCGCCAGGCCTTCCAGTGACAAGACCAAGGTCGAAATCCTCTCGAGTCGCCGCAGCGGAGAGGCCCGGATCGAAGTGGTGCAAGGCAATCTCCAGTCGCCCGATGACTGTGCTGCTGCCACGAAGGACGTGGCGGTTATCTTTCATCTGGCCGCTGGCAGAGGTGAGAAGTCCTTTCCCGATGCGTTTCTGAACTCGGTTGTTACGACACGGAATCTTTTCGAAGCGTGCGTGCGACACAGATGTTTGAAGCGCTTTGTAAACGTCAGTTCCTTCGTGGTTTATACGAATACCCGGAAGACTCGATGGAGACTATTAGACGAGTCATGTCCGGTCGAAATTCACCCCGAGCTGCGCGGCGACGCGTATTGTTTCGCCAAAGCCAACCAAGACAGTATGGTCGCCGAATGCGGTCGGAGGTTGGGGATTCCGTACGTCATTGTAAGGCCGGGACATGTCTATGGACCTGGCAACACGGGCATATCCGGACGCGTAGGAATCGGGACGTTTGGGGTCTTCCTGCATCTTGGTGGTTCCAACACCATACCGTTCACGTACGTTGATAACTGTGCCGAGGCGATTGCACTAGCCGGATTGAAAAAGGGGATCGATGGCGAGGCGTTCAACATCGTGGACGATAATCTGCCTTCCAGCCGCCAGTTTCTGCGTCTTTATAAGCGCAATGTAAGGCATTTTAATTCACTCTATATCCCCCACTCCTTGTGTTACGGCCTCAATTATCTGTGGGAGCGATATTCGAGCTGGTCAAAGGGACAGATACCACCCTCCTTTAATCGCCGGAGATGGCATGCCTTTTGGAAGAAAACGCGTTACAGCAACGAAAAACTGAAGACACGAATGGGATGGACTCCAAAGGTGCCTACTGCAGAGGGGCTTAGACGCTATTTCGAAGCCTGCCGGGTCGGAGAACCCAATGCTTAGGGTTGCCATCGTCGGATGCGGCAAGATTGCGGATTCTCATGCATCACAGATCCAAAGGATCAAGGGATGTGAGATAGTCGGAATCTGTGACCGGGAACCGCTCATGGCGCGGCAGCTCTTTCAGAGGTTTCCGGTCAAACAGTATTTCAGCGACTTGACAGAACTCCTGAGCGAAGCCCGCCCAGACGTGGTTCACATCACCACACCTCCGCAAACCCACTTCGAGATTGCGGCGCTTTGCTTGAAAGCGGGATGCCACGTTTACGTGGAGAAGCCATTCACACTATACGAGAATGAGGCCCGAAGGCTGATCGCCATGGCGATTGAAGGAAATCTCAAGATAACCGCCGGGCATGATGATCAGTTCGGCCATGCGGCCCGACGCATGCGGACCCTTGTCCAGAGCGGCTTCTTGGGCGGCTGGCCTGTGCACATGGAGAGTTATTACTGCTACGAGTTTGGACGATCCGGTTATGCCGAGGCGATTCTTGGCGACAGGCAGCATTGGGTCCGCAGATTGCCGGGGAAACTCTTGCAGAACATCATTAGCCACGGCATTGCCAGGATCGCGGAGTTCCTCACCACGGAGTCGCCTCAGGTAATGACGCTCGGGTTCACGAGTCCCCTTCTCAGAAGTATGGGCGAAAGCGAGATTATCGATGAACTGAGAGTCATCATATGTGAAGAGGAGCGCACGACGGCCTATTTCACTTTCTCATCGCAGATGCGTCCCGCGCTGCATCAGTTTCGCATATACGGCTCCAAAAACGGCCTTGTTCTTGACCATGATCAGGAGACACTCATCAAGCTGCGCGGGACGCGTTTCACAAGCTACGCCGAGAAATTTATCCCGCCCGCAATCCATGCAAAGCAGTATCTTGGAAACCTGGCCACAAACGTGTACACATTCCTGGCAAGGGACTTCCACATGAAATCTGGCATGAAGTTTCTGATCGAATCTTTCTACCGTTCTATCGTTGAACACACGCCAGTGCCCATCCCGTACCGCGAAATTCTGCTAACCGCTAGAATCATGGATGCCATCTTTGTTCAACTTGATCTGAAACGGTCACACGTCGAAGGGCGCGACCAGATTTCCCTGCGTAGCACTCTGACCCACTGAAACAGGAATAACTGCGCCTGAGTCACGTTCAATTCTAGGTTTCTTTCCAGCGTGAACCGCTCATCGGTAGAGTCTTCTGCGCCTTCGGACTCAGCGTGTCAAGTCCATGCGCAGGCCGGCCCTACAGGGGAACTCACACAAACACATGATAGTTTGCGGTAAGGGCATCAAGGTCCAAGGGCGGTTGATCCGCATTGCCAGTCTCGACGCGGACACGTACCAGTTCCTGGACGATCCGCAGCCGGTACTCGAAGGGCTGCGGAAATGCGGAACCCGAATCGACCTGTTCACCTTCATGCAGAGACTGCCGGAAACCTCGAGGAAATATGCTTACCCGATGGAATGGGACAACCTGGCGGCGCTGCCGATAACCACGTTCGACGCCTGGTGGACCCGACAGATCGGATGCAAAAGCCGGAACAAAGCCAGGCAAGCCGAAAAAAAAGGGGTTGTTGTCCGGGAGATGCCCTTCGACGGGACGCTCGTGAAAGGAATTTGGGAAGTCTACAACGAGTGCCCCGTCCGGCAGGGTAGGCGGTTCCCCCATTATGGGAAGGACATAGAGACGGTTTATAGGGAGGAAGCCACATTTCTCGACAGCAGCGTCTTCGTCGGGGCATTTCTGGGTGACAGTCTGATAGGTTTTGCCAAATTGGTTCACGATGAAACTCGAACGCAGGCGGGCCTGATGAACATTGTCGCTATGCTCCGCCACCGGGACAAAGCGCCCACGAATGCGTTGATCGCACAAGCTGTTCGATCCTGCGCAGAACGGGGGATCTCATATCTCGTGTACTCGAAATTTGCGTACGGGGAGAAACAGCGGAGCAGCCTCAGCGACTTCAAGGAACGCAACGGGTTTCAGCGGATCGATCTACCTCGCTACTACGTCCCTTTGACACTCGCTGGCAGGGTAGCCTTGCGGTTCGGCTTGCACCACAGGCTGGTCGAACATCTTCCCGAATCCGTGGCTTCCAAGCTGCGCGGGCTCCGCGAGGCTTGGTATAACCACCGGTTTCAGTCCGTGAAGGAAGCTCTTTAGGAAAAGAAACCAATGCCAGGAATCGTCGGTCTCATTACGAAAATGCCTCGCGAACGGGCCGAGGCAGAACTGCGCCGCATGGTCGAAACCCTTCGCCACGAGTCTTTCTACGTGACTGGTACGTGGGTTGATGAGTCATTGGGAGTCTATGTCGGATGGGCTGCACGGCAAGGGTCCTTTTCGGAAGGAATGCCGCTCTGTAACGAACGAGGGAATGTGGTTCTCGTCTTTTCCGGGGAGGAATTCCCAGAGCCGGGGACGGCCAGACGACTCAAAGAACGGGGCCATGACCTGAAGACACAGGGTCCCAGCTACCTCGTCCACCTCTACGAGGAAGACCGCGCCTTTCCCGCGGGCCTAAACGGAAGGTTTCACGGCATTTTGGCAGACCGCACTAATGGGACGGCGATGCTATTCAACGACCGGTACGGAATGCATCGGATCTACTACCATGAGTCGAAGGAAGCTTTCTACTTCGCGGTGGAAGCCAAGGCCGTTCTCGCAGTTCGGCCCGAGCTCCGGGAGACAGACCTTCGAGGCTTGGGTGAGCTCATTGCCTGCGGTTGTGTGCTGGAGAACCGGACGGTCTTTAAAGGTATCCACGTGCTTCCCCCTGCTTCCGCCTTTGTATTTCGAAATAGCTCCGTTGAGCGGAAAACCCTCTACTTCCAGCCCCACGAATGGGAGAACCAAACTCCCCTCGAGCCTGAAACTTATTACAAGGAAGTCCGGGAGATCTTCTCGCGTAACCTTCCGCGGTACTTCAATGGTCGGCAGCCGATTGGAATGTCCCTCACCGGGGGTTTGGACACGCGGATGATCATGGCATGGCGAGATTTTCCCCGCGGATCTCTCCCCTGCTATTCCTTTGGCGGGATGTTCCGCGAGTGTCAAGACGTTGTAATGGCGCGGCGCGTGGCTGGTGCGTGCGGGCAACCCCACGAGGTGATCACAGTAGGAAAGGAGTTTCTTTCACAGTTTCCCCGTTATGCGGAGCGTGCGGTCTATCTCACCGACGGATGTACGAACCTGACCCATTCCCCTGATCTCTATGTGAACGAGCGGGCAGCCAAGATCGCTCCTGTGCGGATGACGGGAAACTACGGTGGCGAGGTGCTCCGAAGGGTGCGGGCGTTCAAGCCGGTCGAGCCTCGCCAAGGGCTTTTCAGTCAGGAGCTTCTTTCCCACGTCCATGCGGCGAAAGAAACGTACGCCGGGCTTCTTCAGGGACACCCGCTCTCTTTTGCGGTGTTCCGTCAGGCCCCCTGGCACCACTATGGCCTCCTGGCGCTAGAGGAAACGCAACTTTCCTTGCGGTCCCCTTTTCTTGATAACGATTTCGTCCGGACGGTTTTCCGTGCGCCGCAGGCGTCTCTCACGAGCAACGAGGTCTGCTTGCGATTGATCGCCGACGGAAACGCAGCTCTCGGGCGGATCCGGACGGATCGGGGCTTGGCCGGAACAAACGGACATCTGCCAGCGGCGATCTACCGAGCTCTCCTCGAGTTCACTTTTAAAGCGGAATACGCTTACGACTACGGTATGCCCCAGTGGGTATCCCGGATAGATCATCTCTTTTCGCCCTTCCGCTTCGAGCGGCTTTTCCTCGGCAGGCATAAGTTCTGTCATTTTCGGGTCTGGTACCGCGATTACCTCTCCAAGTACGTCCGGGAAATGTTGCTTGATCCGCGGACTCTTTCCCGTCCTTACCTCGAACGGAAGGGCCTTGAGGCCGTGGTGCGCGGGCACCTCGACGGGGGGCGGAACTACACGACCGAAATTCACAAGATGCTGTCCTTGGAACTCATGCACCGCCTTTTCCTGGATCCTAGATGACTCAGCAGCGCAAGTTGTTTAAGCAGGCATCGAGGCCGTAAGATGGCACCCGCGATTGCCACTGTCGTGTACATCCTCGGGATCGTGGCGCTGTTCTTGTTTGATCGAGACGAAAACGCGCACACCTCAAAGGCCCTTTGGATCCCCGTAATTTGGCTGCTCATCAACGGGTCACGCCCGGTGTCCGAGTGGCTGCAGACGGGGCCGACGATCTCCCAAATTCAGACGACCCCTCGACCAGTGGAAGCCGACCTGTACCTCGACGGAAGTCCCCTTGACGCTGCTGTGTGGGCGATTCTATTGGCGATCGGCATAGCGGTGCTTTTCTCAAGAAGAGAGCAGGTCTGGACGCTGCTGCGAGCGAATGGCCCGATTCTTCTGTTTTTCTCGTATTGTGCTCTCAGCATTGTCTGGTCCGACTACCCCTTTGTCGCCTTCAAGCGATGGATCAAGGCCGCCGGCGACGTCGTGATGATCTTGATCGTCCTGACCGACTTGAACCCCAGCTTTGCAATTAAGCGCTTTATTTCCCGCGCTGGGTTTCTCTTAATACCCGTCTCCGTTTTGTTCATCAAGTATTTCCCCAACCTAGGACGCAGCTACAATCCTTGGACTTGGATACCCGTGTATGGTGGCGTTACAACGTTCAAGAACCTACTGGGGATGACCTGTCTGATCTGCGGACTCGGGTCGCTCTGGTGCTTTGTCGCCGCTTACAGGGACAAAGAGGGTACCCACCGGATCCGACACCTGATTGCTCACGGAGTTATTCTCGTAATGGTGCTATGGCTCTTTTGGATGGCCGATTCGATGACCTCCTTATCCTGTTTCATCATGGCGGGTGGCGTGATGATAATAGCGAGCCAAGTCAGGTTGGCCCGAAAACAACTTGTTGTGCACATTTTGGTTGCAGTGGTGGTATTGGTTTCCGCCCTTGCCTTGTTTCTTGATGCAAGTGCGGGCCTCGTCGGGTCATTGGGACGGGATCCGACACTCACAGGCCGCTCTGCGATTTGGAATGCGGTTCTCTCCTTAGACCACAGTCCGCTCCTTGGGACCGGCTACGAAAGTTTCTGGCTCGGGAAGCGACTCCAGGAAGTACTGGACCTTACCAAGATGAAAGGCATCCAAGAGGCTCACAACGGTTATCTCGAAATCTACTTGAACCTGGGGTGGGTGGGTATAACTCTCTTGGCCGTTCTCATAATGGCTGGCTACCGAAACGTCATTACCATGTTCCGTCGGGACCCTAAGGCGGGCGGGATCAGGCTGGCATTTTTCGTCGTCGCTGTCGTTTACAGCTTCACAGAGGCAGGATTCAAGATGTTGGCCCCCGTATGGACTTGCTTTCTCTTGGCAGTAATGGCTGTTCCGATAGCCCCTGTTCCGGAACGCCCCCGCCGGGCTGGCGCCGATCAAACCCCAGCAGGAAGGTTGTGGTCAGGCTGTCCGGTGACCTCGGGGGAGATTTCAGTATGTTAGGAGACCGATTGAGGCCATTCGACGCAGTCGGGGCATTCTGTTCTCCCCCGGACGCCGCTCGACTCCCCATCCGCCTCGCTGTCCAAGGTGCAGGGATCACGGTTTTCTCGGGTGGCCTAGCGCTAGCCATGCAAATCATCGCAACGGTGGTGCTGGCCCGACTCCTGACCCCGGCGGACTTTGGTGCAGTAGCGATGGTCACAACCTTTAGCCTGCTCCTTGTGAATTTCGGGCTGAACGGGTTTACGGAGGCTGTCGTTCAGTGCGATGAGATCAGCCATGCTTTGGCGAGTAACCTCCTGTGGATCAACATCGTCGCGGGAGGTGTTCTAGGGAGCGGGTTTGCCGCAGCGGGGTCACTCTTGGCCCGCTTCTACCGTAACCCTGCTGTGTCGCACATCGCCCTCGGCGTCTCCTTGACAATTTTGATCAGCAGTACCTCCGTTTTACACCTGGCGCTTCTCAAACGCGCTATGCGCTTCTCCATGACCTCCGGCAACGACGTTGTCGCTCGTGCCCTTTCGGTCGCTGTGTCGATTCTCCTCGCCTGGGCAGGTTGGGGATATTGGGCGCTGGTTGTCGGCACCGTCGCGCAGGCGCTTAGCCAATCCATCGGGGGTTGGTACCTTTGCCGATGGATCCCCAGCTTCCCGCGGCGGGCTGTGGGAACGGCCTCCCTGGTGCGGTTCGCCATGCATGTTTATGGGCGCTTCATTGTCAATTACTTCGCTCGAAATACGGATAACCTCCTGGTGGGATGGCGCTATGGCGCGAATGCGCTCGGGTTCTACAAGAAGGCCTATGATCTGTTTGCTCTCTCCGTATGCCAACTCCCGGCGCCTCTGACAAACATTGCTGTGTCCGCTCTGAGCCGGTTCAAGCTGCGCCCCACCGAATACCGACGACACTTGCTCAGCGCGCTATCGGTCATGGCTTTCGTGGGCATGGGGTTATCCGCGGATCTTACTTTCATCGGCAAGGATCTGATTCGCTTGCTTTTGGGACCAGGATGGGCACAGGCGGGTCTGGTCTTCACCTTCTTTGCGCCCGGGATCGGTGTCATGCTCATCTATTACGTGCACAGCTGGATCCATCTCTCTATCGGAAGGGCTGACCGTTGGTTTCGTTGGGGGTTTGTAGAGGTTACTGTCACCTGCCTGTTGTTTCTTCTAGGGCTGCCGTGGGGGCCCGTGGGAGTCGCGGTAGCCTGGACCGCGTCCTTTTGGATTCTAACGATTCCCGCTCTCTGGTACGCGGGGAGGCCCATAAGCCTCGGGATGGCGCCCGTGCTCGCCGCCGTTTGGAGGCACGCCCTTGCAGCCCTGCTGGCCGGCTGCGCATCTGCCGGAATCATCCGGGCAATCCACACTTCGCTCGCGGCACAGAGTTTAGCAGTTGCGTCGGCCCGCATCCTGGGTGCCTCCTGCTTGTTCTTTGTTCTGTATCTCGGTGCAGTCGTCCTGTTGCATTGGGGTTGCGAACCCCTTCATCAGATTGCGGGGCTGTTCCGAGAGATGATCTCACTGGGCCCGGTTACGGCTGTGTCTCCAGCCCATGACACTGGCATGCCCATGCCGCATGCTTTCATCTCTAAGAACCCCACCTCGAAGCCGCCGGTCTCAATCCTCATCCCGGCGTTCAACGCGAAGAAATGGATTGTTGGCACGCTGCGGTCGGCGATTGCGCACGAAGCGGTTCATAGATGGGGCAACTCGCCTGCTCAGGCCCCCTCATTCAGGGCGGGCACCGGGGTCAATCGGAATTCACGTATCCCAGGTAAGTAGTCTGTTAGTTGACCACCACTTTCAAGTTTGTCGGAGGAGCCGGGCGGGCGATTGCGTAGCATGTGTTTGCGTTGAAGGTTAGCATACTGCCGCTCCCATCAGAATGCCCTCCCATAACGTTCGTGTAGCAGTCCTGCGCCGGGATCGTGTAGGCGTGCCCGCCAACTCCGGTAATATTTCCGCAAGAAACGTCAGGACTGATGGTGTCAGCGGAGCAAAGCGCGTCGTGAAAGTCAGCATCTTCGGATTGGGTTATGTCGGCACGGTGTCGGCGGGATGTCTCGCCCACGATGGACATCGGGTCATTGGCGTCGACCCATCTCAGATCAAGGTGGACCTGATAAACAGTGGCCAGTCCCCAATCATCGAAGCGGGCATCGCTGAGATCATCGCATCGAGTGCCAAAGCGGGCCGCCTGTGCGCGACCGGTGACCAAGCCCAGGCCGTCCGGCAAACGGATCTGTCTTTTGTTTGTGTCGGCACTCCAGGTCTGGCCAATGGCAACCTCGATCTGACGCACATCAGGCGCGTTTGCGAGCAAATCGGGCAGGCGCTCAAGGACAAGGCCGCCCGGCACACAGTCGTTATTCGCAGCACCGTCTTGCCGGGGACTATGCGCAGTATTGTCATCCCGATCTTGGAGGAATTCTCCGGAAAGAGAGCCGGGGTTGATTTCGGCGTCTGCCACAACCCCGAGTTTTTGCGCGAAGGTTCAGCCGTGGAAGATTTCAATTCCCCTCCTAAGACGGTTATCGGTGAGTTGGATCATGCCAGCGGCAACGTGCTGGCCGCGCTCTACGGAAAGCTCGATGCACCTCTGATTCGCACGGACTTAGAAATCGCGGAGATGGTTAAGTACGTCGATAATAGTTGGCACGCTCTGAAGATCGGCTACGCCAATGAAATCGGCAATCTTTGTAAGTCTTTCGCCCTTGACGCCCATGAAGTCATGAAGATCTTCTGTCAAGACAAGAAGCTCAACATTTCTCCCGCGTACCTCTTACCCGGTTTTGCGTTTGGCGGTTCATGCTTACCCAAGGATTTGCGAGCTCTCGCGTACAAGGGGAAAATGCACGATTTGGTGCTGCCGATCATGAATGCAATCTTGCCCAGCAACGAATTGCAGATTGCCAAGGGGTTGCAACTCATTGTGGAAAAGGGGCTCAAACGGATCGGTGTGCTGGGCTTCAGTTTCAAAGCAGGAACCGACGATCTGCGCGAGAGTCCCATGATCGAAGTCATTGAGCGTCTCATCGGCAAAGGCTATGACCTGCGTATTTATGACAAGAACGTGAATCTGGCCAGCTTGTTTGGCGCTAATCGGGACTTCATTCTCAACCGCATCCCGCACATTTCCCGATTGATCGTCAGTGACGTCGATGCGGTTCTGGACCACGCCCAAACAGTCGTGATCGGTAATAAGGATCCGGAGTTTCACGGCGTCCTCAACCGTCTGCGCGAAGGTCAGCATCTGGTGGATTTCGTTCGAATTACGAATTGCGAAGCGAGACATGACAACTATGACGGTATTTGCTGGTAAGAGATCTGGGATTGCAGGCGTTAACGGAGTTTCAAAGGCCCAGATTTCTGACTCTATTGGTCGACTCTCCGACTGGCTGGAGAAGAATGACTATAGCGCATATGATCCTTTCGATGGTTTGACCGCGAAGTATCTTCGCCCACTAACCTTCGAAACTACCTTCCTGCGAACTGTGCTTCAACAAGGGGTCCGACGCTTTCCCATCAACATGCGACCAGTGCTTGGAATCCCTAAGAGTCGTTCCACGAAGGGTATGGGCTACCTAGCCAAAGGCTTTATGCGTCTTCAGCAGGCAACAGGCGACAAGTCTTGGGGGGACAAAGCGGAGTCTGCGTTGCAGTGGCTGGTTGAGAACAAATCCAAAGGCTACTCGGGAGCATGCTGGAGCAATCATTTCGACTATCAGTCGAGGAGCTTTTATCTGCCCAAGGGCGTGCCGACCATAGTTTGGACCTCGCTCATCGGCCATGCGTTCCTGGACGCTTACGATCATTTCCGGAAGGACAACTACCTTCAGGTTGCGGTCAGTGCCTGTGAGCACATCCTGCGTGATCTCGATTCGTTTGCCGAAGGAGATTCTCTCTGCCTAAGCTACATTCCCACTGAAAACAAGCAGGTTCACAATTCCAATGCGCTTGGCGCCAGTCTCTTAGCCCGAACCTATTCTCACACGAGAAACGAATCCTACCGATCGTTGGCGCAGAAAGCGATTCTTTATACGGCCAGTCATCAGAGGGCGAATGGATCCTGGTTTTATGGTGAAGCAGCCAATCTGCGTTGGGTTGACAATTTCCATACCGCATATTTGTTGGACTGTTTCAAGCACTATGAAACGGCCACAGGCGATGAACGCTTTGAAAAAAATCTGAATGCGGGATACCAATACTGGAAGAATACCTTTTTCTTGCCGGACGGCACTCCTAGGTATTATGACCACAAGACTTTGCCGATCGATATTCAGTGTTCTTCGCAGGCGATCGACACGCTTGTTTTCTTCAACGACCGCGATCCAGAAAGCCTGCCACTCGCGCTGAAAATCGCCACATGGACGATCGACCAAATGCAAGATCGTACGGGTTATTTCTACTATCGCAGGTACTCAAGGTGGCCGATCAACAAGACGCCTACCTTGCATTGGGGACAGGCGACGATGCTATGCGCCCTCGGCGGACTCTACAAACTACTGCAGCAGTAGAATAAGCATGAAGAAAAAGGTTCTTATTATTGTGGAAAACCTGCCGGTTCCATTCGATTCACGCGTTTGGAAGGAGGCCACGTCACTGCGAAAGGGCGGATACGACGTAACTGTCCTATGTCCACGGGGAAAGGGCTACGAGCGAGGACACGAAATCCTCGAAGGAATTCGTATTTATCGACATCCGATACCCAGAGAGAGGAACAGCCCACTTGGGTATCTGTGGGAATACGGCTCCGCCCTCTTCTTGGAGTTCTTCTATGCATGGTGGATCTATCTGCGACACGGATTTCATGTCATTCAAGGCTGCAATCCTCCGGACACCATTTTCTTCGTTGCTTTGCCGTTCAAACTCTTTGGCGTCAAATACATTTTCGATCATCATGATGCGAACCCGGAGCTGTACTTTTCGAAATACGAGAAGAAGGATTTGCTCTACAAGACCCAGCTTTGGCTGGAGAGACTGACCTACCGGTTTAGCGATGTCGTCATAGCTACCAATCACAGTTATCGAGATCTTGCTACAAGTAGAGGCAGCCTCGCTCCCGAGGATGTTTTCATTGTCCGGAATGGACCGGATCTGCAAACTTTCAAACCCGTACGCCCAAATCCTGCTCTGAAGCACGGCAAGCCGCACCTCATTGGTTATGTCGGAACGATGAGTATTCAGGATGGTTTAGACATCCTTCTGGACGTAGCGCTTCACATTAAGACCTCGGGACGTCGCGACATTCATTTCACGTGTGTCGGCGGAGGGCCGGGACTGCCTGCACTGAGAAAAATGACAAAGGACAAAGGCCTCGAGGACACCGTAACCTTTACCGGAAGGGTCCCCGACGGACAATTGTTGGAGATTCTTTCCACGTCCGATGTCTGTGTCAACCCGGATAAGCCGTGTGAGATGAACGACATCTCCACCATGATTAAGGTCATGGAATACATGGCTCTGGGTAAGCCGATTGTTCAATTTGATTTGAAAGAGGGGAGATTCAGTGCGGGGGAAGCATCACTGTACAGCGACAACGGGAATCAAGTTCCCGATTTCGCATCGAAAATTCTTTGGCTGCTTGATAATCCTGCGCAAATCGAAAGGATGGGTGAGTTCGGCCGGGCCAGAGTTAAGAAGGAACTAGCCTGGGAGCATTCTGTCGAGAATCTCCTGGCAGCGTATGAGCGGGTGTTCGACAAGAGAGCGAATTGATCGCCTTCCTTAAATACTTCAACCCACTTCTTAGAAGCAGCGGTAACCAGCTCCGGACCGGAATGAGTGCAACGGGTTTCCAGGTCGAGCTTTCGCTGCAGACTATCCCAGGTCAGTGAGGCGAATTTATGCTAGGACTGCCTTTACGTTACCTATTAAAACATCCTAAGACTTTGACGGATTTAACGGCCGATCCAATTGAAGTATGGACGAGGGTCCAGGATGTATACGTCGCTAGGCGCGAGCAGCGCGGGCCTCAGTGTAAGTACGAGTCTTGCGACAATTGGGAATATTGGCTTCATGACCATCTAAGTGTCCTCTGGCCCTGTACGCTCACTTCGCAGTTCAAGGGGTTATGGCCCGAAGTGATAAGCGAACTGGAAGCAAAAGGGATCCGGGCCGGCCCGGAGAGCTTCGGGTCTTGGAATGACGGTGATGCTGGATTGGTGCGGGCGATCTGGTGTTTGGCTCGTCATTTGAAGCCGAAGAGAGTTATCGAGACCGGCGTCGCTCACGGCGTCACCTCGCGCTTTATTCTTGAGGCGCTTGCGAAAAACGGACGCGGTCATCTCTGGAGTATTGACCTTCCACCCATAGAAAGGGATTGGCGAAAGCAAGTCGGTATGGCAGTCGGCGACCGTTATGCAGATCGATGGACATACATTAAGGGTTCGAGCAGGCGACGGCTTCCCGGCTTGCTTTCGCAACTTGGCCAGATTGATCTTTTCATTCACGACAGTCTGCACAGTGAACGCAACGTACGCTTTGAGCTGGATCGAGCGTGGGCGGCTTTGAAACCCGGCGGCGCAATCGTCGTTGATGATGTCGATGCGAATTGGGGCTTCCGGTCCTTCACGCAAACCTTTTCCGGTCATGAATCCATAATTTGTGAGGCCGAGCCGCTCCACCCGGATCTAAGACGCTTCAACAAGAAAGGGCTATTCGGAATCATCCTGAAGAAGCGGACCCCACAGGCCTAGCTTTGTTTCCCTGCGTTGGGTACATGATGCGACCTCACGAAACTCGGAAAATTGCATTTCCATCCTTGAGGAGGACCAGGAATGATTGATGTGACCATTATCGGCGCCGGGCCCTATGGCCTGTCGATCGCAGCTCACCTGAGGCCGTGCGGCCTCAAATTTCGTATCTTTGGCAGCCCGATGGACACTTGGATGACGAAGATGCCTAAAGGCATGCGCCTCAAATCGGAGGGATTTGCCTCTTCTCTTTATGACCCGGATTCGGCGTTCACCCTTGCCAGCTATTGCAAGCAAGAGGGAATTCCATATGCGGACATGGGAAATCCAGTCCCTCTGGAGACCTTTGTTTCCTACGGACTGGAGTTCCAGAAAAGATTCGTTCCGGATCTCGAGGATAGACTTGTCGTTTCGGTACGCCGAACACCTGCGGGCTTCCTGGTGGGCCTTGAAGACGGGGAGGTCATTGCCACACGAAAGGTCGTGACCGCAGTTGGGTTAAGCCACTTCGAGTATGTCCCCCCAATCCTTTCCGATCTCTCGGAGGAATTCGTTACGCACAGCTCCAGGCATTGCGAACTCGACCATTTCAGGGGACGTGAAATCACTGTAATTGGAGCAGGAGCGTCGGCTCTTGACTTGGCGGCCCTGCTAAATCAGGCAGGGGCCTTCGTCCAGTTAACCGCCCGAGCACCCGTCATTCGGTTTCATGATCGTGGGCGAGTTCCGCGCCCTCTTTGGGATAAGGTTCGCCACCCGACGACAGGCCTCGGTCCGGGTTGGCGCTCCCTGTTGTGTACCAGCGCACCTCGGACATTCCGTCACCTGCC
>WNFE01000885.1_pt1 | contig 21456 bp, 15 predicted proteins | sample 5400451 | NCBI WGS metagenome assembly WNFE01 (sample SAMN13153344, study PRJNA577476) | soil metagenome | isolation source: 200 cm saprolite under Douglas fir tree site 2 hole 2 | place: USA:California | collected 2015-04-18
TGGGTGCATTGATCGGCAACTGCAAGTAATTAGTGCCCACGCGATAGCGATGCGTGTCGGCATAGCTGAACAGGCGGCCCAGCAGCATCTTATCCGGACTGGGACCGATGCCCGGCACCATGTTTGCGGGCTCAAAAGCGGCTTGCTCGACCTGGGCGAAGAAGTTCTCCGGGTTGCGGTCGAGCACGAGCCGTCCGATGGTAATGGGCGGATAGTCCTTGTGGGGCCAGACCTTGGTGAGGTCGAAGGGATTGAAGCGATAGGTCGCCGCCGCCTCGAACGGCATGATCTGCATCTCCAGCCGCCAGGTTGGGTAATCCTTCCTCTGGATGGCCTCTGACAAGTCGCGCCGATGGTAGTCGGGATCTTCGGCGGTCATGGCCTTGGCCTCGGTGTCAGTGAAGTTGGCGATGCCCTGCTCCGTCTTGAAGTGGTATTTGACCCACACCTTTTCCCCTTTGGCGTTGATCCACATATAGGTATGGCTGCTATAGCCGTTCATATTGCGCCAGGTGCGGGGTGTCCCGCGATCGGACATCAAGAACGTCACCTGGTGAACCGATTCCGGAGACAGGGACCAGTAATCCCACTGGGCGTTGTTGCTACGCAGACCGGTATCGGGCATGCGCTTCTGGGAATGGATGAAATCCTGGAACTTCTGCGGGTCACGCATGAAGAAGATCGGCGTGTTGTTGCCGACCATGTCGTAGTTGCCCTCTTCGGTGTAGAACTTGAGGGCGAACCCGCGCGGGTCGCGCATAGTGTCGGGATACCCTAGTTCACCCGCGACTTGAGAGAAGCGGATGAACACCTCAGTGCGCTTGCCAACTTTGTTGAGGAAGGCTGCCCTGGTCCACTGAGTCACGTCCTGCGTCACCTCGAAGTAGCCGAACGCGCCGCTGCCCTTGGCGTGGACCACCCGTTCTGGTATGCGCTCGCGGTTGAATTGAGCCATCTTCTGAATGAGGTAGCTATCCTGCAGCAGCACGGGTCCATCAGGACCCACGGTGAGCGAGTATTCATCGCTTGGTGCGGGAATGCCGGCATCGGTCGTTGTTATTGGTCTTTGTTGTTTGCGTTGGTCGCTCAATTGTTCCTCCAATCGTGATGTATTGCTCACTGTTACTGTTGTCGTCAGACGAAAGTGTTGCACGCTCCACATGCATGCTCTACTGGCAGTAACTATAAACACGTTCAACAAACGTAGGTAGGAGAGGAAGCACGCGCGATCTATTTCTGCTCAAACGAAGAATAGATCTGGTCAGTCTTCACAGCCAACCCTCCTGTTGCTTGTTTCCTCTTTGTGTGCATCTTACTCTGGTCCGACGCGCTTCACGAGACACCACACATGTATTGGGTGCCTCATCACTTCTGACACAAGTGGCTGCAACTTATCCTCTATGGTACTAATATAAGGAGAGAGTGTCACAAAAGCGCAATGAGCATCGTCATGAAGATGAATGACAGTCTGAGAATGAGCAAGGAAGAGAATATGGGTCAGGGTTTCATGCCACTTCCCATGACGATGCTCATGACGCTTTTATGACACCTTCTCCTTATACTAGGACCAGAGAGGGTGAGGTGAGTCAGCTGTGCAGTGGCCCTAAACCCTGCCGGGCGAGCCTTTGAGTTAGGAAGCGCGATGTCTGTTACAGACAAAGAAGCAGATGAAAATTCGCTATTTACAGGCGAAATGCTCTCATGAACTTTAGGAATTGAGGAAGCCCCTACGTAGACAAACCTCTCCCGCTCTCCAGTACTCATGGGGAGTGCATGGCGGAGATCCTTCCCGCTATATTGAAGAGCATCGCTCTTGTTTTCATCGTTGCATGAGTCGACGCTCGCTTAGAAAGACCTTTAGAGATGACAAGAAAGGAAGCAATATGAGCGAAGAAATAAGGAACGAGCAAGCGAATAGGATTCTCGAGAGCCCTGGCAATACCGGGCCGATTATGACACCCCAACAAGCCCAGGCGAGAAGCAAGCTCAGCGAGCAATACGTGAAGCCTGTAGTTGCTGAATTGATCGGGACATTCGGCTTCGTCTTCATTGGCGCAGGGTCGATTATCACCAATACCCTGACGAATGGCATGGTTGGCCTGGTGGGCATTGCCTTTGCACTTGGAATGGGACTTGCCATCATGGTCACCATCTTCGCTGCGACTTCGGGCGGACATATCAACCCCGCTGTCACCGTCGCATTTCTTGTGACGAGGCGTATCGCACCCCTTCTGGGGCTACTGTATATCGTAGCCCAGCTCGTTGGCGCAACCCTGGCCGGCCTACTACTCCGGGCCATTTATCCGCAAGCGGTCTGGCAGGCGGCCCGACTCGGTACGACCTACCTCGGACCCGGTGTCTCCTTCGGTTTGGGCGTTCTCATTGAGGCGATCCTGACGTTCTTTCTGCTCCTGGCCGTCTTCGGGACTGCTGTTGACAAGCGAGCACCAAAAATTGGAGGCTTTGGCATTGGCCTCACCCTATTCGTGGCTATTCTCATGGGCGGACCACTGACGGGTGCATCTTTGAATCCCGCACGCACCTTCGGCCCAGCACTGGCTGGCGGCTTCTGGCAGAACGATCTCGTCTACTGCATTGGGCCGATCATCGGTGCCGTCATCGCGGCCTTGATCTATGAGTATGTGATCTTGCGCCCGTGGAGGGTCGGCCAGGCGATGGCCTAGGGCATCATCAAACCGCATGCGTTCCTGTTGACGTTGTCCAGGTCGATATTGTTTCTGTGGCGTTCCGTTCTCTTGCCCATTCACCGTTTGCGCCATAAGGATAATCTCTCTCAAGAGGTCTCTTGTTCTCGACAACGAACGGTTCTTGTGAGAAACTTGTGGCAGGAATACTCGAAGAAGGAGTACGGAACGCATGAACTCACCTATTTCCATTCGTCGAGCTTCTCTGGAAGACGTGGAGGCATTGGTTCAACTGCGCCTCGCGTTGCAGCTCGAAAGCGGACATCTCACACAGGACGCCATGGTTACGGCCCTCAGACAAGCTACCCATCAGTATCTCATGGAGGCGTTACCCAAAGAAACCTTTATTGCCTGGGTAGCTGAAGCACAGGGAAAAATTGTGGCATCAAGTGGCCTCATCTTTTTCCAGAAGCCGCCCTCTGAAAATAATCTTTCTGGGTTGGAAGCCTATATTCTGAATATGTACACACTCCCACCATGGCGAGGACAGGGAATTGCCACCAGGCTCTTGCACGAACTCATGCAGTTTGTCAAACAGACCAGGGCGCATCGGATATGGATGTATGCAACGCAAGATGGCAAGCCCATCTATGAAAAAGCCGGCTTTGTTCCCAAAACAAGACACACCCTTGAAATGGAACTATTGTGGAAAGAGAGCAATAGCGAACAAATTGAGGCGCGATGAGTACCACCAGATCCATCAAAAGGGCTAAAGGGGAACCAAAAGCTAGTAAATAGAACGCATGTTTGTGTATACTTTCATAGACGATAAAAAGAATATATACGATGCAAAGCTTGAATAAGACAAGGCTTTGATAGATACAGGCACCTGCTAAAGAAGGAGAATTAATGACTTCCACTAACGCACTACCGATATTTATTGGTCACAACGACACCTTGCTAAGCCTCTACCTTCCTGAGCGCGGTAATGGACGCAATTTCTTTATTCGCAGCGATCAGGGGCACATCGATCTACCACGCGCTCGCGAAGCTGGATTAGGTGGAGGCTTCTTTGCAGTCTTCGTCCCGCCTGATCCTTCGATGTCCCGTTCTGCCGAAGCCAACTTGATTATCACCGATACCGGCTACGAAGTGCGTATGCCGCCGGCCCTTGACGTTTCCTACGCTCAGCGAGTGACGATTGCACTAACGGCAGGACTTTTCAGGCTTGAGGCCGAATCGAAGGGACAGGTCAAAGTTGTTCGCTCGACCGGTGAACTTGTGACATGTTTACGCGAAAGCATTCTCGCTGCGATTCTGCACTTCGAGGGCGCCGAGGCCATTGACCCTGGACTGGATGCGCTCGAGGTCTTCTACCAGGCAGGATTGCGCTCGCTTGGCATCGTATGGAGCCGGCCCAATGCCTTCGCTCACGGTGTACCTTTCAAATTTCCCCATTCTCCCGACACAGGCCCAGGACTAACCAGTGCTGGAAAAGAATTGGTTCGTGCCTGTAATCGATTAGGTATTATGCTCGACCTCTCCCACCTCAACGAGCGAGGTTTTTGGGACGTCGCTGAACTGTCTGATGTACCATTGGTAGCGACGCACTCGAATGCGTACGCCCTTACCCCATCGACGCGCAATCTAACAGATAAGCAACTGGATGCCATCAAGGAGTCCGAAGGTATAGTCGGGCTAAACTTCGGTGTTAATGACCTGCGTGAGGATGGGAATAATGACCCCGATACTCCGCTCGATATTGTGGTACGCCACCTGAACTACCTTGTCGAACACCTCGGTATCGACTGTGTTGGTCTCGGCTCTGACTTTGATGGCACCAGAATACCACGAGAAATTGGTGATGTGACAGGTTTACCGAAATTAATCACCGCCCTTCGAGACCATGGCTATGATGAAGTAGCACTGCGTAAACTCGCCTACGAGAACTGGGTTCGCGTCCTCAATAACACATGGAGATAATTCAGAGGAAGTAAATACCCTACAGGAGGTGACCCTTTGCAAATAAAGGATCAGCTGCCCACTGCCAATAGCTATCACTTGAATACTGCGTTATCGCATCAAATGGCTATCGAGCGAGTCATCCTGGCCATGCGAGAGCGATTGCATGAGCCTCTCTCTTGAAGACCTGGCTGATATCGCGCACCTCAGTCCCTACCATTTCAGTCGTGTATTTCACCGCCTGATTGGAGTCCCGCCCAGCGAATTTCTTGCTGCGCTGCGCATGGATGCGGCAAAGCGTCTCCTCCTGACGACATCGCTAAGTGTAACAGATATCTGTTTTGAGGTTGGCTATACAAGCCTTGGCTCATTTACTACACGCTTCACTCAGCTTGTTGGTTTACCTCCACGTCAGCTACGCCAGGTTGCGGAAGACTTTGCCATGCCCTCTTTAGACTCACTCCACGATTCCAATTCATACACATTTTGTCACGTCCCGTCACTCGGAGGATGTTTTTTTGGACGAGTCAGTGCTCCTTCCAACTTTGCAGGTCTCATTTTTGTGGGCCTCTTCCCCAAGCCGATTCCCCAGGGCCGTCCAGCTTCTTGTACACTTTTGCGCGCTCCCGGCTTGTATTTGATGAAATCCCAGCCGGACGGGTGCTACTACGTACTGGCTGTCGCAATACCGTTGTCTGCGGAATGGCACGCCCATCTTTTGATGGGCAATGGTTTGCTGATAGGTATGAGCCAGGGACCGCTGTTCATATGTAATGGCAAAATGAGTGGGCAACCCGACATAACGCTGCGGCCACCGCGTTTAACTGATCCTCCAATTGTTGTGGCGTTGCCATTCGTCTAAGTAGTAGGTTTAGCATGTTTGTCTATTTATCCGTAGGCCCTAAGGATGGTTAGGGGAATAAATGACGTAGAAAAAATGTTCTATAGTAATGGGAAAAACTAACTGAATCTTTAATAATAGTATCATGAAGGTGGGTTGAACAACCTACTCTGCGGGGGTGAGATGATGATGAACGAAGAAGAGATACTGCGTCAGATCGGAATGCTATTGAATGAGCGACACGAACTGCTGCAGAAAGCCCAAAGATATGAGCTTGAAGACGGCGGCCATGAACGCATCCGGGCCATTGCGGTAGAATTGGAGCATTCGTGGGACATGGTGCGCCGGTATCGTGTACAACGAGCAAAGGGCCTCGAGCCGGATGCTTCCAAAGCCGCGTGAGTGGACAGTTTAGTCGCAGGCTTTTTGGCAATAAAACCTTCAACAGATAAGATGGCGGTCAACACACTGCGTGTTGATCGCCATTTTCACATCAGGTGCCTCATGTTCGATTCTTACCCATTTTGTTAGGCCGGAAAAAGTACTTCATCCCCAGCGAATCAGCCCCAGATCATGCTTGCCGGCCAACTCTGGGCGATTGGGCAGTACGCGCACACCATAGGCTATGCTGCCACTCGTGAGAGGTTGTAGGTGAAGCTCATAGCGATATGAACCATCTGGCTCCTGCTTCAAATATTCCATCGGCACGGCATGCTGTATGGCAATGTGCTCATTACTGGCTTCACCGTATACCAGTTCGACAGTCAGATCTTCGGGTCGGAGTTGGTCTGAGCGTACCCACGCTCGTATGTCAATTCCCTGGCCAAGGCTGAGTTGTCCTTCACGCTGCCCGTCCACATACACTTCCACGCGCGGCCAGGCTTGCTTTAATTTGTCCTTCCAGATTGCCAGGGTACGTGCCTCTGCGTAGTTGTTCTGCTTAATTTTTATGCTCTGCAGAATCTCTGGCACATAAAAACGCCTGGTGTATTCTTTTACCATGCGACGCATACTGAAAGCCGGAGCGCAGGTTCGAATAGCCTCCTTCATGTACGCAATCCAACGATGCGGAATACCATCGTCCCCGTAATCGTAGTAGGTTGGAACAATCTCCTCCTCGAGCAATGAATACAAGGAGAGACTATCGGCCTCGTCCTGCACGTTCTGGTCATGATATTCGCGTTCCTCGCCAATCGCCCAGCCGTTCTTGCCGTTATAGCCCTCGGCCCACCAACCATCGAGAATACTGCAATTCGGCTGCCCATTGAGCGCCGCTTTCTGGCCGCTGGTTCCGCTAGCCTCGTGCGGACGAATGGGGTTGTTCAGCCAGAGATCCGTGCCAGAAACCAGGTAGCGAGCCATGTCTATATCGTAGTTTTCCAGGAAAATGACTTTTCCGCGGAATGCGTCGCTGCGTGAGAAGCGGTAAACCTGCTCGATTAGAGCTTTACCAGGTCCGTCGGCAGGATGGGCTTTGCCGGCAAAGATAATCTGCACCGGTCGTTCGGGATTATTCAGGATACGCCTCAGACGCTCGGGATCGTGGAAGATGAGGGTGGCTCGCTTATATGTAGCAAAGCGACGTGCAAAACCAATGGTTAAAGCGTTGGGATTGAGCATGTGCTCGAACTCGGCAATCTGGACGGATCCCTCACCCAGGCGCAGGTGCTGTCGTTGCAAGTGACTGCGTGTATAACGGATCAGTGTCTCTTTCCGCTGCATGTGGGTTTTCCATAGTTCCTCGTCTGGAATCTCCGTGATCCCATTCCATAAATCGGGCTCATCCACGTGATCTTCCCAATCTTCACCCAGGTAGCGTTTGAAAAGAGCGTTCATCTCTGGCGAGATCCAGCTAGGAGTATGTATGCCATTTGTGATAGAGTCAATCGGCACCTCGTCAGCATCTAAACCCGGCCATAAGAACTGCCACATCTTCCGCGAGACTGCACCATGCAAAGCGCTCACACCATTGTGCTGACCTGTCAGGTTCATTGCAAGCACCGTCATGCCATAAGAAGGGCCCCAACCATGATCTTCGCGTGCGACGTCCATGAATTGGTCCCGTGTTAACCCAAGCTGTCCCCAGTAGGAACTAAAATACTTGTCAACCAGGTCATAGGCGAAGGTATCGTTGCCAGCCGGTACAGGCGTATGTGTTGTGAAGAGTGAATTCGCGGCAACCACTTCACGAGCCTCATTAAAGCTCAAGCCAGCGGCTACCAGTTCCCGGGACCGTTCCAGGTTCAAAAACGCCGCGTGGCCCTCATTGATATGCCAGGCAGCTGGCGAGATGCCCAGGGCTCGCAAGGCACGTACGCCACCAATACCAAGTACGGTCTCCTGGGAGATGCGCATCTCGCGATCCCCTCCATATAAACGCGCTGAAAGCTCCCGGTCGTTGGGTGCATTAGGAGCAACATCGGTGTCCATCAGGTACAGGGGAACGCGACCCACTTGTAGCTTCCATATCTTGGCATGAATACGTCTCCCCGGCAAATCAACACTAATCATTACCTCGTTGCCATCCCGGTCAAGTGCAGGAATAGCGGGAGCTTGTGAAAAATGCAACTTGTCATAAAACGCTTCTTGTACACCTTCGCGAGTAATACTCTGCCGGAAATAACCTTGTGGGTACAAGAATCCGACGCCGACAAGCGGCAGGCCCAGGTCGCTAGCCTCTTTACAATGATCGCCTGAAAGAATGCCCAGGCCACCGGAGTAAATAGGTAGAGATTCGTGTAACCCAAACTCTGCCGAGAAATACGCTATCGTTTGATCTGTTAGTTCAGGATAGGTCTTTGAGAACCACGTTTCTGTGCGGGGGTGCATGTAGTGGTCGAAGTCATTCAAAACACTTTCGTACTGTTCCAGGTAAGCAGTATCACTGGCGGCTTGCTCAAGGCGCTGCGGCTCGACTGAACAGAGAAAACGAACAGGGTTATGTCCTGTCTCTTCCCACAGGTCGGGATCAAGTTCTCTATAGAGGGCGAGAGCCTCGGGGTGCCAACTCCACCACAGATTGTAGGCCAGTTCGTAGAGTCGACTAATGCGGGAAGGCATTATGGGAAAGACCGTCATGCGGCCAAAGACTTTCACAGGGTTTGGTTCCTTTCTTTTCTTCTCTACTCAGTATATCTTGCGGCAAGAACAAGGTCAATGTTAGAATAACACGTGCCCCTGGCAGAGGAATGGCTTTGTAGGTCGCCCGGTGCAGCCCCCCGAATTGTGGTAGAACCGCCATCGCCGGGACATTGCTTTCATTACAGGTTTGTTCTATACTTGCTGCGTACAATGAAGCACCAAGGCAGGGAGGCAGAACTGCTATGTCAAGTCGTAGGGAAACTCGGCCTGCTGAGGCTAGAATCTCAAAGGGAGAGAAAAAATCGCTTAACACTCGCTCGGGCTCTCAGGTACACCGGGGTAGAGTTGTAGGTGGCATACTCATAGTCATGGCTTCTCTCTGGCTCGGACTGTTGCTGCTGCATCATTTCGGAGTGGGAGTTGCAGGCCTGTCTTCCCTGCCACTTCCGGGCCTTGCTCCTACTGCTCCTCCCACTGCGCCGGTCTCATCGTTAGCTGCTGCAGGTGTTTCTTTGGGACATCCCACCCGGTCTCCTGCGCTCACTCAACAGCAAGCGCTAGTGATCGCTAGCCAACTTGAAGCGGATGCTGCAATGAATGCCAAAAAGACCAGTGCACAATATGTGCTGCTGAACTATATAGGGACTAGCACCTCAACTCTTCATCCCGATCTCAACAACGTTCCAGCCTGGATGATCATGTACAAGCAAATTCCACTGGCACCCACAGATCCTTCAGTAGACGCCACGCCATTTCCTCAGGCACACCACGACCTCTATGTCTTTCTTGATGCCAACACAGGTAAGGAACTCCTGGCTATCTGGCTGTGATTGGATTTGTGTTAACTGTCATGCATCTTAATCCAACCGTGACGTAATGCATGTACAACAGCGGCGGTACGATCATTCACCGATAGCTTTTTGAGGATAGAGGTAATGTGATTTTTCACCGTCTGATCACTAATCTTTAGTGATTTAGCAATCTCTTTATTGCTATTGCCTCTCGCAATGTAGTCCAGGATTTCTACTTCACGGCCTGACAACGGGGAGTAGAGATCTTTAGTAACGACATCCTCGTCTTCCACCGCCAGCTCACGGAACGACTTAAGGACGCGACTAGCGAGTTGCGGCTTCGAGAGCACATCATCATTGATGAGATATTCGCCGTGACTTACTCTGCGTACAGCATCCGTTAGCTCTTCGGGTGTGATATTGCGCGTGTAATAGGCTGCTGCCCCTACCTTGATCGACTGAAATAGGCGCTCTTCATCTTCCGAAGGCGTGAGAATCATAATTGCCATTTGTGGAACAATATGGCGCATCTGCCTGGCAATCTCTAGTGGATCAGCGGTAGTGAGACCTGCATCGATGAGTGCCACATCAGGGTTCCCTGTGCGGGATAATTCGAGAATCTCCGTAGCATCAATGGATTTACCGATGATGACACAATCGCCCATTTGTTCGAGCGCTGAGCATATGCCCTGGCGAAACAAGGGCTGCTCATCAACGATGATCACTCTTATCGTTTCCATCAAATACCTCGCAGCAAAGCAGCTAGAGCGGAATTGCCGCTGTACTGCCTACACTTCTATCGTTTAGTCCCAAAGATAGAAAAATATTCACTCCGCTGGTTGATAGGGGAGTGTAGTATGGGCGGCTGTGCCTGGGGCACTTGCCCAACTATTGCATCATTATACACATAAAACACGAGGTGAACAATCGTTAGATAGCCAATCTGTGTTACCTGCGTGCTCTAAGGAGAGTTGGAAATGATAACTTTCTGAAAGGCTGGGTTACTACCTTCTAGTATCAATTTGAGCGCTTGTTTGAACGAACTGGGCGAGCCTTGTGGTCGCTCCTTAATCACTCTACAATGATATATCTAATCTTACCTTGCATATACCGGTCGATTGATTACCGCTCCGATGCCTTGCACCTAAATGCGTTCCAGGCGCCGTAACGTGGAGTTGATACCTACACGCAAGCACTCAATCACACCTTTGCCTGTGACCGCGACAGACTCAAAGCTCGGTACATGATAAGGATTGAGGTATTGTTCAAGCACGGAAATAGGCAATATCTCTTGCAGGTCTCGCTTGTTCCACTGCATAACTAAGGGAAAATCGGTGATATCCTTGTTCATGCGGCGGAGCTGCTCCTGGAGTTCATTCCAGCTCTCGATGTTCTCTTGTAGTTTGCTGGCCTGGGAATCAGCCACAAAAATTACGCAGTCAGCGCCTTTGAGGACAGAGATACGTGTCTGCTGGTACAGTACCTGACCTGGGACAGTGTAGAGTTGGAAGCGAATTTGGAAGCCGTGAACCTTGCCGAGTTCAAGAGGAAGCAGATCGAAATACAGAGTTCGCTCGGTCTCAGTATCAATCGAGACCATGTCTCCTACGTCCTTTGGGTTGACTGCCTGGTGTATATAATGCAGGTTAGTGGTTTTACCGCACAGCCCAATGCCATAATAGACTATCTTACAGTTGATTTCTCGTTTGGCCATATTGATTAGGGACATATAAGGTTGTTCTCCTGCCCGCTCGCTCGTGCCACTTCCTGAACGCACTGTTTGATCCTGAAAGACAAATCGTAAGGCGACCACAAAGGTCGCCTTTACTCTCATTTGATCCTTAATACGGAACAGTATACAGTATTTTACCTAAATGTCAAATGAGCAATGAGGCTGCTCTAGTGCTCACACATTCAATTAAACGGCAGTACATTGCTTTTTGCTGGTCGCTCCCTTACGGAATAGACTTGTGTGGACTAGTACTTTACTCCTATTATGGCCGGCTGTATAGGAGAAACTGTTCGGTTTTAAGGGTTAAGCTTCAAGCTTTTTTATGTCCTTTTAATGGTCTTTAAAGCAGAGTTAGTATACACTTGGGTAAGCTGTCGAATCTTACAAATAAGCCAAAACAAGGGGAAGAAGAGAACATGGACAGACAGATAATTATCCTTGTTGTCGCATTCGTTCTCATTCTCATCATTTTTATCATCGGTCTCGCCACGCTCTTAAGGAGGCGAAAAACCAGCAGACTCAGCAAACACGTTGTTGCCACCATCACACAGATACAGGTCGAAGCAGGGGACTTGAGTAGTTGGTGGGTGGTGACAGCGCAATGGCTCGATACGCAGACCGGGCAGATCATCACCTTCCGTAGCTCCCATCTCAAATTCCGTCCACATAAGCACATTGGGGAGAGTGTAACAGTGGATTTTGATCCCATCAATCCTACACACTATCGCATGGAACTATGAACTTCGTTTGGGCGATGCAAGCATCCCCACTCCACTCCACACCGCTCCCGCCCCTACGCGACTGGCCATGACCATACAAAATAGTCTGCCCCCGAAAGCCTGGGGATGGGCGAGTGACGGTGTGTGTTTTGGATATGATAAAAGCCCTGAGTTAACGGATGTTAGACATTGACGAAAGGCCTGGAAAGGGCTAGACTAACGGTAAGGCTAAAATGACAAAAACCAAACTTCAGATAAATGTAAATTGATACAAAAGGTCAGGTAAAGAAAATGGCTATAGATACCGAGATTACCACTGACTTTGAGATAGTTATTGGCCTCGAAGTACACGCACAACTTCTAACGAAAAGCAAAATGTTCTGCACCTGTAATACTGATTATGCCTATGCAGCGCCAAATACTCACGTGTGTCCTGTCTGCATGGGTATGCCGGGTGTGCTGCCTGTGATCAATGAGCGGGCTGTTGCTTACACTATCATGACGGCCCTGGCCCTCAACTGTACCATTCCAGAATACTCGAAGTTCGATCGCAAGAACTACCCGTATCCTGATCTGATGAAGGGCTACCAAATCTCGCAATACGATATCCCTTTGAGTAGAAATGGGTATCTCATGATCGAGCACGAGGGTCAGACAAAGCGCATCGGCATCACGCGTGTCCATCTCGAAGAAGATACAGCGCGCCTGTTGCACCGCGAAGGCTATAGCCTGGTGGACATCAATCGCTCTGGCACTCCACTGATGGAGATTGTCAGCGAGCCAGATATACGCTCGCCTCTAGAAGCCCGTCTCTATATGCAAAAAATGCGTGAGATCCTTGTATACCTTGGTGTATCCTCTGGACGTATGGAAGAAGGGAGCCTTCGCTGCGATGCCAATATCTCGGTGCGTCCAAGAGGGCAACAGGAACTGGGTGTGAAAACCGAGATCAAGAATATGAATAGCTTCCGTTCTGTGGAAAGAGCACTCTCATATGAGGCACAACGTCAAATCGAGTTGCTACAAACCGGGCAACCTATTCACCAGGAAACACGCGGCTGGGTCGAGACAAAGGGCATTACAGTAGGACAACGCAGCAAAGAGTATGCGCACGACTACCGCTACTTCCCTGAGCCTGATCTTCCGCCGCTGATTATCAGTCGCGTTTGGGTTGAAGAGTTGCGGGCACAGCTACCAGAATTGCCCGATGCTCGCCGTGCTCGTTATATGGACGAGTATGGACTTTCAGCGCAAGATGCGAATGTCTTGACCGAAGAGAAAGCGCTCGGTGACTACTTTGAGCGGGTTGTAGCAGCCTCTCCAACGAGCGACCGCAAGGCACGCGCTAAAGCTGCTGCTAACCTGGTGCTCAATGAGGTAGTACGTTTACTTAAAGCTAATTCCTTTTCCTTGGAGGAGAATCCCCTATCACCAGAAGCCTCGGCCAACTTGCTTGATCTGCTCGATAAGGGTCGCATTACAGGCAAGCAATCCAAGGAAGTACTAGAAGAGGCTTTTGCTTCTGGTAAAATGCCAGAAACAATTGTCAAGGAAAAGGGGATTCAGCCACCCATTAGCGATCAAGTTGCTTTGGAGCGGATTATAGAGGAGGTGATAGCCAATAATCCCAAGGTAGTGAGTGACTATCGTGCTGGCAAGACAAATGCCTTGCAGTACTTGATAGGTCAGGTGATGAAAAAAACGCGTGGCCAGGCAAAGGCCGACAGTGTACATTCAATACTCATAACAAAACTCGACGAGACACCATCAGCGTAGGTGGTATCTCGTTTGCTTGCAAAGGAGAAATGCAGATATGCACGACGATGTGAGATCTGCCACATTGAATCCCTATCTTATGGCAGTTGAACAATTTGAGGCGGCTGCCGATAAACTTAACCTCACTGAGGATATGCGAGAGATTCTGCGACAACCCAAGCGTGAACTTACCGTAAATTTTCCTGTTCGACTCGATAGTGGTCAGATTAAGACCTTTACTGGTTATCGTGTTCAACATAATGTCAACCGTGGCCCGGCCAAGGGTGGTATTCGCTACGGCCCCGAAGTCACACTCGACGAAGTCAAAGCCCTTGCTATGTGGATGACCTGGAAGTGTGCAGTTGTTGGTATACCATTTGGTGGTGCGAAAGGTGGCGTCATTTGCGACCCTAAGCAAATGAGCCCTGGCGAATTGGAACGCCTCACTCGCCGCTTTACGACTGAGATCTCTATCGTTATCGGGCCGCACAGTGACATTCCAGCACCCGATGTCAACACGAACTCCCAGGTGATGGCATGGATAATGGACACCTATTCCATGCATGAAGGTTACTCTATCCCTGCTGTGGTTACGGGCAAGCCGCTCTCTATTGGCGGTAGCGAAGGCCGCAATGATGCGACCGCAACTGGTGTCTTGTTCGTTACTAGGCAGGCTGCGAAGCATATTGCTATGCCTTTAAAGGGCGCTCGTGTGAGTATCCAGGGCTACGGCAATGCTGGCGGAGTTGCCGCGCGCCTTTTCCATAACGAAGGATGTAAAATCGTCGCAGTGAGTGATACAAGCGGCGGTATTTATAATGAGTCTGGGCTTGATCCCGCTGCTGTGCTCAGATTTAAGCAGGAGCGAGGAAGTGTTATCAATTATCCTCGTGCACAGCACATTGGCGTGCAGGATGTGCTGGAAGTTCCCTGCGACATCCTGGTCCCTGCTGCTACGGAGGGTGTGATTACTGCGGCGAATGCTGATCGCGTGCAGGCTCGTATTGTTTCAGAGGCTGCTAATGGCCCAACGACTCCTGCAGCAGATCGAATTCTCTTCAAGAAGGGAACGCTCATCGTTCCTGATATCCTGGCAAATGCCGGCGGCGTAACTGTCAGCTACTTTGAATGGGTACAGGACTTACAGAGCTTCTTCTGGGGCGTTGAAGAGATAACCCAGAAGCTCGAAGTAATTATGAATAAGGCTTTTGAAGCCGTTGCGAATAAAGCGGACCAGTATTCCTCTGATTTTCGTTTAGCTGCCAATATGCTAGCCATCTCACGGGTTGCTGAAGCGACACAGGTTCGCGGCATTTATCCCTAAGAGTGGGATGCAAAGAACAAGTAGAAGAGGCTGATGGATAGCTAGCCGTCGGCCTTCTTCTACTTGTATTTGTTTGCACCAGTGCACTTAAAATCCGCGACGGGGCTCACGTCTTGGTTTCTTCTGTGGTGGCTTCGGCGGTTTCACCTGCCTACCAGGCTTCGGCTTTTTGCGTCCACGAGCGCTCCAACTATCCTCGTCTTCTTCTTCCTCATCCTCGTCGAAGAATTCTTCCTCATCCTCCAATTCCGGTTCTTCTTCCTCTTCTTCTTCAGGTTCAGGGAGGTAATCCAGATCGGAAAGAGAGGTATCATCTAACGTGTCATCCACTACAATGTTTGGGAGTTCCATGTCGTCTACGTCGTTTGCAAGTTCGAATTCCTCCTCCTCAGGTTCAGTGAACTCAGGCTCAGTGAACTCGACAGGGGCAGGCTCTGGCTCGGCCACGGTTTGTGCGCGCGTTTCCTTGTATCCATCCATGGCAGGAGCCGCACTGGCGCGCCCGGCTCTTCGTAGAGGTGTAGGTTCTGGTACTGGTGTCTCGGCTTCTGCTTCATCTGCCTCTTCATCGGGTTTGGGTGCTCCGATTACCCTGCGCCCTGCAGCCACGTCCAACCAGAACTGGGAATAATAATGCGGTCGTTCTGCTTCTTTTTCGCTGTCTTTCCTTGACATTCTCCACCTTCTTCTGCAAGGAAGATCACACGTGTTGCCCGAAGCGCTAGCCGGGGTCTGCAGCATCTCCTGCTCCAGGCTACGCGAAGAATATCCCTGCAAAAATCTCTAGCCATACCACTGCATTGATAGTGGTACTTCACCTGTCATAATATGAAGAAAGTGAAAACATGTCAAGATGCCTTGTAAATATGCTAAAGCCGCCTGCACAGGGGGATGAGATATTGTCAAGACCTCAAGTGCATGATTTTTCTGATTAAAGTATTTGCAGTGGCAAGCTTTCGACTTTATAATACGATGTGAATGATTCCATAGACCCTCTTGGCCTCACGGAAACGTCATGGTTATAGAAATGCGCCAGCATATCGCATAGTAGCGTCCACCGCTTCGCATTCTGGGGCAGATTCTTGAAGTCGATCCATGGCCTTTCTGATCATTATAAAAATCTAGCGGCAACCTTCTTGGTTGCCCATTGTACCCCAACAGGGGTACATCTACAATTGGAGGATATAATTGACGAGAATTCTCGACAGCATTGATAGTCCAGAACAGTTACGCGCCTTGAAGCCTGCACAAATGAAGCAGTTGGCCGAAGAGATTCGACAAGAGATCATCGAGAAAGTTTCGGTCAAAGGTGGTCACCTGGCGCCTAACCTCGGTGTGGTTGAGTTAACGATGGCTCTACACTGCGTCTTCAATACGCCGGAGGACTTGTTGGTCTGGGATATTGGACACCAGGCGTATGTACATAAACTGTTGACAGGACGGCGTGAACGTTTTCATACTATTCGTCAATTTGGTGGCCTTTCAGGGTATCTCAGGCGCGAGGAAAGCCTCTATGACGTTTTTGGGGCAAGCCATGCCAGCACCTCGATATCAGCAGCGCTTGGTTTGGCGGCAGCCCGTGACTTGCAGGGTCAGAACTACAAAGTAATTGCTGTGATTGGAGACGGGGCTTTGACCGGTGGTATGGCGCTGGAAGCAATCAACAACGCAGGTAGCTTAAAGAAGAACCTGATTATTGTGCTGAATGACAACGAAAAATCAATTTCTGATAATGTTGGTGCCATTCATCACTACTTAAGCAAGGTACGCAGGATGGAGACCTCACCCAGCTATCGCCGCCTACGCGAAATGGCCAAGGGTTCGATAAATAAACTACCCGTGGTGGGTGATAAAGCTCGTGAAGCTGCTGGCCGTGCAGAGATGAGCTTCAAGAATTTTGTGATGCATAGTAAAAGCGGGGTGATCTTCGAAGAGTTAGGCATCAAGTTCTTCGGGCCATTTGATGGACACAACTTACCACTGCTGCTGGATGTCTTTGAGAATATCAAGCACATTGAGGGCCCGGTGATGGTACAGGTGGTGACGAAAAAAGGCAAGGGTTGGGAGTTCGCTGAGAACGATTCAACGAAGTGGCATGGTCCAGGTGCCTTTGATTATGCTACGGGCATCATCAAGAAAAACGTCAGCGATCCGCCGACCTATACAGAAGTCTTTGCCGATACATTGGTGGAACTGGCGGAGAAGGATAAATCCATCGTCGGGATTACAGCAGCAATGGCCGAGGGTACCGGCTTGAAGAAGATGCACCAGCGCTTCCCCGAACGCTACTTCGATGTGGGAATCGCGGAACAGCATGCCGTTACATTTGCTGCCGGGCTTGCCGTTGCCGGTATGCGCCCCGTGGTTGCTATCTATTCGACATTCTTGCAGCGAGCCTATGACCAGGTTATTCACGACGTCTGTATGCAGGATTTGCACGTCGTGTTTGCAATGGACCGGGCCGGAGTAGTAGGCGAAGATGGACCTACGCAGCATGGTATCTTTGACATCGCCTTTATGCGAACTATCCCGAATATGAAGCTCATGGCTCCCAAAGACGAGAATGAACTGCGCCACATGCTCTATACTGCTATCTATATGGATGGCCCTGTAGCTTTACGCTACGCGCGTGGGAAAGCCGTTGGTGTTCCCCTGGATGTCGAACTGCGCAAGTTAGAGATTGGCAAAGCGGAACTCCTCAGCCCAGCCACACTTGAGGAGGCAGAGCAGCAGGACTGTGTCATCCTTGCCTACGGAACCGCTGTTGCTCAGGCGGAACAGGCAGCGAAAGAGTTGGCCGAAGATGGCATACATGCCGCCGTAGTCAATGCCCGCTGGGCTAAGCCGCTCGACGAAGAGTTGATCGTGCGATTGGCAACCGAAACGCGCCGCGTTGTGACAGTCGAAGATCACATGATTGCCGGCGGCTTCGGCAGCGCGGTACTTGAACTTTTGGAAACACGTAGCCTCCTGCATAATGTGGATGTACGACTCATCGGATTCCCCGATAGGCTGGTTGAGCATGGAGCGCCTTCAATTCTCAAAGAATTGTATGGCTTGACATCCTCACACATCAAAGAGGTGGTGCGGGAACTGGTGAAAGCCGAAAGTAAAGGGTTCGAGCTGGCGCATTAATCGCATTAACGCATAATCGGAGTAACAATATTCCCATCCTGCATGCGTATAATGCGATTTGCGCGTTGCCCCACCTCTAAGGCATGCGTCACAAGTACCAATGTCTGCCCATATTCACGATTGAAGCGACAGAGCAAATCCATCACATCATTTGCCGATTCGCTATCAAGGTTGCCCGTTGGTTCATCTGCCCAGATAATAGCAGGATTGTTCGTCAGCGCGCGAGCGATGGTTACACGCTGGCGTTGTCCCCCTGAAAGTTCAGCCGGGCGATGACGTGCGCGGTCAGCAAGGCCCACACGATCTAGCATCTCCATCGCTCGGTTGCGGGCTTTCCTACTGGGGACTTTAGAGATTAGCATAGGCAGTTCCACGTTCTCTACTGCATTGAGCATGGGTAAGAGATTAAAATCCTGGAAGATAAAGCCCATATGCCGGGCGCGATAGGCTGTGCGCTCATTGTCGCTCAGATCACGCAGATTGTCACCCTGAATGAAAATATCGCCCTCGTCGATTGTATCTAGACCAGCGAGACAGTTGAGCAGCGTTGTTTTGCCGCAGCCACTGGGCCCCATGATAGCAACCATCTCGCCCTTAACCACTGTCATGTCGATGCTGCGCAGAGCCTCTACACGCAATTGTCCGCTGCGATAGATTTTCTGCACCTTTTGTGCCTCTATAATCATTTGTGTTTCTTGTTCTTGCATCCTGATAGTCCTGGTTTATAAAATAGCCTTGGTCAATGTCAAGTTTTGTTGTAACCCTCTTCTACGATCTCAACGCCTCCGTTGGCGTAACTCTTCCCGCCTGCCATGCAGGAAGCAGCGCCGCCAGAAGCGAAGCCAGCAGCGCAATACCCACAATCAAGCCTAGTTCTTCCCACGGAATAGCAAATATCAGGCCCGTGTGGAATTGCTCGAAGAAGTTCACGGCAAAGATGTTACGCGCGAGAATCAAGCCGAGAATTACGCCAAGCAGGCTTCCAACACACCCCACGAAGAACGATTCGGCGAGAAAAGCCCCCTGTAGCAGCTGACGACGGCATCCAAGCGCACGCAGCATACCGATCTGCTGGCGACGTTCAACGACTGCACGAGTACCTGTAATGGCAAGTGCTGCTACCCCTAGTAAGAGCGTCAAACCAACCACCCCCAACAGCACATTACTGAGTAGAATACGCGGCCCGCGCAGCGTCCAGATAGCGTCCTCCAATACCGTCGTTTCTAATCCATTATCCAGAAACGCTGATCCCAGCGCCAGAGACAGTGCACGTTTATCTTGACCGGGAGCCACTTTAAAATAGTACGTCTCTGCTTCAGGTGTAGATGGATCTGTTTGGATAGTGCTAGAAGCCTTGCTGGAGATGTACAGCCCAAAATGTGCGCTATCACTGTTATCCACCACGCCGATGATGGTCAACTTCGTCGCGGAAAGTCCCTGAAAGCCCGCAACCCAGACTGTTGTAGGTGTGAATTTCGTTTCACCCTGGTAGACACCACTCATAGAGAAGGTAAAGTACGGATCAAAGCCAGGCGGGGAGACTGGCGCACCAGCATCAGCGGCTGATGGCGCGTTGGGGTCAAACACCGGTGAATTGGTTGGGCTATAAAAACGGTAAGGCAATGCCGTGTCGTCGATTAGCGCATAGTTGGGATGCGATTGCAGGGCCTGCCATACGGCGTTGTCGTTGTTGAAGCCCTGTGCCCGCGCCGTCAGGTGCAAGCCATAGCCCTGCAAAAAACCGCCGCTCACCACTTGCGCTGGATAAAGATGCCATGCCGGGTCGTTCGCGTTCGGCTGAATAACGCCCACTGCTGTCGAAGTCTGGGTACCGATTGCTGAGAATGCGTTGGGATCGATACCATGACTGATCAGCGCCGAGCGTATATTAGCTATGGGCTTGAAATACGCTACCGCCTGAATATCGTAGCCACCCGTCTGGAAATTGATATTGGTATAGTTATCCTGCATGGCGTTCGTGATCACCGCCATAACCGTCATCGCAAAAACGACCAGGCTGAACATCACAACACTTAACCCTGTTCGGAAACGATGATGCAATGGATACGCCGAGGCTAGCCTTGTCATGAATTGCAATCCAGGCAACCATGAACAGAATGCCAGGAGTGGGTTTATAAGTAGCTCCGCGTTAGCAATCAACGCCCATACTGCCCCAAGCACCATCATCATACCCGCGACAAAGAAGACCTCTACGCCTCCTTGAAAACGAGGCAGACCCAGTTTTGACAGCACATCAAAGGGCAGTGCCCAGTAGGCAAGTATGGTAAGTCCAACAACGACCGCGAATATCCTTTGCACCAATCTCTTCCATTTGCTCATACCAAACTGGAAGAGAATCCACTCTACGCCAGCCTTTAGCAACAACCCTGCGCCAATCACCAGTAATGAAAGGCCAAGTGAGAAAGGCACAATCTGCGCACTCATTAACCCCAATTGCATCAGCCAGTAGCCAGCCAGCAAAGGTATAATGCCTAGCCGGGCCAGGGTGCGAATCAATCCTATAAAAGTATCGGGAAGTTGTTCCAATAAAATATGCCGCAGCCGTGCACGTTTGTAGGGACTCATCAATTTGGACAAGCGCGCGAAAATCTCAGCAAGCGATGCTGTTGGCCGCTCCGTTTCTGGAAGATTGCGCAGAGCGTCCACCACCGTCATACGGCTAATCACCCACGCAGAAACCCCTACAGAACAGAAGGTGAAGATCACCCCCAGGCAGTAGGCAATAACCAGGCTGCGTGGCTCAATAACGAGTTTGAGCGGAAAGTTAAAACGATCCAGAATAGGACCCAGGATGAGAAAAAGTAGCGTACCCGTGCCTAAGCCAATCAGCAGGCCGATAAATGATGAGATCAGGTCATAGATGGTACCCTCGAAGAGGTACATCAGCACCAGGTGATGGCGCAGTACGCCAATGGCCCGTGCCATACCCATTTCGGCACGCCGTTCCGCTGCCAGTAACACAAATATGAGGAAAATTAAGAGTAGTCCTATCGCTAAAGCGAAGAGCGCGAAGAGGCCAAAGATGCGAGAAAAGATATCATCCGCCAGCGCTGCGGCATGAGCGCCCTGTTCTTTCACTTCGATCATGTGTAGATTGGAGGGAAGCTGTGGTCTCAGCGAATGCTCCACCTCTTCAGATACATCGACTCCATTCGCATCTTCTCCCTGAATAGAGACGAAAATCTGTGTGAGATCGTCGAAGCGATGTTCGATGTCACGAAAGGTTTTGACATTGCTTAAAAGATATGGCTTCTCACCAACAAGCCCTCCATCGGCGATGATGGCGCGTACATGCATGGTATAGCGTTTCCCAGGCCAGCGGTTAGAATACAGGTAGAGCGTATCTCCAGCATGAGCATTCAGGAGTATTGCTACGGTGTGATTGAGATATACCTCGTTCGGTTGAAGATCAGCAATATGGAGTTGCCCTTTTCCGCTATCATCCTGCAT
>WNFE01000886.1_pt1 | contig 21451 bp, 20 predicted proteins | sample 5400451 | NCBI WGS metagenome assembly WNFE01 (sample SAMN13153344, study PRJNA577476) | soil metagenome | isolation source: 200 cm saprolite under Douglas fir tree site 2 hole 2 | place: USA:California | collected 2015-04-18
CGCTGACCTCTCTTGGCTGCTCGGCCTTCGCTTCCCGTTCGAGTCACTGCGCGGCGAGCCGCGCTACGAAGCACTGTTGCGCCGCGTCGGGCTAGCCAGGTTCATGAGACCGCAGTGACACTCGCTGCGCTGTCCTCAAAGCCCTCAGTTGGGTGTCATCGTTTCTGTCTCTGTTTCGATGCTTTTCGCTCAAACCACAACTTTCTTGAACCGAGAACTGACTTCGCTGTCGCCTTCAAAGATCACACTGACATCGTTTCTGTCCCTGTTGCCCCCGACAACCCCCGACAATTGCGTCGTTCTTCCCGACAGCGGACGTTGCGAACTCGCGGTTCGACAACGATTTGTCGGAAGATCTGATCCTGGAGTCGCCGCTCTGGACGACGTGGCCACCGGTGGTGCCCGACCTGATGGAGACCGATCACCGAGGCACGGCTGACAGACACCCGACCGCTGCGTGATCCCTGGTCCGAGGAATAGGGACAGGACAATCCCTCTGGCGCGCCCCAGCGTCGGCCCTATGATGGAGCTGAACGGAGCTCCTAGGCCATTCTGTGACCGAGCAGCTAGCCCGCCTGCAAGCCGCCCTCGCCGACCGGTACACGATCGAGCGCGAGCTCGGCCGCGGGGGTATGGCGACAGTCTACCTCGCGCGAGATCTCAAGCACGATCGCGCGGTAGCCGTGAAAGTGCTCAACGCCGCCGTGGCCAGTGCGATCGGGGTCGAGCGGTTCCTTCGGGAGATCAGACTCGCCGCCCAGCTGCAGCACCCCCACATCCTGCCGCTGCACGACTCGGGAGACGCGATCGGCTTCCTGTATTACGTGATGCCGTATGTCTCCGGGGACACCCTCAAGCAACGCCTCGAACGCGAGCGGCAGCTGCCCCTGGAGGACGCCCTCCGCATTACGCGGGAGGTCGCTGAGGCGCTCGATTACGCCCACCGCCAGGGCATAGTCCATCGGGACATCAAGCCGGCAAACATCCTCTTAGCCGACGGGCAGGCAGTCGTCGCCGACTTCGGCATCGCGCATGCCATCGCGGCCGCCGGCGGCGACAGGCTGACCGCGACAGGGCTCGTGGTGGGGACGCCGGCCTACATGAGCCCCGAGCAGGCGAGCGGTAACACCCGGCTCGATGGCCGGAGCGATGTATACAGCCTCGGCTGTGTGCTGTATGAGATGCTGGCGGGCGAGCCCCCGTACACTGGTCCCAGCGCACAGGCGGTAATCGCGAAGCGTTTGAGCGAACCTGTCCCACACTTGCGAACGGTCCGGGACATCCCAGAAGCGGTAGAGCGCGCGGTGACGACAGCGTTGGCGAGGGCGCCAGCAGACCGGTTCGCCACGGCTGGACAATTCGATTTGGCGCTCAAGGCACCAAATGTGGTGACGGGGCGCGTCGGAGGACATCGACTCGGGATGACTCTTGCCGCATCCGGGATCGCACTTCTGATCGTTATAGGCGGCGTGCTCGAGTTCGTGCCTCGTTCGAAACTTGCTCTGGTGGTAACCCTCCTGACGCGCAAGGCAGCGAGGCTCGATGGCCGACGCATTGTGGTTGCCCCGTTTGACAATGAGACGGGCGATTCGAACCTCGCCAGCCTCGGCGACATGGCGGCCGACTGGATCACGCAGGGGCTCAGCCGAGTCGGCACGGTCGACGTAGTGGATGGGCGCACCGTGCTGATCACATCGCGAATCGTGGAATCGACGCCAAGCTTCCTTCGCACGTCGAACCGCGCTCGCGCCCTGGCAGAGGAGACCGGGGCGGGCACGGTAATCTCGGGGGCGTACTATCGCGACGGGGACAGCCTTCGGTTCGAAGCGCGGATCACCGACGTCGCCTCCGGACGGGTCGTGCGCGCGATTGAGCCGGTGAGCGGCCGGCCGTCCGCGCCGGTCCGGATCATCGACGACCTTCGTCGTCTTATTGTTGGCACCATGGCAGTGATCGCGGATACCGCCAACGCCGGGTGGTCCTATCAGGTCGACCCTCCGTCCTACGAAGCGTATCGGGAAACGGTACGGGGCGTCCTGAGCTATTTCCGTGGCGATAGCGCGGACGCGTTTCGCCGCTTATCTCAGGCGGCGGCGCTGGACTCGAGCTATGTGGCGCCCCTCATCATCCAAGCCCATCTCCTCGACCTCTATCGCAAATGGAATCGGGTGGACACGCTGCTGCGCCGCGCCGAGCGATATCGCGGCCGGTTCGTACCTGCGGAGGATGCGTGGCTCGATTTCTTGCGCGCCGACCTGCGTGGCGATCAGCCAGCCAGTCTGCGCGCGGCCTCGGAGTTGCTGCGCCTCTCCCCCGGCTCGGCTGAGTATGCGGGTTTAGTCGCCTTGACCGCTGTATTTCAGAACCGCCCTCAGGAGGCGCTCGCGGCACTGTCGCGCGCCGACCCGCAGCGCGGAATGATGCTGATAGCTCCTTGGTACTGGATACATCTAACAGATGCCCTTCATGAGCAAGGCTCCTATGGGCAGGAGCTGGAGGATGCGCGACGTGGTGTCCACCAGTTCCCCGACAACCTGTTCATGAAGTACTGCGAACTCCGCGCGTTAGCAGCTCTCGGCCGCGTGAGCGAGCTGGAAGGTCAACTCCGGCGCGCGCTGGCGTCGGTTCCGGCTAGCCCCGATCTGAGAGATCGCCTGCGGCTCGGCATTATGCGCGAGCTCCGCGCTCACGGCTATCGCGCGCATGCGATCCGTCTCGCTAGTGAGCTCGTGGCCGAGTTACGGTCGAACGGCTCGGATACGACGGTCTCAGGCCGCGATGTCCTGGCCCGATCCCTCTATATGGCGGAACGCTGGGATGAGGCAGCCACCGTCCTGGCGCGGCTTGGTCGCCATGACTCCGACAGCGTCGTGTACGAGGGGACCTTGGGGGCCATTGCCGCCCGACAGGGAAACCGCAGTGAGGCGCAACGTATCGCGAGAAACCTCGAGAGGATCAAACGTTCCTACTTGTTCGGCAGCAATACGTACGCACGAGCCAGGCTCGCCGCCCTGCTGGGTGAGCAGGATACGGCGGTCGTCTTGTTGCAGCAGGCCCTGGCACAGGGCCTTCGCGGCTGGTCGTTTCTCGGTGACGTCGACATCCACACGGACCCCGACTTCGAATCCCTGCGCGACTATCCACCGTTCTTGGACCTCGTGCGGCCGAGGGGATAGGGCCAGCTAGGGGCCGAGCGTGCCCGTTTGAGAATGAATCCTGTCCATCTCACTCCCGTCATCCTACGGCAAACACTCCGGCAAAGCGCGTTCCAAGCACAGCGAGCATAGCCAGATAGCGCCACGCACCGGATGACCAATCCGCGTCCCTGACTGCGCCTGATAGGCAGCGCATGAGTGGACACGTCCCGACCGGCGTGTGAACCCAGCATCGGTCACCGACCTACGGCGAACCCTTTCGGGGCCCTCCGGTGGCGTCGCTGCGCGCCGACGCTAAGGTATCGGCGAGGCGCATGGAAACCGGTGACTTGTTAATCGCGGCGCGGCACCGCGACCGGCGTCCGGGGTGAGGCGACCCAAACTTGACAGGCGGTGTCCAGTGACGTACTTGGAGCAGCCAAAATCGAGTGATCCCGTGACCCGTCAACGAAGGAGAGGCCCCATGAGCTTCACGATCAAGCCCCTCGCGCTCGCCCTGTGTCTCGCGGTGGTCCTCCCCATCCTGGGCTTCGGGCAGTCCGATCCGTCCCTTAAGAAAGCCGTCGAAGCACGACAGGCCGCGCAGTGGGCCGGAAACGCGGAAGAATGGGGCAAGTACACGACGGACGACTTCCTGGTGACGGGCGCGGATGGCGTGGTCAAGACGAAGCAACAGCGGATGACGGAGATCGCCGGCCACCCGATCACGACACCAGCCGCATCGCCGACGGACGACAAGTGGCGCCTGTACGGCACCACCGCGATCAGGACCTCTTCTGTGGCCATCAACGGTAAACCAACTCGGTTGACAATGGCGTGGGTAAAGCAGCAGGGAGTGTGGAAGGTCGCGGCAGTTCAACTCACCAACATCGCACAGCCCTAGCCAGGCCGTGGATCGTGTGATCACTTGAAGCGAGGCCCAGGAGGATCGGCCCCTGGGCCTTCTGCCTTCTCTTTGGAGTCTTTCCGTTCTGACGCCTCTCCTATGGTTATGATGCACCGATGCAATTTCTCTGGACACGCGCGATCGGCGGTGTTCGGTCGGCGAGACCCGTATCACAATGCGAGGCGCCGAGGAGAGGCCGCGGACTAGCGATCCTCGGCACGAGTCCAAGTCCTGTCGCTGTTTGATCTTTCCAGGCGCTTTGCCGTGATGTTTGCCGAAGCAGGGCCGTTTGCTCCGCTACATGCCCCAGGCGACCGCGTACGAGAACGGAAGGTCGCCAAAAGCGGCACTCGAGCCCCGGGAGCGATCCTGGGCCTTCCTGTTGTGCTTACAACTGTGCTTACACCTTGGGCGCCTCGCGCCGCCAGACTCCTGGTGTCATTCCGGTTCCCAAAGCCATAATGTGCGGCCTGCTCTATCAAACCGCACGCGCGCGCGAAACTCGATGGGCACGCCGTCCTCGTTGACACGATGGATCCAGGTCGCGGTATAGTCCGAGTTCAGTCGGAGTTTCGTTTTCCTAAGGGCTGGTCCCACGCCTCCCAGGAAGTCCTGGATCACGACGAGCGCTCTCGCGAGCTGCTGTTCCTTTGTCGGGTCGAGCGCCAGAACGATCACGCCGGAGGTCTGAGAGAGGGGAAAGCGTCGGCCGTCCAGAAAGTCCTTGTCGTACGTGATAAGGACGCGGTCCGCCCTGAACGCTCGCTTATAGTGGAAATGGTCCGGTTGGGACTCGGCGCCTACGTCACGAGCTGACTCGACATCGTACCCAACGCGTCGGAGGACTTCGACAAGAACGCGATCGACGTTGTGATCGGCGTAGAAGCGCGTCTCGCGGAGGAGCCGCTTCCTATCCGCCTTAGGAAGGCGCAGGTGATGCAGATTTACCCAGGTCATCAGGAGCCGTGGCGCCGCCTAACGGACCGCGCTTACGCTACGGGCGCTAAACTCGCCGGCGCATAGCAACTCCGTTGGTTACCGCCGCTCATCTGGCGCACAAGTGGAATTCTACCGTGGTGGGAGGACAGTGGGTCCCGCCCCCGTTGCCCTCTCACAGCTACTCCTCGTCGTTTGCGATGGACCCTTTGGAACGCGCCTCGGCGATTGCCTCCGTGTGCGCATTGGCACGGTCGCGGCAATAACGTGCGAACGCGACACCGTAGCCTGGGTGCAGCATTTCCCACAGGGCGCGCTCGACTCGCCACTGCTCGCGCCAGGCCTCCTGGGCGGCGGGGGCCATCGCCATGATCTCCTTGACCAGCGGGCGCCGCGGAAAGTCACTGGGCTGCCGCGGAGGATAGGGCAGCCACCGAACCGCGGCGTGACGGTTCACGAAGTCGGCTGGCACGATGAAGGCGCCTGTAACGCACACGGCGCCGTCGGGGCCCTCCTGGCCTGGGGAGTCCGGCACCAGGGTATAGGGCCGCAGATCCTCGAGCGCGACTTGCAGGGCGACAATCAAGACTTCCTGGTGATGCGATTCCGAGGGCGTACCGCCGAGGTACACGCCACAGCCCCACCCGTTCGTGCGCTCGTCACTGAACCCGTGCGCGAGAACCAGCGCTGCCTTACGGCGGCTCGTCGGGTGGTACAGCATCACGACGGGAGCTGTGAGCTCTTTGGCGTCGATCATCGATGATCCCCGTCCCTCCGGTTGAGCGCCACAGCCTTCCTAGACTTCTACCTTCTCTCTCTACATCGTAGCCAGCATAAGAGCCCGATTCCGAATGCCGTCGTCCGGCAAACACTCTGGCAAAGCATCTTCTAATCACAATAGGCAAAGCCGGTTAGTCCCGTGCAGCGGATGACCAATCCGGTGCGCTGGACGCGCTGCGTTACGCGACGCCAGCGCCGGCTAGCAACGCCGCGCGTGACGAGGAGCTCGGCCCCACCCGGGTTGTCAATGGAATTCGCTATGCCGTCGCAGGCGATGACAGTACTGCTGTCTGGACTACGGTCGCAGCCGACAATCCGGCGACCGCTAATGCCACCCATACAGATCCGACGATGCGAGCACGGTTGTCGGAGCATAACCAATCGTGCCGTTGCCTCCACCCGTGATGAGGATGGCGCCGCTCGTGAGAAGGGTTGCAGTATGCGATTCGCGCGGCGATGACATGGCGGGCGCCGCGGAAAAGGTTCCAGTCGCGGGATCGAACACCTCTGTCGCGGAGATACTCCGAGACGCGCTACCCCAGCCGTAGAAGGTCGAGTCGCCTCCCGCCACGAGAACCTTCCCATTCGTGAATAGGGTGGCAGTATGCAGCGCTCGCGCTTTGGCCATCGCCCCCGTCATCGAGAAGGTTCCGCTAACAACGTCGTACACCTCCGCCGTCGCCGTGCCGGCGCCGCCGATAACGGATGCGCCGCCGGTAACAAGCACGTTTCCGTTCTTCAGCAACGTCGCAACGTGTCCCGCACGCGCCATCACCATGCTGCCCGTAGCAGAAAACGTCCCGGCCGAGGGATCGTAGAGATCCGCATCCACGATCGAGCTCCCGCTGACGTCTCGCCCTCCCGTGACCAGCACCTTTCCATTCGTCAGCAACGTGGCTGTCTTGAAATCGGCTGGCGTTCGCACGCTCCCAGTCGCGGCGAATGTCCCGCTGGTGGGATCGTACAGCTCCGCCGTCGCGGTCGGGCCGGACGGGAGGCCGCCAACGAGGAGCACCCGTCCGTCCGTGAGCAAGGTCGCGGGGCAGTAGACGCGCGCCGTCGTCATATTTCCAGTTGGCGTAAACGTGCCCTTGGCGGGATCGAAGAGCTCGGCGGTCGCTATCGGCGTGCCGGGCGCATTCTTGCCACCGGCGACTAGGACCATGCCATTCTTTAGCAAAGTAGCTGTGGCCGAATGGTGAACCGCTCCCAAACTTCCGGTGCTGGTGAAGGTGCCGCTCGCCGGATCGAACAACTCCGCCACCAGGGGGAATGCCACGCCAGTAACGCCGCCTGCGACGAGCACCATTCCATTGTTGAGCAACGTCGCGGTGTGGAACACACGTGGCATCGTCAGGCTACCTGTCGGCGACACTGACAAGACTGGGGGCAAGGCTGGGGGCGCGGTCGTGTCCTTTCCGCAGCCGGTGCTGAAGGTTGCTGCCGCTAGGAGGATGGCGGCGCTCGAATCCCATGTCTGGAGCATAGAGCCTCCGCAGGAGCAGAAGTGAGTGCTACCTCGAGGCGGCCGCGATCCGCTGCTCACCGCCCTTAGGTGTTCAATGCGGCATCGCCACTTCAATGGGGGCCGGATCGTCCGCGGTCACCAGTGCGCCTCAAGGATTAGGCTGCTTGTGAACGTGCCACTTCAGTCCTGGGCCCGCTAGGCAAGCTCGCATGTGTCGGTCAAGCCAGCGTCAAGAAGGTCCCCGGGGTGACCGCGAAGGAGCATTGAGGCAGTCCCAGTTTCGGCAGCGGTCGCCTCCGCCGGGACGCTCGCGCTCTCGTGCGACTCTCCGTGCGGCCGTCGGAGCCGCTTGAGGGCAGGATCACCGTGTGGCGAAGGCCGGAACGCGTCCCCCGACGCCACTTCTTCAGTGGCGCCGAGATCGGACAGCGGACTAGCGATCCGCGGCACGGCTCCAAGTCCCGTTGTCGTTTGATCGTTCCGGGCGCTTTGCCATGATGTTTGCCGCGGTAAGGGACCTCTCGCGGGCGCCGTGCGGGCCCTTCGCCGCTGTCATTCTGCAGTCCCATGGCGTGGGCGCGTCTGCACCCGCCGTAGAAGTCGGGCGCGCAAGCCTCATCAGGCACGCGCAGAGGATTTCTCATTCTCGGGCCGCGAGAAAGCACAGCCGTGGTGCGGGCTTTCTCCCTGCTGTCCCCCCGCCGTCCCCCATTTCCTGGCGATCCCATCGCGGCTGGCTTTGTTGGCTTTGGGGTGCTGTTCGGGCCTAAGGTGTCTGCGATCGGAGGCCAGAGCCTCGCACCCAGAGGGAGTCAGTTCGTAGAGCAGCGGACTGCGAGTCCGCTGCGCGTGTCTAACCGTCCTTCGCGGCGGGCATTCCGTGACACTTTGCCGAGGTGTTTGCCAGTCGGGAACCGACGGAGTGAATCAACCCTCGACGCCCTGAACACCATGCGAAGGGCTAGAGGGGTGAGTTACGACATCGAGTAGCAATTATGCGCTGTTCTGGCATCGGTGTCGTTACTCGACAAGGCAAGTACGACGCGACGTAGCACGAAACTCACACCAAGACTCACACCATTCATGGTCGCTCTTCTTCAAGGGGACGACCGCTTCTGTCGCAGCCACTCGCTCAGGGGCGGTAGACCCGACCGCTGCGCTTCGTCCTCGGGCAGTGGCTCGATGACCGCCTGGCGCAGCACACCGCGCACGGCGGCTCGGGTCCCACCGACGTCGCCCACCTGCAAGGCGAGTGTCGCCCCCTCCTGGAGCAGGTCCGGCTTTTCCACGACGAACCCGAGGGTCGTGACGTCGCCCTGGACGTCCATGACACCGGCGCTCACGCCGGCGGGTGCCCCGTTGATCAGCAACGTGGGCTCCATATCGCGCGGCATATAGTCGCGCACCTGGACCTGGATTTCCACGGCTAGAGCCTGCTGCGACCGAATCACCGTGTCGCCGATCCTGCGCGGGGGCAGCACCACGGCGCGGGCGCGAAAGCCGACCGGCTTGAGCGGCTGCACGTATGGATTCTGCGCCACGTACGGATTCTGCGCACCGAGGGGAGGTGAAAGCAAGGCGATGACAGCCCCAACAGAGATCAACTCAGCCCGCAGTTGCCGCATGCGCACCTCCTACTTCGTGAACTGAATGTCGTCAAGGGCGAGCAGGCCGCTCCCCTGGAATTGGAGCACCACCCGCTCGATGTCGTTGAGCGGCAGGGCGGCGTTGTAGTGCCGAAAACTCGCCAGCGGGACGCGGATCATGCCAAGCACCGTCTTCCCTCCGTTGTCCGGGTACGGGTAGGGCACGCTCTGCACGCCGGTGACGTCGAAATCCACGTTCGCGACTGTCCCGGACGCAGTCCGGAGGGTCACCCGCAGGGTCCGCGGAGCGTCCACCGGGTTCAGGATGCCGCCGTCAAGGATCTGACTGACCCGCATCGACAGAACACGGTATCCCGAAACATTCCGCTGCCCGACCGGGAGCACCGTCTCGTACGTCTGGTCTGAGTTATACCCGAGCACGAGCCCATGGGTGAAGTGGTAGAAGGACGAATTGAACAGATCCGCACCGCCCGACTTGAACTCGTATTCGTCGAAGGTCGTGAACCCGCCTGAGGTCGTCACCGCGCCGCCGAGCGAGTTCGTGCTGGGGTTGTCCCCGGTGTCGAAGTTGTCCACCTCGAGCCGGACCGGATCCTGGTACGTCCAGTACATCCTCACGCCCTCCAGGCCCTCAGCCAGCCGTTCACCCCGGAAGAGGCTCCGAAAATAGGTCAGGTTTTGGAGGTGCAGCATGAAAAAGGGCACGATGGTTTGGCAGGCCGTCAAGCGCTGAACCGAGGGGGAGAGCCGCCCGCTGCCGACACCGTCGTCGGTCGCGCAAGCATGGCCCGAGTTGGGCGTCCAAACCGTGTTGAAGAAGTTGTGGTTCGCCCCGTACACCCACGCCATCGCCTTCTCCGATTGCGTCGGCGTGGTCACCAAGGAGGTGCGGTCATAGGTCCGCAGGCCCTGCAAATTGGACACGTCGCCGTCGCTCGCTGCGAGGAGCAGGAAGTACGGCACCCGGGGCACGTAATGCACGTAGAAATCCTGATCGGTTGGGGCGATCGCGTTCACCGCCTTGATATGAAACCCCAATCCTTCCACTCGATTGATGTACTCAGCAGCCACTACCCCTTCCCCTCCTCGGGAGTGGCCGGACAAGCCGATTCTGGTCATGTCGACGCGGTTGCGGAAAAGGCCGCCCCAGGGATCCGTGCCGAGCGCGTCCCAGTCCTTCCAGCGTCCCAGGTGATGCAGGATCAGCCGGCCTCGCGCCTCATAGTCGGTCATTGACGGGCTCCACGCCTCCGTCACGTCGAACCCGTCGATGGAGACGGCGATGAAACCCCAGCTCGCAAGGACGTCCAGGAGGTAGTCATAGCCACGCTGGTTCGGCACGCGGTCCGCGGCTGGGCACGAGTGGCTCCCGGAGCAAGGCGAGCTGCAGGTATAGTGGTTTCCGTGGAGAAACACGACCAGCGGATATCGGGCGGACCCGGCCACGGGCTGGCCCGCGCCGCTCGCCGTCGCCGGATAGCGCACGGTGGCGCGCACGTCGACGTTCGGGTAGGCGGGTGTCGTCGATCCGCTGGGGATCAGGTTCAGAGCATCGGGGAAGTCGTAGTCCACGTGCCCGACGTGGTACGGACCGGACGTACATGCGTTGCTCACCGCTTTGGCGCAGCCGAGGACAGCGCCCAACACGACGACGCGGGCCGCCCAGCGGGGAACGTGGCATAGGCCGCGACGCTTCACGCTCCGAGGTGACATCGCCAAACCTCCCGTGCTGGGGGTCGGGCGCGCACGTGTCGTCGCGACCGGACACCACTGGACGAGGCGGTCGCGCGCCCGCTGCGTCTACAATGGACCTCGGCGGTCGACTGCGGTAGGGTGTTTTTGCGGCACAGGGGGGCGCAAACGCGACACCCGTGGCTGGAGCATGGAGTGCTCCCCGTCTTTCCGGCCACCGGCGACGAGGGCCCGCGGCAAGTATTCCGGCAAGCCGCCGGCTAATCACAACAAGTAGAGCCGGTTACGGTCGCGCAGCGGATGACCAATCCGCTGCTCCCGGAGCGCGCTCCGATTTGCGCTGAGCGCCCTCGGCTCCCGGGCGCGGGGACGCTCAAACAAGCGCCGCTACCGTTTCATCAACCGCGGTGGGCTGCGCTGCTGAGGTGCTCCAGCACGAGGAACACCAGCGAAACCCGCTTGCAATGCTCCGGGCTTTAGGGCCTACTTATCCGATCTCGGAGGTGCGCCATGAAGCCCTGGATTGCGGTTATCATCCTCGCGACGTGTTCGGCGGTGTCCGTCGTAACGGGACAAGAGAGAGCTGAAAGACTTGGGCAAGTACACTTTCCCACCTCTTGCACTCCCGCCGCGCAGCAACAATTCGATCGCGCCCTCGCCATGTTGCACAACTTCATGTACCCCCAGGATCTGAATGCCTTCCGCGAGGTGGCGAAAACGGATCCCAGCTGCGCGATCGCGTACTGGGGCATCGCGATCAGTCGGCGCACGAATCCCCTGGTTGGCCCTCCGGACTCCGCCGTGCTCAAGGAGGGGTTAGCGGCCGTGAATCAGGCCACCGTCATCGGCGCGAAGACGCAACGTGAGCGAGACTATATCGCGGCGATTGCGTCGTATTACAGGGACCCGGACAAGCGCGATTACGGAGCGCGGGTTCTCGCGTATGAACAGGCGATGGAACAGGCATACCACCGCTATCCCGAGGACGCAGAAGCGGCGATCTTCTATGCGCTCGCCCTGGACGAAGCCGTAACCGTCCTTCCTCCTGACAAGAATTACACCCGGCAGCTAAAGGCCGGCGCGATTCTGGAGAAAGTGCTCGCGGCGCAGCCAGACCATCCGGGCGCCCTGCATTATGTGATCCACAGTTATGACTTCCCGCCGCTGGCGGAGCGCGGGCTTGCGGCGGCGCGGCGCTACGGTGCCGTTGCTCCCGCGGCGGCCCATGCGCTGCACATGCCGTCTCATGTGTACTCCATGCTCGGAATGTGGCAGGCGTCGGTTGAGGCGAATCGGGCCGCCCTCAGCGTAGTCAAGGGTTATGTGCATGCGATGGATTTCATGGTCTACGCGTATTTGCAGGGGGCGCAGGATCGCGAGGCCAAGCAACTCGTGGATGCAAGTGTTGCGCTCCAAGCTAACCAGGCCCCGCCGAGTGCTCTCAATCCGAGTGGGGCAGTCCTAGCGGGGTATACCGCTTTCGCAGCGATCCCGGCGCGCTACGCCATTGAACGGGGCGCCTGGGCCGAGGCCGCAGCGCTGCAGCCCCGACCCACGACTCCCGCCGCCGATGCGATAACCCACTTCGCCCGCGCGATGGGTGCCGCCCGGAGCGGCGACCTCCCCAGTGCTCGAATGAGTATCGACCAACTGCGACAACTCAGGGACGCATTGGCACAGGCGAAGCTGGACTATTGGGCGGAGCAAGTGGAGATCGAGCGCAGCGCGGCGGCGGCCTGGGTGGCGTCTGCGGAGGGTAAGAAGGATGATGCCCTGCGGTTGATGCGCTCGGCGGCCGACCTGGAGGACGGCAGCGAAAAGCACGTGGCAATGGAGAACCGGCTCTGGCCGATGCGCGAACTTCTGGGAGAGCTGCTGCTGGGGATGAATGAACCGGCGCCAGCTCTCAAGGAGTTCGAGCGATCCCTGCAGGCGGCACGAAACAGGTACCGCGGATTCTACGGCGCCGCGAAGGCGGCCGAGCGGTCGGGCGATCGGCAAACGGCGCGGGCCTTCTACGAGAAGCTTGTGGCGCTCTGTAGCCACGCCGATACTGAGCGGCCTGAGCTGGCGGAGGCAAAGACATATCTGGCTCAGAACTAGACGTCGCTAGAGCAGGCACGCGTGTGCAGCGCGCGCGGCCCTCGCCGTCAAGAACACGCGTTCGTGATGTTCGCCAGGCTTCAACCGCAAGGCCTCGGCCACGCTGCGTGAGCGCGGGGACGAATCACTCTTCGACCCGTGCCGCGGCGTGGCAGCTCACCTCGGATGGGGGTTGCAGACCAGGAGCACCGGGAAGGACTGCGGACTAGCGATCCGCAGGACGGGTCCAATTCGCGTTGTCGCTTGATGTTTCCAGGCGCTTTGCCGTGATGTTTGCCGGAGCGCCGGGGGGCCGGAAACGTGACACCAGCGCGCTACCCTCTGGCCGCGCTCGTGCGCGAGCCCTATGATGCACCTGTCCCACGCTCGAGCGCCTGCCTGGCCGATCTGCTCGCTCGTCTGCAAGCCGCCCTCGCCGACCGCTATACGATCGAGCGTGAGCTCGGCCGCGGGGGGATGGCGACGGTCTACCTCGCCCACGATCTCAAGCACGAGCGCCCTGTCGCCCTGAAGGTCCTCCATCCCGAACTCGCCTCTACCCTGGGTCCGGAGCGGTTCCAGCGCGAGATCAAGCTCGCTGCTCGCTTGCAGCATCCGCATATCCTGACCGTCCTCGATTCCGGTGAAGCGGCTGGTCAGCTCTGGTACACAATGCCGTTTGTGGAGGGCGAGTCGCTGCGCGAGCGGTTCACCCGGGAGCGGCAGCTCCGGCTCGACGACGCGCTGCAGATCACGCGAGAAGTCGCGGATGCCTTGGGCTATGCGCACAGCCAGGGGATCATTCATCGCGACATCAAGCCCGAGAACATCTTGCTCAGTCGCGGGCACGCGCTGGTGGCGGACTTCGGCGTGGCGCGCGCACTGCAGAGTGCGGCCGGGGAACGGCTCACCGAGACCGGGATGGCGGTCGGCACCCCAGCGTACATGAGCCCGGAGCAGGCTACCGCGCAGCGAGACCTGGACGCGCGGAGCGACATCTACAGCCTGGGGTGCGTGCTGTACGAGATGCTCGCTGGCGAGCCGCCCTACACCGGTTCCAGCGCGCAAGCCGTCATTGCGAAGCGCCTGAGTGAGCCGATTCCGCATATCCGTACGGTGCGGGAGAGCGTGCCCGAGGCGATCGAGCAGGCGGTCAGCAAGGCGCTGGCCAAGGCGCCGGCCGATCGGTACAGCAGCGCCGCAGAGTTCACGCGGGCGCTACAGGCGATAGGCCCAGGGCGTGGCGGGGGAGCCGACGGTTTCGTCCTCCTTCGCTTCCTGCGTCGGCGGCCGGTCTTCGCTGCGCTCGTGGTCGGCTTCGTCGTCGGCGTCGGTGTACTGTTTGGCTGGCGACGCCTGCGAGGCGGCGAAGCCGGCGCTAGCCCTACGCGCCTCGCCGTGCTCCCGTTTGAGAACCTGGGACGGCCCGAGGACGAGTACTTCGCGGACGGGGTGAGCGACGCGGTTCGCGGCAAGCTCACGGCGCTGCCCGGGCTCGTTGTCATCGCCCGCACCAGCTCGATGCAATACCGCAAGACCGCAAAGTCGCCACGCGACATAGCCCAGGAGCTGGGGGTGCGCTACCTCTTGACCGGCACCGTGCGCTGGGCCAAGGGGCCTGCGGGCAGGAACCGGGTGCAGGTCACCCCCGAGCTGATCGAGGTCATGACTGCGGGGGCGCCGGAGAGCCGCTGGGAGCTGCCGTTCGATGCGGCACTCACCGATGTGTTCAAGGTCCAGGCCGACATCGCGAGCAACGTGGCCCATGCGCTCAGTGTCGCGCTTGGCGGGGCCGAGCAGCAGGCGCTCGCGGTCCGCCCCACCGACGACCTCGCGGCCTATGATGCCTACCTGAGGGGCGAAGCAGCCTCGCAAGCAATGAACAGTGGGGACCAATCAAGTCTCCAACGAGCCGCCAACCTGTACGCGCAGGCAGTCGGCCTTGACTCCGTCTTTGGCCTGGCCTGGGCTCGACTCGCAGAAGCGGGCGCGTACGTCTATGCCGTCACCAAACCCACACCGGCGCAAGCCGACGCAACACGGTGGGCGCTGGAACACGCCGTCAAACTCGCACCAGGCGCTCCCGAGACGCAGCGCGCGGTCGGCATCTACGAATACTTGGTGCGCGGCGACGCGACAGCGGCTCTCCAGGCCTTCGAGGCCGGGCTCACTCGCGCCCCGACCAACACGGACCTTTTGACCTCCGCTGCGTCGGCGGAGCAGGTGCTCAGCCGCTGGGGCCAGGCGCTTGCACGGCTCGAGCGAGCCCAAGCACTCGACCCGCGCTCAGTGCGCGTGGCTCGAGGGCTCGCGGCTGTACTGCTCTCCTTACGACGCTGGCCCGATGCGCGGGCGGCCGCCGCGCGAGGGCTTGCCGTCGCGCCCACGATGCCCGAGCTGATAGGCGACCAGATCGCCAGCTATCTCGGAGAAGGTGACCTGGCGACTGCGCAGCGTATGCTCCGAGGCGTGCCGCGGGAAGTCGACCGAGCGGCGCTCCTGTACGCGCTGGTCGGGCGATGGGATCTCGAATGGTTGCTAGACGACGAGCAGCAGCGAGTGCTGCTCTCCCTCCCGCTTAGCGCATTCGGCGACGAGCCAGGGCAATGGAACGAGGCCCGCGCGGAAACCTACTGGTTCCGCGGCGATCGGGTGCGCGCGCGGGTCTACGCCGACTCGGCACGACGAGCCTTCGAGGCCATGCTGACGCACCCGCCGGAACGAGCCGCGCGGACGCTCGCCCTGGAGCACGCATTTCTCGGCCTGGCGCTGGCCTTCCTCGGGCGGCGGGCCGCCGCGGTGCACGAGGGACAGGTGGCCGTCGCCAGCAGTGGCACCGTCGACGCGTATGTGGAGCACCAGCTCGCAAGGATCTATATCCTTGTCGGCCAGCCGGACCGTGCCCTCGACCAGCTCGAGCTGCTGCTGCGAGTGCCCTACATTCTCTCGCCCGGGTGGCTGCGAATCGATCCGAACTTCGCACCGCTGCGCGGCAACCCACGCTTCGAGCGGCTGGCCGCCGGTCGCTAGCTGCGTCGGTTGTCACAGGGAGGTCTTGACGGCGACGTCAGGGGAGAAGCCGCGCGACCCCTTTTCTCCTAACCCCTGAAACGGATCACTGTGAACGTGGCCGCCCGGCGCGGCCGGACCGCGGATTCCAAGTCCGCTGCGCATGTCTAACAGTCCGTCGCGACTGGCATTACGAAGCGCTTTGCCGAGGTGTTTGCCACTAGCACCCGTGGGCAGCTGTCAAAGCTAGGTAAGTGGTGCCGCAGAGCCGCGCTTGGTCCGAGCTAGTCTCGTCTGCGAGGCGTCCTCGGGCTGACGACGGCCGTGAAGGGACGGAAGAACTCGGCAAGATTGATCTGCATGGCGGCGAGGATTACCGCTAGCATGTCCACTGTAACCCCTGTTTCCCCCCTCTCGAGACGGCCGACGTAGGTCCTGTGGACCCCCGCTCGATTGCCCAGTGCCTCCTGGGACGTAAACCCTGCCCGAACTCGGAGCTGGCGGAGACGCTCCCCCATCACGCGCCGGAGCGACGGCTGCTTGTGGTACGCCATGCGCGCACCAGCGTACCGAAGGAGCGTAGAAGTAGCGACAGCATAGAAGTAGCACTACATTGGCGTTCCGCGGGCACGTAGTGCTCGGAGGAGGGACATGCGGCCTTTCGTGCTGGGGTTGCTGAACGTGGCGAGGGTCATCGCGTATTCGTTTGCCGCGCTCGGTTGTCTGTGGGCTGTTCGGGCGATCGTCCGGGGCCTCACTACTTCCGATCCCTTCTCCCTGCTTGGGTTCGTCTTCGGTGCAGTGGTTGCGGTCGGTGTGTGGCTGCTCCTGGGCTGGGGACTCTCGGAGCTGCAGGACCGGCTGAGGGGCAGGTGGGAGATCGCAGCCCGCAGTCGCGGACCGGGGACTCCTTGATCGCATTCGATACCGCCCACGGCGCATGGGCGATGGCTGGCGCACGGGGCGTCAGTGCCCAAGACTCCTAGTCCCACCGCCTGGGATCGCGTCTACAAGCGCCTTCTCGACTGGCACCGAACCCACGCTCTAGGCGGCGAAGACAAGCCCTAGGTGCCCCTCATTCTTGCTGGGCGAGCGTTCTCCTCTTCAAGCCTGAGGCATGACCGGTGGCTTCAGACAGTAGCCTGGCACAACGTCACGGCTGCCCCGATCTCGTTGCTATTAGTAGGGGCGAGTTTGAAGTCTGCGATCAGGACACTCGGCCCCTAGCCGGTGACGCCGCGCTCGCTCGAACTTGCAGCGCCAAGAATCTGCTGACGATCGGCGACACCTGGCCACCTTCCCTGTGCGGCCCGTGAGGCGCAGATTTACGAAATCAATAGAGAGATTGGCCAATGGGGGGCTGGGGATCGACGCGCTGGGGTGACATCCCGCCGAAGCCAAGGACGGACAGCGGTTGGGACCTGCGAGTGACCGACGTGCTCCGGGTCGCGCCCGTAAGACGCGGCCGGCTGTCAAAGGGCACGCTTCCTTGCACACGCACCGGACGAGTGGATGTAATCACCGACGCGACCCAACGGGACGTCGGGGTACGCCTTGAGTTTCGGCGACTAGTACTCGGCGAATGGGAACCGCACGTGGCGGAGTTCGCCCTGGTGCCCACGGAACCGTGCCTGGGCGGTGAACGCTGGTGGTTCCTGTGCCCGACGTGCGGCTCTCGGCGGAGCAGTCTGTATTTCCTACCCGAAAACGACCCAGCGTGGGCGTGCAGGCGTTGCCAGGGTCTGGTCTACGCCTCACAGAGCCAAACCTACCGCCAGCGAGTCCGCTTGCGCGCTTTGAAAGTCCTCGCGAAGCTAGGTGTGCGAGTTATGGAACCCGCCGCGTGGCTGCGCCCAGAGCTAAAGCCCGAAATGTGGCTCAGCGGGAAGCCGAACGGTATGCATTGGGCGACCTTTGAGCGACTCTACAGCAAACTGCGCAGACTGAGCATCGAAAGCTGCTACTCTCTACCCCCGAGAGCGCGCCGTCGGAGGCTTGGACTCTGATCGAAGCCTTCCCTCGGACGCCACCTCGGTCACAATCTGTCCCCCTGGCTCATGCCAGGCAGGGGGCCCATCCACTACGCGAACCCCTCTCAGCCCCCCAACACCACCAAGCCATGGAGGGGCATCGTTGACGAGGAGCTACGATTGCGCTTTCGCTTCTCTATCCGATAGAGCTCCCGTGGATCGGCCCGATAGAGCTCCCGTGGATCGGCAGGTACGACTGGACGGGCGCGTTGCGTCTTGCGGAGGGTTGCGAGGGCCCTGTACAGCACTCCGGCGCTAGGACGCGGCGCCTTGTGGTCCGAGGCGAGCCTGGTGAGCAGAATCCGCTCGCGAGCGATTCCCGCGTCGACAAACGCCGTTAGCTCTTGCTTGCGGAGGACTCGCCAGTTGCGCGCCGGCGGGGGTCCATGCACCAACGGCTCAATCACCCGCCACCAGCATGCCAACATCAGCGCCACAGCCAACTGCTCGCTTCCGAAACTCCAATCTGCGGTCATCTGGGCGAGCGGTGCGAGCTTCTGCTGCCCGACCCGGTCCAGCACCGCAGCGGCGTCCGCCCAGTGAAGCCTCAGGCGCCGTAGCTGGCGCCGCACATCAGCCATCCAGGAGTCGCTCTCACACTGCAAGCGCCCTCGACGGAGTGGCGTGAGGAAGCTGCGTTTAAGCTGGGCCCGCAGCTCTAAGGGGCATAGGCGTTTCAGCCATCTGAAGGTCGCCTCGTTGACTTCGTCGGGCGGTCTTCTGCGGAGGCGCGACACCTGCGATGGTGGAACGCCTGCCTCCCCCGCAGCTGCCCGGCAGCCGCCGTACTTCCGCTCAATGCGAGAGACCACGTGAGCAAGGCCTTCCCGATCCACGACAAGGAAACGCTTTAGGTGCCGCCGTTGCATTACCGTCCCTCCTGCAGAAGCAGCGGTGCAACAATGCACTAAACATACTGAGTGCGCGCTATTCCCGGAGGTGTACGATGGCGCGCGAACGGATCTCTTTGAGCGACGCTGCCCGACTGCTACGCATGTCCTATCATCGTGCCCTGCGGCTCGTACTGATCGGCTCGTTGGATGCGGAGCGTGAGGACGGTCGGTGGCGGATCAGCCGGGTTTCGGTCCAGAAGGTGTTGCGGGAAGAGAAGTCGACAGCCGCAGCGGCTCGCCGGTGACGCACATGGCCCCGAGCTACCCCGCTCTCGAGGCGTGGCGCGCTGAGCTCGCCGCCGGGAAGCGCGACAGATACACCTTCGACCCGCTCTGGCGGGCCGCGTGCGAAGAGATGAACGCCATCGAGGCCCCGACCCCGATGATCGCTGCCACCTGCCAGCGCGAGGCCGCGCGGATCATCAAGGCGGCGGCGCTGAAGGCGGCATCGTGACGGACTACTCAAAGCTCGCGACCCAGTACGAGCAACCCCGGATCGCGGGGCTCCTATCGCCCGGGCAACCGAGCGTCGAAAGGCTGCTCGAGCAAGCCGGGCTCTCCGTCCTTCCTATGAAACCGCCGCTCGATGCCGTGGATGCCAGCCTGCGCCGGCTCGTCGCCCTCGCGAGCGGCGCCGACCCGCTCCGCTACACAGTGGTGCGGAGCGCCGCGAAGGCGCTGCTTGCCGAGCTCAAGATCCGCGACGCCGCACGACTCGTGAACGCGGCCTTCCCGCTCGAAGGCGCAAAAGACGAGACGCCTCCGCCGCCCCCACCAGATGCGCTGCCCTGGGGCGAGCCCGTAGATGGAGCGTCGCTGCTGGATGCGATCGCGGGCTACCTGAAGCGCCTCATCATTCTGCCATCTGGAGGAGCGGAGACCCTCGTCGCCTTCATCGTGATGACGTATGTCGTGGTGGCCTTCGACACCGTCCCGTACGTGTTGCTCAGCTCGCCAACGAAGCGCTGCGGGAAGACTCGCCTCCTCGAGGTACTCAACTTGCTCGTGTACCGGCCCTGGCACACGGTGGTCGTCACCGGGCCGGTCCTGTTTCGCAAAATCGAAGCCCATCACCCGACCTTGCTTCTCGATGAGGCGGAGGTCGTCCGCGGGCGAGGCGAGGGGGCGGAGATCGTGCGCCAGATCCTGCACGCCGGATACAAGCGTGGAGCCACGGTCGCGCGGTGCGTCGGCGAGGACAACGAGGTGCATGAGTTCGACACGTTTGGCCCGAAGGTCTTCGCCTTGATCGGGCGACTGCCTCCGACTCTGTTCGACCGCTGTATCCAAGTCCGTATGGCGCGCCGGCATCGGGGAGAGCCACTGGAGCGGTTCCGGGAGCGCATTGCTAGACAGGAGACGAGTCCCCTGTGCCGGCAACTGATGCGCTGGGCTGAGGACCATAGCCCCATGCTTCGGCAGCTGACGGTCTCGCCCCCGGAGTTTCTCGATGACCGGGCCTTCGAGGTATGGGAACCTCTGCTCGCCATCGGCATGGCCGCGGGAAATGGCTGGCAGGAGCGCTTGCTTGCCGCGGCCCGAACCCTCAGCGGGACCCGGGAGGACGAGGACGTCGGCCCTCTCCTACTCGATGACCTGTACGAACTGTTCACCACGAACAAAACGGACCGCCTGGAGACGGTGACGATTCTCGAGACGCTGAACGCGCGGGATGACCGGCCTTGGGCCGAGGGGGGGCCCCACGGGAAGCCGTTGACGCCCCATGCCCTCGCGAGGGTGCTCCGGCCATTTGGAGTCGCCCCCACCACGATCCGAATCGCGGGCCGCACAGCCAAAGGCTACCGTGCGGAACAGTTTATTGACCTCTGGCCGCGATACGCACCCAGAGCCGCAACACCGACACAGCCCGCACCGATACTGGACGATTCCCGTTACCCCACTCCCGTCGTTGGACACCCTGCCGTCACAGGAAAACCCGCGCCAGCACTGGAACGTGACGGTGTTACGCCTGCGATCACCGAGCGGCAAGGAAATCCTCTCGATGGCGCCGGTCATGGCGACGCCCGGGAGGAGCCGGCCGGGATCGATGGGGAGGCCCCGTCCGATCCCCCGCCGGACCTGGTGCGGCAGTGGGCGGAGGCCCCCGTCGGGGAGCAGGCCGAGGGCGACGTCGACGCCTGGGAGCCTAAGCCGTGACGCTCGGGGAGCTCGTCGCCGGGCTCGAACGCCGCGCCTCCGACGCAGAGCGCGAGGGCGCTACGGCGCCGGTGGCGAAGGTCTACCGGGTCGTCCTGGACGAGCTGCGGGCCCTGGATGGGACCGTGGCGGCGCCAGTAGCCCCCGTCGCGGTGCTCGATCCGCCCGCCGTGGAGCGCCACCTCACGCCTGAGCAGGTGGAAGAGCTACTCCAACTACCGCGGGGTTATGCCTATGACCACAAGCGGCAACTTGGCGGGGTGAAGGTCGGCAAGTACCTCCGGTTCCCAGAATCGGCGGTGCGGCGGCGGCTTGAGCGGCGGGCCTAGCGCTTCCGCCCCGCGACACGGACCAGGAGGTCGCCCGGACGCTTGACTCCCAGCACGTCCGCCAGCCGTTCAAGCTGGCGAAGGTCGATGGCCGGGGTCTTCCCCGCCTCCAGACGGGAGATGGTGCTCTGGGGCACCTCGGCAAGGCGGGCAAGGCGGTACTGGCTCAACCCCGCGCGCTCACGGAAGTAGCGCAGCCGCAGAACGATGCGGGTCATGGTCGTCTACCCTATCCACAAGGGGATAGTGCGTCAAGAGGGCTCTCTTGCAAACCTATCCACCAATGGATAGGTTGAGGAGAGCGGTTACGTTCCCCTCTGCCCAAGAGGCGTTGATGCCTGCAGAGACGACGAACAGTACAAGTCCCCCGGACCGCCGCGGCTTCGGTACCCTGCGGCTGCGGGGCGCAATCTGGTGGGTGCGCTTC
>WNFE01000887.1_pt1 | contig 21420 bp, 24 predicted proteins | sample 5400451 | NCBI WGS metagenome assembly WNFE01 (sample SAMN13153344, study PRJNA577476) | soil metagenome | isolation source: 200 cm saprolite under Douglas fir tree site 2 hole 2 | place: USA:California | collected 2015-04-18
CGCGCAGCAGGAAGCGATTGCCGCTGGCGGGGACGTCATTCAGGTCAAGGTAGGCACTCATCACGGTGCCCACACCGGCGTCAATGGCGGCTTTGAAGGGAGGCAGATAGACGTTGCGCAGCTGTTCTTCCGGGATGTAAGCGCCGTCATAATCCCGCCCTCCTTGGGCGGCGCCATATCCGGCGAAATGCTTAACGCTGCCCACGACCCGGCCCCGCGTGCCCAATTGCTGACCTTGAAATCCGCGAACCTGGGCGCGAGCCATGGCAGCGCCGAGAAAGGGATCTTCGCCGGCGCCCTCCACGATGCGACCCCAGCGGGCGTCGCGGGCGATATCAACCATGGGGCCGAAGGTCCAGTTGATGCCAACGGCGGAGGCTTCCTGCGCAGCCACGGCCTGGGCGTTCTCCACCAGATCGGGGTCCCAGCTGGCGGCCATGGCCAGTGGGACTGGGAAGATGGTGCGGAAGCCATGGATCACGTCGAAGCCGAACAGAAGCGGGATCTTCATCCGGCTCTCTTCGATGGCCACGTGCTGCAGCGTGCTGATGAAAACCGGATCGGTGGTCCACAGGATGGAACCGGCTTCCCCGCGGCGCACGTGATCCTCAATACTGACAGAGTCCTCCGGAAGGAGGTCGCCGAGTTCTTTCCGCTGGTCAGGTTTGAGATCAAGAGCGCCCACTTGGGACAGCTGTCCGATCTTCTCCTGCAGGCTCATCCGGGAAAGAAGAGCTTTGACACGGGCGTTCACCTGCTCGCCAGAGGCGGACGAGCCCTGAGCCGGCGTACCGGAAGACGACAGCGCAAAAGTGAGAAGCAGGACAACGATGGCGCGGTGGGTATTCGACCGTGTATTGATCATTGGGGGCTCCGAAAAGGGGGACATTGTATGACAGATTGCAGATTAGCGGAATCTGGCGCCGCATAGGGGTAGTGTCTGAAACGCACTTTTCAGACACTACCCGCATAGGCGGGAGCTCGCGCCTACATCGATCTTTTAGACGGGCGCTTTTATTCTTGCCGCTGGTCTCATTGATGGGTTCAGTTTGTCCCGGTCTGCCAAGAACTCTTCACAGACGACGAGAGCAGCGAGTTGTAGAGACCCGCGCCAGCTTTGATCCCAATGTCGGAGCTTCTTCACACCGGCACGGTATAAACGCGTCACTAACCAAAACGACAAGTGCGAATCCCACAGTTTCTGCCTCGACCAGGACATGAACGTAATCGTGGCGTGCGGCATTGACGTAGATCACATCCGGGCATTCGAGCAAGTGCAAACTTCCCTGCCGATGAATCTGTTCGCCGTCGTCGAAAAGCGACGGAAAACCTAGTTGTTTGGAGCCTTTTCCGTGTCACGATGAGCGGTGGCTGGTTCTCCCGCAAGACCTTGCGTGGACTCCAAGCATGGGAAGTGCGACGGGCGGTAATGAGCGGTTTTAAAGCCGTGTCAAACGGATCTGCCGAGAACAGGGCAGGTCATGTATTTTTATGACTCATGATCCCAAAATCAGGAGAAAGCACTATAGCGCTCCGTCTTTCGAAATGCTCGACGCCGATGCCGCCAAAGCAGAGCTCAAGACAAAAAGCAGAGCTCAAGGCAAAAGGCGAAGCGAAAGATGTAATGTCCCCAAGATGTTGTCTTTGATCGAAGGAAAGCGAAAAAAAGAGAAGGCTAAGCCACATTCTTAGCGCCGCGCGAACAATTCTGCGAGCGCGATAGTTCGGGCCACACTTGGCGGAGTAATCTCTGACGCCCTTTTCAGGTTTTCTCTTGCTTTAGGGTCTCAGGCTGAGTGCGTCCAGAAAGCGGAAGCGGCCGACCCGCAATAATGCCGGTCGAGAACGAGAGCACCCGCGAGATCGGTTCCGAATCGCTTCGAAACCGCATTACGAGCTTTGGACAAAATCGGTAGGCGCCGATTCTACGCGGTCTACACACCCTTCCATGTACTCAGACCAATCGAAGAGTCTTGAAGCGGATTGATTTCTCCCTGTCGGAATTCCGGCCGTTCATAGCCAAAGCGCATTGCCTGGCCAGGAATGAAGATAATGACGCATCGCAACGAACACTCCGATGAACAACCGGCGATTTGAAAGATATGAACTCGAAACAGAGCTCACAGCAAAAATTCTCGGAGTGGAGCGCCATGAGATGATGCGAGGGCGCTCCCTAGATATCAACGAGGGAGGAATTGCCGGGGTATTTACTGCGGGCTGGGACGCCGGGACGTCTGTCGAACTGCGGTTCTCAGTCCCAATTGCGACCGTTCCAGTTCGCGCGAGAGGAGTGGTGCGCAACCGTGCGGGCTACCGCTATGGATTTGAGTTCGTGGATTTAACCTCAGAGCAGCGCGACACGATAAGCCGGACCTGTAGAACTCTCGGCTTGCTTCGATAGGGTCGCAAAAGGCGCACTCAGTCGATCAGATTTCTAAATACCCGTTGGATCCTCTAGTACCGTGACCGCCTGATTTGTGTGCAGACTGAATCCGGCCATAGGAGCCGAAATGGTTGTCTGTTGAACATTCATTCTGTACGCCTATTCACTCGGTCGGGGTACTAGAACGCACAACCCCTGGAAAAGCCGCGGCATCAACACGACTGAGTGATAGAAATTTCTCCGCTCCCGATACGGTGGCGGGGCGCGTTTTTCAGCAGTGAGCGCCTGAGTTTTATCTGTTGTCTCGTAGGCCGCCTCGAAGGTTATCCGCTGCTTGCGCCAGCAGAGCGCTCGGTCGTCTTAGTCTTCAGCCTCCGTCTTGAGCGGTTTGCAATTGTGTGTGTTGGAAAGGGGCCATGCGTACGACCAAAGGGATAGTCATCACTCTTCTGCTGCTCTGCTTGCGCGCTATGTCCCAGCAGGACGGGCAGGCGTCACCAGCGGCGGCATCGGAGACATCCCAAACAGGGCAGCCTGCCGCGGCAGAAGCCGAGTTGCCGACTACACAGCCCACCCGCGCGCAGCCGAATTCGCATGCGCAAGGACCCACGACCATGGATCAGGTAGTGGACCGCATCATCGAGCGTGAACACAATTTGCTGAATCTGCTCCAAGATCGCACTCCGGTAGTCGAGACCTACCTGCAGAATATGACACAAGATCCACAGCTTGGCCCGGTCCCGAAAAATGACCGGTATTTTCTGGGTCGAATGGATCTTAGCAAGTCGATCGATCGTAAAGACTACATGAAGCCACAAAGCATGGAGAAGCGTCTACTGGGCGGGTTTACGAAGTTCTTCAAGGTAGAGTACCGGCCACTGGGATTCTCTTGGATGATTGTCGCCGATCGGAGTGATTTCGACCGCGAGCATTATGACTTCAAGTACGCCCACCGCGAGTTTCTGGGAGAGGTGCGCTGCCTCGTGTTCGACGTGACGCCGAGGAAGAATGCGGGTAAGGGCCGCTTTCTGGGACGCATCTGGGTGGAAGACCAGCACTTCAACATTGTCCGGTTGAACGGAACATTCGCGCCGCGGCCGAGAAGTGGCTACTTCTTCCACATGGACAGCTGGCGTTTGAACCTTGTCCCAGAATATTGGGTACCGGCTTACATCTACAGTGAAGAGGGTGATTTTAGCGCCGGGGCCAAGAACCAGATCGCTTTTAAGGCTCAAACCCGCCTTTGGGGGTATGGCCTGAAGAACGGGAGCGAAGGCGAGCTTACACAGATCCGGGTAGATTCGAATGTCAGGGACGAAAGCCCTACGGCCCAGGACGCTCCGCCGCTTCAAGCTGAGCGCCAATGGCAGCAACAGGCGGCAGACAACGTCCTGGAACGCCTGCAACGCGCTGGACTGGCTGCCCCGGAGGGAGATGTAGACAAGATCTTGCAAACCGTAGTCAACAACTTGGAGATCACTAACCACATCGAATTGTCGCCTCCCGTACGCACACGCGTTCTGCTGACTACGCCCCTGGAAACGTTTAGCGTGGGCAATACGATCGTGGTCAGCCGTGGGCTGATAGACGTGTTGCCCGATGAGTCCAGTCTGGCCGTGGTGCTTGCGCACGAACTAGCCCACATCGTGCTGGGACATAACGCGTACAGCCAATACGCGTTCAACGACCGCATGCTTTTCTCCGATGAGTCCATATACTCAAATCTCGGTTTCAGGCACACTCCTGCAGAAGAAGCTGCAGCCGACACGAGGGCGATCGAGCTTTTGAAGAATTCACCTTACGGCCAAAAGCTGGACAGCGCCGGGTTGTTTCTAAAGGCGCTACAGGCATCGGCTCCGCACCTTCCCGCTTTGTTGACGGCCCACCTAGGCAACAACATATCCGAGAAGGGCACAGTCACACGTATGTCTGCGCTGATTAATTCTGCGCCGGCTCTGGAGGCCAACAAACTCGACCAGGTCGCTGCGTTACCGCTCGGTGGCAGGGTGAAGATGAACGGATGGGACGACCGCATAGAATTGATGAAGTCACAGCCGGTTGCACTCACCTCGGCCCGGGACAAGCAGCCGTTCGAAGTGACGCCATTCTTTCCGCACCTGAGCCGTATAGATAGTGGAAATGCCAACAACGCCATGGGCCAACGCTGACTCAGGTAACCTGCGCATACGCTGCGGACTAAGTGTTTCGCCGTTCAGTCGCCGACAGAAAGGATGTCCCGAAGCTCTTCGCCAGCTCCCCGCTGTTTTCACAACTCCCAAGCAGTCGGAGAAACGATCAACACGTTTTAAAGGTGGCCTCTTCCTCTGTCAAAATGCTGCGCAGTTCCCTCTCTTCCTTCATAGACTTTGTTTTAGCGCCGGGTGGCCTAGTCCAATAGGATTGGGATAAAAAGGACCTGTGAGGAGAAACGTGTCGAGAGTCGACCCAGAGCATCCCGGGTTCAACTTAAGGGTTATAAAACATTCTCATAAGGAGCCCTCAAGGTACGGGCTTGTGACGGGAGCTCGGCTCGCGCCGACCGCCGCCCTTGTAAATTAAAATAACTTAACAATAGGCGATCGAGTCGCCCTTAAATTTCGACCCAGGCGCGGTTTCCTAAAGGCCTTTTTATTTACTCTCTTCGCTGCGCCGTCTGTTCGTTTAGGGAGAGCGCATCATGTGGGAGCTCGACTGCTCGACTCAAGGGACTAGAGTAGCTCTGCAGCGCGCACGGCGAGCTCTGCAGCGGCACGGCGGGAACCGGGTTCTTTTCCACGGGTACTCACGGGTACTCAAGAGATTCCCCTTGGCCGATCACATGTGCCTGCGCTCTTATTGCCGGCAACGTGGCGAGATCTGCACCAGGGCCAGAACTGCATCCAAAGTTGACGCCTCCTCATCGCTCTGCAAGAAACTAGGCAACGTCACCCTGTTAGACCCAGATGGAAAACAAACACCGCTACCGTTCTTGGATGAGATTCGGATCGGGTCGCTAGCCGATGCTGTCGGTGCGCCTTGAAGGGCGTGAAAGGCGCGAGCGTGGGAAATTGTTCTGAGTCCAACCGAGACGAGGCAAGCGATTAGGGTCAGGCACAGGGTCGCTGGGAGCAAGCAGGAAAAGACGTCTCCGCCTTGAGCTATCTTTCTTTGTCGGCTTGATCGCATTTGTATTATGCCCCCATCCGCGTTCAGTGTGCGCCGGAGCCGAGGGATGGGCAACGGTCCTGAGGTGGTGTTACGGGGGGTAACGCAGGTAATGGGGTTAGGCAGTGCGTGAGATCCGCAGTCCTATAGACTACTTGATCGCGCCCGTTCAGCCACCCACAATGATCTTCGCTTCCTCCGAGAGATCGACTTTAGTCACTGCCTTACCGATGACTCGGGTAACTTCATCAGTAGGAGATCTGCATGCCGCGATCACGCAAAATCAATCTGGGAAAGGTTCGGGCTTCACTCAATGCGCAATGCCCCAAGTGCGGACACCTAATTCCGCCGGCTGAGGTCAAGCGGGTGGATCTCGAGCGGGCGCAGTGTCCGAAGTGCGGCGAGAAGTTCCAGCCTGGGGGATTTCGTCAGGACGGCGTAAATCAGGTTGGCAATGCGTAAGCGGCTAACAGCCTGAAAAGGAAAGACAAGAAACTATTACACTGGGTTCGTTCCTCGCTTTTCCTGTCATTTCTACCGCTTTTGCACAAAACTCACAGGTGTCGGCCCGCTGTATTCTGGCGTAAACTGTCACAACTTTTTTCTTTGGAAACCCTCACAGGCCCCAGCCAGCACGCGCTTCGTCATTCGAACCGTTCACCCAACCTTTTCTCAAAGAGGAAAAAAATGGGCGCTATTCGGAAAAGTGCAATCTGTCTCCTAATCTTGCTGCTCGCCGCCGGCGCGGCGGCTAAAACGAAAACTAAGCAAATCCAGATCGGCACCTTCGTGTTCTCCGGGACGAGCGACCCCAACTGCGGGTCGTTCTGCAACGCCGGCTACGAGGTCTTCATCGACGTCTCGGCGATCACGGGCGATGTGGTCTCGTTTGGTAACATCCTCGTTGCCATCGGCACGGTCAGCCAAGACTCTGGCCCGGAGACGACGCCCATAGACCTGCTCTTTGTCGGCGGAGCTCAACCCTTCGTCCTGCCAGACTGCGCCAAGGTGGCCTGCCGGTCGATTGACCTGCAGTTGGTCTCCGTCACGGGAAAGACCTTTAGCCTGACCTTGCTGGATGGCAGCACCTTCACAACCCACGCCGTGAACACCGTCACCATAAAGGCATTGCCGGGGCAGCATGTGGTGCAGCCGGGGCAGTCTGTGCCGATCATGCTCGAGCGGGATGCGTCCGGAAAGTGAGGCGATAAGAATTACCTCAGCTTCTGAATCTTTGGTTCGATCAAGCGCAGGTTGTGCAGCGCCTCCTCAATGGCGCGGCGTCTCTCTTCCGCAGCATACCTTTCCTCCTCACCTTCCAGAAGGCGGAGCATTCGTTGTGCGTTATCAATAGCGTGAATTTCTGCGGTGTGGAGGCCGGGAATATCGCGCAGTTTCTCTATGCGTGCTGCAATCTCGCTCCGAGCATCTTCGATGCGACCCGTCAGCCTCGCACGCTCCAATCCCAAAATAGCCATTTTGTAAAGCTTGACCCATTTCTCGTGATCGTAATCCTTCGGCAATTAGTCCCTCCCACAGAGCCTTCCGTGCGCACGTGATCTGATGCACCCGACATACGTCCCGTGGAGGTCGTCGAGGATAGTGTTGTCACAAATACAGGCTAATTCGCGGGTCCCTGCGGTCTCGCCGCGAGCGTTTCAGTTCCGAGCGAGAATGCGGGAACCGATGCGTAAGCCGGCTTGCAGCCCAGCCTAGATGTTCACCGATTGTGCATAGATTTTAGGCAGTCATCTGTGGAAAACCTCTGACTATTGTGCAAAAGCGGTTGGAAATTAGCTCAATATTTCACCAGCGTACCGTCAAAAGGGGCGTAAATTTCCGTGAGGCGCCTACTTTTTTCCCTCCTGCTGAACCTCCTCCCCCAGACGGCAGGCACGCCCCCAATTCTCCAGCGAAACCCCCACACAAAGTAACTTTGCGAGAAGAGTGAGGAAGACGTGCGCGCGCGCCGCAGCGGAACGCTCTCGTCTCACGCAGAGGGGATTTTCCCGGGAAGGCGTAATCGGTTTGCAGTCTAAAGAGCAAAAGTTTTCCGCCACCTTGGTGCCCTTGGTCACTCGCAAGGGCCATTCCCCGTAACAGCACTCATCTTTAAGCTAATGATCCGAGCGCAGTCTGTTCGGGGGGCTGCCTCGGAAAGACGCCTCGGAACTACGCGGGCCCGGGCGCAAGTTCTCGGGGCGTTTTTCCTGCTCCTATCTGAGAAATCACGCCGTGGCGGTTGCGCGGCGTTAACGAAGTTCTTTTTAGCGGTCTGGCATAGCCCAACTTCTCAGGTTGCTGGCCCTGGGACGCGCGTCGCATGCGGGTTGATGCTCTGTAATGCCGCGTGGTTGTTTTTGCCCGTGGTGCATGTCAGGAACTCGTCACCGTTCAGCAGGCGCATTTGCGGTCTTGACTGCTCTCCTGCATCCCCCGCAAACCCGACGCTGCCGGGGCTGATTGTGGAACTTCGATCTGCTCTAACTGCTGTGTGGAAACTTCACCTTCTCCGGTTCGGCGGTCGCAAAATGTGATGTTTGTTTCGGGCTCCATAAACGGAAATTCGTTCTCGTCTTACGCCAGAAATCGCTTTTTGTTGTTTCGTCAGCCCTGTTTTTGCCAATGCCAGAAAGTGGGCCTCAAGCATTTGATCTCGCTACTCTCGCGATTAGCTTGGCGTTCTCTTGCCACGCGGGACCGTACCTTTGTCTCTCACCCTTGACAGGCAACTTGAGGAGGAGTAGGAATAGGACAGTAGTTATTAGGGAGTTACTCCCCCCCGACTCAACTCACCCTCGGCCATTTACAAGGAAACCTCGATCGAACCAATGCGCGGACGGCATCGTGTCGTATCACGCTGGCCCGAGGTGTTAAATGAAATATCTAGTTGTCATTCTTCTGCTGGCTGCAGTAGCAGTCGCCCAAACCTACACCACCAACTTCCCTCTCACTGAGGACCCCATTTCCGAGGGCGGAAAATGGATCAATGCAGGGGTGGTTGGTCTGGATTGGAGCAACGTCAGAGCAACTCCTGGATTTGCCTTTGGTACCAATTCAGGAACAGTGGCTTTTGCGGACTCATGGGCCTTGCTGGCCGGGACCTGGGGGTCGGATCAGATAGTCCAGGCGGCAATCAAGGACCAGAACCCGGCGGATCTCGCCGGCTGCTTTCAAGACATTGAGTTGGTTCTTCGAGGTAACTTGTCGGCTCACAGCGCAACCGGATACGAGATCACTGTTCGCGCCACTGACGACGCGAACTCCTATTTGCTGATCGCTAGATGGAATGGTCTCTTAGGCAAGTTTACCGTTCTTGAACAACTTTCAGGCTCTGCCTACGGGGTCAAGACTGGAGACGTATTTAAGGCCACAATGGTTGGGAACGTCATTACCGCCTATATCAACGGAGTGCAGAAGGCCAAAGTCACAGATAACAGGTATGCGACTGGGCATCCTGGAATGGGGTTTTATCGTGGTATCCAAGCAAGCTGTTCTGGAACGAATGCTGATTATGGGTACACGAACTACACGGCGGTAGCTATCAGGAGCAGTTCTTTCGTGCAAGCCAACTCCGGGCCCAGCACCATCCAGTCTTCCAACTCGTCCGTTGCAGTTTCCTACCTCAACCCACAGACTGCGGGCAATTTGAATATCGCAGTGGTGGGATGGGGGGACACCACTTCTTCGATCAGTTCGATCAACGACACCCAGGGCAACACTTACAGCCGTGCGGTGGGTCCGACCAGCGGAACCGGGCTACAGCAGTCCATCTATTACGCCAAGAATATTATCGGCGGCAGCAACGAGGTGACGGTAACGTTCAACCACGCGGCGGCGTATCCGGATGTACGCATTTTGGAGTACAAAGGCCTGAGCACGACGTCTCCGATGGATGTCACGGCGGCTGAGAAAGGCACGGGAACCGCGGCGAACAGCGGTTCTGCCACGACCACTTCATCCAACGAGCTAGTCTTTGGGTCCGGCACCACCGGTACAGCCTTCAGTGCAGCCGGTTCTGGATTTACCAGTCGGATGATCAACATCTTCGGCAACATTGAGGAAGAAAAGATTGTTACCAGCGGCGGAAGCTACAACGCCACGGCAACTACGAGTTCCAGCAACTGGGTCATGCAGATGGCGACTTTCCGCTACAGCGGGTCGAGTCCGCCACCCAATCCCGCGCCCACGGTAGCTGCCATCTCGCCCGGTTCGGGCACGGCCAGCGGAGGGACAGCGGTGACGATCACAGGTACGGGCTTCCTGACCGGCGCTACGGTGAAATTGGGCGGGACGACGGCTACGAATGTAACCGTGACGAGCAGCAGCACGATGACAGCGACGACGGCGGCGCACACGGCGGGTACGGTGGATGTGGTGGCGACCAACACGGACAGCCAGAGCGGGACGTTGGGCAGCGGATACACCTACACCTCGTCATCGAATGGAGCGGTGAGGTTCGTGCAAGTGAACTACAAGACGTCAAATCCCTCGGGTTCGTCGCTGGCGGTGGCCTATCCGTCGGCGCAGACGGCAGCAAACTTGAACATCGTGGTGGTGGGGTGGAACGACACCACGTCGACGGTGAGTTCGGTGGTGGATAGCCGGGGAAACACCTACACGCGGGCGGTGGGTGCGACGGCAGGAACGGCGCTGACGCAGTCGATCTACTACGCCAAGAACATTGCCGGTGGGAGCAACACGGTGACGGTGACGTTCAACAAGGCGGCGTCGTATCCGGATGTGCGGGTGCTGGAGTATAGCGGCCTGAACACTACCAATCCGCTGGATGCCAGGGCCTCGGCTATGGGCAGTGGAAGTCTCGCCAACAGCGGCTCGGCCACGACCACGTCGGCGACCGAGTTGATCTTCGGCGCCGGCATGACCGGGGGCGTAATCACCCGGGCGGGAACAGGCTTTACTTCCCGGGTCATTACCCACAACGGCGATATTGCCGAAGACAAGACGGTCACCAACACGGGCAGTTATAACGTCACCGCGCCGGTCACGCCCTACGCCGGCTCGTCCACCTGGGTCATGCAGATGGCCACGTTCAAGCCATAGTAGCCTCTGCAAGAGGGGGCGTCCTCAAGGAACGTCCCCCTTACTGTTGGCGCCGTTCTTACCAACGAACGAACTCGGACCCGATCAATTCCCCCTGGGACAGGGATTTCTTTTTAGCACCTGCCGAAAATCATTGAATCGGAAGGTGGGTACTCCGCCCGCGGCAGGATAAGCAAGCGCGAGCAGGGATCCAAATTCCGTGGTCGAGCTGCCTCCGAAGATGTTGGTGGTCCCGGGAATGTGGGCACCACCCTCCTGCCACATGCAGTTCTCACCTTCGTCGCCCCCCCTCGTGGTGAAGAAGGGATAGAACGGCACTCCGACCGGCGGATTCACGCAGTCCTGACCTGGGTTGGGGTCTGCGGGATTCGAGATGTGGCGCTGGCACGGAGGATTCGTCGCGAATTCGATCCTCGGTAGGTCGGTTTCGAAGGCGACCCGGCTATAGTCCTGAGTTTCACCTTCGCCGTCCTTGAACAGAGGACTTGTAAATTTTACCGGTTGAGCATGCACCAACCTGTCCTGCGTCGGGTTGGTGAATGTGCCCGGCCACACTAGCTGGTAAGGCACGCCGTCGAACTCGACATCAGTATCGAGACAGCCGCCAATCGGAATTAGCCCGAAGAAGGAAGCAAAGTCGGCATCAAAGCAGAAGTTCTCGTCGCGCCCGGGCCCAGGCGGATCGCTGGCGCCTGACGACGTGCAGGTCCCAGCCTCTGAGCTGACCGTACTGCAATACTCGAAGTGACCGATTTCATCAGAGAACGCGATGTTGTAAGAGTGGGCAGCCCACGGCACCCGCGTGTGCTCACTCGACGTGGCGTACATCGGGTGGAAATCGTAGGGGAGGTTGTGGGTGGTTGGGTCGCAGCTCGTCCCAGTCGGATCGAACAGGATTTGGGCGAAGCCGTTGGCGGCACTTGCCGTCATCGAGCCACTCTGGGGAGTGGTCAGATCGGTGATCGTAATCTTTAGACCATGGGAAGTGTCCTGCAAGACGATACGCAGCAAGTCCCCCGGATTGTAGAAGAGGGTGTCGGCGTTCGGTGTAAGTTGCCGTTCGCAAGCAACGGGCTGGGAGGTCCAGTGGGCACGCCATCCTTCGTGATAAACGCGAAGTTTACGTACTCAATGCCCCCCACTGCTGCCGCCTGGCAGGCGCGATTTTGATCTTCGGCGGTGTTCGGGTTTTGCGAAAGGCTGTCGATATTCAGCGCGGACGTCCACCTCGTCGGGTCATTACTGTCGAGCCAGCCCGGCGGGTAAAACTGCATCTCCATGAACGCGGTGGCCGGGTGAAGATGAACGGATGGGACGACCGCATAGAATTGATTAAGTCACAGCCGGTTGCACTCACCTCGGCCCGGGACAAGCAGCCGTTCCAAGTGACACCATTCTTCCCGCACCTGAGCCGTATAGTTAGTGGAAATACCAACAGCGCCATGGGCCAACGCTGATTCAGGTGCGATTCCGCTTTCCTCACGCTCTGTAAAAAAGGGCGCTTGGGGCTGGGGAACAGTGCATAGTGATCAGTGGTCGTCGCGATCATGATGCTCGCGGTCATGGTCGTCGTGATCATGATGGTCGCGATCATTACCACGAAGGGTGGCAGATGCACGAGGGACCTGGAGGCAGATCCAGTTGGGTTAGTCCCAGTTACCTGGGGAAAAAGGGTGGAATATTTTGGACGGGAAAGCTGCACTGACTTCGAATGAACACCTTTTAGGCACAGTTTGAGAGATATCCACAGAATGTATTGGATGAAAGACCGCAAGCATTGCGACGTAAATGAGAACCAGTGCTGCTTTCGCCCAGACCGATATTGTCGTCGCACAATTTCCGGGCATTGGATTGTGAATAGCCCCGCACTCGCCTCAAAGCAAAGCACCGAAGATTATCTTGACCCCGACGAGGAGAACATGTAAACGCTTTGGCCCGGGGTGCGAGTCCCTGTCGGCCCCAACGAGGAATGGTTCCATTGGGTTACAGACCAGCCGGAGGCGTCCAAATGAGATGGCCACTTCGACGATTGTATCTGACCGAGGAGAACGACGACAGCGATCTTAAGCCACTTGCAGTGGAGGAGTTACTCAGCCCCGTGCTTGAGCGCGCCTTATTCGCCACGAAGGCCACGGGTGCAGCGATAGCCTGGCACGGAGGCAAGGAAATGGTTTGCATGGCCTCACTTGGGACCGCTCCCGATCTCGGCATGCGTTTAGACCAACGATTCGGGTTTTCCGGAATGTGCTTGCAGAAAGGCCGGATTCTATTCTGCGACGACACGGAGATGGACCCACGAGTTGATCGGGTGGCCTCCCAGCGGCTTGGCGCCCGATCTATAATCGCGGTGCCTTTGCTTGATGGACGGAAGATTGTTGGCATATTGGAGGTGTTTTCTGGCACCGCCCATGCTTTCGACGACAATGACATTCGCCAATTAAATCTCCTGGCGAAAATGACAGTCGAGGTCATGGCCAATGTGCGATCTGCACGCGCAGCGGGGCCGGCTCCGATATAGTCCGGTTTTATCTGCAGAATAACTGGACTGTTCGGCGGGCACGTACAGCCGGTAGCAAAAATCCCGAGGCAGGATCATAGCCCTGGCGGATTGAAGATCATTAGGGACACGAAGGCCGGGGATCGCTTTTTAGGTTCATTTCGCCCGAGGCGCTCACAAAAGACTGGTGGTTTGAGTGGTTAATGACGTATTCCTTCACAGACGGGCAAATCGCGACAACTCCCAAGCCGTTCTGACGCGGTCGATTTAGTCCCAGACCGTAGCTTCCTCCCCTGGACACGAACATACGAATCGACTTTGGAGCTTGCTATTTTATGCGCATCACATGGGTTGTTCTCATCAGCCGCGCCGGCTGGAGCGAGGGCTTACGAGAGGCCAATTACGAAGGTGACCTGTCTTAACTATGCATCCCGGACCGACAATATGGCCAGTAGCGCAAAATGGCGGCAGATCTACCAGACTTGCGCAAGAGAGGGGGGAAATGGCAAGGAAACCGCTCATTCGTATTGCCTTAGTGGAGAGCGATCCACTGCGGGTTGTGGGATTTCGCACCCTGTTCGAGTCTGTATCAGGTTTCGAGCTAGTGCCGGCCTCCCTCTCGGATATCTGTGGTTTACGGAGTATCGACTTGGTGCTTCTTAGCAACTGCAGCGTACAAAACCTCGTCGATTTGATGGCCGGTCTGAAAGCTACGAGCCCTGATCTGCGCATCATCGTAACGGGTTCAGGAGACGAGGAGACGATTCTTCATGCCCTGGTCGCCGGAGCCAAGGGCTACGTCCATGAGGCTGCATCGGCAGAGGAATTTGTGCAAGCCGCCCGAGTCGTGAGCCAGGGTTCGGTATGGGCACCCCGCCATGTGTTTTCCATGTTCATTGAACGCGTAAGTTCCGCTCCGGCTGGTAGTTTCCCCGCTGGCCGCGCCACCTTTACCGTGCGGGAGAAGGAAGTCCTGGAGTTGCTCGTCGCAGGCCGCTCCAACAAGGAAATCGGGTCTCCCCTCGGAATTGGGGAGCGTACGGTGAAAGCCCACGTAGCCAAGCTGATGCGGAAAGTCGGCGTGCAGAATCGTATCGCCCTCTCGGTTCACGCCCTTACACATTCGCTGGTTATTTCCCGATCGGCATTCATCAGTTGCATTTCCGGAGTTTGTGCTGGCCGACAAAACCAAGCATTATCTCGCCAAAGATGAAGTGGAAGCCGTGATGGCGCGGCGCGACAAGATCGTGGCGCAGTTCCAGAAGCTCATCTCTGAAAAAGGAGAGAAGGAAGTGCTCTACTAAATCAGGTGACTCTCTGAAACACACTGCCCGCTCCTGGATGCAGCTTGCTCTTTTCCGCCCCCAGGTCTATTGTTTGTTGCCACACATTACAATCTTTCCCGTGAAGAATTAAGGAGATCACATGGTCAAGAAGCTACTTGCTCTGTTGTTCACGTCTGTGCTTGCCTTCCCGCTGTCGACAGTGGTATTCGCGCCGGAGGCTCCCGCCCAGGACAAGGCCGCGAAGGAGGCGCGATGGGAGGGCGTTATCGTAAGAAGCAGTACGGACAAATCTACGCTGACTGTTCGCAAGGTGGGTTCGACGATCGAGAAGACCGTTGCGTCCGACAGTTCGACTAAATGGGTCAGTCAGGAGCATGGCAGCAAAAAGGTCAACGACATCGATGCCAGCCAGGTTAAAGACGGCGATCGAGTGATCTGCAGGGGTACTTGGGATAAGAACGGCGTACTCCACGCCACTCTAATCTCTAAGCGCCTCTCCCATTAAACGAGTTCGTCTTGTGTCAGAGGTTGAAACGCTGGGATCTGAACGGCAACGGTTAGAGACTTGCGTTGTTCGGTCAAACCACCGCACATGCGGTCAGCTCCCAGAACGGACGTTCGCTTGGCTAAATCAGTTCCGTGAGCTGCGCGTCCGCTACGAAAAGCGGGCGGACATTCACGAGGCATTTCTATCCCTGGGGTGTGTTCTGATCTGACAATCCCTTCGTTGTTCGCAGCATCGAGCGCATCGGCGATCTCAAGCGGTTCTTGCTACGACCCTCACTTACTCATGCCTGCGTAAAGAAGCCTGTTCGAAACGAGAGCAACCCGATTCCAACTTTTCGCCCTGCGCCTGCAAGGCTAGAAAGCGATCTAAAGAATGGAGCACAGAAAGGAGCCGACCACATTCCGAAAACCGAGTTTACCGGGACCCATCGCCATCGACCGTACGCCAGTACAGACTTCCGAATAGCAACTGTTTTGGATTATCCGTGCGAACGATACCGGGAAAGTTACCCTGGGCACAGCACTCTCGACCCGGCCAGGCCAAATCAACCAGCTTTTTTTCTACCAAGCGGAGGGGTGATAGTGGTGCCGCCGCCCCGAACACGCGCGATCACGAAGAGTCAACCTCGCCAGGCTCAAGCTTCGCTGTACAAGACGTGCCCGAAGCGCGGATTCACGATTACGCCGGGGATGATAAGGCGAGTGGATTTTGAGCAGATCGAGTGTCCGAAATGCGGCGAGAGATTTCAGCCCGCTACGCCTTGACGGAAAAACCAGTGAAACTCGCCGCCATCGCGAGAATGCATCGTACGCCCGGACAAAAAAACAAAGCGCCCCAGAATCCGATCAGATTCCCGAGGCGCCTTATCCAGCTAGAGCCTCTCCCTGTATCGCTCATACGAGAAGGCTAGGCTGCTTCATTGCACACGTAAACAGCCCACTCGTATAGGCCGAGCTAAACGAATGGTACGGGCGTCAGGCGGCAGGAAGAGGGCGGCCTTATCCAAAAAGGGGCACGGAAAGAAAATTCGCGGGGCAGCCGCGACAGCGTCAGTCGAACGCAAGAGAAGAAGGAAAACGCCCCAAGAACTTGCGCCCGGGCCCGCCTAGTTCCGAGGCGTCTTTCCGAGGCAGCTCCCCCAGAGACTGCGCTCGATCATTAGCTTAGAGATTGAGTGCTGTTGCAGGGAATGGCCCTTGCGAGTGACCAAGGGCACGAAGGTGGCGGAAAACCTTTGCTCTTTAGACTGCAAACCGATTACGCCTTCCGGGGGAAATCCCCTCTGCGTGAGACGAGAGCGTTCCGTGGCGGCGCGCGCACATGTCTTCCTCACTCTTCCCGCAAAGTTACTTGTGATGGTCGCTGACCCCCAAAGCTCACTTTCCGGACGCATTCCGCTTGACGACGATCGGAACCGACTGCTCGCTGCCCGTCTCTATCATTGTGTTTTGCTGAGCGCGAAGCTTGCCCCTTTCCGGGTGTGCAGTGATGTGCCGCCATTCATGCCGAAATCAGTCGAAACATCTTCCGACGTCTCCGTGCTTCCCATTCCTCGCGGGTGAGTTCAACTAGGTTGGAATTGTCGGGACTTTGTTGAAGGTATCGGGCGCGGTTACTCACAGTCCAGAATGGGCTATCTTTGGACAAGATGCCAGCCGCTTTTCGATTCTCCAATTCTTCCCAGAACTCGCGTGAACACTCCGGCCGGCGATGAAGGAACAGCCACCATAGGTCTTCATCGCTCATGACTCTCAGCTTCCGACGCAGACGGTAGGTGCCAAGTCCTATGATATTCATTGCTGACGCCCCGAAAGGCGGACAGTTTACCATTCTCTGAGGGGCAGAATCGAATCGGCGAAACTCGCCTCGGACGTGGGCTTTCCGTTGACTTTGCCTCCGAAGCACTCCGAACATGGTACCCTGAGTCGCTGCACCACTCATGATCGGCTAAACCATCTCGCACTACCGCATTGCCGACAGTCTCGAGTACCTACAATGGTTTCGTCATCCGTGGATGACGGCATTGATGCAGTAGCAAGAACGGCGAAGTTGATGGTAATGGGGATGAATGGGGATAACAAGTGGATAAATATCCCGGCTAGTGAAGACTTCGCTCAGGCTAAGGCTGTGAAACCCCGTCCACCCACAACCCCGACCAAGGGCTAATGCAGCGCATCAACGAACTCTGTAACGCTTTCGACCGACATAGGCGTATAAGCACTGGCGGAAAGCGGAATGTCTCATTTTCGCGGACGGCGAACAGTATAGGTGTAACCGCCGATCAAGGTGCCGCTCTGGCCGTCGGTGTTGGTCACAACTACATCAACCGTTCCGGCGGCGTGTGCCGGTGTGGTCGCTGTGATGGAGGTGCTGCTGACCACCGTCACACCAGTGGCCGCCGTGCCGCCCAGCTTCACGCTTGCTCCCGACAAGAATCCGGTGCCGGTGATGGTGACCGCGGTTCCGCCGTTAGCCGAACCCGAGATGGGCGAGATGGCAGTTACCGTGGCCGCGGGATTGGGTGGCGGACTCGACCCGCTGGAGCGGAAAGTCGCCATCTGCATGACCCAGTTGCTGGAACTCGTAGTTGCCGTGGCGTTGTAGCTTCCGCTGCTGGTAACCAGCTTATCTTCGGCAATGTTGCCGTAGATGTTGATCATCCGACTGGTAAATCCTGAACCGGCTGCACTAAAGGCGGTACCGGTGGTGCCGGCGCCAAAGATCAGCTCGTTGGATGAAGCGGTCGTGGCAGAACCGCTGTTCGCCGCGGTTCCCGTGCCTGTCCCAGCCGCTGTGACATCCAGCGGATTCGTCGTGTCAGCCCCGCTGTACTCGAGCACCCGCACGTCCGGATACGCCGCCGCCTGATTGAACGTTACTGTCACCTTGTTGCTGCCGCCGATAGTATTCTTGGCGTAATAGATGGACTGCTGTAGCCCGGTTGTGCTGGTCGGACCCACCGCAGGGGTGTAAGTGTTCCCCTGGGTGTCGGTGATCGAACTGATCGAAGAAGTGGTGTCCCCCCATCCCACCACTACAATATTCAAATTACCCGCCGTCTGTGGGTTGAGGTAGGAAACCGCAACGGACGAGTTGGATGACTGGATGGTGCTGGGCCCGGAGTTGGCTTGCACGAAAGAATTGCTCCCGATAGCCACCGCCGTGTAGTTCGTGTACCCGTAATTAGCATTCGTTCCCGAACAGCTTGTTGGGTTATCAAGATAAAACCCCATCCCAGGATGCCCAGTCGCATACGTGTTATCTGTGACTTTGGCCTTCTGCACCCCGTTGATATAGGCCCTAATGACGCTCCCAACGATTGTGGCCTCAAATACATCTCCGGTCTTGACCCCGTAAGCAGAGCCTGAAAGGAATGTGAGAACGCTAAAGTTACCTAAGGCTCCATTCCATCTAGCGATAAGTAAATAAGAGTTCGCGTCGTTAGTAGCGCGTACAGTAATCTCGTACCCGGTTGCGCTGTGAGCCGATAGGTTACCTCGAAGAACTAACTCATGCTCTTGATGGCAGTTGGTATTCGGGTTCTGGTCCTTGATCGTCGCCTGGGCCGTCTGATCCGGCCCCCAGGTGCCGATTAGCAAAGCCCATGCGTCCGCATAAGGCACTGTTCCTGGATCGGTACCAAAGGCAAACCCAGGAGTTGTTCTGATGTTGTTCCAATCCAGACCAACCACCCCTGCATTGATCCATTTTCCGCCCTCGGAAATGGGGTTCTCAGTGAGAGGAAAATTGGTAGTGTAGGTTTGGGCCACTGCTACTGCAGCCAGGAGAAGAATGACAACTAGATACTTCATCCGGGATTTCCTTTTTGACTTCGAAAACGGCGAGTATTGCACACTCCGATGTGCCTCCTGTGCGTTGCTTGAACCGAGTTCCATCTGAGCCGCCCCCGACGGTCTCGATCACGACCAGCATCGACCGAAATTGCGAAAGGGAACTTGACCTGCTGACCGGTAGGCCCTAGAAGTTATCCCTTGCCAACTACTGAAGGCGACAAAGACTTCATTTAAATGAACTTCTTGCGACCAAACAAGACCAAGACTGTTATCTTTCTGGCATTCGCGCTGTCCATGATCGTGTCGAATGCCTGCCTCGCACTGTATATCCCGATTGAAGCCGACCTCACTAGCAACTCAGGCTTTTTTGTGGATTCCGAGATTCGACCTGTAAATGTCTGCGATAGCCATTGGTTAAATGCCGTCGGGCGATATCGCGCAATTCTTTTCGCACCCTTGCTGGCAGCAGCGGGCATATTGACTTTGCCGCCCTCCACCCAGCACGAACTTTTATACGCGTCGCCGGCTTTGGTTCTTCTTTTCGGCTATGCAATTATTTGCCTCGTTGCGACAGTGGTTGCTAGCGTGCGAGATCAGTCTTGGACTCGTTCGTCCCAGAACATGAAGCCTCCCAGACAGACAAGCACAGCGGACTAGCACTTCGCTCTAGCCGTCGCTTACTTCCCGATTGGGTTCGTTCGGCCTACGAACGGGGCCGGATGGGGAAAAGTCTTACTATGAGACCAAGAGAGTATCTGATTGCCTCAGGGGGTGCTGCACTTCCGAACGGTTGGAACCTGCTCTTCGGAGAGGCGATTCGGCGGAATTGTGCGCCCGGAGGGGCTGGAAGTCAACTGGATTCTTTAAGCTTGTCAAGACTGTCATGAAAATCAATCTGGCCTATGCCGCTTTTTGCTGGGGCGCCAGTCGATGAACCAAGTTGCGGGTCAAGTGATTCTTATTGAGCTTATCCAGGTAGAGGTCGCCGAGATCGTTGTAGGAGACGTTTTGGGAGACCATGTGATAGACGGATACCAAGATCTTATGGCCGATCGCCACCACGGCACGCTTATACCCACGCCGCGCCTTGAGACGGTAAAACTTGTCTCGCAAGTAGGTGCCTTTCGTCCTAGCCGCCGCATGCGCCGCCTCGACTAAGGCCGTCTTCAAGTACACGTTCCCTTTGGGGATTCGGCTACTCTTGCGCTTACCCGCCGATTCGTTATTGCCTGGACAAACTCCCGCCCAAGAAGCCACTTGGGAAACACTCTGGAAGACACTCATGTCTACGCCTAATTCGGCAATGATCACCGCGGCCAGAGTCCAGTCCACGCCCGGGATTTCCCGCAATAAGGCGAGCTGTGCTGCATAGGGCTCAAGCTTCTCCTGGATGCGTTGCTCGAGAACCGCTAGATCGCCCTCTGCCCTCTCCAGGCGATCCAGTTGCAACTTCAACAGAAAACGATGATGACCTTCGAGCTTTCCTTCCAAGGCCAACTGCAGTTGGGGAATCTTGCTGCGCAGCTTCCTTCGGGCCAGCTCCGCCATTTCTTGTGCAGTGGCCTTCCCTGCGATCAGAGCTCGCAGCATCAGCCGACCGGAAGTTCCGAAGACATCGGTGGCCACGCTGGCCAACTTGATATTGGCGCTCTCCAAAAGTTTCAACAGACGATTGCGCTCCGCCGCTTGGCTTTCCACCAGCTTGCGACGATAACGGGTTAAATCGCGTAGTTCGCGGATCGCTTTCGGCGGAACAAAGCTGGAGCGGAGCAGTCCGTGGCAGAGTAAGTCGGCAATCCATTCCGCATCTTTTACGTCGGTCTTGCGCCCAGGAACCTTCTTGACGTGTTGCGCGTTGGCCACCACGATCTCCAACCCTCCCTCCAAGATGGCGTAAACGGGTTTCCAATAGACTCCCGTGCTCTCCATCGCCGCATGGGTGCAGCCTTGGGAGAGCAACCATTCGCGCAGGTTGAGCAGCTCTCGTGTCGTGGTGCCGAAGGTTCGCATCTGCTTCTGCACTTTGCCGTCTTTCCCAACGATCAATAAGCAGGCCACTACTGTGGCCTGATGTACGTCTAATCCACAACCGCGTTCCACCAGAGTTTGCATAACGCCTCCATCGGAGGCGATTGCTGCGTCGCAGGTCTGTTACAGACACTGTCATGCGTCCTTCCCGTTTCCGGGTGCGACAAAAAGTGGTACCTTTACCGACGCGGGTCAGTCTATTTAGCGGGATCTGTGTCGTCGCAAGTTTTAGAACGACCTTCAAGCAATCGCTCACCACAAGTGCTTGTACCACAGAGACTGACCCCGCCTCCTCCTGCTGAAACCCATTTTCATGCTCAGTGGTGCGCCACCGGCGCATGAGGTCTATTTAGAAATGTCCCCATTGTTAACTAATTAGAAGTGTCCCTTTTTGGTGTTGATGTCGAGCAGAACATCGCAGTGGCACAGTGTGAGCCAGGTTAGGGGGCGCGGGGGGAAGGGGCGGCGATTGAGCCCCTTCCCGCCCGCTCATCGCTTGATTGAACTCCACTGTGCACATCGCGATTATGTTCTTTTGCTCTTTCCTTCCCGAACCTACATGTTCTTGCCTCGTGTTTCTCGCGGCGGCAAGAATTCACAGCGCAGCTTCCGTCCCTGCGACCGAGCGCGGCGGGATCTCTACTTTCCTCGACCAACTCGGTTTCATGTCGCGGTAATCTCGTCGCCAAGGATGATCTTGACTCGGCTTGCGCGGC
>WNFE01002691.1_pt1 | contig 21414 bp, 27 predicted proteins | sample 5400451 | NCBI WGS metagenome assembly WNFE01 (sample SAMN13153344, study PRJNA577476) | soil metagenome | isolation source: 200 cm saprolite under Douglas fir tree site 2 hole 2 | place: USA:California | collected 2015-04-18
CAACGAATATCTTTAGCTCGCGCTTTTCTCAAGGACGCGCCCATCCTCATACTGGACGAGCCTACGAGCTCATTGGATGTTCACACGGAATCGGCAATCCTTGACACGATTCAAGAGCTGATGAAAGGTAGGACTACCATGATGATCGCTCACCGTCCAACTACTCTGAGAGACTGCAACATTATTCTGGTGCTGGAGGACGGTAGAGTGAGTCGAATGACCAGTGAAGTCGAGTCGGTAATCTCTGATATGCAGACTGTAAGCGTTCAGACATGATCCAATGATTACAAGCGCAGTCAGTCATACGTGAAAGTTGTGAAGCAACACCGACGAAGTTATTCAGCTGACTCCAGATTGAACTCCTTGACAAGAGCCATAGCGGTGTTCATGTTTCTGAACACTTCACTTGCATGGTGAGCGTCAGAGCCGAGGCTCACCCTGCACCCCGCCTTTGAGCAAGCGGTCGCAAGCCTTCGGACAAGCTCCGGGGCGTAGTCGATATCTCTCCCGTTCAGTTCAAGCGCCTTATTCCTTCTCCTGGCTATTCTCGCAAGGTCTAACAAGAGGTCGTCGAGTTCGGGAGGAGCAGCTTTTGAGGCTCTTGAGATTCTGACTGGATGAGCGAGCACATTGAAAGGAACAAAATCGCTCTCTAGAGCCATTCGTTCAACCCTCAGATATTCGCGCCAGTGTTCATGAGCTGAGGCCGGATCAACTAGTCCTCTAACGCTTTTCTCGATGTCCTTTCCGTCCTCGAATTCGTGAACAGAGCAGAGAAGGATATCCCATTCTTCTTGATTGACAAAATCTCCCAGCTTTGTCTCGAAGCGCGGCGAAAAGTCGACCTCGAGCCCTCTATTGATCTTCATCCCCGGGTATGCTAGTTGGTCGGCTTTCCTGAATTCGGCGTTGTACTCCTTCAGGCTCTGGAAGATCCTGCCGCTGGGGTGTATTGAGCCGAACCTGATGGATTCTCTGGGCTCTCTGAACTGGGATACGTGCTCCGTGATCGAGTACTCACTAACGTTGTTCGCTTTAGCCGCAGCAAGCATCTCAGTTATTTCTGCGAGGAGTATGTGATTGTGATTGTCGACTAGCGTCATTTTTCCATGCGTTCATTGGCCGTATGGGTATTCTACCGCTCTGACTCTTGGTTCTCTGCTAGCGATGTTGATGACTAGGTCCCGGAGCTTCAGGTGTTGGTTCCAGCCGTGGACCTTGATCTCTATCGGCTGTACCTGATGGTCTTTCGGTGTGATCCTGAGATAGCCGCGGCTGCCTCCCAGGTTCAGTCCTCTTGGAGGACTTTTCATGAGCAATTCCTCTACCTCTTTCCTCGGCAACTCGAAGTCTTTCTTGCGCCCTATCAACCAGGCGACATTGACTCCTCTCCTTGAGATGATTCTCTCCGAGAATCTTTTCGATAGAATCCTAAGAGCCTGATAGGCCATAATGATGGCTAAGGGGAGGAAGACGAATAGAATCTCCCTTGATCCGAGTTTCAAAGCACACTAGCAGATAGAGTGAAATGATTACAATCAGGTAAGGAGCCAGAAGAGCTTGCGCAATCAATCGCATCCTGACACCGATAACCCGCTGGTCCGTGAAGTAAAGACCGTAGCCGCTAGATTTGCCGCGGCCCAGGTAGGTGCTTGCTATACCTCCGAGAAACAATTCTCCAAACTGTAGGCCCTCTGTCCCCTCCTTCCATCGTAGACCGGATGTGGTTCCCGGCAAGGTGGTCATTGGTCGGTGACTCCGAGGAGGTCATCTAGCCAAGTCTGAATCCGGATTATATTCTTCTCGCTGGTGCGAGATCCTCGCCGTCCTCTTGGATAGAGTGGGGGCAGAATGAACCCTAATCCGGGATCTGGGAGGGCGATTCCATACGGTGCCCAGTTCACGCTTGCATTGATACAGATGAACGCTGATTGAAAAACATCTGATTAGCCTGTTCTGCGCGACAAACCGGAAATCTCGCCCAGAAATATTCCAGTCAGCGAGTAGACCCGTTCCAACAATTTAGAAAATAAAAAATTCCCGCGACACAAAACAGCTGTTCGAGGCAAATCTCTGGAAATCCTTCACAATCCATCGAATTCTGTCTGTGAAGAATCGCCGAGAACGCGTCCAAATCGCAAATCTGGGGATACGATTCTGTTACCCGTGTTTTTCGCGCGGATCTCTAGGGCAAAAATCCGATCTCGAAGATCGGGATTCGAGCCGATTCTGGGTTCAAAATCAGAATCCTCGCCGAGAAAACATTCCAGCTAGCGAGACCCCTCCGAAAAAAATGGGCCCACAATATGATCCTCGCGACCCGAGAGCGGTCTTTGTCCTAGAGCTACTCTGCTGTCTGGTTGACTTCTTTGATCGCACCCTCGAGAATATCGAGGCCAGAGTCAACCAGGTCCCGGGTAATGATCAAAGGAGGCGCGATGCGCAGCGTCGAATGGCCCGCAGTAATAATCGCCAGCCCACGCCGGAACGATTTCATCATAATCTCGTGCGCCTCCCTGTCAGCATACTCTTTCGTCTTCGGATCCTTCACAATCTCCGCACCGATCATCAGACCCTTACCTCGAACATTCCCGATAATCGGATACTTCTCCTGCATCTCCCGCAGCCGCTTCATCATGTAGTTCCCCTGCTTCGTCGCATTCTCTAGCAAATGCTCATCTCGAATAATCCCGATTACCTGCAGAGCAGCAGCGCACGACACCGGATTACCCCCAAATGTATTCGCATGCGATCCACCTTCCCAGTCCATCAGCTCCGCCTTCGAAACGGTCGCCCCGATAGGCATACCAGACGCGAGAGCCTTCGAGGTGCAGACAACATCAGGCTCAACACCCCAGTGCTCAATCCCAAACCATCGACCAGTCCGTCCCATCCCTGTCTGGACCTCATCATCAACCATCATGATCCCGTTCTTGTCAAGCATCTTCTTCAGCCGCTGGAAATAGTCGTCCGGCGGCACAACATATCCTCCCTCGCCCTGAATGGGTTCGACAAACATCGCCGCAACATCCTCTGGCGGTAGATACTTGTCGAGGACCTGTTCTTGGATAAAATCGACACAGTACATCCCGCACTCCGGATAAGACAATTTGAATGGGCACCGGTAGCAGTCTGCAAACGGAACATGCGTGTCACCCGGAACCATGGGGAAGAAGTGTCTTCGCTGGTACGGCTTGCTAGCCGTCAGGCTGAGCGCTCCCAGAGTGCGTCCGTGGAAGCCGCCGATGAAAGAGAGAAACGCATGCTTCCGCGTATGCCACTTTGCAAGCTTCATCGCGGCCTCAATCGCCTCCGTCCCGCTATTGCTGAGAAACACTTTCTTCCTAAAATTTCCCGGAGTAATCTTCACAAGTTCCTCAGAAATCTTGACAACCTTCTCATAATAGAAATCGGTCCACGAGTAGTGAATCAGCTTTTCAGCCTGTTCCTTGATCGCTGAGACGACTCGTGGGTGGGAATGACCAACCGCAAGACAGACGAGTCCCGAGTTGAAGTCGATAAACTCGTTACCGTCAACATCCTTGACAATACTCCCGTGCCCGCTCTCAGCAGCCAGTGGATAGAAACGGACGAGTGATTGGGAGATTACGGACTCGTCTTCCTTGACGAGTGCTCGTGCCTTCGGACCTGGAGGAGTTACTACTATCTTCGGATATTTTTCAATGGACAAATAGGTCGTCGAGTGTCTGGGACGGTCTACTACTAATAATATTGCTCGGACAAATTAGACGTCGGTCTTTCAGTGTCCGACAATGATTTCGATCATCGAAAGGCTCGCGGTCGAGCCGTCTTCCCGCTTAACTTCCTCAGTCCCAATATCGACAGAATGGATCCGAATATTCTTCATGAATGCTCGTCTCAGCATGTCCACAACCTCCACAGCCTTGGTAATCGACTGGCCTCTTCCTCTAACCATAACGTCAGCCACTCCCGTGTTCAGAAGGGTCATACATGCCACAACATAGTTCATGATAGGCTTCTTGCCGATTCTTACCATGTTCGGCTCCTCCTCTCCGTCTTCGAAACCGTCCTCAATGTCCACTGGTGCCGCAATGTCCGACATGATAGTATCAGTACTGAGCACTGTTTCGGGCTATCTACAAGATTAAGCTTGCCAGACCATGCCAAGAAGGAGAGCAGAACTACGAGAAACACTCATGATCCTCGGTCATAATCCGTACGTCATATTTTCTGTACTCTCTCCGAATTCAAAGCCGGTCTTTTAAGGGAAAACCCTCGCAATCATGAATCCTACGAGCCTGGTCGAGAAAACGTGGCCTCGGTATCTCCAACAGTATTTCACATGCTCGAACGGCTCGTCGGCAAGCGGGTCCTCGCGGTGATAAACCGCGACTTCGGCTATGAAGGACGACTAGCTGTCGTCTCTCATGAGCCGCCGGGGATCTGGCTCACCGAGGCGGAGGCCGTTATCTTGCGGTCGACTGTTGTCAGTCCGATTCCACAGGTGGTAAGTAGAGAGTCAAAGGGAGAAACGTTCCTTCATCTCGACTCTGTTCAGAGGCTAGAAACTGTTCCGGAGGCGAAGACGAACGCGAGAAGATAGAGTGGGCTGGCTTGACGGGCTCTTCATCGGAGCGTCAAACGCCACCCTGGTAATCGATCCTTCTACAACTCGTAGAATTCCAAGGACAGCTCGCGTACTCGTCTCCCACGCACACGATGACCACACTGGCGGGTTCCGATACAAGGGACTCAAACAGTCTACTCCGCAGACCCGAGACATTCATCACAGTCTGCACAATCATCGAATCGGGAACTTTCGTGGACTCGACATCAATGATTACTTCGTGGTCGACGATATCCGGGTCAAGGCGCTTGACGCGGGACACATGCTCGGCTCAGCCCAGTTTCTCATAGCGACTCCAAACAAGTCGATACTGTACACCGGCGACATCAACTGCATCGATACCCTCACAACGAAAGCCGCAGAACCTGAACACTGCGATATCCTCGTCATTGAAGCCACGTACGGATCTCCATACTACCGTTTCCCGACGAGAGAAACCGTCTACGCAGAAATTGTGGAATGGGCGGTAGACACGATAAAACAGGCACGAATACCCTGCTTGCACGTCTACGCCGCTGGGAAGGCTCAAGAGGTCGTCCGGCTATTCAACGTCTATACTCATCTCCCAGTAGTTGTGAATCCGAGGCTTGATGGTGTCAATGAGACCTATCACAAGAGTGGTGTGCATCTGGACTGGTTCTCGTCTGATTCTAGGGATGGGAAGATGATTCTCGATAAGGATCCCTGCGTATATCTTACTACACCGAGTGATCGGACTCATATTGGCCGTAGGTTCTCGAGGGCTTACGCTACTGGGTGGGCGCTCTCGCTGGGTGGTAGGGTGACGGCTTTCCCGTTGAGCAGTCATGCGGATTTTGACCAGTTGATCTCGTTTGTGAAGGCGTGCGACCCGGACCAGGTCTACATCTTCACCGGGTTCGCTGAGGATTTGCGGCGGGCGCTAGGGTCGAGGCTTGGGCTTGATGCTAGAGCTGTTCCTTCGTACTTGCAGAGGACGCTTGCTGAAGATTACTGAACTATCCTCTGACGGGAAGCAGGAAGTAGAATAGTAGGGCGAAGGCAACTATTCCAAGTCCTGAAACAACGACTAGCTGGGGGCTGAGCTTTACGCCTGGTGTGTCTTCCTCGAAGAAGCGTAGGAGTCCTGCGCTGGCGGCCGGCATGGGTGCCTCGTCGCGTCTTCTCTTCTCCCGCTTGGTGCTCAACTTGGATCCTTCTGTTCGACTCTTTCAGTGTGGCGGGTAATAAGGCTGGCGAGAGCGGGATTTGACAGTTCTATTGGACTTCTAATTGAGTTCTAGACTTATCGGATGTGGATGTAGGCATAAGCGTCTTTGCTGGTCTCGAATGCGTAGTGGACCTTCTGGTAGCTCCTTCGAAACTCCGAAACGTCGCTCGCAATCTTATGAACGTCCTCTCCTTTGACTACTATTCTCGTCATGAGGTCGGCGATCTCTTCCATTTCCGATTCTTTCATTCCCAGCCTTGTCACCTCCGAGACTCCGCACCTTATTCCTCCCGGCGCCTCGAAGTGTCGTCCAGCCTTGATATCGTAGGGCAGTAGGTTGCGATTCAGTATGATGTTTGCATCTTCAAGCTTCTTCTCGATGGTCTTGCCGTCTCCAAACTTTGTAATGTCCGCGACTAGAAGGTGTGATCGAGTGAATCCCTTCTTTTCGCCTAGGACTTGGAACCCTCTCTCGTGGAGTGCTGCTGCGAGGGCTCGGCTGTTCTTGACTATCTGGGATGCGTATTCTCTTCCGAACGCGAGCATCTCGGCGAACATTACGGCTTTTCCTGCGAGATGATGGAGGTGGTGGTTGCTCACGTTGCCGGGAAAGGTTGACTTTTTGATCTTCTCTCCGTGTTCAGGTTTGGATAGGATTAGGCCGCCTTGTGGTCCCGGGAGGGTCTTGTGGGTGCTCGCCGTCATGGCGTCTGCGCCTTCGTGCAAGGGATCCTGGAATTCGGCGCCTGCTACGAGTCCGGCGACGTGGGCGGCGTCGAAACAGATCTTAGTGTCGGTTTCTCTGAACGCGTCGGCGAGTTGTTTGACGGGGTGTGGGAAGGGGAGGACTGAGCCTCCGAGCATTGCGAGGGTCGGTTTCTTGTCCTCGTCGGATAGTTTCTGGATCTTCTTTTCTGTCGCGTCGATGTCTATGTTCATTTCTTCTGTGTCGAAGGGTAAGTATTCGACGTTGAGGCCTCTTACGGCGCCTGCTGTTCCGCCGAATTCTTTCTTTCCCATGCTGATGTGGCCTCCGGCGGGGATTGCGAGTGCGAGGATTGTGTCTCCGGGGGTTGTGAATGTGGTGTAGGCTACTAGGTTGGCGCAGACTCCTGAGATGGGTCTGACGTCGGCGAAGTCGACGTTGAAGAGTTGTTTTGCGAGGTCGATGCAGATCTGTTCGACTTGGTCGATGTATTTGCAGCCGGCGTAGACTCTTTCTCCTGTCCATCCTTCTGCGTATCTGTTGCCAAAGTCGGAGAGGATGGCTTCTCGGACTGCTGGGCTGGGAATGTTCTCGCTGGCGATAAGAGGGAGGGAGTTCGCGAACCATTTCTGATGTGTTTCTAGAAGTTCGAAGACTCTGTTGTAGGACTGTCTAGGCTCCATAATCGTGGCCGAGGTTGTCTGGCCTTGTATAACGTTTGGTGGGGTCAGATGTTTTCTGGATGTTTCTGGAACTGGTTCCACCATTGAGGATTCCGGTTGGCGTACTCGACCAGTCTTGCTAGGAGTCCGAGGGTTCGGGTGTCGATGTAGTGTTCTAGTCCTTCAGTGTCTTTCTGGGCCCGTGTCTCGTCTGCTCCGAGGAGTCTTAGGAAGTTGACAAGTAGGCCGTGGCGCTGTCTTATCCCATCTGCCATGCTGCTACCTTTCTCGGTGGTTTTTGGCGATGTCTACGGGTTTTGCGTATCCTTTTTCGCGGATGAGTTCGCTGATGACTTCGATGTAGTCTTCTTTGCGAGGTGTCTGGGCGCGTGGTGTGGGTTTGTGGGCGTATGCCAGTTTGGCGAGCTGGCTTTTGCCGGGCGGGGCTTTTGTCATTCCTCTGTTACGCTTTTCGTTTCTCTGCCGTGCTATTCTGTTTATGGTTGTTTCAGAGGTGTATGGGTAAGCCTAGGCTGTCTCTGAGCTTTCTGAGGATGGGTTCTAGGGGTCCTGTTTCTAGGCTTATGGCGATTATCTGGTTGTTGTGGGGTATGAGTATGAGGTCTATTTTCTCGTACTGTACTGATATGTGGCTTAGGGGTCCGCACTGGAGTTCGAGCTGGGAGAGTGTGTCGAGTATTAGTGGGGGGACGCTTCCCATGAATTTCCGGTCGTAGCTTTCTGGTGTGAAGCTTGCTACGCTGGTCCGCATTCTCGATTCTACGAGTTTGTGGTTCCGGTCCAGTAGTGCCACGTATCTGATTCTAGGGTCTAGGGCGAACAGGTCGTCTGCTAAGCGTGCTTGGGGTCTGCTCAAGCCTGCGGGGTGACGGTTTGTTCATGGTATCTAAAGGAATGCCCTGCGCTTTCCGCAGGTTTCCCAAAGCGCACTCTCGCGTCGTAAGAATAAAATTCCTACCCCCCTTTTTCGGAGAAGGGTCCCGCCAGTTGAAACTGGTCCGGGCGAGTCTCACGTTTCAGGGCGCAGAATGGAACTGTCGACTGTTTTTCCAGAGTGGAAATTGGGCGTATGGCCTATCGTGAAAATCTAGTGATCTAGAAATGCCTGCTCCGATTCCGGTTCAGGGCTTGTTCTGGGGTGAGTCTCTGTCTATCATCCCGACTGGGAAGATGGAGGCGTCATTTACGGATGGGGCGTTTTATACATCGCTACTAGGAGGGTCGGAAACGCTTGGTAGTCTAGGCGGTTTGTTTCTTGGAGTACAAGTGGGTCGTTCTCACCGTCACGACCATCGGCATTTTCATGGCCACGCTGGACTCGAGTATTCTTGTTGTGGGTCTTCCCCAGGTAGTTCTTTCCTTGAACACGAACCTGGTTGTGGGTATCTGGTTCATCACCGTCTACCGGCTCATGATAACCGTCCTTCTGGTAGGAATTGGCAGAATCGCCGACCTGTATGGTCGGGTGCGATTGTACAATCTGGGCTTCGCCATCTTCACAATCGGATCACTACTCTCCGGCCTCTCCTTGACTGCTGAGGAGCTCCTAGCTTTTCGACTTGTCCAAGGGGTTGGTGCTGCGCTTCTCTTCGTCAACAGTGTCGCTATCGTTACGGATGCTTTCGCAGGGGAAGGGCTGGGAAAGGGTATCGGGATAAACCAGGTCGCGATCAATGCGGGGACGATTACAGGCTACACTCTAAGCGGCATTCTCATCCAGCTGTTCACTTGGCGATCTATTTTCCTGGTTAACGTTCCGATCGGAATCTTCGGAACATACTGGTCGCATAGGAGGCTGAGAGAGATCTCTCAGCCGACTCGAGGAGAAAAATTCGATCTGCTGGGTGCAGTCAGTTTTTCCAGTTCGATCACTCTGCTTCTGATCGGTCTAACTATCGGTAATCTAACAGATGCTCTGAACCTAGCTCTCATCGTGTCGAGTGGAATCCTCATGGTCTTCCTCTTTCTGGTCGAGCATCGAACAAAGTTTTCAGTTCTAGACCTCTCCCTGTTCAGAATTAGACTGTTCACCGCTGGAAACATTGCCAATCTGCTCAGCGGTCTCGCATTTGCTGGGCTTGCTTTCGTTATGACTCTCTATTTTCAGCTTGTAAGAGGCTACGATCCGCTACACGCGGGAATATTTCTGATTCCTCTTGACGCTACTCTGATCTTCATTGGACCAACAAGTGGTGCCCTCTCAGACAAGTGGGGGGCGAGGGGTCTCAGTACTCTCGGTCTCATAATAGCGTCCGTTGGGTTTTTCGTCTTGTCAAGATTCGACCAGTCCACTCCCTATTCTCAGATCGTAGTAGGCCTGGTCCTTGTGGGATTTGGAATCGGTCTATTCCGTAGTCCGAATGCTAGTTCTGTTATGGGTTCGGTGCCAGCCTCAAAGAGGGGAATCTCTTCAGCAGTAAGAGTTACCATCATCAACACAAGCATTGTCTCCAGCATCCCACTGGTCTTAGCACTAATGACTGCTGATATGCCCTACGATAAGCTGGTCAGCATTATTGGCAACCCGAATCTTATCATGAGCGTTCAGAATGCGAATGGGTCTCTCGGCGGCTTTCTTCCCGGCTTGCAGCATGTTCTTCTAGTGTTTTCAGGGATCATTCTTGTTTCCTCAGTGTTCTCCCTACTCCGAGGTTCGCACTAGGAAGCGGGAGTGTAATCGACTATTATCGTCGCTGAGGCGGTATTGACAGCGACCACGTCCCAGTTGCCCTGGCTTGTGGGAGAGAATCTCAGCGTTGTCTGAGCTGTCTGCACGTTAAGGATACAGCTGTCAAATGAAAACGGGATTCCCCCATTAGTGCTTTGATTATTGAAAGTCCATGTAATGAAATTGGTCTCCGGCATGACACAGAATGATGCTATTCCATTCGTTACATTGACTCCTATTGCAAAATTGTCACTGCTTGAAACTCCGCGCAGTGTTAGAGAATAGACTCCTGGATTCTGCTGGGTTCCTCCACGAATACTGTGGGTCACAGGGGTCTGAATTGTTCGCGGAGGAGGGTGTGGAAGGTAGGGTATGCTTGCAAAGACAATTCCAACAGAGAGAGCCACGATGATTGCGGCTATGACGATGGTTCGTCGTCTAAGGAATCTTCGAGCCATGGGTCCGATCTTCTTCCGGGACAGGCTTCTAGGTTTCCGCGTCTAATAAACGACGTGCGGAAAATCGCTTTTCGATCTTCTTCCTTGTCGGTATTAGGATTGCATGGAGTCTCGAGTCGGGAATCAGCTTGGGATAATCGGATCGTGTTTGGAGCCCCGGCCGGGGATTGAACCCGGGACCTACAGCTTTCTCACTTGGGGTACAAGGCTGTCGCTCCACCACTGAGCTACCGGGGCTGTCGCGTGGTGGGTGGAGTTGAGGCTAAGATAAGTTCTACTGAGACCAGGGTTCAGTTGGTTTTCTGGTTCCGCATTCTCTCTGCGGCTCTGACGAGCGCATCGACGCCTGGGAGACTCTGGCCTGAAAGAAGTGAAAGCATTGCGCCTCCCGCCGTGCTAACATGTTTGAATCGCTCATCTATTCCGAGGATCGAAGCCAGCCCTACCAAGTGTCCACCTCCGATGACCGTGTAGCCGTTGCTCTTCGCCATGGCTTCTAGGACCTGTTTTGTCCCGAGGTCGAACCCATCTCTTTCAAACACTCCTAGGGGGCCATTAGCGACAATAGTGGCAGCTCCCTCCAACGCTTTCGAATATTTTTCGATAGTCTTGGCTCCAATATCAAGGGCCGATTCTTTCAATGGGACGTCTATGCCTCTGTCAGTTCTCTTTCCACGAGTATCTGCATATGCAAGGTCAACTGGGACCTCGATCCTGTCCTTGTATTTCATCGACAGTGATTTTGCGTTCTTGATATGAGTTTGAAGCCCAGCCATGTCTCTTTCGTCGTCTGCCGAGATTTTCTTGTCCATTGCCTTGAGGAAGAGCTTTGCAGGCACTCCCCCTAGCAGAATCTTGTCAGCCTTATCGCGTGTAAGGATATGTTCGATGACTGGGATCTTGTCCTCAACTTTTGCGCCTCCGAGAACGTAGACGCATGGCCGTCGGGGCTCTATGAGAAGTCCTGAGACTGCTTTGAGTTCTTTTTCCATTAGTCGTCCTGCAGCGCTTGGAAGTGCATCTGTCAGTCCCACGATGCTAGGTTGCGATCGATGAGCAGTTGCAAAGGCGTCATTGATGTTCAGATCGAAGAGTGGTGAGAGCTGTTTGACAAAGTGGGTCTTCAGAAGTTTCTCAGGCTTGTCGTCAATGTTTTCTTCAGCGCAGAATCTTAGGTTGTCGAGGACGAGTACTTGGCCTCGTTCGACCTTTGCTATTCTCTGGCGGGCGTGGGGCCCTATGACATCCTCTACGAATATTACTTCCTGGTTGCAACAGTCTGCTAGCGCTTTCGCATGTGGTTCCAGATTCGTGAAGTCGTCTTTTCCTGGCCTGCTCTGGTGGGACCCAAGGACGACCTTGGCGTCTTCCAGTCTGGCGAGGGTCTCCGAGACTGCTTTGATCCTAGTGTCGTCCAGGATCAAATGTGTAGATGGATCTAGCGGCACGTTGATGTCCACCCTCAGAAAGATCCTCTTGTTGCTTGTCTCCACGTCGTCTAGTGTGAGGAACGCATGGCTGGACAAGCTTGGATCCTTTTTTCTGTACTTGTCGTCTAGTTTCGTTTGCGTTTAATGTTTCTTGGGCCAATGTTTTTTAGCAGTAGACTCTCCGCGGGCCTTTTTGCCGGGGTGGCTCAGTTTGGTCAGACCCCGAAAGGGGAGCCAAAGCGTCGGACTCATAATCTGGTTTGAGAGATCCGAAGGTCGCGGGTTCGATAGAAGACCTCTTTCGAGAGCCCCGCCCCCGGCACTTTGCGTGAGGGCCGCGACTATAATCAGGCCTTGGAGGGGTTAACCTCTGCGGAGGATATCGACGCGGCCGTCCTTCCTACCAACGTAGGCAACGTCGCACATTTCTAGGAAAAGACCCGTCTCTATAACGCCAGGGATATTCTTGAGTTTCTCGTGGACAATTTCTGGTCGGCGTAGGCTTCTAAAGAACACGTCGGCGATGAGGTTGCCGTTGTCTGTTATCACTGGTCCGACTTTGCCCCCGGCTTCTCTTAGGACAGTTTTTTCGGAGATTTTTCTGATTTTTGCGACGGTTGACGAATAGCCGAAGGGAACTATCTCGACGGGTATCGGCTGGGGTCCGCCAAGGGTCTTGGCCAGTTTCTTCTCGTCAACTATGATGACTAGTTTCTTCGAGGTTGAATCTACGATCTTTTCTCGTAGCAGCGCTGCTCCTCCGCCTTTGACCATGTCGAGGGTTCGCCATTGTATCTGGTCTGCGCCGTCCAATGCTAGGTCGGGTTCTGTGTCTTCTTCGAGGTTTGATGTTTTGAGCCCTAGTTTTTTTGCGGCTAATTCTGTCTGATAGGAGGTTGGGATGAAGGTGATCTTGAGGTTCTCTTTCTTGACTCGTTCTGAGGCAAGTTCGAGGGCGCGGAGGATTGTGTTTCCGCTGCCGAGTCCGATTGTTGTGTTGTCTCTGATTTCTCTTACTGCTTGGGCGGCGGCGCTTATCCGAGCCTTATCTGTCCAGGACAGGTTGTTGCTCAGCCTTCTGTCTCGATCTGTTCGAGGCGTTCCATTGCCTTGAGTACTTCCTCGCGAATGGTCTCTAGCCGCTCTTCAGCTTTGTTCTTAGGCTTCTCCTTGGGAGGCCGTTCTTTGGGAGGGTTTGTCGGCGGGGGGTTTGCGCCTGTCTCCGTCTTGGGAATCTCGGCTGACTTGGGCGTCGTTTCGGATGTTGTGATTATGGTCGGTCTGATCTGGCTTATCTTCAGGTCTATTTCGAGCATTTTTTCTTGGAAGCTCTTGAGAAGGTCCTCCTTGGCCGATTCTAGTTCGTAGAGATCTACTGTCCTCTTGTGGGTGTCTATTTCTCCGTCAACCCGTTTGAGATCTGTCTTGTATCGTTGCAGGAGCTGGTTTTTTTCGCTGTCGTTGATCTGTCCCTTTGTTTCTGCTTCGTAGATCTTTGTGAGAGCGTCTCCGATAATGTCTCTTTCTAAACTAGCAAGTCGGAGCCTGTCGCGAGATCTAGAGACATCGTTGCTGGTGATTGTTTTCCTTAGAATTTCGGGTATAAGAAAGGGTTCTCTGTCGAGAGGCTCCTCTGAGGTCTTGTCCTCTTCCCGTTCGGTCTTCTTTCTCCCGAATAGAAGTATGAGTGTGAATAGTGCGAAAGGTGCCGTTTGGCCCTTTCTCCGCAATAGAAGCATTCCTCTAGCGTTCTTTGTTGGTTGAAGGGTGCCGGATTATTAATGGTTTAGCAGAGATGGGCGCGCTCTTGTTACCGCGCTGGGGGGTTAGTACGTCCAAGTATGGTTATCTAGTGTTTGTGTGATTGTTCTTTTTGGGTTAGTCTATGTCCCTTGCGATGCAGTGTGAGAGTTGCGGTCGACCGTTGGCTTCGCGCGAGGAGCATGGGGCTCAGAATCTCGACAATCCCTATTGCATTCACTGTACCGACATGAAGGGGAAGCTTTTGCCCTTTGAGAAGTTGTATGATGACATGGTCGCGTCGGCTATGCAGACTCGCTGGATGAACAAGGAACAGGCGGAGAAGTATGCCTTGGAAGAGATGGGTCGTTGGCCAGCCTGGAAGGATCGGGTTGACAAGATGCTGAAACGCTAGAGAACTCCGCAAGGTCGTCATTTTTGTGAGATTTGCGGGTCTAAGGCGTATGCGTTGTACTCCTCCCTGGAGTTTCTCGAAGAAAAAGTGACGGGTCTATGGAGAGAATCGCATGAATGGCATATTTTCAGTGTGTCCTTTCCTCGGCGTTCGTCCGGATTTCTTGCTCTCAGATCGCCCGACCCCTACTGGCCACTTCCTTTTTCTAGAGGGGTCTCGCTGGTAAACTGTTTCTCGGCGAGGATTCTGATTTAGTACGCAGAATGGGCTTGGTCGCGATCGTTTATTCTCTGATTTTTTCCAAGGGCTAGACATGTTAAGATTGTATATCTAAGTCGCGTGCTTGGATTCGAAATCTGGATTGATTCTGACCCAATCTTTTTGCTGTTGGGTCGCCGATCTAGGGCCTAGACTTTGATCTCGAATTGAAGCTCTGGGTGGGTGTCGGCTCTCACCTTTGCTATTGCAACCGCTTTCGCCGGTGTCTTTTGAGAAGAAGTTTGAGTATCTGTTGGCTCGGACATTGCAGACTCCGATGGATGAGGAGGGAGCAGGCGGAGAACTATGTCTCGTAGCGGCTGTCTAGGATGTTTGCCCGGCATGATAAGGTCGAAGAGACGCTGAATGTCCAAGTTTTAAACGAGTTGTCTCGATCTCTGACCGTTGAGCTTTTGTCTTCGATTGTCATCCTATGTAGCCCAGCGATAGCGGAGTATCCTGCGTTGTTCCAGTTGGGTTCGGGCTAAAGTAGCCGACTGCTGAGTCTAGGAATGTGGATATACTAACGTAGAGAATGGAATGCGCTGCGACTTTGTCAGAGTTGACCGTGAGGTAGTATGACAATGAGGATGCTTCTGTCGAGTCCAAGATCGTTGTTAGGTTGAGGCTGATCTGGGCGTGGGGCGGTAGAGGATTGAAATGGATTGCTGATGCTTCTAGCGGCGACCCTTGGAAGAGGGTGTTGTTAGTGGTGTTGGATGGAACGAGGTATGTGGCGAGGGTCACGTCGGCCACTTTGAAGCCGGAATAGTCGCTCGGATTGTTCACGGTGACTGTGGAGAGTAAGCTTCCTCCTTTAGAGGCGTTTTGTGCTGTGAAAGTTATTGCGGAGACGCTCGCGGTAACCTGGTTCAGGGCGCCGTAGAAGCCCATGTAGTTGATAGTTGAGGTTAGAATGTAGATGGTTGAGGTTGCGCTTAGGACGATGAAGCAAGAAATTATTGTTAGTCTGGGTAGAGGCTGAAGATTCAAATCTGCCCGTTGCTCTCCCGTTCTTCGATGGCCTGGATAAAAGTTAGGTTAGGAGGACTCTGGACCAAGACGATTCTCACTGCCCTTGGTTGGGCAACTTTGAATGCGGCTGCTGCTCTGAGCGGTATCTTCCAGGGCGTGCTTGTTCCTCAGAGAACCTATGGCGGAGGGGGTGGGCTCGTGGTCTCGTCCTTGTCCATTAGATGGGTCAGTCCTCCCGGCGGTTCTTTGTTTCAAGGCTTGGCAGATCAGCTTGAGATTGGACAGTTTCTCACCCTCTTCAACGGCAGGCTGATTTTTTTCTTGGAGTTTCTTGCGATCTCCGTTGCTGCCAGCTTTGTAATCTCGGACTTTGGCAGAGCCTTGATCTCCTTCATGTTTTCCTACTTTCTTGGCGGTTTGCTGGTTTTGTTTGTACTTATTCTACCTGGGGTTCTAGGTACTAGTGCTTTTCTGAATCTGTTGGTAGGCGTAATGGTCTTCTTCACCTTTACCATATTCTTCCCCTTTCCCCTTTTCCTAGGGTTGTTCGGGACCCTGTTAGGGGCCGCACTAGCTGAGAGGCTCTCTTAGTTTTGCGTCGGATCTTTTGTGGCTGCTCATGCTAGGCGGGTCTTCGCGACTCTTGTCGGTCTGGAAGAGAACGCCTGGTTTTCTCGCCATTGGGAGTCTCGCGTTTGAACTGGAGCCCCGGGCGGGGTTTTCCGCCCTATGAGGGCTTTTGAACCCGCGACCTTCGCCTTACCAAGGCGACGCTTTCTATTGCTAGGCAGCATCTACCAGGCTGAGCCACCGGGGCGTCTTGACCGGAGCGTCTTGTTTTGTTGACGCTATATGGATTGCTTAGTTGATAGGGGATTGCAGTGTTATTGGTCCGGTGCTGGAGGTATTTCCCTTTGGGTCTGAGACGTTTGATAGGTCGGAGAGGTGTGGGATGAGCGGAGGGTCTGAGATGGTTCTGGGTGAGCTTCATGTCGTGGCGCGGTTGGCGATTGGTGTGGAGCGTTTGCGGCTCATATTCACCGGGTCTAGGATTATTCTGGCTCATGAAGGGAAGCGAGGAACAGGTGCGCATGCTGGCGCAGCCTTCCTCGGGTTTCTCAGTTCCGGTTTGGAAGACATCATCAGAGGCGGCAAGGATTCGCTCTCTAGGAAGAGAGCTAAAGGTTCGAGTCCCCACGAGACTCTCGCTTCACAGAAGGACAATTTTTCCATATCGTATGATGAGATCGTCAACGTTGCTCTGAATGAATTAGAGTATACTAACAGGATTGTGGTTGTTACACGCGATGATAAGTTCGAGTTTACCACCGGTTCAAGGATTGATCATATAGTCAGCCTGTTTGAGAAGGGCGTGGGGGACCGGGTGATGACTACGAGACTAGCAAGGTGAAAGGATCTATTGGCAGGCGCCCTAGCTGTATCAGCCCATCCTTAGCTGTCTCGCTATGCGTTCTGACTCCATGCTTAATACTCTGGAGAGACTTATTCTTTTAGAAGATGCAAGCGGACTCATGAGCCGCACTAAACTTCTGGTCTTATGCCTTATGGGCCTGTTACTTGTTGGTACGGAAGTCCATGTTCATGGTGGAGCCCAAGGGATCTCCAAAGTATATGTGTCTCCTATCGCCACTGGGGGTCCGTCCTATGTTCCCGGACAGAATTTCACCGTGAGTGTAGTGCTGGATCTCGCGGCTGGGGAATCCATCGCCTCTTTTGATGTGAAGCTCAACTATTCTGGTTGGGGAGCGCAGGGCCCGCTCATCAAGGGTGTCAGCGTTGATCTGTCTCAGAATGTGTTTGCAAGTAGGAGTAATACTGTTCTGACTGATTGTATCGACGGCGTCGGCCAGAAGATTGGTCAGGGATACTCAACTTGCAACGACTTTAATGTTGGACAGGTGGAGGTGGCTGATGTACTATTGGGCTCGGGAAACGTGTTGGCCGGTCCGAGAACGGGTGTACTCTTCACCGTGGAATTTAATGTCAGGCGCAGTGGGACCAGCCTCTTCACTATTCCTCTCGCGCTACTGGACAATCCCGGCACCAGCTCGAACCCTAGTATCTTCCTCATCCAGTACGTTGCTCTGGCAGGAGTATTCGGTAACAGTGGTGTTGTGGCCTTTTTCAATTTTGAAACTTTGGAACCCCCCAGCGTTCTGGCTGGTGGCAACGTTTCCTTCGACGCGAGAGACAGCTTCAACGCTGAAAACCGGAGTATTCCGATTACGGGCTACAGTTGGGATTTTGGTGACGGATCATCGACGGTTGGTAGTCAGACATTCCACAAATTCCAGCTTCCTGGCAACTACTCGGTCCAGCTAACGGTTACCGACAGCAATGGTTCTCATGGCGTGGGGTCTAGAACATTGGAGGTCGTGCCTAGGTTGGGTAGCCTATACCTATCGGTCAAGGACAACTTCGGGAATAATGTACCGAATGCGGTTGCCCAACTTTTCAACTCTTCAAATTCGGGGCTCCCCTTTTACAATAAAACAACCGATCTCTCAGGGACGGTTATTTTCACCAGGCTGACCCCAGGAGACTATGTGGTAAAGGTTTCGGGGGCAAGCCTAGCGAACCAGTCGAAGATAGAGAGCGTACAGGCGGGTTGGCAGTCGATGGACACTGTCTACTTGACTCGGATCATTCCTCCAAGCACTACCCGTCCGCCGGACTATGCTGGTCTCACCTACCTAGTAAGCATTCTAGTTGGCTTGGCAGTGTTCGGGATGCTATTTTTCAGGCGGCGTCTCCGCGGGAGACGAGACGAGAAGCCTGAGGCTGCCAAGACGGCCCCTAGGAGTTCTGGTCGGACGAGGACACGTTCAGTATAGCTACTGGCTTTCTTTCGTCTCTTTCTCTAGGCTTTCACGGCGGACTTTCTTCTTCTGATGAAAAGGACTGTTGCTAGGGCAGCGACCAGGATGAGGACTGCCGCCACTGCGACGATGAGTCCTGTGTTTCCAGGCAGGAACGGGGATCCCTGGGTCGAGGTGAGCGTTATAGTGGCTTGGCTGGGCGTGTTTTCTGCGGCGAGATCTACGCTTGCTGGTGTCGGTCCTGTTGCGATGGCTTCGACGAGTCGGATCTTGATGTTGTAGTCGCCTGTGCTGTATGATGTTGTGTCCCATTTCAGAGTGATTGTTCCGCTATCCTGTCCCGGCGCGAGGGATACTTGTTGCATTGAGACGGTGACGCTGTTTACATCCATGGTGACGTTGAAGCTAAGGCCGATTGTTGCGGCATTCAATAGATCCACTCTTACGTCGACTTCCTGGCCGACCGCAACTGAACTGGGTGGTGTGCTGACTGATACGAACTTGACGACGGGCTGGATTACCGTTATGATGATCGTCTGCGTGTGAATGAGTGGGCCTATTGTGGCGTTTATGACGACAGTATATGTTCCTGGGGCGGCAGAGCCGATGTTAATCGTGAGACTGCTGCTGCCGGTCCCAAGGGCGGGGCTGAGCGAGATGCTGGTCTGGCTGAGGGTGGTGCTGGGTCCTGTCGGGACGACTGGGGCAGAGAGGTGAACGGTCGTTGAGACTTGACCAAGGTTTGTGAGCTGCACTGTAGAGGTGATCGTTGAGCCTTGTGGGACGGTAAATGTGCTAGTGTTCGGATTGAGGTTGACTGCGAAATCCTCAACATTGAGGGTTACGAGGATTGTTGTGTGGGATAGGGGACCGCTTGTTCCTGTCACGCTGAACGTGTAGGTTCCCGCCGCTCCTGCGCTCAGAGCAAGGGCAGATGTGGCTGATACGGTTGAGGAAGTGAGCGTCAGAGTTGGCGGGATTGGAGACGCGGTGAGGCCCGTTGACGGGTTGGCGATCAGGGCTATGGTACCTGAGAAACCGTTTAGACCACTTACCGTGATGGTCGAATTGACGGAACTGCCGACAGTAACTACCGAGGGGGTTGTGGCTGTGATACTGAAGTCGTTGAAGCTGAATGTTGCGCTCGCAGTGTGAGTTAGTGTACCGATTGTTGCTGTTATTGTTACTCCGAATATTTTTGCCGCGGTAGAAGTGCAGCTTAGTGTTGCAGTTGTGGATGATGGAAGGCTAAGGGGGTTTGGAGTGATGGTTTGGCATGTCAAACCGGAGGGTGGGTTGACCGTGAGAGATACTGATCCTGTGAACCCATTCAGTGGAGAGAGTACGATTGTCGAGGATGAGGTGACGCCGGCGAGGGCAGGCGGAGCATCTGTCGCTATCACGAGAAAGTCTGTGAAGGTGAACTTTGCCGTCGTGGCGTGTGACAGGGAGCCAATTGTGCCAGTGACTGTCACCGTGACTGTTTGTGCAGTGGTAGAGCTGCATGCTAGTGAAGTGGTTGCGGGCGAGGGCGGAAGGATTACGTCGCTGACGCTACAGGTTAGGCTGCCGGGGATGTCGGAAACCGTTATGGTGCCTGTGAGCCCGTTGAGTCCCGTGACTGTGATGGTCGAGGTTGCAGTCTGGCTTATGTCGACTGTTGAGGGCTGGCTGGCGGTTATTGTGAAGTCTGTGAATGTAAAAGTGGCGGTCGCGATGCGGGTCAGCGAGCCGCTGGTGCCGGTTATTGTTACCATGTAATTGTTAGCGCTAGTTGAGCTGCAGGAGAGAGTGGCCGCGGCCGGCGAGGGTGGAAGCGTAAGGCTCGCCGGACTGATCAATAGGCATGTGAGCCCTGCGGGTAGTGGAGCGTCAGACAGGTTCACGGTTCCCATGAGTCCGCTGACTGCTGTAACAGTTATCGTGGATACGGCTGAGGACCCTACAGTCATAGCCGTGGGCGAGCTGGCTATTATTGTGAAGTCCGCCCCGAATGTGAGCATGGCCGTCGCAATGTGAGAGAGCGAACCACTGGTACCATTTATCGAGACAGTGAATGATCCAGCGGTACTCGAACTGCACGACAGAGAGGCTGTCGCGGGTGAGGGTGGAAGGCTAACGCTGCTTGGACTGAATGCTAGGCATGTGAGGCCCGAGGGTAGCGGAGTATCAGACAAAGACACTGTGCCTGCGAAGCCGTTTACTGCTGCCACCGTAATCGTCGATACGGCTGAGGAGCCTGTGGGGACCGATGCTGGAGAAGTTGCGGCAATCGTGAAGTCTGCGAAGGTGAATGTTGCAGTGGCATTATGAGTCAAGGATCCACTCGTACCTTTTACAGTTACGCTGAAGATTCCTCCGACTGACGCGCTGCAGGACAGCGTGGCTGTTGCGGGTGAAGGTGGAAGGGTAACGCTACTTGGGCTGATGGCTGTGCATGTGAGGCCCGAGGGTAGCGGAGTATCAGAGAGCAAGACTGTTCCGGCGAAACCGTTGGCTGCGGTCACCGTAATCGTCGAGATTGCTGTTTGTGTGGCGTTGACGGTGGCGGTGTGAGTTAGTGAGTTGCTGGCCGCAGTAATTGTTACCATAAACGAGCCTGCGGTTGAGGAGGTGCATTGCAGGCTTGCGGTGGCTGGTGACTGTGGAAGCGTTATGCTGGTTGGATTGATCGCGTTACAGGTGAGACCACTGGGAAGAGGGTTGTCCGAGAGCGTGACAGTCCCAGCGAAATGATTCTGTGCTGTCAGGCTGATCGTCGAGGTTGCGGGGCTGCCTATGCCCACGACTGGTGGTGGCGTAGCTGTTATGGTGAAGTCTGCGAAGGAGAATGTTGCTGTTGCTGTGTGTGTGAGTAAGCCAATGGCTCCGGCGACTGTGACGGTGAAATTGCCAGCGACAGATGCGCTACATGACAATGTCGCAGTGGCTGGTGATGGTGGTAGAGTCGCACTCCCTGGGCTGATCGCAGTACAAGTGAGACCCGTGGGTAGTGGAGTGTCGGATAGAGCGACTGTGCCCGAGAAACCGTTGATGGCTGTTACCATGATTGTTGACTGAGCGGTTGATGTGGCGTTTACTTCTAGCGGGGACGTGGCTTGGATCTTGAAGTCTGTGAAGTTGAATGTGGCTATCGCTGTATGGGTCAATGTTCCTGCTGTTCCCGTTATTGTTGCGTTGAACGCGCCGGTGGTGGATGCGCTGCAGGAGAGTGTCGCTGTTCCAGGTGAGGGTGGAAGGTTGATGCTTGCTGGGCTGATCGGGCTGCATGTTAGTCCAGTTGCTGAGGTGGGGGAGAGGGATACTGTTCCGACGAATCCGTTGTCAGCACTGACGGTGATTGTTGAGATGGCTGTCGAGCCTACGGTTACAGCCGTGGGCGAGGTCGCTGTTATGATGAAGTCCATGAAGTTGAATGTGGCAGTTGCAGTGTGGACTAGTGA
>WNFE01000892.1_pt1 | contig 21372 bp, 17 predicted proteins | sample 5400451 | NCBI WGS metagenome assembly WNFE01 (sample SAMN13153344, study PRJNA577476) | soil metagenome | isolation source: 200 cm saprolite under Douglas fir tree site 2 hole 2 | place: USA:California | collected 2015-04-18
TTGGCTGCGCTCGCTCGATATTCAGGTGGTTGATCTTGACTCCGCGGAGTGCGTCTCAATATTGGCAGAGTACATCCGCTTGAATCCCGAAGTGTGGAACGAGGATATCGGTAGAGAGTAACGCCTACTTTTACGGCACAAACTGCAACGTGTAGGCTGTCGCCGGATCGAAAGACTTTTCGATCACCTTCAGGTCCCGGAGTTGCTCGTACATGGTCGACCAGCGCTCGGAATTCATCCGGCCAAGCTGGGCCCCGCTCGGGTCTTCGCCGGTGACGAAGTGGCCATCGCGCAATGCCTGCCAGCTAAACTTCATCCATTCCGGGCTAAGCGCCGGGTTCAATTTGGCGATGGTCGCGTGAGCCGGGGTGGGATCGTTCAAGTAATCGCTCCAACCCTTCAACGATGCTCGCACGAACTTCGCGACAACGTCCGGATGTTGCTGGAGCAAGTCGCGCGTGGTGAACATTACGCGGTACGGGTTGTAGCCAGCGTCGCTGGTAAGCAGCACGCGAGTCTCAATCCCTGCCTGATGTGCAAAGTAAGGCTCTGACGTCGCGAACGCTTGTTGAATGTACTGGGGATCCGCGACGAAGTTAGCTACATTCATCATCGCTGGAACTTCGTGAACGTTGTTCAATTGAAAGCGCTTGGCGATGTATGCGAACCACGTTGACCCGGTTATGATCGCGATGGTGTGGCCGTTGAGATCAGAGAATGAGTGAATCGGCGAATCCTTCCGCACCATGATACCTTGCGGATCGCGTTGCATTGTGGCGGCCACAGCAACGAGCGGCTGGCCGCCGGCGACAGCCTCCAGAGTTCTGTCCGAGGCACTCATGCCAAACTGAGCCGCACCAACGGACACTTGTTTCTCCATGGACACATAAGGGCCGCCGGGCTGGATGCTGACGTCGAGACCCTCATCCTTGTAGTAGCCCTTCACGAGCGCGGTGTAAAAACCGCCATGCTCGGGCTGCGGGTACCAGTCGGCCTGCAAGACGACCTGCGTCAATCCGGTCTCGCCCGATGAATGACGGCAGCCCAGAGCGAGGAGACTGGCGGCTAAGAGAAGGTAGCGGATTCGAAATCCAAACTTACTCATAATGATTCGAGCACAACACCATCCAGTTTCCGGCGAGCTCAAATTCCGGCGGTCTTCACGCCCCGGCCACGCCGGCGCGTTCAGCGTAAAAGTAAAGCTCGCACACGGAAGAACACGCGCCCGTCTCGAAGAATAGCATGCCGCGGTTTTCGTCCAAGCGCCTAATCCGTTCCATATAAAAATTCGATGCAAGCCTTGCCGCGTGCGCCCAAACCATGTGATAAATTGCCGCATGGGACTCCGGGCAAAAGTCGACGCTGGTCTGGTGGCAAGGGACGAAAAGCGCATGCGCGAGATCTTCCAGTTCACCGCACGCTCCCTCAAAACATCCCACCCCGTGCCGTTCGGCGCGCTGATTGTAAACACGCGCACCGGCGAGCAACTGATGCGCGGAACGAATGCGGTTCTGCGCGAGAGCGATCCGAGTTCCCACGCCGAGACCCGCACCGTTCGCCTTGCGTGCAAGAAGCTGAAGCGCCCGTCCCTGGCTGGGTACACGATGTACTCCACCTGCGAGCCTTGCCCGATGTGCATGGCCAACGCGCTTTGGGCGAGGCTTGACCGTGTCGTGTTTGGCGCGACCATCGCCGATGCCAACCGGCATTGCCTGCAAATTCATATTCCTGCAAAGGAGGTGGCCCGGCGCTCGGACATGCCCTGTCGCGTGGACGGTCCCATCCTGCGCGACCTGTGCAACACGCTTTTCACGCACCCCAATATGCAAAAGGCCTTTCGAACGTGGAGTACGCGCAAGGATAAGTCTCTCAAGCGATAACTTCATTGCGAGCCGATACGATGGACCAAACTCACGCCGCAGCACTCTCTTCCATTCTGGACGACGGCGAGCGCGTCCTCACGCAGCCCCTGTTGGTGGAGCAACTCTCACGCGACTTCTACTGGTATTCCCCGGTGCTGCGCAAGCAGCTCGATGGCAAGACGGGCGACCTCGTGGTGCAGCCGGCAAGCGTGACAGAGATTCAAGGCGTTTTGCGCTATTGCCATGCCCACGACCTGCCGGTAACAGTTCGAGGCGCGGGCACGGGCAATTATGGACAGGCAGTTCCCCTGCAGGGCGGGGTGGTGCTTGACCTTGCGTCCATGGATCGAGTTGCAGAGATTCAGCCGGACGGCGTGGCTGTCTGCCAGCCCGGCGCACGCCTGGGTGTGGTGGAGAATGAGGCGCGCAAAATAGGCTGGGAGCTGCGTTGCTATCCCTCGACGATCGTTAAGGCCTCGGTGGGCGGATTCCTCGGGGGTGGTTCCGGTGGAATCGGTTCGGTGGCGCATGGAAATCTGCGTGACTTCCAAACGGTGCGCGCCATCGAGTTGGTCACCATGGAAGCGGAACCTCGTGTGGTGAAACATGAGGGAGAAGCGGTACACGACATTCTGCACGCATGGGGAACCAACGGCGTTATCACACGCATTTGGCTGGCGCTCACGCCTGCGGTGGAGTGGTCGCAATGCGCCGTCGCGTTTGACACGTTCGAATCCGCATTCGAATTCAGCGAGCGCGTCGCGATTGGTGATTCATGGATCAAACGGCTGGTCACCACGTTCGAATGGCCGATTCCCTCTTTTTTCATACCCGTAAGACAGTATGCGCCGGAGGGCAAGGCTTTGATCTTTTTCATGATTGCTTCCAGGCAACTCGCCGAACTCGAGGCGGCCGCTCGAGAAGCTGGTGGAGACGTCACATACGCGGGCCTATATGCAGGGTTGGGTACCCGGCCGCTGCTTTCTGATTACACCTGGAACCACACCACGCTGTGGGCCATAAGCGCCGATGAGGCCTACACGTATCTGCAATGCGGGTTCGAACCAGCGACGGTGCGCGAACAAATGAGACGTTTGAGAGAGCGCTTCGGCCAGGAAATCCTCTTCCACATGGAGTTCATGAAGAACGGTGACGGGCAAGTCATTCCCGGAGCCATACCGCTTGTCTATTTCACCAGCGAGGAGCGGCTGAACGAGATGATCGGCTTCTGCCGGGAGATCGGCGTCTTTGTTGCCAATCCCCATGTGAATAACGTCGAGGGAGGGGGGCGTTATCGCGCGGACAACGTCCAGCTTCTCGCGAAGAAACGCTACGACCCGAAGGGGCTGATGAATCCGGGCAAGATGATCACTTTCGAACCGGACGCGCGGGCGGGCGCCACCGCGACTGGAGCCGCGAGGAAATGAAAACCTGGGTTCCCGACGCGCGCAATTTCGCCTATCTGAATTGGAAGCAGGTGGATGCCCTGCCGCGCGAGTCGACGCTGCTGGTGCTGCCCACGGCGGCGATCGAACAGCACGGCCATCATTTGCCGCTGGCCACTGATACACTTATTAATAATTTACTTCTTGGTTATGCTCTCGATAAACTTCCGCCTGAGATGCACGTCTATGCTCTCCCGCCGGTGCATTACGGCAAGAGCAACGAGCACATCGGTTTCCCCGGAACGCTCTCGGTAAGCGCCTCCACGTTCATGGCTGTGCTGCGCGATTTGGGGGCGAGCGTGGCGAGCGCGGGCTTCCGCAAGCTGGCGCTCTACAATACGCACGGAGGCAATAGTTCTTTGATCGATGTGATGGCGCGTGACTTGCGCGCGGAATTCAATCTGCGGACTTTTGCGCTGCATGGCTCCGGCGGGATAGCGTTTGAGGGTCTCAGCGCTCAAGAGCGCGCTTACGGCTTCCACGCGAATGAAGTTGAGACGGCGTTTCTGTTGGCGTCGGTGCCGGAACTTGTGGATCGCTCCGCCTATACCGTCAACTACATCGCGAACATCGCTAACCCGGAGTTGCTGCTGCCGGAAAACGCTCCCGCGACATTCGCGTGGCTCACGCGCGACATCTCACCGAGCGGCGTGCTTGGCGACCCAAGGCCGGCCACGGCGGAAAATGGCGCGCTCTGGCGGGACGCCGCTGCAACGCGCCTGGCAGCTGCACTGGAAGCGATGGTCCGCTATCCGAGCCAACCCGCAAAATGACCGAGCCGCCTTTGATCGATTGCGGCGATGGCGTACGCCTCGAACGGGGAGTGCGCTGCCGCATGTCCGACGGAGTCGAATTGTTTTCAGATCACTACTATCCGCCGCGTGCGGCTCTGCACGCCGATCCGCGCCCTACTCTGCTGATGCGCCAGCCCTACGGGCGCGCCATCGCGTCCACCGTTGTCTATGCACATCCGGTTTGGTTCGCGCGACATGGCTACAACGTCGTGATCCAGGATGTGCGCGGCCGGGGAGATTCCGGAGGCGAGTTTTACCCTTTCAGGCACGAGGGCCGCGATGGAGCGGAAACCATCTCCTGGCTTCGCACTCGCGACGAATCGAATGGGCGCGTCGGTATGTACGGCTTCTCCTATCAGGGCATGACGCAACTGCTGGCTGCTGCCGAACAGCCGGAAGGTTTACAGTGCATCGCGCCGGGGATGACGGCTCACGACCTGTATCACAGCTGGTTCTATCACAACGGAGCGTTGCGCTTGGCGTCGAGTCTCGGCTGGGGCTTGCAATTGCTGAAGGCCGACACGCGGCGCCGTCGATTGCGCGAAGCGAGTGATCGCCTGGAACAAGCCTGGGCCAACCTGGCGACGCAAACCAGCGCGCTGCCCTTCGGTGGCCATCCCGCGCTGCACGGCGAGGGAGTTCCGCAGTACGTGCTCGATTGGTTCGATCACGACAAGCCCGGCGAGTATTGGACGTCGCTCGATGTGGGCCAATCGCTCGACCGGATACACGTTCCCGGGCTGCACATTTCCGGTTGGTACGACATGTTTCTCAAGGGCAGCATTGAGGGCTTTCGCGCTTTGTCCGAGCGTGCGGGCAGCGCCTTCGCGCGCGAGCACCAGTATCTTGTCGCCGGCCCTTGGCAGCATATTCCCTGGGGAGATCGTATCGGCGCGGCGAACTTCGGCCCGGACGCGTTGCTTGATACGGACGCGATCCTGCTCCGCTGGTTTAATCATTGGCTGAAGGATTCCGGTGAATTTGCTGCGGAGCCCCGCATTCGCCATTTCGTTCTGGGAGAAAACTGCTGGCGGCAGGCAGACGCCTGGCCGGTAAACGCACGCCACGCGTTGTATTTGCACAGCGCGGGCCGGGCGAATTCGCGCAAGGGTGACGGCGTGCTCTCGACCAGGCCGCCCTCCGCCGACGAACCCTGCGACGTCTTCGTGTACGACCCCGAAGTGCCGGTGCTGGCTCCGGGAGGATCAGCAGCTGCAAGCGGGCAGTTTGACCAGGCCGCGCTGGAGATGGGAAATAACCTGCTGGTCTACACGACTGATCCGCTAAAGGACACACTTCGAATATTCGGCACACCGCGCGTGTCGCTTTATTGCGCCACCTCGGCGGCGTACACGGATTTCACCGCCAAACTAGTCCGTGTGCGGCCTGATGGCGCGGCCGAATTTGTTTGCATCGGCATTGCACGGTCGAGCTCGATTTTTAGGGAGACGGGCTACGCAGCGGACGTCGTACATACTTGGGAGTTCGAACTGGAACCCACTTCCTGCTGTTTGGTCGCAGGTGACCGCATTCGGCTGGAGGTCGCTAGCAGCGCCTTTCCGCTTTATGACCGCAATCCCGCCACTGATGTGGCCTCAAGCCGCGCCACGTCGTGGGACTGGCGGCATTCAACGCAGATCGTCCATCACAGCGGCGAGTATCCCGCAGCACTTTATTTGCCGCTGAGCGAGGCGGGGCATGATGCCTGAGCAAGCCATTCCGATGATCGAATTCTCGGGTTTGACCAAGCGCTACGGCGCCGGCCAAACGGTATTGGACTCCGTAAACCTCTCGATTTCGAAGGGGGAATTCGTGAGCCTCATCGGTCCTTCCGGTTGCGGCAAATCGACAGCGCTGAAGCTGATCTCAGGATTGGCTGTGCCGACTGGCGGAACAATTTCCGTCGACGGGATGACGCCGAAGAACGCGCGCGAGATTATTTCGTTCATTTTTCAGGATGCCACCCTGCTGCCTTGGCGGACGGTGCAGCAAAACGTGGGCCTTGGCCTGGAACTGGAAGGCGTGATGGACAAGCGGCGCAGGGAGAAAACATCGCAACTGCTCGAACTCGTTGGTCTCCAGCATATGGCCGATGCGTATCCGCGCGAACTCTCCGGCGGCATGAAGATGCGCGTCTCCATCGCCCGAGCTTTGGCGACCAACCCGCGGCTCTTACTCATGGATGAGCCTTTCGCGGCGCTCGATGAGATGTCCCGCGACCGCTTAAACGAAGAGCTGCTGCGCCTGCGAGACGAACAAAAATGGACCGCTGTTTTTGTGACGCACTCGGTGGCCGAAGCCGTCTTTCTTTCCACGCGGATCGTGGTGCTCGCGCCGAACCCAGGCAGGATTCATGCCGAACTTCCAATTGACCTGCCGCTGCCCCGCACGGCGGCGCTACGCGACACGCCTGAATTCGAGGCGCGCGTCATTCAGGTATCGCACGCGCTGCGGGCGGCGCTCGTACAATGAGACAACGACTCAGCACGCTGGCCGATGCTCTGGGTGTTTTTGCCGCGCTGTTACTGGTATGGCAGATCATCTTATGGATATTTCGTGTTCCACCGTTCATGCTGCCCTCGCCGTGGGCAGTTGCGCGGGCCGTGGGCGCGCGGTTTCCGTCATTGCTGGCCGCGTTGGCGATCACCGCCGTGGAGTCCGGGACCGGCTTGCTTGCCAGCATTGTGGTGGGCGTGATCGTGGCGCTCTTTTTCGCGCAGTCGCGTTGGGTGAGGCGAATGCTGTATCCCTACACCATCCTGTTGCAGACCGTACCCATCGTCGCGATCGCTCCGCTGATTTTGATGTGGGTGGGCGCCGGCACGCCCGCGGTGGCGCTCATTGCGTTCATCATTTCTCTCGCGCCCATCATCGCCAACACCACGCAAGGCCTGGTTAGCGTCGAGGAGAACCTGGTTCATCTCTTCCTGATGCACAATGCCACGCCCGCGCAACTGCTCTTTAAATTGCGTCTGCCGCATGCGGTCCCGTCGCTCTTCGTGGGAATCCGAATTGCCAGCGGGATTTCAGTGATCGCCGCCATCACGGGCGAACTCTATGCCGGATCGAGCAGCGTGGGTGGAGGAGGCCTGGGATACTCCATCCTGTATGCGTCGTCTCAGCTTCAAACGGACTACTTGTTTGCGTTGGTGCTGGCGGCCACGGTGTTGGGCTTCAGCTTCTTTTTTCTGGTCATGTTTCTGGAGTGGTACTTCCTGCATCGCTGGCATGAGTCGGCGCTGACGATGGAGGTCGAGTGACACGGTACGTCACAGTGAGAAGAAGCTGCAGCCAAACTCAACTTCAGCGGCTGAACAGGTTGCGGAAAAAGTCGAGTAGCACAGCCACTCTTGGCTGTGCATCGATCTTAAGTGGTGCAAAACCAGCACAGGCGAGAGTGCCCGTGCTACTAAAAGCCGCTTGGAATCGACTTTTTCCGCAAACTGTGAAACCGACTGAAAGAAACATCTGTTCGACCGGGCTGAAGAGTCTGTGTGACAACCTGTGCGCGAAACGCTTTTGTGGCGTCGGCCTTCAGGCCGACACTGTAGATTCAAGCACCTGCCCGCCTGAAGGCGGGCGCTACATAGACCAAAACCAGGTTCTCACAAAGACTCCGAAGCCCGGCCCTCCGAGGAGACCCGAAAATTGTGCGTACGCCGCGGCGAAATTGAGGAAGAGTAGTATAGAGGGGGAAAACAATGCTGCGACTCGAGACTGAGACGGGATGGTGGCTCGTCACGCATCCGGACCACGCGCACCTGGCGGGAGCGTTTGCCGAGCGCTGGGGCAACGATCGATTTCTGAAGCCGGAGCCGCGCGAACATGTGCTGCGCGGCATCGCGCGTCACGACGATGGATGGGCCGCGCGCGACGCTTCGCCGCAAATCACGCGGCAAGGCAAACCCAGCGCGTTCTCGGTGGAGCTGGTGGGAAAATATTCGGCGTTCGAGGAAATCGATTTAGAAGACTATCTGGCAGTGCGCGACCGGGCCGTTCGTGAAATCGCCGCGGAGGATCCCTACGCCGCGCTCCTCATTTCCATGCATACTCACAGCCTGCTGCACGACCGTGCCGACCGATCAACCATCGCGCCGGCGCAATTGTCCTTGCTCGATCAGTTTTTGGAACGGCAAAAGGCGTTTCAGGCCTCACTGCGCACGCAGATCGCATCCGATCCGAGGTTCACGCGGGATCAAACAAGCGACGGCGCGATCTTCGATCATTTCCGGCTGTTGCAGGCGTCGGATTATCTCTCTTTGCTCACCTGCGTGGACTTTCGCCCACCGGCTCATCTGCTGCACCCGCTGCCGTTGCGCGATGGCGGACATGTTCCGGTGCAGGTGCGCACGATCGCTCCCCGCCACTTCGTCCTCGACCCGTATCCGTTTGCGGAGACTTCGCTGACGTTTCGTTTTCCCGCGCGGCATATCAAGGGCGAGATTTTTTCATCGCCAGAGGAGCTGCAGCAAGCATTCAATTGCGCGCCGGTGGAAACACTTTCGGTCACCGTCAGTGCAAGCTGAGATGAATTGAAACTCACCCGGTATCACTCCCAAAAGAGAGCGGCGGCATTCCGAGGAACACCGCCGCTTTCCTTCATACACAAATTAAACTCAGAACTGAAACGACAGAGACATCTGAATCTGCCGCGAGCCGCCGATGGTATGCACGACTTGTCCGATGCCGGTTGGGCATTGATAGAAATTATTGGGCACAAACGGGCTGCCGCCATTGGCGGCACACGCCGTTGCCGAAGGCACGGCAGGTTGACCGGCCACGGGGGTTGGGTTAAAGGTCAGATTTTGGTCAATGTTGTCAATAGGAATGTCAAAGCTGGGGTGGTTCGTCAGGTTGAATACGTCGAAGCTGTACTTCAAGGAAAATCGCTCCGTCAAGTTCGTTATCTTCACAAGTGAGATGTCGGCGCGCTTTTGCCAGGCCTGCCGGAAGATGTTGCGCTGACCTCCGTTGGGGATGAAGTTGGTTTCAAAAGTGTCCGGATAAGTGCCGCCAGGAATTGCCCCGCCCAAGTCGCCCGGTTGGAGTATCGGTATTGTAAAGCAGGACGCCTTTAACGCCGGGGCACTGGGGTTGTTGCCAATTGCTCCCGTAAGTGCGTTCTGCGGGGTGCAACCCGGAGCGAGCGGAACGATCGGGTTCGTGATGCCGTCGTTAATGCTGTAGAAAATGCTTCCGACGGCGCCTGAATAGTCGATCACACTATAAGGTTGTCCGCTCTGAAGCACGACGAGGCCCTGGATAGCCCAGCCGTCTACCATCTTGCCCCCCCAGGTGTTCACCGGCAGGAACTTGGGGAGTTCATAGTGATAATCGACATTGAAAACGTGCGTGCGGTCATAGTCCGATGGCGCGTAGCCGCCCCGCAACTGCAGCGGATTGCTGCCATTGTAGAAAAGCCCCATGGCGCTTTGTTCGTCAAACGCGCGCGAGAAGGTGTAGGAAACGCCGGCCTGAAGCCCGTGGCTAAGCCTCTTTTCCACGTGCGCCTGAAGGGCGTTGTACGCCGATACTCCTTCTGCTGTGTATGCTTCCGACTCTCCAGCATACCCGATGTACGGGACACGTTCGTCCACGTTGCCGCCTTCCGAGTTAAATTGGTACGGACTCCCGTCCGGCAACGTCGCCGTGTTACACAAGAAACAGCCCGATTGGGTCTGAACTGTATAACCATAGGTATAGGTCTGCGGAAAGCCTGCCGTGGACGGGCTCGCGCATACGGCCGCTGGCCCGCAAAGAGGTTTGGTTGGTGTGGAAATCCTGGCCTGGTTAAATGGGAGGGGGACGATCTCATGTCGGCCGAGTGCGTTCACATACCCGATATCAATCGCGAGGTCGTTGCGCGGCTGCCATTGGATGTCCAGCGTTGCGTTCATCGTATAGGGAAGCTTGTTGTTTCGGCTGTAGACTCCCAAATAGAAGGGTATGCACCCGCCCTCAATCTCGTGGGAATTGGGCAACGGCGCACAGTCAGCACCTGCTGGCGTAGCGGAGATAGTGGTCGGATTACCCGACGGGGGGGCCTGAAGCTTGTCCCCCCAAGGGGCTTGGAGACTGGATGTGCAAGGTGCAAAAGTTCCTGGAAAAAGAGGCGGACAGAACTGCGTAGCCACGAAAGGCAATTGCTGATTGATTCCGAACGGTCCGCCCGGTGTGATGCTCTGCGCAACGCCCGGCGAGAGATATGTGTAGAGCTCTCCTCGATCGTAGTACATTCCCCAGCCTGCCCGGACTACAACTTTGCTGTTGAACATCTTCGGGCTCCACGCAACGCCAATTCGTGGCGCAAAACCCCATTGCCGGCCGGTAAGAGTCGTGTTGCTCACGCCTTGCGTCGCATGTGGACTATTTCCCGCGACAATTAAACCGGTTGATGTGATATTGCCCGACACCGGATCGTACTTGTAGCTCGATGGATCAAAATTCAGAAGGTTCCCATTTTTCTCCGTTAAAGCACCATCCCAATCAAAGCGTAACCCTGCCGTGATGGTCAGGTTGCTCCGGAATTGAAACTTGTCCTGGAAATATTCACCAGTTTCCTTGGCGCGCCAGTAGCGATTAGGATCCCCGCTCATGAACAGTGTTCCGGCGTAAACATAATCGTCGATCAGGTGACCCTGGAGGAATTGGTTGATCGACTGTGACGTAATCATCCCCAATTGATTTCTTCTGTCCCGCGTGTTGAGCTGGGAATATTCAAAACTGCCGCCGAGCGTAATCGTGTGCTTCCCCAAAGTCCAAATGGCGTTGGCGGAAGGATTGAAGCGGTTTTGAAAAACTCCTGTGAACGCTCCCTGGGACTCCGCCCCGGCGCCGATATTAAGCAGTGGCTGATAGGATGGGAAGGTGGGGAAAGCGGTGTCACCACCCATGAGGGCAGGCCAACTTATGGTCATCCCGGGGAAGATGGATGAATTGAAATTGTTGATCGTGCAATCAGCAGTGGTAGATGTAGGCGACAAGGCCATGCATGCACTAGTGAACTGTGACATCGTAAATGGCTGTTCGACCGTGCTATAGGCCTTTTCTCGGATAAACCCAAAGGTTTCGGTAACGCTTAGATTCGTCTTTACGATCTGCGTATGGCTGAGGGAGATCACCTGGCTGCCCGCGTCCAAATGCTGTGAAAAGCCCTGGATCGACGAGAACGCGTATGGGGCGATTGTCGGGTCATGTTGATAGTAGTACTTTGCAGAGAAGGAATGCGACGAATTGGGATTCCAGTCTAAATCGGCAACTCCCTGGTGGGCGCGGAAAAGGGCTGTACCCGGTTCCTCGGCGTTCTCCGGAAATGCTTCGATGAGCGCCGAATCCGTTGAATTCATGGAGAGGGCATTTGGATTCGCCCATGGAATTATGCAGTTTTTGGGACACCCGTAATTGAAGAGGGTATATGCAATCGGGTTGATGTTCCCAGGAGCAGTACCGATGTTGGAATTTAATGTCGAATCCTCAAGGAAAAGACTACTCGAAAGGTTGTTGAGGTTACCCACAGTTGCCAAGCAAGTGGCCGACCGAACCCCTCCGGGGCAATTCGACGGATCGAGGCCCCGTGGCACGACCGGCCGGTAAATGCCGATTTCCTCGTCCGAAGCGCGCGTATGTTGATAGGCTGCGTAAAGGAAGAGTTTGTCCTTTTTGATCGGCAATCCGATGGTTCCGCCCGCGGAATAGCGGTGCATCGAAGGATTTTTTTCGCTGGGCGGAATATTCGGATCGGCATTGTAGAAATAGGGATCGGCGTTAAGCCAGTTCGTCCCGCGGTGGACGTAGGCGCTGCCGTGAATGTTGTTCGTCCCCGAAGCGGTGCTCATATCGATGTGCGCGCCGCTGGTTGAGCCTTGCTGGGCGTCGTACATCGAGGTGTTCACGCGCACTTCCTGGATGGTTTCCTGAGGCGGCGAAGGAATCGCCTCGCCGATCGCAAGGTAAACAGAGCCGCTGCTCTGGATCGGAAGGGTGCTCAGGGCGGAGGAAGTGCTGACGCCCGTGGCATTCACAATCCGGGACGATGAAACGTTGCTGGTGGTCTTGCCGTTGAAGAGGCTCCGGGCATCCACACCGTTGAGCAAGAACGAATTGCTCGTGTCCCGCTGGCCATTGGCCCAGACCGGCGCGTTCCCCAGTCCTTCATTGGCTCCAGCCCCGGACTGAAGTTCCGCATTCACACCCGGAGAAAGTAGAGCCAGCGCGGTGAAGGAACCCGTGGGCAGAGGAACCGCATCAATCTCCAGCTTGTCCATTACGTAACCGTTGGTGGTGTCGACCACGTTTAATAGAGGGGTTTCTTCGACAGTAATGGACTCACTCACGTTGCCGACTTTGAGTTCGGCGTTCAGCGAAACGGTGCGATTGGCCTGCACCAAGATGGACGGAACGGTTTGCGTCTGGAAACCCGCGTGCGTGAAGGTGAGGGTGTAGGCGCCGATGGGGAGATTCACAAACAGGTAGCCGCCGTTGGAATTCGTGTTCTGTGAGCGGGTAAGTTTCGTTTGGTCGCCAACCAGTGTGACGGTCGCATCCGCCACGATAGCGCCGGACGCGTCTGTGACCGTGCCGGTGATGCCGCCGAGTGTTTGTTGAGCGCGCGCATAGGGCGCCGCCATAGACGCCATCGCGAGGAATGATGCGAGAAGAAATGCAGAACTCTTGATGCGCAATTTCATTTCGTTAATACCTCCAATGTCGAAATCAACCCCAAACATCGGCCCGAAATCAAAATTTCCGTGATTTCGGTACCCCCTTTTGCCCCACTTTCAGGCCGCTTTTTATTTGAAGAAATTTACGACAAATTGGCCACGAGAGAAAACCCATTCTTTAGATCAACGGTATCAGTTATTTGTATTCCCAATTCCATTCACCTGGAAGGCTACGGAATCCTGGAAGTGGGCTGGTTTCCCGGTAACACAGCCACTCTTGGCTGTGTGCTTCGTCGGACGCTCCACAAAGGGACTGCACAGGCAAGAGTGCTTGTGCTACCCAAGCCCACGTTCAAAGCGAAACTAGACGACTGCCCGTCCCCTGGCTCAATGGGGATTTATCTCACAATTTGCGTTCCTTCGCATCCTGGTGATCTGTGCAAAATTATAATTTCGGGTGAGGGTGTGGGCTCCACATTTACGCAGAACGCGTCAAGTGAAGCGGGGAGCCCGCCAGAAAATGGGCCTGCTAAAAAAAGCTCTACACGGGGAGGATCGAGACATGCGCCGCCACGATCCGCCAGCCCTCGGGTAAGCGCACCCAAACCTGGCTCTGCCGGCCACGAACAGTTTCCTCATTCACATGGCGCTCGAACTCCAAAGTAATGCTGCCGTAGTCGCGCCCGAAGGTCACGATGTCCACGCGGCGGACTGTACGCGCCAAGTTCGCGGGCGGCCGGCCCATTCGGAAAGCGGCAATCTCTCCGATGCCATGAAGATTTTCCGTTATGCCAAAGCGCGTAACGTGCGGCGAGGCCCAGAACATCCCCGTCAGAGTCTCCGCATCGTTGGTCACCAGAGCCGTTTCGTATCGCGGATATAGGGCCTGCAGCTCGGCGATTGTTTCAGGGTCGTTGATTCGCATGGGTCAGAAAAGTCTCCTTCGCGGCAGCACGTGTTTCGACACAGCGGCGGAAACGGTGAATATCGGTTCGTTCACGACCTGGCTGAGCCGCAAATTCATGGCCACGCTGCAAAGCAGGTAGGCGTGAACTTCGCTGAACCCCCAACGATCGGCGAGCAAATCGATCATGCGAGACGTCGCTGCGCGCGCGGCAGTGGAGGCATCCGTCGCCGATTCGACCACAATCCAGGAACCCTCGTCCGCTTCCGCGTCTTGCTCTCGTGACAACGCTGTTTCAACCATGGGTCCTGCAAGAGGCCGATTCTTGTGGACGTGAAAACGCAAGGTCACGTCCGCCGGACACTCGATCCCATTGATGCATACTTCGCCGTCACCTTGCGCGGCATGGGCATCGCCCGCGGAAAACAGAGCGCCGGGATTTAGAACCGGGAGATACAGCGTCGCACCGCTGCACAGTTCCCGCACATCCATGTTGCCGCCGAATGGCCCCGGTGGACGGGTGCGAAATTCGCCATCCTCGGCCGGAGCCACGCCCATCACGCCGCAGAACGGGCGCAGCGGAACGACCGCGGGTACGAGCGAGCGGCTTACTGCGCCGTCGAGGTGCCAGTGGAAAAGGTAGGGCTCGGGAAAGCGCTCTTTGAGAAAACCGAGGCCGCCAATCACACTGGACCAACCCCAGCCCTGGTGCGTGACTTCGAGAACGTCGATCTGAAGGACGTCGCCAGGATCTGCGCCTTCCACGAAAATTGGCCCCGTAAGCGCGTGGATGCGGCCTCGGTCAATTACTAGGAACTCCGGAAGCGTCATGGAAGGATGAACTTGCGCGCCGCTCGAGTCCACGCATTCGAGATGCACAGTGTCGCCCGGAGCAATATTCAGCCTCGGCTTTAACGCGCGGTTCCAGCGCGAATGGGTTGGTTCCGCGCGTAGGCCGTGTTCGGCCATCAGGTTCCCTCCACCTCGACTGTCATTTGCAGTTCGACGAGCGCATGGCGCGGCAATGCGGAGACACCGATGGCTGCGCGCACATGCCGGCCCGCTTCACCCAGCAGTTCGACGAAGAGGTCCGACGCTCCGTTGACAACCCTGGGCGAATCCTGGAAACCGGCGACGGCGTTCACGTAGCCGTTGACGCTGACAACGCTTTTCACGGCGTCGAGGGAACCGACGTGGCGCTGCAACACGGCCAACTGCGTCAGCGCGCACGCACGGGCAGCGGCGTATCCTTCGTCGATCGTGCGGTCGATCCCGACCGTTCCGGTGATCACGCCGCCGGAGTTTGTGGAGATTACTCCGGCGAGATAGACGAGGTGACCGACCGTCTTTGCCGGGAGATAGTTGCCGCCAACCGCAGGCAGCTCGGGCAGGACCAGCCCTAGCTCCTGGAGGCGCGCTTCTGTTCCCTTAGCCATGGATCCCAGTTCCCTGGTCTTCATTCCGGCGGGCTCGACGCTTCACTTCAAACGTTCAGTATAAAAGTGGAGCCCGCGTCCGTTTACGCGAAAGCACTTTAGCATACACGTCCCGCGGCGAGCTTTTCGCTTGCGTGCGTGCGGCTGTGCGCTAGGATGGGCCATGCGACCACTTTCCATCGGGCCGCTGGCTGCCGTCGGCCTCCTTTTGACCAGCGGGATCGCGCTTGATTATGCGAAACAGCGGGACGCGACGGCCTTGCGAGCGGCTCGTTCTGTTGCGATCACCAAATTGCGAGCGGAAAGACAATCACCCTCTGATCTCGAGGTAGGAGGGGACCTTGCTGGGCTGCCGCCTGGGGCGACGCGCTACATCACACGCGAAGATCTGCTCGCTTTACCTCAAGTGACCTACACCGTAACGGACGACTCCAACTTCACCGGCCCAGCGAGGATTAGCGGCGTGCAACTGGGAGAATTGACCCGATCTCTGGGTGCGGCGCCGCATTCGGACATGATAGTCGGACTATGCGATGACAAGTATCGCGCGAATTATCCGCGTGATTATGCCGCCGCTCACCACCCGCTACTCGTGCTCACGATAAATGGACAACCACCATCAGGTTGGCCAAAGGATTCGGAAGGCCACGGCTACGACATGGGACCGTATATGATCTCGCATCCCAATTTCACGCCGAGCTTCAGAATATTCTCGCATGCCGACGAAGCGCAAATTCCGTGGGGAGTCGTGAGGATCGAGTTGCGTGATGAGAATGCGGTCTTCCGCGCGATCGTTCCGCGTGGGCCCCGTGGCGCCGCACCCTTGGTGAGGGCGGGTTACCGCATCGCTGAACAGAATTGTTTCCGTTGTCATAACATGGGCCGCGAAGGCGGGCAGAAATCCGGCGTGCCCTGGTTGGTGCTCTCGGCGTGGGCCACGGCTTCTCCCGAATACTTCGCCGCTTATGTGCGCGACCCACAAGCAAGGAATCCTCACGCCCAGATGCCTGGCAACCCCGTTTACGACGATAAGACCATCAGCGCTCTCATCGCCTACTTCCAGACCTTTTCTCAGATCCCTGCTTGGAAACCGCCCCAAAAAGGAAAACCATGACAGTTCGTCTCGCCAAGCTGGCGCTGGTCTTCGCCGTAGCGATCTTTTATTCGCTCGTGGTCCTGAACAACACGACGGACTATGATTCGAACTACCAGTTTGTGCGGCACGTTTTGATGATGGACTCGACGTTTCCCGGCAACCGCGGCATGTGGCGCGCGCTGAACTCGCCTGCGTGGCACACGGTTTTTTATCTTTTGATTATCGCCTGGGAAGCGCTGACGATGATCCTCTGTTGGCTGGGCGGATTCCTGATGGCGCGGGCATTGCGCGAAACCGCAATCGTGTTTCATCAGGCCAAGCGAGTCGCGATCTCAGCCCTGACGTTCGGCTTACTGATGTGGTTTGTCGTTTTTCTCAGCGTCGGCGGGGAGTGGTTCTTGATGTGGCAGTCGAAGATATGGAACGGCCAGGATGCTGCCTTCCGCATGTTTACGGTGATCGGTATCATACTGCTGTTCGTTGTCCAACCGGAAATCGAGGCGCAGCCCTAAGAGGCCGCGAGGAATGCCTTCAGGGGTTAAAACCCCTGAAGAGGACAAAGCGTTTTGTCGTGCCTAAAGTCACGACCCACAACCCTTACGACTTTTTCTGCAGCCTGCCAGGCGCGTTGGTGAGGAAAAACGAAACGGTTTGTGGGTCGCGGCTTCACAGATGGCGGAAAAATCCCCTGGATTGTCATTCCGAACGAAGTGAGGGATCTCTGTGTTCTTAAAAGCCAGGAAAAGAGAGATTCCCCGGCACGCAGCGGGCCTCGGATTAACACGCTTTTGCTTTTTTCCGCAACCTGTTCAGCGTCGGCAATATGCCCTCGCCGCTTGGCCTGCTGCGATTTCTTCTCCGCAAGATCCGAACTTGACGAAGAATTGCGCCATGTTTGGATCACACGGATTCCGAGTTTTGTGCAGCCGACGGGAAACGCCGATTGTAAAAGTGGCACCCCACCAGGAACAGGGCAGCAGCTGCATAGCTGAAGGCAAATTCCGGAGCGGCGAAGATCCCCAACTTGTTGACGATTCCCGCGGGACTCAAATCGTATGCATGGATGAGACCGAAAAAAGAGAGAATGGCTCCCGAGAGCAACCATCCAGCCGCGGGAAGGAAGCGCCGATCGAGTATGTAGGCGAGCGCCGCTGCCCAAACCATGGAGACCAGAAGCGCCCCTTGACTGAGCGCGATCAGCCCATAGATCGCGAGTTCCTCCCCAAACTTCGGCGCGGCTTGGAGCAGACTCGATCCCCCCTTGCGCAGCGCCAAATCGACGAGTTGCAATCCCCAAGAGGCTAGCATCGGAAGTAAGCCAAATGCGACGGCGATGCAGTGCGATTTAGGAATCTCTTGAAAGGCCTGCGCCACCATAACCAGGCCAAACCACACGATCACGATCGCAACCACTTCCAGCGGCACAAAATGCAGGATAGGAGAAATCAATCCGGTTATGCAGATCAATAGCGTGGCAACTCCGTTGAGGATGGAGTATCCCACTCGAGCGCCATACGCTTTGTGGGCCATGTGCCCAAAATAAAGTGTCGTTGGAAACGGACTGCCGAATGCCGCGGCGCCCAGAGTCGCCAGTCCGTTTACCAGCAGCGATGGACGCGTCGGATAGTCATCTCCAGCTACTTTGACGCTCTCCAGGATCTGCAGCGATACGATTGTGTCCAGCGCGCTCATCGGCAGAATGATGGAAAGATATTCCCAGCCTTCGCCATGACGCAGGAATTCGAAAAGATTGACAGGCCGTGGCAAGTGTATGCCCAGAGCGACCAGCGGCGGAGGCGCCGGCAGATGATAGATGTGGAGCGCCCTCAGAAGCGCAACAAGAATTATGCCGGCGAGTATGCAGAGCAGACCACCCGGCATCCGGAAAGGCAAGCGTATTCGTGATCCGTAAACCGAAAGAATAATCACAGTCGGCAAAAGCGCCAGTTCGGGAGTCTGAAAAATTCGCAAGACGAATCCCAAACATAGGAAGGCGATAGCGATGCCAGCCAAGGGGCACAAGAGGGCGGCACGCGGAGTGTGACGTCTCAACCAGTCCGTGCAAAACGCCCCTGCAGTTTGCACAATGCCGCTCAGAAAGCACGCAAACACGCCCAAGTGCCAGGCGAGTTGTGAGTCGTGCGTTCGCAGGTAAACGGGCAGCATGATAAGGAACACGTACGCGAAAATGGTTGGGGTATTGACGCCGAAGGGAATCGCGGTCACGTCTGTCCGGCTCGTTCTCTCGGCCAAACGGCGCGCCTGCCAGGCGTAAAAGAGATTCCCGATGAGAATCGAGAACGCTACCGCGGGCATAATGCGGCTGGAAACCAATTCCAGAGGTAACCCGCAGAGTGGCGCTAACCCCGCGATGAGAAGCAAATCGGGAAAGCCGCTGAAAAACAGTCCGAAGAATCCGTCCAAATCACCTGGGACAAACCAGCGCGCCGATTGGGGCGGCGTAGACCCGGAGGTCATGCTAAAGGCGCTCAAGCGGTACCGTACTTCAATCCGATTTTTGTTAGCCACTGCCTGTAAGCGATAGCCGTGCGATCTGAACGCAGATGCAATTCTGCCTGCAAATCCAGCGGCAACAACTCCGGACGCTGGGACTCCACGATGGGAATGTCCTGCCGGCTGACCACATCTTGGAAGCTTCGCAGTTGTTCATCGGACGTTTCGGAGGCGTAGTTGAGTGCCATAATCAGCCAGGCAACACTCACGAGTTCGTCCACTGGCGTCACACAACTGAAGATGGAGAACCTTTGGTCTTGATGAGTCTTCTGAAAATAGGCAGTTAAGGGCCGCAGAACCCGGAAGGTATACTTCACTTCAGCCGATTGCCCGGTGCCGTCGGGGTCCGGCTGCCACACGCCGATGTCGCGCGCCACGATTCCGTCCAATGTGGTCTCGACCTCGTAATCGCCAACTTCCGTGTGGCCAGGATCACCGAGAAAGCCTGCATGAACAAACGGGAAGTGCCCCACGTCCAAAAAATTCTCGACTACACGAGGGCCGTGGGCTCTGAAAAGATAGGGACCTGCGCCCACTTTTCGAAACGAAGCGTCATCCCATTCGGGGAAGAGGGGTACTTCTCTCTTTGGTGCGCCAAGGCACACCCAAATCAGACCATATCTTTCCGTGACGCGATACGCGGTAGTACACGCACGCGTTGGTGGAGGCTGTGAGGGATGCGCGGGAATCCGCACGCATCGCCCGGAGGCATCGTAATTCCAACCGTGGTACGGGCAGATCAGGCACCCATCTTGAATGCGGCCGCCGGAAAGCCTCGCGCCACGGTGGAGGCAAAGATCTTCCCACACGCAAAGTCCCCCGTTGCTCCGCCAGAGGACAAGATCCTGTCCGAGAAGCCGCGCCGCCCGGACTTCTCCTGTTCTCGTGTCCGAAGATTGGGCAACAACGTGCCAATCGTTGAGTAGAACTGGATCGTCGATCATAGCAACGGGTGTACAGGCTCTGCTCGTTCCCTGCGCTCCTCCATGATACGCGCACGAACCCTTCCATCCTGTGAAATGCGCAAGAGAATATCACAGGTGAATCAGTTGGTTCGTCTAGGTTTTTCCGATGTCTTGCATCATGCATTTGCACTGTTTTGGCATGCGTTGGTCCATGTGTTTGAACCGCATTCGTAGAGCGAAGCGACCAAATATGCCGTGGTCCAGCACATTAGCCCGAAAGGGCGGCTGCGCTAAGTTGTAGCTTTACGAGGGGATAGAAAGTCCAGCTGGGAGGTCTGGAAACTACGAGAGGAGCCAAAAGCTCCCTAAAATCCGACGCTTACCGCTTAAGAGGCTCGCGCTACTGGTACAGCTCGGCTGTCGCCCCGCCGCTGCCGGCTCCTCCCGTCACGAGCACCGCTCCGTCGGGGAGCAAACTCGCCGTGTGATTGGAGCGTAAAGCTCCCATGCTCCCCGTTGGAAAAAATGTTTCCGCCGTGGGATCATAGAGCTTCGCCGGCGGAAGCAGCGCTTCGACCTTTGCCTGCACCACCTTCACTGCGCCATAAGTCAATTCGAATTGGTTGCCAAAAAAAAGGCCGGCCCAATTTCGGGGCCGGCCTTGGCTATTGAAGCACCGAGCGCCTATGGAGCAATGTACGCTGCCTGGTTGTTGATCGCGTCGAACGTATTCTTCGCCAAACCCTGGGTGGTCTTGATTTGGCCATACCAGACACTCCCCCCAGAATTCGACTGGCCGGCCGCATAAGTAAGCAGGAACGAAACCGTTCCGCTAGTTGCGCCTCCGAACGCGCCGCTCGTGCTTTCGGTGTTGCCAGAGCACGACCCGGTACCGGTCGAGCTGTCAATCATGACGCAGACCTTTGTCAGGTCGATCTTCTCGCCGCCGATTGGCTGGGCTGCCGCGATCTTATTTCCACCAAGCGCCGGATCGCTGAAGTAGACGTCGAGTGATGTAGCTAACATCTGCGCTTTGAGCATCGCGTTCATAGAGGACCCGGAAGCATTCGCGGCCTTTATGAGGTTGTAGACGTAGGAGGCTTCCAGTGAGCAGGAAGCGGTTGCGCTCAGATCCTGGAAGGGCGCGTACAGCCGCAGCCAGGCGCCTGAATTGCAGACCCCGCTCGAGGACGCTCCGCCGGTGATGATGGCCTGGCCGTTCTTGTTCTGCCAGAAGCCCATAGTCAGCGCGCCGGTCGCCGTATTACAGACGGTTACCGTCTTGTTGGAGGTTTGGCCGGTTTCAGAGATCGTAGCAATGTTTGGATATGGAACGCAGGTGCCGCCAGTCACCATCACGGTGTAAGAATCGGTGAACGTCTTCGATGCGGTACCTGGCGCAACCGTCCCCAGAGTCTTAGCCGGATTGGCGCCATTGAACGCGTCAGTGATAGTCAACGTTGTGAACTTGTAGCCCTTGCTGGCCGATGCTGACAGACTGGGCGTGTTTGCACCACTCCAGGACGCAGTAGCCATATTGGTTCCGCTTGCAGCCGCCAACACCTGGGACGATGTGAGGTTGCAGCTATAGGACAAGTTCTGCGAACTGCTGGCGGCAACCACCACTCCGGTGGAACCAGGCACCGAGCACAACGAATCGGTGACGTTGGCAGTGATTGGCTCCCAATTGTTCGGATTCGTGATCGTGATTGTGCCTGTAACATTCCAGCCACTCTCAGTCACAGTAACGTTGTAG
>WNFE01003994.1_pt1 | contig 21361 bp, 18 predicted proteins | sample 5400451 | NCBI WGS metagenome assembly WNFE01 (sample SAMN13153344, study PRJNA577476) | soil metagenome | isolation source: 200 cm saprolite under Douglas fir tree site 2 hole 2 | place: USA:California | collected 2015-04-18
ACCATAACGGCCGCATACTTCGTCTATGGACGCGTTGTCTGACAATCCGTCGGGCCGTTCGAGAATTCGAGGATTCAATGCTCGGCTCACCGCGCGCAGTTGCAGCACGAATCAGTTCTTGCGCTCCTTGCACCGCAGCCGCCGTCGTCCTGGCGTTCATACTTTCCAACCCCGCGGACGCGGCCGATCTGGGGTTTCCGGCCAAAGCGGTACCGCCGCTTCCGATTTTCTGCTGGACCGGACTCTATGTTGGTGCCGACGTTGGATATGCCTGGGGTCACGACAGCACGACCGAATACTTTACCGCAACGAACACGCTTACGGGTTTAAAATGGGATTACGCTCCGAAGGGCGCGGTTGGGGGCCTCTACGCCGGCGGCAATTATCAGATTGGCGCAATGGTATTAGGCCTTGAGACGGATATTGAAATGGCCGGCATTAAAGGTGGCTTCAATGATCCCGCCCTGGGTGGGGCTGGCAACACGAAAATTGGTTGGCAAGGGTCGTTGCGAGGCCGGCTCGGCTTCGCGGCTGAAAAAGCGATGTTCTACGGAACAGGCGGATTGGCGTATGCTGACATAAGTCACACGTATGACAATCTCGTCGTGGGGAACACCGAGACGACGTCGGCGGTCCGCACCGGCTGGACCGCAGGCGTCGGCGTAGAAGTGGCCGTTACTCAAAATCTTCTGGTGCGCGCCGAATATCGATACGCCGACTTTGGGCACTATCGGTACAATTCGGTGGTGACATTTCCGGGGTTGACGGGCCAGCAGGAGCCAACTTTCAACACCGTTCGCGTGGGCGCCGCCTATAAATTTTAGTGAGGCAGCGATTCGATTGCGCAGTCAGGCAACAGCGTTTTCGCGGGCTGTGGCGGGCAGACAGCCTCGAATTTTGCCCAGCAATCGCTGCATATCAACGGGTTTGGTATCGAAGTCGGAGCATCCAACCTCGACGCTCTTGTCGCGATCGCTGGCCAGAGCGTGGGCCGTTAACGCGACGATCGGAATTGCGGATGTTGCAGGATTAGCCTTGATCAACTGGGTCGCTTCCCAGCCGTCCATCGCTCCCAACGCGACATCCATCAGAATCAAATCCGGCATCTCGCTCGCGGCCATCTCAACGCCCGTGGCGCCATCGTGAGCGCAACAGACCGAGAAACCGTGACGCTGCAGGCGCCGCGTTAGCATGTCCCGGTTGATCTCATTATCCTCAACAAGCAGAATTTTATGCATTGGTCGTTTCCAAAGCAAAATTGGAGGCTGCGGGGACGAGCGTCGCGGATGCCAATGCATCCCCCTTCCGCCTTCCAGTGAGCCGCGGCACCCGGATCGTAAAGCGGCTTCCCGCTCCGAGTTCGCTCTCGACGAAAATCTCGCCCCCCATCAGCTTGCAGAGCTTCTGGCTAAGCGCCAGCCCCAGCCCGGTACCACCGTATTTGCTGGTGCTGGAGTCATCGGCGACTGTAAATTTTTCGAAGAGGTTGGCGATCTGATCTGAAGCAATGCCGATACCGGTATCGATGACATGGATCAGGAGATCATCACTTGATCCATCCAGATGCCGCTCAGCGACCAGTTCGATCTTGCCGTTGTGAGTGAATTTTACCGCGTTATCAATCAACTGCCCGGTCATATTGCGAAACTTGCTGGCGTCGCAGAGGGCCGTTCCGAGATTCGGGGCTATTGTACAGAGAATCTCGTTTCCGTGTTTCTTGGCCGCCGGCCTCGCCGCGTGGACGATCTCGCTGAGCAATTCGGCCAGATCAGTCTCCTCCAGATCCAGCTCCATCTTGCCCGCTTCGATCTTCGACAGGTCGAGCACCTCGTTAACGAGCTTAAGCAGATGCTGGCCGGCGTTGTGAATCTTGTTTAGATCCGCGGTGGTCTCGCTATCGCCTTCAACCTCGGCGTCTTCAAGGAGGATTTGACTGTAGCCGATCACCGCGTTCAACGGCGTTCGCAACTCGTGGCTCATCTTGGCAAGGAATTCGGCCTTGGCTGCGCCCGCCAGTTCGGCTTCCTCGGTGGCAAGGCGGAGCGCCGATGCGGTCGCCATATGCTGGCGCATTTCGCTTTCAAGCTCGGTCTGCGAAGCCTGTATTTTGGCGTAGTAGAGCGCCATCATCGCCACGTATAGCGATGCAGCGACGGTTGAGATAAGTCCCAGTCCTTGCATCGCCGCAACCGGCAGATCGTTTTTGACTGGGTAACCAAACAAATAAGAACCGCTGAAGATCGCCAGATTCGCAGCGAACATGATCATTACGATCGCGCGAAGGGATTTGGACGAGCCAAGGTAGAAGAACGCGAGCAGTGGAATGACGAGCACCCAGGGCAGAGTTGGGGAGGTCACTCCACCGTAAAAGTAACAGCTCCAGAGAATACAAAAGATTAGATTCTGAATCGAAACCAATGCCAGTGGATTGTAAGGTGCGCCGGCGCGCAGCACGAACGGGAAGATCCAGAACGACGTGATCGAAATTGCCAGTACGGCCACCTGGTATCCTGGCGTCGGATCGAGCACGTAGAGCGCTATGGGAACGACGTTTCCAATGAGCGGCCCAAGAATATGGCTAACCAGAAAGACGTGCGCGCGGTTTCGCCCGTCGCGGTCAACCGCGATCTTGGGTGGGATGAAGTAGTTCACAAGGCGATCGAGGGCCACGATCATTCTTGAGAGTGTGGCTTTCATGAATTCGCGCCAATTTCCGCGTTAGTATTAAAAATGTATGCTGCCGCCGCCGTCAATTCTCGTGACCCGCACAGCGGCAACATCCTACTGTCGCTGGGCATTAGACTTTCAGGCTCAGCTTAAAGTCGCGTTAATCCATGAAATCTGACTTAAACTGAATATTAAAGCCACATGCGCTAGCTTTCCGCGTTGACAAGAAATCATCAAGGGCTGGCGGCAAATGCTGATGTGGAATCGACTTATCGGGATAATCGATTGGTTCATTCCGAGTGCGGCGAAGGTGGAACGTTCGGAACATGGCCTAGCGCGAAATTTCGTCTTCACGCACCTCTTCGGCCCCGCGCTGTCGCAGTCGATCAGTCTGTTCCTTTACCTCAGCGATCCTCATCCGGGCTTTGCGTGCTGGACAGTGATAGTCTGTATATGTTTGTTCTGGACGCTGCCTTTTGTCTACAGGCTGACCAGCAACCTGCATCTGTCGGCCCTGATCTCCGTTGAATTGCTCGCATTCACCTCGCTGTTCGGAGCTTATTATTACGGCGGGGTGAGCTCGCCGTTTCTGCCCTGGCTAATCATCAGCCTCTTGCTCGGCTTCTTCTACTTGTCCGAACGTCCAATCCTTATTGTCGGATTATTTACCCTCAATATTCTTGGCTTCTGTTCTGCCTTTCTTCAATGGGGCTTCCCGGAACTTGTTCCACTGCAACAACTCTCAAAAGTCGGTTGGATCTCAATTCTGTCCGCAACGATCTATATGTCGTGGATGGCGATCTACTACGCCAATATGATTGCGATGCGCTCCGATCTCGAACGCGAAGCGGAGAGGCATCGCGAAACTGCAATCCGTCTGCGCGAGGCCAAAGAAATGGCCGACGTGGCCAATCGCTCGAAGTCGATTTTTCTTGCTAAGATGAGTCACGAATTGCGGACGCCGTTAAATGCCGTGATCGGATTCAGTGAAATCCTTCTTGAAGGTGTCGAACTGGACGGCAAGAACAGGCACAAAAAACTTGACCTTGAACGTATCAATGCAGCTGGAAAGCACCTGCTGTCACTTGTAACCGACGTGCTCGATCTTTCGAAGATCGAGTCCAATTTCATCGAATTGAAAATCGAGAAGTTCGATCTCAATGAGATGGTCCGCGAAGTGGTTGCAAATGTTCAGCCGATGGTCGCTGAAAACGGCAACAAGCTGGTGGTCAAATGCCCCAATGACCTCGGGATCGCCTTAACCGATCAAACCAAGTTGCGGCAGGCGGCCCTGAACCTGATGAGCAATGCCGCGAAGTTCACTCAAGAAGGGTTAATCACACTGTCTGTTCAGCGCCGAAAGAGTCAGGCCGGGGACTGGATCGAAATTCAGGTGCAAGATTCCGGAATTGGAATTGCCCAATCGGACATGGGTCGCCTGTTTCAGAACTTCGGCCAAGCAAATCGTGGTACGTCCACCAAATACGGCGGAACCGGTCTCGGCTTGGCGTTGAGCCAAAAATTGTGCGCGCTCATGGGCGGTGGAATCTCGGCGACCAGCGAGCTTGGACATGGATCGTGCTTTTCGATCCGCGTGCGCGCTTGGATGAGCGAACTGCAAAGCGCCCATGACGACTTCTCTGGAACAGTTCCCCAACTCGCAAGTGCAGTCTGAAAGATAAACTGATGTCTGTATCGAACGCTCCAACACCGCGCGTTACCGTGCTGCGGCCCGACGTGAACCAATCCGATACGGCCGACGACAACACGAGTGTCCGCCCCCGCTTGCTCATTGTAGACGACATCAGCGATAATCGCACGATTCTGACGCGACGTTTTCAACGGCGCGGATTTGATGTGGTGGAGGCTGAATGCGGACTGACCGCTATTGAGCTTATCGACAAGGAATCATTCGACCTGGTCCTGCTTGACGTCATGATGCCGGGGATGGACGGGATCGAGACCCTTAAGCGCATTCGCGGTCAGAATTCTGCATCTGAGCTCCCGGTGATCATGGTCACGGCTAAATCTGAAAGCACCAATATTGTCGATGCACTTGCACTTGGCGCAAACGACTATGTCACGAAGCCCGTGGATTTCGCTGTGGCTCTGGCCCGTGTCAATACCCAGATCAGCCGCAAGCGTGCGGTAGAACGGGTCGCGTTGGCGAACGAGGAGCTGCGCAAGGTGAATGAAGATTTAGAGCGTCGTGTGGAAGAGCGGACCAGCCGCCTCATCGACGCCAATCAACGGCTCAAGGTTGAGATTGCGGACCGCGAGGAGTCGCAGGCGAGATCGCAATACCTGGCTTATCACGACTCGTTGACCGGACTTGGCAATCGCCTCTTGTTTAAGGAGCAGCTAGAAGAAGCACTTAAAGACGTTTCAGTAGCGTCGCATCCTTTGGCGGTGCTATTCTTGGATCTCGACGGCTTCAAGGCGGTCAATGACACTTTGGGGCATTCAATCGGCGATCTGCTTTTGAAATCAGTTGCAACGAAGCTTCGCGATATTCTTCCGCGAACGGACCGTATCGCACGACTTGGCGGTGATGAATTTGCGATTTTGCAGATTTCAGCTGCGCAGCCAGGTTCGTCTATCGCGTTAGCAGAAAAAATCATTGAGGTTGTTGGTCAACCGAACAGTATCGACGGTCACGATGTAACGGTAGGGGCCAGCGTCGGGATCGCTGTTGCACGCCCCGGCGATATCAATACTGAGAACTTCTTGAAGAGCGCGGATCTCGCTATGTATAGCGCAAAATCCGACGGCCGCGGTACTTATCGCATGTTCGATCCGGAAATGGATGCGATCGTTCAGGCGCGGCGCCTTCTCGAGCGAGATATGCGCACCGCGCTTGCGCAAGACGGTTTCAGGCTCTTCTATCAACCGCTTGTCAATTTGCAGACCAAGAAAGTGACCGCCTTTGAGGCGTTGATGCGATGGCAACACCCCGAGCGCGGTATGGTGCCCCCTTCGGACTTTATTCCGGTTGCAGAAGAGATGGGTCTGATTGTTCAACTCGGCGAATGGGCATTAAGGCAGGCATGTGCCGAAGCGACGGAATGGCCGGATGGAATTTGCGTTTCAGTCAACTTGTCGCCCTTGCAGTTCTCCAAGGGGAATCTCGTTTCCTCGGTAATGAGCGCCTTAGCCTCGGCGGGACTTCCGGCCTCCCGTCTCGAGCTCGAAATCACTGAATCCGTGTTGCTTGAGAAGTCGGAACGCAACATCACGATCCTCAATCAACTGCGGGACCTTGGCGTTCGTATATCGATGGATGATTTCGGTACCGGCTATTCCAGCATTGGCTACCTTCGTAGTTTCCCGTTCGACAAGATCAAGATTGATCAATCTTTTGTCCGAGACCTACTCGTCGACGAGGGAAGCCTTGCTATTGTCCGCGCCATCGCGGGCCTTGGCGTGAGCTTTGGCATGATCACCACCGCCGAAGGTGTTGAGACTGAGGAGCAAATGCGATGTTTGAACCTCGAAGGCTGCATTGAGGTTCAAGGTTATTTGTATAGCAGACCTGTACCAGCTGACGAGATCGTCGGGGTTCTGGCGAGCCTGGACAATCGAAGATTGCTGGACCCGCGAGGTTGATTGCGAACGTGTGTGGAGAGTGTTCATTCCGTGACCTTGCGGTCACCGTTAATTAATCAGTCCGTTCATTGGATTGGGGGTACGCAAAGGCCCAGCCGGCTCCTTTAATGATTTGGCTGTTGAGCAGATACGGATGCAATTCAGCCCGGCCTCAATTCAGTCGATCAAATCAATAAGCCAGCACGCGCTGACCCTTTATCGCTGAGGGGGCTGGGGTTCATAACTTACCAGCAAGCGCTCGCGGAATAAGTGCCAGCAGCATCAATCAACAGCGGGAAAGGAGAGTCTTGTGGCTAAAGAGAAAGCCGCCGCGGAATTTCGCCCGGGCTACGTCAAGGCTACCGTTTGGAAGAACGGTGACTTTTATTCAACAGTGCTCTCAAGGTCATACGAAGACGGAGAGAACTGGAAAGACACCGACCAACTGGCCAATGGCGACCTCATGAACGCAGTACGCGTTCTGCAACGCGCTGAAGATTACATTATTTCGTCCGCCGAACCGGCCCTTCATCTTTGTCGCGTCTCTGCCGCGTGTTCTCTTGCCAACAAGGCATCGATCTCGGACTCGCAGTAAGCGATGGCCTGATCGCGGTTGCCACGGACTTGACCTATCAGCGTTAGGTCTGATGCCCTTCTGGGCAGAATGGTCCAACGCCACGTATCTAAACCTACGAGGTCAAGCTTGTAATTAACGTTCCGATACTTCACGATGGCACCGATGAATAGTTACCAGGCGTTCTCACATGATTAGATTCGCTCGCGCGGAATAATCCGGAAGTTTCACTGCCCATGAGAGATATCCGACGTGGCCGACGTCGTAGCCTTGGCGCAATTTTAGCGTCGCTGTCGCTATTTGACTGGCTGCGGCGGGAGATGCGACGTTCATAGCGAGAAAAAGATTGCCCTTGCGGGCAACTATTCAAAACAGTTCTTAGAAGTTCAGTTGTACTTTTCACTTCGAGTTTTCGCATGATATTTGCACGGTGATCTTCGATCGTTCGGGGACTGATTCTAAGAGTCCGGCCTGCCACAGCGCCGCCGCGTTATTTCCAGAAGCGCCAACTCGTCAGCGAAGCAGATAACATTGTATTCCGCATGCTCAAGGATGACGCGCCATGCTTCGCGTGCGGACGCTTCGTCGTCTAAAATGAAAACTTCTCTCTCACTCTGTCTTTTCAGCGGGCGGTCTATTGCAGTCTTCATCATACAGCCTCCTATGGAGATCGTATGTGTTGCCACTCGGATCGCGTCTTTGCGTTGAATCAACTTTCCGTAGTTCTACGAGGTGATCTTGGGTCTCATTCATGACGCTATGCGTGCACGAAGGGGAAAACCGATAATAGGTCGGAATTTGGTGCTTGATCAGCCCGGTCTCCCAGACGATGAATCCGGGGTTGTTGGCCGCGGGTCTTGCGGTCGATCGCGAAACCAACGCCGCTGTGGGCGACGTCGCTGCCGGGACCGACCGGATGGCCAAGAATGCGGCGTTGATGACTGACAGTGCTCTGTTGCTTGGAAAGAATAGCAGCAGCGTCGCAGCGGCGGCGGAGGAAGCCCTCACCAATGCACAAACCGTCGCAAAGGCTTCCTCTCAATTAAGCGCGTCGATTGCCGAAATTGCGTCTCAGGCGAACTCATCAAGGAAGTTGACCCTTGAGGCTGTGACGGCTTCGACTCACGCGCAGTCTACCATCGCCAACCTATCCGAAGCCGCCGGCAAGGTTGGTGCTGTAACCAACCTGATCAGTGAAATCGCCAGCCAGACGAATTTGCTCGCCCTGCCTCGCGTCGCATTTCGACCCAAGCCTTGGCTTCGGCGAGTCGCCGCGTTGCGCCATATCGTAGATCGTGGTGTCTGCAAGCGGAACAATCTCGCGTAATCGCTGCCCTACGAATAGTTCGTCTGGTCGGTGCTGGTTGCGGGGGGACTCATGGCGTGTGCCTCAGTTCTGAAAAACCGAGGACGATAAAAGCCGATAATCTTCGCAGGTTGGAAGGCTCTAAAGCAGGTAGTAGAAGAAACGGCGACAGCAGCGCGCAAAAGCACGGCGACTGCCGGGCGGCTGCTGAAAGATTGACTCCCCAAGACGCTTGGCAAAATCGATAGTCGAACTCCGTTCGTGCGCCATTCCCTCGAGACGGACGATCTGGAAGCAGCGATCGCAGCGGGACATCCTCGAAAAAGCCGCCAACGAACTTTGGGCGGCGATGTTGCTGAAGGGGTGTGTTGTCAACCGAGTTGACTTTGCGATCGAATTTCTAATGTTTCAGAAGAAAGCCACGGTTTAAACCACATAGCGGGCAGGGCGAAATCGGGATTCGAGCCCACGGTCGACTGTGTCTGGTCCGCACGCAAAGCGCCCTAGTCGCTCGCTTCGATCAATTTGCAGGGACGCGGATTTTGTGATTCGCTTTGGTCGCAATGCGAGCGACGGAGGCAATGATGGCTGCGAAGGAGATTTCGGTAAAGAAGTATGTTGTGCGGCTGAGTGTTGAGGAACGGGACCGGCTTGAGGCACTGATACGGAAAGGCAAGAGCGCGGCCCAGCGCCTGCTGAAGGCGCGGATATTGTTGAAGGCCGATGTGTCGGAAGCCGGGGAAGGCTGGAGTGACAACCGGATTATCAAGGCGCTGGAGACCAGCGCATCGATGGTTTACCGGGTCCGCAAGCAACTGGTGGAAGAAGGCTTCGAGGCTGTGTTGAGTCGCAAACAACGGGCGACACCGGCGATTGCGCGGATTTTTGACGGCGAGAAGGAAGCCAAACTGATTGCGCTGGCTTGTTCCAAACCTCCCAAGGGACGCGCGCGCTGGACCTTGCGGCTGTTGGAAAAAAAGGTCGTGGAACTCAACATCGTCGATCGTGCCAGCGACAGCACGATCGGCCGGGTTCTAAAAAAAACATTCTCCAGCCCCATCGCCGACAGTGCTGGGTCATCCCGCCGAAGGCCAACAGCGCGTTCGTAGCGGCGATGGAAGACGTGCTGGCCGTCTACACGCGGCCACACGATCCCGATTGCCCGCTGGTTTGCGTGGACGAGAGCTCAAAGCAACTGCTCGCCGAGACGAGGGTGCCGATCCCGATGAAGCCGGGACGCCCGGCGCGTTGCGATTACGAGTACGAGCGCAACGGCACCGCCAACCTCTTCATGATGTTTGCACCGCTCGAAGGCTGGCGCCACGTCAAAGTCACCGATCGCCATACCGCCGTGGACTACGCTCACGTCTTGAAAGAACTGGCCGATCGCCACTTCGCCAGCGCCAGGACCATTGTTCTGGTTCAGGATAATCTCAACATCCACAGCAAGGCCTCACTCTACGAAGCCTTTCCGGCCATCGAAGCCAGGCGGCTGGTGGAGCGCTTCGAATGGCACTACACTCCAAAGCACGGCAGTTGGCTCGATCTGGCGGAGTCCGAACTCGGCGTCCTGACATCCCAGTGCCTCGACCGCCGGATTCCTCGTCGAGGAAATCGCCGCTTGGGAACTCGACCGTAATGCCAACCACACCAAGGCCAATTGGCAGTTCACAACCCCAAACGCACGCATCAAACTTAAGCACCTTTACCCTTCGATCTGACTGAATCGGGCGACTAGCGCAATGCCATGCAGATTAGCGCCTCTTCAGCGTATTGATCAATTGGCCCGGCTCCGCTCTACCTTTTGAGGTGGAACGGGAATGTACTTCGCGTCTTCTCTGCGCTTCGCGTAAATTTCGCCGCCAACGCACTTGATTTCAATAGGGTATCAGTCGTGTGTTTACCGAAAACTTTATCTGTAATAAGGGGTGACCGGGTTGTCCCGATCACCCGTCCGGCGAGAAGTCCTTGGGCCAACCACTTGGGTCAAGCCTGGATTTCGATTGGGTCAAGCGGCTTTGGCGGCTAGTACCGGGCCGGCTATTTCCATCGCCCTTATATACATATCAGGCAAAGTGTCGCGCTCGTCGCGCTCACAGCGACGGCAATAGGGCCGCCCCTTAATCATCAGTGAACAAGATACGGACAGGCGCCGCTCAGCATCTGTGCAAATCGGCATTAGAGCGCCTTATTCTTTCAATGAGAACTTCTCATTTCTTGCCGGCTCACCGCGCTGTTAGCGTTCTCGCCAAGTGAGATTGACGCAACAGCCATCGAATTGTTTGCAAGGAGTTGGATATGGGCAGGGATACCGACAAATCAGGCAAGAGAAGCGTTGCGAAGGGGCATCTGCCCTCTCGCCGACAGTTACTAAAGGGCGCTGCGGCAGTCGCCGGCGCGGCCGCCGGATCGAGCGTGATCGGCGCACCCGTGATATGGGCGCAGGAGATCAAGGACATCGAGCTTCGCCACGTCGGCGTCTCCTACTCCGTGGTGAAGGCGATCGGCGACCAGGCCGCCAAAGATCTCGGCTTCAAGGTCACGATGCAGAACCTCGACACCTCGGCGGCGATCAATCGCTTCATCACCCAGCCGAACACGGTGGATATCCCGGATCTCGAGGGCTGGCAGGCCAAACTCGCTGCCAAGCGCGGCGTGATCCAGGGCATCAACATCAAGAAGATCAAGGAATTCGACAATTTTCTGCCGATTTTCACCAAGGGCGAACTCGACGGGCAAAAGATTCCGCGTCAGGGCGTCTCGCCCTATGAAGCGATGTACGTCAAGGAAGCGGATTCGACCGATCTGCACGACGGCGTCACCGACTGGGCGACATTCCTGCCGCAAGTCTACAACGCCGACTCCATTGGCTACCGGCCCGATCTGGTCGATCATCCGGTGACCGAATGGAAGGATCTGCTCGATCCCAAATACAAGGGCAAGGCCGCGATCCTCGACGTGCCGGCGATCGGCATCATGGACGCCGCACTCTGTTTCGAGAGCGCCGACCTGATCAAGTACGGCAATAAAGGCAACATGACCAAGAAGGAGATAGACTTCACGATCGAAAAGCTGATCGAGCTGAAGAAGTCGGGCCACTTCCGTGCTACTTGGACCACCTTCGACCAGTCGGTGCAGCTGATGGCGGCGGGCGAAGTCGTGATCCAGTCGATGTGGTCGCCGGCCGTCGCCGCCGTCCGCGTCAAGCAAATCCCTTGCGTCTATGCGCCCGTCAACAAGAAGGGCGACAAGGAAGGCTATCGGGGTTGGTGCAACGGCCTCGGCCTGATGAAGCATCTGAGCGGCAAGAAACTGGAGGCCGCCTACGAATACATCAACTGGTACTACACCGGCTGGCAGGGAGCCTTCGTGAGCCGCTACGGCTATTACAGTCCGGTGCCGTCGACGGCGAAGAAGAACATGACTCCGACCGAGTGGGCGTTCTGGTACGAAGGCAAGCCGGCGCCGGAAGAGATCAAGGATCCGTACGGCGTTCCGATGGAAAAGGCCGGCACCGTCCGCGACGGTGGCTCCTTCCTGGAGCGCGTCAAGAATATCTCGTGCTGGAACACGCTGATGGACGAGGCCGCCTACATGAACAAACGCTGGAACGACTTCAAAGTCGCCTGATGCTTGCGTAACAAAAGCCTGAGACGCTCGCCGTCTCAGGTTTTTCATTCTGTGATGTGGCGTTGGTGGATTCGAAAAGCGGATGGAAAGCAAAGCCAAGGGAGGACCGAGCAACGTAAGTTGGCTGCTGATCCTTCCCCTCGTTCTCATTCTGGTGCCATTCTTTATCGTACCGATCATCGGAGTGGTCGCCGCCAGCTTCGTGCAGAGCGACGGCTTCGGCGGCATCATTCCCAGCTTCACGCTCGACAATTACAAGGGCGTCTTCGCTTCCGGGCTTACCTATCAGCTGTATTGGGCGACCTTGAAATTCTCGGTGTTTGCCTGGTTCTTCTCGCTGCTGATCGGTTTCTGGATCGCCTATTTTCTGGTATTCCATGTTCGCAACCCACTGCTGGCGCTCGGGCTTTTCCTGGTCTGCACGGTGCCGTTCTGGACCTCGAACATCATCCGCATGATTTCGTGGATCCCGCTGCTCGGCAAGGAAGGGCTGATCAACAGCGCGCTGATCGAGACCCATGTCATCGACCAGCCGCTCGACGTGCTGCTGTTCTCGAGCCTCGCGGTGGTGATCGCCTATGTTCATCAGCTGACGATCTTCATGATCGTGCCGATCTTCAATTCGATGGCCCGGATCGACAAGCGCACCATCGAGGCGGCGCGGGACGCCGGTGCATCGCGGTTCGAAATCGTTCGCTTCATCGTACTGCCGCTTTGCAAGACCGGCATTGCCCTCGGGTCGATCTTCGTGGTCTCGATCGTGATGGGTGACTTCTTCGTCGTGAAGGTGATGTCCGGCGGCGGCTCGGCGTCGGTGGTCGGCGCCTTCTATGAAGACATCGGGGTGCTGCAGTATCCGACCGCCGCGGCCAGCGCCACCATCCTGACAATCATCGTGTTGTTGCTCGTTGTGGCGATCCTGCGCACCGTTGACATCCGCAAGGAGCTGACGCGGTGACCGACCATCCGCTCGCAACCGCTGACGCCGATCCGGTGCCGATCCGGCGCCGACGCGCGTTGGCACCCAGCCGAGATGGCCGTCCCTGGACGTTCTACGTGCTGGCGACGTTGTTCGCCCTGTATGTCATCGCGCTCTATGGACCGATGGTCTGCATCTATATCCTGTCGTTCCAGGACGTCCGCGGCGGCCTGGTGTTTCCGATGCGCGGAACGTCGCTGCACTGGTTCGTCGATCTCTTCACCCAGGTGCGCACCGGCGACGTCAAGGGTGCGTTCAGCCGCTCGATCCGGCTGGCCGTGGTTGTGACCATCATCACCGTCGTGATCTCCTTCATGTCGGGGCTCGCGTTCCGAAAGCGCTTCGCCGGCGACAGCGTGGTGTTCTATCTGATGATCGGCAGCCTGGTCGCACCCGGCCTGGTGCTCGGCATCGGCGTCGGCCTGATCTGCAACGTGCTTGGCATCGAGACCAGCTGGTACACCACCGCGCTCGGCGCGCAATTGTCCTGGACGCTGCCGTTCGGCGTGCTGGTGATGTTCGCCGTGATGTCGCGGCTCAACAACGCCTGGGAAGAGGCGGCGCGGGACCTCGGCGCCAGCCCCTGGCAGACCACTTTTCTCGTGGTCATCCCGATCCTGGCGCCGGGCCTGGTGGCGGTCGCCCTGTTCGGCTTCACGCTGTCCTATGACGAGTTCACCCGCACCCTGCTGACCGCAGGCTCGCTCAACACTCTTCCACTGGAAATTTGGAGCATGACGCTGAACGTCACCTCGCCGTCGTTATACGCGCTCGGCACGGTGACGACCCTGATCTCGTTCGTCATCATCGGCGTTTGTCTCGGTACCATCGCGCGAATCCAGAAGCGGCGCGCGGCCCGGCCGGCGGCACACTAGGGAATCAACAGAGCTATGGCTGTCGAAAACGGAAGCATCGAACTGGCGGGCATCGTCAAAAGCTATGACGGCACCACCCCGGTCGTCGACGGCGTCAACCTCAAGATTTCCGACCGCGCCTATTGCTGCTTCCTGGGTCCGTCCGGCTGCGGCAAGACGACGATCCTGCGCATGATCGCCGGCCATGAGGATCCGACCCATGGCGAGATACTGATCGGCGGCCAGGACGTCGTCGGCCTTGCGCCGGTCGAGCGGCGTACCGCAATGATGTTCCAGTCCTACGCGCTGTTTCCGCATCTGAATGTCCGCGACAACATCGCCTTCGCCTTGCGCGTGCGTGGCGTGGGGGCGCAGGAACGGCGCAAGGCTGCCGATGCCATGATCGAGAAGGTCAGGTTGACGGAGTTGGCCGATCGGCTGCCGGCGCAGCTTTCGGGCGGTCAGCAGCAGCGCGTCGCGCTGGCGCGCGCCGCCATCACAGGCCCGAAAGTGTTGCTGCTGGACGAGCCGCTGTCGGCGCTCGATGAACAACTCAGGGTGCAGATGCGGCAGGAACTCAGGCGGATGCAACGTGATCTCGGGATCACCTTCATCCACGTCACTCACACCCAGCTTGAAGCGATCGCGATCGCTGACATCGTCGTGGTGATGGAAAAGGGCAAGATAAAGCAGGCCGGACCGGCCCGCGACGTCTATGACCAGCCGCAAGACCGCTACGTCGCCGAATTTCTCGGTGGCCAGAACGTCCTCACCGGCCGAATCGAGCGGATCGAAGGCGACAGTGCGGTCATCGTGTCGAAGGCGATGCGCGACGTTGTGGTGCCGCTTGGCGTCCGCCGGACCGCATCAGCTGGGGATCGCGTGGATTTTGCGATACGCCGCGACGATGTCGATCTGGTGCGGCCCGAGATTGGCGGCGGCAGCCGACGCGCCAAGGTGCCGAGCCGGGTTCGCGCCATCGAATACCAGGGAAACTTCGTCAAGGTCATCCTGGACAAGATCGGCGAGGACGAATTGATCGCCTATGTCCCGGATCGTGTATTCTACCGCGACCCCTTCTCCGTCGGAGACGTGGTGATCGCCGGATGGGAAAAAGAAAAGACCCGGATGCTCGCTTGAAACAGACTGCCGGTCGAAAGATGCAACAGGAGAAACGCGCATGAATGTCGAGATGACGGTCAACGGGAAGAAAGTAAAGGCAGATACTCCTCCGTCCTTGCTTCTATCCGATTTCCTCCGCGAGAACCTCAATCTCACCGGCACCCATGTCGGCTGCGATACCTCGCAATGCGGCGCCTGTGTCGTCCATATCGACGGCGTCTCGATGAAGAGCTGCACGCTGCTGGCGGTCACTGTTGACGGCAAGTCGGTCACGACCATCGAAGGCCTCGCCAAAACGGCCGATGCCGACCTGCATCCGATGCAGCTGGCCTTCCACCACAATCACGGCCTGCAATGCGGCTTCTGCACGCCCGGCATGATCATGAGCGCGGTCGATTTTGCCAATCAGACGCCAAATCCCACTGAAGGCGATGTGCGGCACTGGCTCGAGGGCAATATCTGCCGCTGCACCGGCTATCAGAACATCGTCGCGGCGGTGCTTGCCGGCGCCGCCGCCATGCAGGTCCAGGCAGGAGGCTGATCATGAATGTTCATACAGGCATTGGCGCCTCGATCCTTCGCAAGGAAGACCGCCGGTTCATCACCGGCAAGGGCAACTACGTCGCCGACATCAAGCGCCCGGATATGGCGATGGGAGTATTCCTGCGCTCTCCCCACGCGCACGCGCTGATCGAGAGCATCGACATCAAGGCGGCCGCCGCCTTGCCCGGCGTCGCAGCAATCTACATCGGCGCGGATCTTGCCGCGGACAAGATTGGCGGCCTGCCCTGCGCCTGGGGCGTCAGCAACGCCGATGGCACGCCAATGAAGGAGCCGCCGCGCTCGGCGATGGCGGTCGACAAGGTGCGATGCGTCGGCGACGCAGTGGCGTTCGTGATCGCCGACACGGTCGAACAGGCGCGCGAAGCGGCTGACGCGATCAAGGTCGAATATAAGGTTCTGTCGGCCGTAGTCGGCGTGCTTGACGCGATTCGCCCCGGCGCTGCCGCCGTGTTCGACGACATCCCCGACAACACCTGCTTCGACTGGGAGTGCGGCGACGCCAAGGCGACGGCAGCGGCGTTCAAGAATGCGGCTCATGTCGCCAAGATCAGCCTGGTGAACAATCGCCTGGTTGGAAACCCGATGGAGCCGCGCGCGGCGGTGGCGGAATACGATGCCGGCCGCGACCACTACACGATGTGGACCACCAGCCAGTTCCCGCATGTGGTGAAGGTGCTGATGGGCAACTTCGTGTTGAACATCCCGCAGCACAAATTGCGCATCGTGGCACCCGACGTTGGCGGCGGCTTTGGCGTGAAGCAGTTCCTGTACGCCGAGGAGATCATCACCACCTGGGCCGCGCGCAAGCTGGGTCGTCCGGTGAAATGGGTCAACGAACGCAGCGAGGGCTTCCTGTCCGACGCCCATGGGCGCGATCATGTCAGCGAAGCGGAACTGGCGCTGGACGAAACCGGCAAGTTCCTCGGCCTGAAGGTGCGCACCATCGCCAATATGGGTGGCTACCTGTCGACGTTCGGCCCGAACATCCCGACCAACCTCTACGGATTGCTGCTGGCCGGCGTCTACACCACGCCCGCGATCCATTGCGAAGTCAAAGGCGTGTTCACCAACACCGTACCGGTCGACGCCTATCGCGGTGCCGGCCGTCCCGAGGCGACCTTCCTGCTGGAGCGTCTCGTCGATATCGCGGCCAGCGAGATGAAGATCGACAGGGCTGAAATCCGGCGCAAGAATATGATCGACGCGTCGCAATATCCCTATCAGACGCCGGTGATCGTCAAATACGACAGCGGCGACCCGAAAGCCTGCCTCGAAAAGGCACTGGAGATCTCCGACTGGGGCGGTTTTGCCGGGCGCAAGGAAGAATCGAAGTCGCGCGGCAAGCTCCGCGGCATCGGTCTCTGCACCTATGTGGAGGCGTGCGGCCTGGCGCCTTCGCGCATCGTCCAGTCGCTCGGCGCCCGTGCCGGCATCTTCGAAAGCGCCACGGTGCGGGTCCATGTCACCGGCGATGTCACGGTGCTGATCGGGACGCATAATCACGGCCAGGGCCATGAGACGACCTTTGCGCAGATCGTGTCGGAAAAATTGTCCATTCCCACCGACAAGATTGAGATCGTGTTCGGCGACACCGACAGAGTGCAGTTCGGATTGGGCACCTATGGCTCGCGATCGCTGGCCGTAGGTGGTACCGCGCTGTCCAAGGCCACCGACAAGATCATCGCGAAGGGGACCAAGATCGCCGCGCATATGCTCGAGGCGGGTGAAAGTGACATCGTATTCGAGAATGGGTCGTTCGCCGTGCAGGGCACCGACCGGACGAAATCGTTCGGCGACGTGGTCGGCGCGGCTTATGGCCTGGTGAATTTTCCGATCGACGTGCTTGAGCCGGGCATGGAAGCCCAGGCATTCTACGATCCGGTGAATTTCACCTATCCCGGCGGAGCCCACATTGCCGAGGTCGAGATCGATCCGGACTGCGGCTCGGTCGATCTCGTATCCTATGTAGCGGTGGACGACATCGGCACTGTGATCAACCCCATGATCGTTGCGGGGCAGTTGCACGGCGGCATCGCGCAAGGGGTCGGCCAGGCCCTGTTCGAGAACTGCGTCTATGACGAGACATCCGGCCAGATGCTGTCGGCGTCATTCATGGACTATTGCATGCCGCGCGCTGACAACATGCCGAACATGGAGATCGTCACCCTGTCGACACTGTGCACGCATACCAGCTTCGGCGTCAAAGGCTGCGGCGAAGTCGGCACCATCGGGTCGCCCGCGACCGTGATCAATGCCGTGGTCGATGCGCTGTCGCATCTCGGCGTCAGTCATGTCGACATGCCGGCAACGCCAAGCCGTATCTGGCGCATCATTTACAACAGCGCCAATCAGCTGCGCGCGGCCGAATAGGAGCAGGCGATGAAGGACTTTTCATACTACAAGCCATCCACGGTGTCCGAGGCCGTCGCCCTGCTGGCCGCCAGCGGTGAGAACCGGCCCCTTTCCGGCGGCATGACACTGCTGCCGACCATGAAAATGCGGCTAGCATCGCCAACCGCCATAGTCGATCTAGCCGCGCTGCCCGGGCTGACCGCGATCACGGTCGGTGGCGGCAGCGTGACTATCGGCGCGATGACGACACATGCCGAGGTCGCTGCTTCGGCTGAGATCAAGGCAGCGATCCCCGCCCTCGCCACGCTCGCCGGCCTGATCGGCGATCCCCAGGTCCGGCATCGCGGCACCATTGGCGGATCGATGGCCAACGCCGACCCTTCGGCGGACTATCCGGCAGCAGCGGTTGGCCTTGGAGCGACGATCATCACGGATCGTCGCGAGGTCGCCGCGGACAACTTTTTCACGGCGATGTTTCAGACCGCGCTCGAACCCGATGAGATCATCCTGGCCGTCCGCTTTCCGATCCCGGACGCAGCCGGCTATGCCAAGTTCAGGAGTCAGGCATCGCGTTTCGCGCTGGTTGGCGCCTTCGTTGCGCGTTTCGGCGGCACCGTGCGCGTCGCGATTACCGGGGCTGGGCCGGTGGTATTTCGATCCGGGGACATCGAGGATGCGTTAGCGGGCAACTTTTCGCCCGAGGCGCTGGCGCGGATTTCGATTGCGCCGTCAGGATTGAACTCCGACATCCATGCCGACAGCGAGTATCGCGCCCATCTGGTGGTGGTGATGGCCCGCCGGGCTGTCGGACAGGCCCTCGGATACAGGCCATCTTGACGCAGCCGCCGCGACGTGTTGCCCAACGAGGCGGCAGGCGATGATGGAGATCGCGCCTTATTCGGCCGCCTCCGGAAGAGCAGGCCGCATCGAGGCGTTCGCCGTCTCGGCGGCGAACTCGAGACGGCTGGAATCCGAGCCCAGATAGCTCTCGAGATAATTATACAGCGCATCGATGGCCGCGAGGTTGCGGCCGGCCGCCCGATAGAGCAGCAGATCGACCGGCGGCAATAGCGGAAAACCCTCATTCGCGCCGATTTCGCGCAGGCCGGGCGTCAGCGCGCTGCGGCCCAGCACAGTCACCGCCATGCCGGCGAGGGCGGCTGCCTGCAACCCGACGGCGCTGGCGCTGACACAGGTGATCTTCCAGTTGCGACCGATCCGCTCCAGTTTGTCGATCGCATGCTCCCGATAGATGTTGCCGGCCGGCAGCACCGCCAGCGGCACCGGATCGACCCAATGCGCGTCGGAATCAGCGCCGACCATCCAGATCAACTGCTCCTGGCCGACGACTTTGCCGCCGGAGAAACCTTCCATCTTGGTGACCAGCGCAAGATCGATCTCTCCGCGGCGGACCAGTCCAACCAGCGGTGTCGACAGTTCGCAGCGCAGCTCGACCTGCACTTTTGGAAACGCCTTGCGAAAGCGGCTCAGAATCGCGGGCAGAACGAAGGCTGCGTAAAGATCAGGCGTGCCCAGGATCACGGTCCCCTCGACGTCAGGCGAGGCCAGCCGCTGCAGCATCTCGTCGTGAAGCCGGAGGATGGTTTTTGCGTAGGACAGGACGAGGTCACCGTCGTCGGTGAGAAGTTGGCGGCGCCCCTCGTGGCGCAGCAGCGTCGTGTTGATCAGTTCTTCCAGTCGCTGCAACTGCAGCGTGATCGCGGGCTGGGTCCGCCCAAGTTGCCGCGCGGTAACGGTGATGCTGCCGGTCTGAACCACCGACACGAATGACCTCAGCATACGAATATCGAGGCTTAACAATGGCATATCCAATCGCCTCCCTTATGGAGGACGATGCAGTTCTTGTGCCATTGGAATACGGTCGCAGAGCTCGGGTGCCGGCCCGTATGTCCTGAATGGTCGAATTGAGGGGCTCGTGGGTTGGCACAGGGCCAGCTTTCGCTGCTACTGGCGTTGGAAGTCGCGCACATTGGGAGGGCGACCGCAGATCGACACGGAGCTGGGCATATTGATCCGGCGGATGAGCATGGAGAATCCGCTTTGGGGCGCGCCACGCATCCACGGCGAACTGCTGAAGCTCGGGTTTGAGATCGCGCAGTCGAGTGTCGCCAAGTACACGGTCAAACGGCGGGGACCGCCCAGCAATGGATGGCGAACCTTCTTGCGTAACCACGCGCCGGACATTGCCGCCATGGACCTGTTCGTTGTTCCAACCATCGGTTTCGACCTGCTCCATGCCTTAGTCATCGTCCGGCTGGACCGCAGAGACCTCGTCTGGATCAACGTCACAGCCAATCCCACGGCCGAATGGGTCGCACGTCAAATAACGGAAGCATTTCCTTGGGATGAGGCTCCGCACTTACCTCATCCGCAATCGGGACAGGATCTATGGCAGCGTCGTCACGCGCCGATTGCGGGCCATGGGCATCCGGGACAAGCCTATCGCACTAGCCTCGCCCTGGCAGAATGGCTTTGTCGAACGGATGATCGGATCGATCCGGCGTGAATGCGTGGGCCACATCATTGTCTTGGGCGAGATGCATTTGCGTCGGGTCCTGAAATCCGACGCCGACTATTACAATTGCGTCAGAACGCATCGATCCTTGAACAAGGATGCGCCGGCTTCTCGCCCGGTTCAGCGAACCGGTGTGATCAGCTCGCACGCCATCCTTGGCGGACTTCACCACCACTACGCCCGAGCTTAAGTTTTCGGTACACACAAGTCGTGTTCGGGTCAGAACACGTCGATCGTAGGGAAACGAGGCTCCCCTGTGATGCAGTCCCAAAGGTAAATTGCAAGGCCGACGTCGCCGGTCCAAAGGGAATACCGTCCGCGGCCAACGACTAGCTGAGAGCCGCGATACTGGACGATGGCCGTCATAGCGAATTGGCGTGCGCGGTCGAGCCACGAGCCCTTAGTAAGCGGTCCGGCGGCCCAGGCGAAGCGACCGGCATCTAAAAGAAGTGAGTCAAATTCAGGCGTAGCGAAGGGCGCATTCGCAAATGTCGTCACCATACCAGGCGCACCGTGGCAGTGCTGACACAACGTCGGCTGCTTCTCGCGCTTGCTTCTCGCACCCCACGTGGTCCCAACTTCAGACCGCCACGCATTCGCTGCAAGAGTCTTCGGCACAAACTCAGCCACCTGCGCTTGCTGCGGTGGCGTCAACCAATCCCACCCGCGCAATAACGGGATGACGTTGCCAGCGAAACCGTGAACGGGCCCGAGCCAATGGTCTTTGGCACCATAAAGATCTTGTGTCCAAAGTGGGCCTTGCGGCGTGTCCTCCAGATCGGCAAACAGCCGGGCCGCCTGCATTTCGAATAGACCGCGCCATCGCGGTTCATGTGTCATTTCGGCCATGTGGATTGCGGCCACCATCGACCCGGGCATGCCCCACATGAGCTCCCGGATCGGGAGCTCAATATTTGCTTCTGCGCGCCTATGCACCAGATCAGCAAAGCTCGATGTGGGCGCAAGGCGCATCACGAGAAGTGCCGCACCCATGTCGCCGAAGAGCAGCGAGCCATGCTTTGCGTAATCGGTTGGCGAATTGCTTTCGAACGCGGTGACTGTCCGCTCCAGAAGCACTGGGAGCATAGGGCGAAAGTCTTTTGCTACGCGGGTAGCACCGATGCGATGTAAATAATCAAGCGCCCATATGACACCGGCCGCACCCCAGTAAAAACTGGGATTACCGTCTACC
>WNFE01002620.1_pt1 | contig 21360 bp, 18 predicted proteins | sample 5400451 | NCBI WGS metagenome assembly WNFE01 (sample SAMN13153344, study PRJNA577476) | soil metagenome | isolation source: 200 cm saprolite under Douglas fir tree site 2 hole 2 | place: USA:California | collected 2015-04-18
ATCGTAATCGTCATGTTATCTCTAATTGTTACCGCCGTTATTGTACTTCATGCTGCCGCGCCAAACCTGTTCCATTCGATTGCGTTTCTCCCTGATGTCTGGAGTCGGCACTGAGCCAATCCATGCCAGGTCTTCTTTCCGCAGCGGGGTTTGTGAGTGATCCCGGCGGAGGCAAGCCTGCGATGGTAAGCCAGGTAGAGGCGAGCCTGCAATGATAAGTCAGGTGGGACAGGCCCGCGATGGTAGGCCAGGTAGAGGCGAGCCTGCAATGGTAAGTTAGATGGGACAGGCCTGCGATGGTAAGCCAGGTAGGGACGGGCCTGCAATGATAAGTTAGATGGGACAAGCCGGGTGGGGACGAGCCTGGCGGGGGCAAGCCCCGCCACTACATGTCATTAGTAGTAGGAAAAGTAGTATGTCGCATTTAGACATCCTGTGTTTATGAAAGGGAAGCGCCACATGTCACATTATGATTGAGATTCATTTGATAAGATAAGAACGCCCATCCCACCGACGGATGGGCGTTTTTGTTGTATATGGGAATTCTAGAGCAAAAGGTGCTCATCAATATTGATCGACGCGACGAGTTCTTGCATACGCTTTGGTCTCTCTGGCAATCTGCCCTCGCCCCACGGAAAATACAAACTGACCTTACCCATCACCGTAGATGCTTTTTCAGCGCTATTAATGATCTGGTTGTGGCCCGCCATCGTACCTATTCATAGCGAACGCGACAGCGAGCATTGATCCAGGTGTAGCCCGCCGTCGTACGCTTAAACAGATATGAAAGGAGGACAAGATGGTCAAATTGACACGACGTGGGTTTTTCAAACAAACAACTGCAAGTGTGGCCACGATCGGCGTCCTGGCTGCCGCACCCAACCTGGCAGCGGTCGTTGAGAACTCGGCGCCGGACGTTCCGGCGGCGGAAACCGAACTGTCCGCTGCCACGCTTACTGAGCCCATGTTGGCACACGTGCGCGATGTTGCCACGGGTGAAGTCTCCCTGATGGTGGGTGAGCGGGAGATCATTTATCGCGACCCCCAGCTTGTTATGCGCCTCTTGAGAGCCATGCACTGACGGCGACAAGAGGCATTCTATTCAATCTATCCAATTGGAGGGAATCTTATGTCATCCCATCGTGAAGCCCCGGAGATTTCAAAGGATCCGGTGGCTGATAATACCGATACCTACGCCTTTGTCAGCCCAGATCGACCAGACACGGTCACCCTGATCAGCAATTATGTTCCTTTGGAAGAGCCACCTGGTGGCCCCAACTTCTTTGAGTTCGGTAATGATGTCCTGTATGAGATCCTCATCGACAATGACGGGGACGGGCTTGCCGATGTCACCTACCAGTTCCGTTTCCAGACGCAAGTCGGCAATCCCAACACCTTCCTGTACAACACCGGCCCGATCACGTCGATCAGTAGTGCGAATTGGAATAGGAAGCAGTTCTATTCTGTCACCGTAGTGGACGCCAACGGCAACTCGACCGTCTTGGGGAGTGGGTTGGCATGTCCTCCCTGCAACGTTGGCCCACGCTCCACACCCGACTATGAGAATCTGGCTCAGCAAGCCGTTCACAGTCTTTCTGGTGGCATCAAGGTGTTCGCCGGGCAACGCGCCGAGGGATTCTACGTGGACCTTGGCTCGATCTTCGACCTGGGGGCCTTGCGGCCATTCCAGAATTTGCATTTGATCCCCTTGCCTGCGACTCAGGGAGTCAATGGAACCCAGGGACTCAATGTGCACACTATCGCTATCCAGGTGCCCAAGACGCTGCTGACCAGCGATGGCTCTAATCCCACCAATGAGAGTGACTCCCGCGCCGCGATTGGCGTCTGGGCCAGGGCCAGTCGACGCAAGGCCCTCATTATTGAGGGCAATGGGCAGTTCGATGAGGCCGGGCCCTGGGTGCAGGTCTCACGGCTGGCTGAGCCATTGATTAATGAAGTGATCATCCCTATGGGCAAGAAGGACTTCTGGAACTCGCAATATCCCGTCAATGACAGCCAGTTTGTCCAGTACTACGCACACCCCGAGTTGGCAGGCTTGCTTCCGGTCCTCTATCCAGGAGTGTTCCCCAACCTGGCTGCCTACACCAAACCGCGCGCGGACCTGGAGGCCATTTTGCTCACCGGCATACCATCTGGGATTATTCCCGGATTCCAGAATTTCACGAGCAAAACTCCTTCGGACTTGCTGAGGCTGAACATGGCCATCCCCCCATCGGCAAATCCGAACATTCTCGGAATACTGGGAGGCGACCTGGCTGGCTTTCCGAATGGACGGCGAGTCTTCGACGACACGGTCACGATCGAGATCCGTGCCATAGCTGGTGTTACCATCCCGTTGGTCGACCCGAGCTTTAAACCAGATGCGGCTGCAGGACTGGTCGATGATTTCAATCCCCCTCAGATTCCGCAGGGTGTCCATTATCAACAGGAGTTCCCGTATCTCGGAGTTCCAATTGGCGGCTTCCAAAGCCAACCCCACCCGGTAAGCTAATAAGCGGCTGCTCTTCCGAAAGACGGTTCAGTGGAGCTCGGTGGTGTGGAACTGCCGGGCTCCTTGGGGTCTCCATCCTTCCGGATACTGTTGGCGAATCCAAAGGGCGGCGGCCTTTGTAAAGCTCCCCCGGAGCTTTCTTGCCCCAGCCCTCTCCACTGCGTGGAGAGGGAGCAGACGGAGAGAGTTCGCCAGCAGTATCCAAAGGGCGGCGGCCTTTGTAAAGCTCCCCCGGAGCTTTCTTGCCCCAGCTCTCTCCACGCAGTGGAGAGGGAGCAGACGGAGAGAGTTCGCCAGCAGTATCTTTCCGGGTGAAACGTAGGGGCCGATTATGCGCATTAACGAATCAATTCCCTCGACCCGCTCTCGTAAATCATGCGGAAGGGCGTAGACCCGTGCTTCGCTACTGAGAGGAGAGACAAGATAATGGTCGAAACCTACGTGGAACGGGTTCACACCGAACATGCGTTGCTGGACATTGGAGAGGACATTGGTGCATTAGTCATCTATACCAGAGCGGAGTTACGTGGCAAGGAAATTCAGGTCAGCCGGAAAGGGACCAATGCAGCCAAAATGGTTCACACCGCTATCTGGGAACGCAGGTTCAACGGGCGAACGATGTTTGCTGGTATCTATCCCGCACTGCCTATGGGAGACTACATCATCTGGACGCATCCTAGCCGCGAGGTCACCATCTTCGGCGGGAGCGTTGCCGAGGTAGACTTGCGTGACCTCAGCGATATCTATGTTCCCGACCCAGGTCATGCTCATGGTTATGACCAGAATGCTCCTGGTGTGTGTGCAACAGCATCTCGTGAGGCGACACGAGACCTGCTTCCGCCACGGTATCGAGACGGGCAGGCAGTCAGCACTGCCCCGATGGGAGCAGCTCCTTTGCGCTATGCAGGCGATGGGCAGGTCGCCTGGGACGAGATGTGGACCAACTTCTGCGACCTGGCGCTGGCAGGCGGCCCCTCACATAGAGGAACGCTCCTGGAACCCGTTGCTTCAGAGGAAGTGAAGGCGAATCAGGACGCCTACGAACGCGTGGTGGCCGAGATTGAGCGTGGCCTTCGCCTGGTGACAGGGCTTCCTACAGTGCGTAGCGAAAATCTGGGGTGGGTAGGCTTGCAATGCACGGACGAGGAGATGGTGCTCTGGTTGCTGCGAGCGATTGTGGTGGAAAATGTGTGTGTGCGGCGCGAAGGCACCGTGCTGTTTCTGCCTGCCGGTCCAGCCTTTCGCCTGGAACAGGAGATCAAGAACGTCATTACAGTGGTTGCCAAGACCCATCACTACTGGACGGAACACCTCCGCACATGAGTAGGATGTAATTTCAGCAGGGCCCTGCAAGGCCTCATCCATCATTAAACGTGTTGATCATATCATCATTAGATGTTCATCTATACTGCTTTTCCTCCATTGACACGGGCGATATAATGGCACTATCTGACACATCCATTTAGCCCCATTTGATGCATGTACTCCTCCTCCGGTGCTGAAGGGACGTACACAAAGGAGACGGTGTTAATGGCGATAAGGTCACCTATCGCCAGCAGATTAATTTCTGCGGTAAGCCTGGTTGTCGCAAGTGCCGGGACGGAATAGGCCATGGCCCCTACTGGTACTCCTACCGGGTTGTTGATGGGCGCGCCGTTCGCACCTATATCGGCAAAACCCTCCCCCCAGGTGTGCAGGTTCCTGCCTCACAGAAATCTCCTGCTGTAACAGACCCTGCTGCCTTGCGCCTGGCGGAGATGCGCGATGCACGCAAATCCCTCTCCAGCGAAATCGATGAACTCGATCGGCTGCTGGCCGCCGACCCTACAAACGAAGAGGCGCTGCGCAGGCTGATGTTAGCGCTCTTGCAATCGAAACGCCGCGGCGAAGCCCTGCGTGCCTACCAGCGCCTGGCCTCAGCCTTGCGCGATCGACACAAAAGGGAACCCTCAGCCGAAACGCGAACAGTATATGAAGCGATACAATATGGGGAGGATGTACCGGGTGTGCAAGAAGTGGAGCCAGGGATGGGACAAGAGGGGCGACGCAAGCGTCCCCACGATGATATAGAGCCTGAAGAGCAAATTGGCCCAGGGGGGATGGGACAAGAGGGGCGACGCAAGCGTCCCCACCTGAGCGGTACTGGAACTGATGGTAGCCAGTCTATAGGGATGGGGCAAGAGGGGCGACGCAAGCGTCCCCACCCCACATCCACGCCACCCCCGCCCCTACGGGAGGAGGGAGCGGTGTCGGGATTGGGGTATGAGGCAAGAACGCAACAAGAGGTGCAGATTGGGCGCAGTAATCAAAGCCCGCTGGTAGGTCGCGAGCATGAATCGCATATTTTACGCCAACTGCTGATCGCTACTGAAGAATTCAGGCGTGCCCGCGCTGAGAGCCAGAGAAAAGCGACAAGTATTGCTGCCGTTACTCTTGAGTCACAGCACCCGCAGTCTATGGTGCTGATGGGCGAAGCGGGCATTGGCAAAACGCGTCTCGCAGAGGAAACAGCCCGTGAGGCTCAACGGCGCGGCTGGGCTGTTTCCTGGAGCTACGTCTATGCGCAGGAAAGCGGCATTCCCTACCGGCTCTGGACTGAGGTGCTGCGCAGGTTCATTACCCAGGGTCTCTGGCAGGAACAAGACCTGGCGCGACATCCACATATGTTCGAGCCGCTCGAAGCGCTCCTGCCGGAAATGCGCGATTTGCTTGCACACGAGGGGCAGGATGAGGGAGTGGGAAGTACCGGCGGGCCGGGGAGCAGGAGCGAGGGACGCGATAAGCCGGACGCTTACATATACCCTGAGCAGCTGCGGCTATGGGAGTCCGTGTATGAGTTGCTGATGACCATCAGCGCCAGAACGCCGCTGCTGATCGTGCTGGATGACGTGCAGTGGGCGGACGCGAGCAGTTGTGAACTGTTCGGCTACCTTGCTCGCCGCCTGCACGGTCACCCTATTGTTTTGCTGATGACGTGCCGCGAGAACGAGCTTACACCCAAACATCCTCTGCGCCCGCTGCTGGCTCACATGCAGCGCGAGCACGTCGTCGAGACCCTGCATGTCGAGCCGCTTACCGATGACCAGGTTGGCGCACTCGTAGCCTATCTTCCCCTAACCACGGTGCAGCAGATTCAAACGCACGCCGCGGGCAACCCATTCTTTGCGGAAGAACTCGCGCATTCTTTCAGCACAAATGAGGCTGCCCTGGCCTCGACCCGTGGAGAGACCCTGCGCAGCAGGTCACCGGCCTTGCCGGGAACCATCACCGCCGCTCTCAACCAGCGCCTGAACAAGCTCAGCGGCGCGTGCCAGCAACTCCTGGGCAAAGCGGCGGTACTGGGCGGCTCCTTCGGTTTCCCCTTGATTGCCGCGATGGAGGGAAATGGCGCCGCAAGTGCTAGCCTTGACGAGGATGTGCTGCTCGACCTGCTGGATGAAGCGCTGCAGTCCGGCGTCTTGACCGAAGAGGGCACTGGCACGCGTATTACCTATCACTTCTGGCACCCTCTCTTAGCCAGCCACCTCTACAGCCAGCTTTCCGCCACCCGCCGTGCCAGGCTCCATCGACGCGTGGCAGAGGTACTACAGCAGTTGTACGTGACAAGAGTGAGTGAGTATGCTGCCACTATCACGCAGCATCTCGTCGAGGGTGGCGCCGAGGCAGCGCAAATCGCCCATTACGCTGAGCTGGCCGCGCATCATGCCTATGGCCTGTCAGCCTATCCCGAAGCAGAGCGTTACTACCGCATAGCAGTGGAACGCCTGGATGTACCTCTCGGGGGAAAAGTAATAGATGCTGCGCAGCGGCAGGAGCGCCTGCACCTGGCTTTCTTGCTGGAATGCCTGGCGGAATGTACCAGGAATCAGGGAAATTTCAAGGAAGCTCGCAGTCTCTTCGAACGCGTCCTGGAGGTGCGCAAAGCCACGCGTACCCTCGATGCGACTGCCGAATCTCACGAGACCCGGCAGGAGGCGCAGATACAGGCGCTCTTGTGGAGCGAGATCGGCTGGACCTGGCGTTACACGGGCGACAACCCGCGTTCACAGCAGTGTTGCGAACGCGGCGAGCAGGTGTTACGAGATGCGGGTATCACCGGGGGTCCGGCGTGGGCCAGGCTGCGCTCCCAGCAGAGCAGCATCTACTGGCAGCAAGGTAACTACGAGGAGGCGCGCCTTGCAGCCCGGCAAGCCCTGAGCCTGTTTGAGGAGACCCTTGCGCAGCGCGATGCCGTGGCAAAAGCAGGTAAACCAGATGCTTCCAACCTGACCCGCATCAGGAGCACCCTGCTAGGAGACCCGGTCGATCTTGGCCGCACGCATAACCTGCTGGGCTCTATCGCCAGCGCCACAGGTCAACGCAGCGAAGCCCTGGAGCACGAGAAAAGGGCGTTAGCCATCTACGAACGTTACGACCGCCAGCGCGAAATCGCCCACGCCTCTTGCAACATTGGCTTCCTCTATTTAAAGAAAGCCGAGTATCCGCTTGCCCAGACCTTCCTGCGCCGCTCCTTCAACCTCGCTGAGCGCATTGGTGATAGACCACTCATGTCCGTGGTCTTTCGCAATCTGGGAGAACTGGCCGCTGCGTCGGGCAACTTACAGGAAGCCGAGACCTTATACAAAAGGGGCCTGCTGCTATCCGAACAGGTGGAAGACCGCGAGTATATCAGCGCCTGGAATGCCGACCTGGCAGGTGTCCTGCTGGTGCAGGGCAAACTTGCGGAGGCGGAAACTTGTGTTTGCCGTGCCCTCACCATTGGCCGCGCAATTCACAGCGCTCCCTGTATCGGCCTGGCCCTGGTCGCCCTGGGCAATCTACGTATCGCGCAGGCCAGGACCGCAGAGCCAAAAACGCCAAACTTAATGCGCGCCAGCAGGAGCTTACAACGTGCCCTGGCTCTCGAAGGTTTGGAAGTAGAGACCCGCGTCAAAGGCCAACTGGCGCTCGCCGAGGTATCGTTATTGATGGGAAAAAGAGAGATCGCCCGCACAGAGGCTGAAAGGGCTATGGAAGAAGCCAGCAAATACGACCTGGCCGGGGTGCTGAAAGATTGCCAGCGTCTGTTAGGGGAGATGGAGGGCTAATTCAGATTATTGTCACCCCCATTACAACACAAGAAGGATGAACGATGACGTCAGACGAAGCTTCCAGCGTAGCAACCCCCATTGAAAAAGTAGAACGCACAGTAGACGTGCGGGGCATCGCAACGCACATGTTCGAGGCCGGGCCGCCAACTGCTGCATCCTTGCTCTACCTGCATGACCACGGCCTGGGGAATTTATGGCTCGAGTACCATCAAAGCCTCGCCCAGAGCTTTCACGTTTTCGCGCCCGACATCCCCGGCTACGGTCTAACCGGGCGGCCGGACTGGATGCGCGACATGAGTGATTACATCCTCTATTTCCGCGACCTGCTCGATCAACTCAGCCTGGACAAAGCACTCGTTGCCGGCCACTCCCTGGGCGGCTGGATGGCAGCAGAACTCGCCGTGTGGTATCCCGAGCGTGTAGAGAAGCTGGTGCTGTCCAATGCTCTGGGCATCCGCGTCAAGGGTTCACCGGTTGCCGATATCTTCGCCATGAACCCGCGAGAGGTGCTGGCGACTTGCTTCGACGATTTCGCTGCGGCTATGCCTCTTATGCCAGCCGCGTTCGATACGGACTACGTGCTCTCGCAGTATCGCCAGCTTACCACCCTTGCTTCCCTGGCCTGGAATCCGGGTTATGATCCCAGGTTGGAGCGCCGCCTGGAACGTATAGCTTGCCCAACGCTGATTATCTGGGGGCAGAATGACCGCCTCGTTCCCCCCGTCTATGGCGATGCGTTCCACCGGCTGATAGCCAGTTCTGAACTCGTCATGCTCGAAGGCACAGGTCACATGCCCATGTTCGAGAAAGCCGGTGAGTGGACCAGGGCCATCCGCGAGTTCCTGCAAAAGTAAGGAGTATAAAATGAACAAGCTGACATTCCACTACTTCCACCTCATGCCCTGGCCCTACTTGCCTGCCGACTTCGATGAAAAATATGACTCGGCATGGGTGACGCTGCCCAATTCCATCTATGATCCCATCAAGGGGCATGCGCAATACAATCGCTACCTGGACGAGATCGAGCGCGCCGATAAACTTGGCTGGGACAGCGTGATCGTCAACGAACACCACCAGAATGCCTACGGTACCATGCCTTCACCCAACATCATGGCTGCCGCCCTGACCCAGCGCGTAAAGCGGGCGAAGATCGGCATCGTAGGCAACGCGCTGCCGCTGCACGATGACCCCTTGCGCGTAGCCGAGGAGATCGCCATGCTCGATGTGCTCAGCGGCGGGCGCATTATCTCCGGCTTTGTGCGCGGCACAGGCATGGAGTACTTCAGTTATAACATCAATCCCACGGTCAGCCGCGAGCGTATGGACGAGGCCCATGACCTGATCATCCAGGCCTGGACACGCCCCGGCCCATTTGCCTTCGAGGGAGAGCACTACAACTACCGCTACGTCAATATCTGGCCGCGCCCCATCCAGCAGCCGCCCCCCATCTGGCTGCCTGGTACTGCCAGCATGGAGACTATCGATTTTGCCGCAAAGCACAAATACCCTTACATGACGGTCTTCATGCCCATGACACAGCGCCAGCGCGCCTACGACCTGTACCGCCGCCTTGCCGAAGAAAAATACGGCTACGAGGCCAGGCCGGAGCAACTGGCGTTCTGCGTCCCCTGTTACGTGGCAGAAAACGACGACATCGCTATGAAAGAGGCAGAGCAATATATCATGTGGCTTTTCAACAATGGCTTAAAAGTGCGCCCCCAGTTCTTCGTCCCACCCGGCTACATGAGCGAGAGGAGCCTCAAGGCGATGCTCGACAGCGGCTCTTTTGGCCGGAAGAGGACTTTCAAGGAACTGATCGATACAGGCGAAATCATCGTGGGCAGCGTGGATACAGTCATCGAGAAGCTATCGTACTACGCCGATGTGTTGCACGCAGGCATGCTGGTCACAGGTGGCCACGTCGGGGAAATTCCCGATTATCTTGTACTGAAGACGCAGGAACTGATGGCGAAAGAAGTCATGCCGCATTTCCGGGAGAAGGCCACTACTGCCCCTGACGATCAACCTGTACAGGTAGTTTGAGGGCTATTGTTTTATGCTCTACACATGTGCAGTCAAACCTACACCCATTTCCCGGCAAGGGGCGATGCTGGCACCTATCCGTCTCGGCAACGCGACTGCGTCGCTACAGCTTCGCTGTCAGCCGAGACGCAAGGAGACGCATCCCCACCCCACCCCTACGCGGTTTTTTAGAGAACGATTCTTAGACTTTCTTTCTCTCGGTACCATGCGTGAATAAATGCGTTGACTTCTTCCTGGTTGAGCGAGCCGTTTTCAGCTCGCTCCTTAAGGTCCCTGGTCAGGTTGCAGACCTCGTCATTGCTGAGATGCAGTCCCAGTGCCTCAGCGCGGTGCTCAACGGCATGACGCCCTGTGAAACGTGATCCAACATCAATGTGGCGCATCAGTCCAAAATCCGTTGGAGCGAGCACCTCATATGAGCGCGGGTTCCGCAGTACCGCATTTGTATGTACCCCCGCTCTGTGCGTAAATGCCCCGGGAGCAGTAATCGGCATATTAAAAGGAATTTGAAGGTCGAGGCACTCTGCCACATAGTGATCGAGTGGGGCCAGTTGTGTAAGGTCGTAACCTGCCAGTAGTTCGGGGTAATGGATGTAGAGTTGCGCGATTAGCCCGCTGAGCGAGGCGATACCATTGCGCTCCCCGATACCTAACACGGTGACATCGGGGCAGTCCGCCCCGGCCTCCAACGCGGCAACGGTATTGGCGAGGGCACATCCAAGATCATTGTGACCATGAAACTCGATACCCACCTGCGGATAGCGTTCAGCGCAGAGACGCACGAGTCGTTCAACCTGGCGAGGTGTGGCAATACCAACCGTATCTGGCAGACCGATGCGCTGAGCGCCTGCCTCGACGACGGCATCAAAGATGGTCAGCAGATTTACCAGGTCGCTGCGAAATGCATCCTCCGCGGAGAAACGCACGTAGCGCCCGGCAGCACGGATGCGCCGGATCAGTGGTACGGCTTCAGCGAGTATCTGATCGATGCGGCGACCGTGACTAAATGTGCGTAGTTCTGTGGATGTCCCGTAGAAGAGATTCAGCCCGAAAACGGGAGTATCCAGCGCGGCCTGTATATCAGCTTCAACACAACGCACATGTGCCACGATATGCGCGCGCAGGCCAAGCTCACACAATGCGTGCGCCGTGCGCCTTGTCTCTGCCGAGATGCCAGGCGAGGGGATCTCTATAAACGTTACGCCTATAGCATCAAGCTGATGAGCTATCGCCAGTCGTTGTTCCAGGTTAAAGAATGCCCCGGCGAACTGTTCGCCCTCGCGCAGTGTTGAGTCAAGAATAGCAGGTGATCTCATGGTGTCGTCCCTTCTTGTGGTGCAAGTTCTCTCAGCACCAGTTCAAGTACATTGATGGCGTGGATATACTCCGCGATGTGTATGTGCTCCTGGGGTGTATGATCGAGGCGCGAATCGCCAGGCCCATAGGCGACAATGTTCGGTCCCCAGGCTGGCCCTACGACGTTCATATCCGAGGTGCCCGTTTTTCGTTTGAAGGATGGTTGCCCGCCGGTCGCGCGAATGGCGGCGATAAAGGCCCTGGCAAGGGGCGTCGTTCGTGTCCCCTGGAACGCCGCCTCTTCGCCTGAAAAACTGAGGTGCGCTCCATCTTCATCGGCCCAGTGCTCCAACTGTGTGCGCAAATCTGTTGTGCCGTAGCCGGGTGGTAAACGGTAGCCGGTGCAGAGCTGCGCCCGTTCCTCTAACCCATCCTGGGAGTTGTTGATACTGCGCAATGATGGCGTGAGCGCAGCGAATGTGGAGTTTGCCGCGTATTGCCGGTTCCAGTTAGCGGCATGGTCGCGTATGCGATTCCAGAAAGCTACGGCCACTTCTCCTGCGCTTTGCTGCGGGCCAGCGCTATGACTCATGGGGCGCTTTAAGCAGTACTCCACCAGCAATCTTCCCTTGTAGCCAATCGTCACCGCCTGGCTTCCGCTGGGCTCTCCGATGATGCAAGCAGGCGGTTGATAGCGCTCCACGATGGCATGCGCACCACGCGAGGTCGCAGCCTCCTCTTCAACGGCTCCGATCACGACGATTGGATGCGCGAAAAAGCCTGAAGGCTCGAGAGATGCAAGCCTGGCAGCAGCGCAAAGGAAGGCCGCCAGTGGCCCTTTCGCGTCTACTGCGCCCCGGCCATACAGCGCGCCATCTTGAAGTCTCACTGGAATGACGCCGCCCACGGTATCCATGTGACCAAGTAAGATGATAGGCCGCATGCTCACACCACATTTAGCAGGATGAGTGCTGGCTACGAGGTTGCCAGTATCGTCTATAGAGGCGTACAGGCCCATCTGCTGCGCCTGCTCAACCAGGTAATGAGCAAGTGCGCTCTCCTGGCGCGAGTAGCTTGGGATGGTCAACATATTGCGGAGGAGAGTCACCTCGGGCGCTGCATCCGTGCGAGGGACATCCCCTTCCCGTAGGGGCGAGGGTGGTGTTGACAAGGGTAGGTTTTTGGGGCGTACGAGGAGGGACGGGGCCTCACCCCAGCCCTCTCCATCTCCGATGGAGAGGGAGTCAGAGGGGTGAGGTGCGATGGAGAGGGAGCCGGAGGGTGCAAGGAACGGAGCGTCCCCACCACTCACCCACACCGCTCCCGCCGCTCCTTTCTGAAAAAAACCTACCCTTGTGAACGAGGGAGGTGAAGGGTGGTTGGGAGGGCCTTTATGGTCGCCCGCCGCCCCCCTGAAGGATGGAGATTCCAGTAGCTCTTCCAATACATCCAGCACGTGTTCCAGTTGCTCGTCTGTAATCACCAGCGGAGGTAGCAGCCGGATGACGTTTGGCCCGGCCTGGAGGGCAAGGACGCCTCGTTCGAGCAGCGCTTCGAGGTAGGGCTGTACACGCCGGCTGAGTTCGATGCCGAGTAATAGTCCTCTCCCACGGACTTCGCGGATAAGTGGAGTGTGCCATGCTCTGAGCCGTTCCAGGGCACGGGCGCCAAGAGTCGCGGCACGCTCCGCCAGAGCTTCTTGTTCAAGAATGTCGAGTGTAGCCAGTGCCGAGGCACAGGCTAATGGATTACCGCCAAAGCTGCTGCCGTGGATACCTCTGGTGATGCGGCCGCTCTCTATCACACGCGGCCCCAGGCAGACTGCCCCCATCGGGATGCCACCGGCCAGGGATTTTGCCACGCAGAGGATATCCGGCCGCAGGTCATAGTGGTTGCATGCAAAAAGGCTTCCTGTACGGCCAAAGCCGGTCTGCACCTCGTCAACGATAAGCAAGGCCCCGCGTTCACCACACAGCCTCGCCAGGCCCTGCACGTACTCCTCAGAAGCGACATGCACACCTCCTTCTCCCTGCACTAGTTCGATAATCACTGCCGCGGTCTGCTCGTTGATCGCTGCTTCTGCTGCCGTGAGGTCGTTGTAACGAAGATGGGTAACACCAGGGATGAGCGGGGCGAAAGGTTCGCGATAATGCGGCTCCCACGTGGTCGAAAGCGCGCCCATCGTGCGGCCATGAAAGCTGCGCAGCGCGGCGACAATCCCGGGGCGGCCGGTGGCGAGACGCGCAAATTTGAGAGCGCCTTCAACAGCTTCGGTACCGCTGTTGCAGAGGAAGATGTGCGAGAGCCCCTCCGGCGTGAGGCCTGCAAGACGTTCCAGGAGGCGAGCACGCACGTCGTTGTAGACAATTTCTGGACAGGTGATGAGGCGCTGTGCTTGTGCCGCGATGACAGCGGCAATTTCTGGCCGTCCATGCCCAATATTCGCTATGCCATAGCCCGCCGTGCAGTCTATATACTCGCGCCCCTCGGCATCCCATAATGAAGCGCCGCTACCGCGTACGATTACGACAGGACGCTTACTGTACACACCGCTGCCGTACATATTTTCCAGGTCAATAGTTGCAATCATTTGAGGTTCCTTTCTGCTCCTACAATAGTTGTTCCTGCTCCTTCGAGCACACTGAGCAGCGAGGTACTGCCAATGTAGACCCGTGGTACCCCGCCCTGGAGGGCTTCCCTGGCCCCAAGCAGTTTCTTGCGCATACGCCCCTGGGCGTATTCCAGGTAATCGGCAAGCTGATCGGCAGGGATGGCGTGGATGAGTGTTGCATGGTCCTCCGGGTTGGAAAGCAATCCGGGAACGTTCGTCATGATGACCAGCGCATCCGCGTCGAGCGCTGCGGCAACTGCAGCGGCAGCGCGGTCTCCATCGACATTGAGGCGCTCTCCTTCCTGGCTTAATGCCAGGGGCGCTATTACCGGCGTATAACCGGCATCGAGCAGTTGCCTGAGCAGGGCGTCATTGACATGCTCGATTTGCCCGGTGTAGTCGTCGCGCAGTATCTGAACACGACCCTCGGGAGTTACCGAACGTACAATAGACTTGCGCCTTGCCAGCAGGAGCCGCCCGTCAACTCCTGCCAGGCCGAGGGCATTGACTCCACGCTGCTGCAGGAGCGCTACTAGCTCGGTATTGATCTGACCGGCAGTGGCCATTGCGTAGATGCGCAAGGTCTCGCTATCGGTATAGCGACTGGTCATGCCACCCGGCGAGGTTACCATGCGTACCGGGTAACCCAAGCGCTGGGAGAGCTTGTTCGTGAGATCAGAACCGCCGTGAAGCAGGACAACACGTTGTCCCGCCTTGATAGAGAGAGTTAGCTCATCCAGGATATTCGCGGTGGCGACAGAAGCGCTGCCGCCAATCTTGACAACAAGCAGCATAGCAAAGCTCCGTTCTTCCTTGCCCTATACCGGGTGCAGACCTGGAAAGGTCAATCCCAGCGCTTCGTCCCACCCGTACATGCAGTTGAGCGCCTGTACTGCATTGCCGGCAGCGCCTTTCACCAGGTTATCCAGGGCAGCGATGACCACTACGCGCTGCTGGTGCGGATCGAGTTCAAAACCAATATCGCAATAGTTGCTCCCTACCAGAATCTTCGGTTCGGGATAGCGGTAGACGCCGTGTCGTTCTTTGACCAGGCGAATGAAAGGTTCATCCTGGTAGACCTCGCGAAAGAGCCGCCACAAAGTGCGCTCGTCTACATCCTCGTTCAGGAAGACATGGGCCGTAATAAGCACCCCGCGCACTAATTCAACTGCGGTGGCAGAGAAGGCGATGCGCTGGTGAAGCTCCCCGCCGGCGACCCGGCCAAGCTCCTGTATGAGTTCAGCGGTATGACGGTGCCCGGTAGGTTGAAATGAGCGTACAGCGCCGCTTCTGTCAGGGTGATGACTGCCAGCGCCTGGCGTAGCTCCCGAGGCTGACGAACCAACTTTGGCTTCCACCACCAGCGGGACCGCGTTATTCACGAGCCCTGCCTGGTAGAGTGGAACCAGCCCGAGGATGGCGGCGGTAGCCATACACCCGGTGCCACTCACGAGCGTTGCCCCCGGTAGTTCCACGCGATGCAGTTCAGGCAGCCCATAGATGGCTTCCTCCAGGAGATGCGGTGCGCGATGAGGCTCGCCATACCATTGCGTATAGAGTTCAGCAGAGCTCAACCTGAAATCTGCCGAAAGATCGATGATCCGGGGTGCGATTGCTCGATAGCGTTCAATCTCCCTGCTGGACATGCCATGTGGCAGGCAGAGAAACAAAAGATCACACGATGTCAAGTCATCGGGATGGCAGAAGCGCAAAGAACTCAGTTTGCGCAAATTTGGATGCGTGCTATGCAAGTAGTGCCCGGCATGACTGCTGGACGCGACCTGTGTCAACTCGACCTGGGGATGAAAGAGCAGGAGACGTGCCAGTTCTCCCCCGGTGTAGCCAGACCCACCGGCAATGGCAACGCGCAGTCGATTCATTGCATAACCCCCTGTTGTATGCCGCTGAGTACATAATCAAGCAGCGCGTTGGGAATATCGACGCCTGTTGGAGCAATACTGTTGCGAAACTCCATTGTGGCATTGATTTCATTGACCAGCAGGCCTCGCTGTGGGTCTTCCAGCACGTCAATTGCCAGGATGCCACCTCCGACCGCCTGCGCAGCGCGCACACACAGGCTATTCAGCTCTGGAGTGACGGGACAGTTGCTGGCAACCGCGCCGCGAGCCGTGTTTGTGACCCAGTGTTCGCTGGTGCGATAGATGGCACAGATGGTACGCTCTCCAACTACAAACGCGCGGATGTCGCGCTGTGGCTTTGCGATATACTCCTGCACATAGTGGACATGGTGCTGGTAGGAGCCAAGCATCTCCTGGTGTTCGAGTACCGCCTCTGCCGCGTCGCGGTCGTTAATACGCGCTAGCAAGCGGCCCCATGAGCCAGTTATGGGCTTGAGTACAACAGGATAGCCCAGCATCTCAATACCTTCGATGGTCACCTGGGGATCAAAGGCGAGCAGCGTGCGTGGTGTCGGGATACCGGCGCGGAGCAGCGCGAGCGTCGTGAGGAGCTTGTCGTTGCAGGTCGCAGTCACCGCTGCCGGGTTATAAACGGGTATACCCCAGTGCTCCAGTACATACAGCGCCGCCCGTCCACGCGATTGACTCACACTGCGGCAGAGAACGGCATCATATGCACGCCATCGCTCACCCGGACGTGCCAGGTCGAACAGCAATTCCCCGTCATCGATGATATCGAAGGCAATTGCACGCTGCTCCAATGCATTGACGAGCAGTTTCTCTTCTACGCGTATTCTGGATGTGAGAATAGCCAGGCGCATCGTCTTACTCCCCCCAATCTTCTTCGACCTCGGGTGCAAGAGCCACTGCGGGTGGTTCCAGGCCCAGCACCTCTAGTTCCGCACTACAATCAGGACAGTAGATGATTTCTCCCATCATCAGTCCTTGCACAGTAATTTCGGCTTCACATTCTGGACAGTGTGCCATTTGTCGTGTTCCTCCTTTGAATGAAATCAACTAGATCATGCGAGAAAACAAAAACGCTCTTCGTCCCCAGTTAAGGGAAGGACGAAGAGCGTTGTATTCGGCTCTCGTGGTACCACCTTCGTTCGTCGATGCCTCGCGGCACCGACCTTGTCGAGTACGACTATACTCCAGCCTGATTACGGAGGCTTCCGGCAGAGGTCTACTTTCGCACGAAGCGATTTCTTCTCGCAGCTCCGGGGTTTTTTTCGCGGTTTGTTGACATACGAGCTTTCCACCAAGCGCTCGCTCTCTGGATGCAACCGGGAACCGCTACTCGTCCCTTCATAGCTATTGCTTTATGTAGTTATCGGTTTCGTTCTGGCTTTGAGATAAAGGACAAATAAAAACGCCCTTCATCCCTGCTCATTAAAGGACGAAGAGCGATGTATTCAGCTCTCGTGGTACCACCTTTGTTCGTCGATGCCTCGCGGCACCGACCTTGTCGAGTACGACTATACTCCAGCCTGATTACGGAGGCTTCCGGCAGAGGTCTACTTTCGCACGAAGCGATTTCTTCTCGCAGCTCCGGGTTTTTTTCGCAATGTACTGACATATGGGCTTTCCACCAGCCGCCCATTCTCTGGATGCAAGTAACAACTGCTACTCGCCCCTTCAAAGCTTTTGCTCTATTCGGTTGTTAATGAATCTATAACACGTACATGGGCGATTTGTCAAGGATTGTCCAACGGCGGACGCTCGCCTTGTAGCGTAAGTACTGCTCACCGAATTTGCGCTCCAGGTAACGTTCCTCGCGATCGATGACGCCTTTTCGCATCACAAGCAGCACCAGGGGGAGCAGCAGCATCGTCCACAGCGCATTCACGATGATGCTGATACCTGTATAAAGCAGTGTGAGAGATAAATAGAGCGGGTTACGTGTAAATTTGAATGGCCCTTCGACTACCAGGGCAGTAGTTGGCTGAGTGGGGTTAACGTTGGTGTGAGCGCGTACCATCTTTCGAAACGTACTTGCAATAACTGCCACTGCAAGTCCAACCAGTGAACCGCCCAGGACTACTCTTACCACGCGAGGCATGAAACGAAGCGGGCGGACGGGAAATCGAGCATGTAATAGTAGTCCTACCGCTAAGGGAACGGCATAGATCAATGGTGGCGGAGCTATAACTCCAGGGTTGTCCCGCGTTTCTTCTTCCATGATGGCTTCTCCATTATTGTGGCTTTCTTTTCTATTGTAGCAGATGCTGGCGAGGATGGCTTTTAACTTTGTAAGTTTGCTTCTTCTCCCATCAGATGACATAATTTCCCCAGTACAAAAAGATCAATCATTAGGCAAGGTTCAATGTGAAGAAAAGTACTTGACCGTTTGAACAGTCATCCCGTGTCACCCTGAGCCCATTCGCTTCGCTCAGGGTAAACTCCGCGAGGGGTCTGTCGCGATCGGCAGCGAGATCCTTCGCTGCGCTCAGGATGACAGGGCTGGACCTTGCTGTTGGTGAGGAACTATCAAGTTCATTTGAATCATGCCTTACGTTTCATATAGCCATATCTATGGAAAGGACGATAGTTATGCCCATCATTCGCACGCCGGATGAGCGTTTCCAGAACCTGCCAGGTTTTCCATTTCAACCACATTATGTTGAGGTCAACGGCTTGCGTATCCACTATCTTGATGAGGGTCAGGGCGAAATCATCCTCTGTTTACACGGAGAGCCTTCCTGGTCATATCTCTATCGCAAAATGATACCTATTCTATCGCACAACCACCGCGTGCTGGCTATGGATTTTGCCGGATTTGGTCGTTCGGATAAATACACTGAACGCGAAGAGTATTCCTTTATGATGCACCATGATACCGTCATCGGTTTTATCAATGCATTGGGACTTGAGCAAATAACGCTCGTCGTGCAGGACTGGGGAGGCTTGATCGGGCTGACGGTAGCGAGCGAGGTGCCAGGACGCTTTGCACGTCTTGTCATTATGAATACAGGCTTGCCGACGGGCGACGAGCCAATAGGCAAGGCCTTTATGCGCTGGCGAGAATTCGCGAGCAGCTCGACTGATCTGCCGATTGGAGCAGTGATACAGAATGGTGTAGCGCAGGGTAATACAATCCCTCCAGATGTTCTCGCCGCTTATGAAAGCCCTTTCCCCGGCGTGGCCTATAAGGCTGGCGCGATGGTTTTTCCGCTGCTTGTACCCATACATCCCACCGATCCAGGGGCAGCCGAAATGAGAAAAGCGCGAGCGGCGCTCTCGCGGTGGGAAAAACCTGCCCTGGTCATGTTCTCCGATAAAGACCCGATCACCCGGGGAGGAGATGCCTTCTTCCGTGAGCTTATTCCCGGCGCTAAGAACCAGCCCGAGATTGTGATACATGATGCCGGTCACTTCCTCCAGGAGGACAAAGGTGAGGAGATAGCCCGGCACATTGCGGATTTCATCGCGCGCACGCCTCAAGATTGATTGCTTACACGCTGCAGCGGCCGCTCCTGCTCGCTTAGCGCAAGCAGATCATGTACCTCCTCATCGCTCGTTTGGGAGAAGTCCTCGTACCAGTAACCAACCCCAAAGAACGGCTCCGGTGTGCTGGCACATACAATTTCGTCTACCTCAGCCTTAAACTCATCGCGAACCACGGCAGCTGCTACAGGAACTGCAACAATCATATGCGCGGGATGCTGCTTGCGCAGCGCCGCAACTGCCGCGCGCATCGTCGAGCCGGTTGCCAGGCCATCGTCTACGAGAATGATAGTCCGGTCGCGTACGTCTGGAGGAGGGAGGTCATCGCGGTACAGCTGCTTTCGTCGTTCCAGCTCTTTTTGTTCCCTCTCAGCCACCTCCTCGATGACACTGTCCGGGATAGCCAGCATGTGCACAACATGCTCATTTACGACGTACATACCACCCGTAGCGATAGCGCCCATAGCCAGTTCCTCGTGACCAGGCACACCGAGTTTGCGTACGACGAAGACATCCAGAGGAGCCTGCAGCGCCTTTGCCACTTCAAAAGCGACCGGCACCCCCCCGCGTGGGAGCGCAAGAACAACTACATCCTTGCGATCAGCGTATGCTGTAAGCTTTGTAGCCAGTATACGCCCTGCTTCAAGTCGATCTCGATAGAGTATCATCCTCATTTTCCTCTCAAATCGACTCGTATCATTCTCCTGGTACTGTGATCGTGGTCAAGATGCAAGGTAGCGTTTGAACCATCGGCTCGCCAGCTGCGCAACCTTCTCCAGCGCGCCAGGCTCCTCGAAGAGATGTGTCGCGCCAGGAATAATCTCGAATTGCTTTTCGCCTCTCAGCAAGGAGAAGGCCATGCGGTTCAATTCGATTACCTGTGTATCTTTCGCGCCAACTATAAGCAGCGTCGGCGCCTCAACCCGCGTAAGATATGAACTTGCCAGGTCAGGACGCCCACCGCGCGAGACCACGGCACCAACGGCAAGGGGGCGTTCAGCAGCCGCGACCAGGGCTGCAGCGGCACCGGTGCTGGCGCCAAAGTAACCAACCTTGAGGTCCCTAGTAACCGGGTTCACACTGAGCCAGTTTGTAGCTCCCACAACACGCTGGCTGAGCAGATCGATATCAAAGCGTAATTGACCCGTCAACCTGTCCCGTTCCTCCTCCTGTGGAGTGAGCAGGTCGATCAACAGGGTCGCTAATCCTGCCTCGCATAATACCTGGGCGACGAATTGATTGCGTGGACTATGGCGGCTGCTGCCGCTGCCGTGCGCGAATAGCACGATCCCACGCGCATTCTCAGGCAGGCCCACGGTGCCTTCAAGCATGATATTTTCTCCGACCGGCACTTGATATACTTGATTGTTCCAATCCGGTGTTCTGTCCATAGGTGCTGGCTCTAGGGGCGCAATGAATTGTGCCCTGATAGATGCTCATACTACGCACATCCCTGACGCCCTCGCGGTTGTCCGGTACTACTTGATATAATATTGTTTACATGGTATAGCATACTTCATGGAACATCGATAGACAAGTCAGCGGTTGCAGGTATCTTTTCGACCTGCCAGGACGTAATCTATGTAGACAAACAATGCAGATGTAGATGCCCGGTACGTTGTACCCAGATTGGGAGACGATCATGACGGAACCCTTGACCACTCCAATAGTCCCGGAACTGGTTAAACAGAAGTTGGAGGCTTTCGAACGACTTCAGGACGAGTTTGAGGCTAGTTTACATTTTGTACAGAATATGCATGGGCAGTACCATTTCACCTCTTTCCCGGTTGCCGATTCGGTACGCTATCTACATGCACTCTGGGTATGTGAATGCAAAGATCGCTTGCTCAGTATTTTCAAGAACATCACCCGCTATGAAGGTAGTTACTGCCTGGAGCTTTTACGACGCTGGCAAGATGGAGATACCGCCAGCGTAGTAGATTTCCTTAATCGCAAACTGGACATGCTACCATTTGTCGATATCACGCGACAGATCCACGAAGCCAGGTATCAACTCCGGAATGAAGGGGTAGCGCGGCGCCTGGAGCATGGAAGGCGCGTCCTGCTCAATCGCGGTAAGAATCTGATGCAGGCTCTGGATGCAATTTTTTCGTTGCCAGAGGATAAACTGGCAGCGGAGGTGCAAGCAGCGTGTGCCCACTATGGACATAGCACCGATCAGATCGAGAAACAACTGGCCGAGAGGGAGACCCCTCTCTATACCTATGTGCCTCACCAGCTCTTAGCCCGGCGCAATATGGCCGTGATGAATAAACTGGGCGTGAATGTCTTGATCAAGCCAGCAGACCAGCCCGGGGAGCGTTCGCAGCGCGTCCGCAAGCCGATTGAACCACCAGGCCCCTTTGCTGAACACGTGCTGGATGGATATGTGCCCTTACTACTGCCGAATCACAACAACGTTTTAAGACTGCGTTTCGTAGA
>WNFE01002938.1_pt1 | contig 21355 bp, 20 predicted proteins | sample 5400451 | NCBI WGS metagenome assembly WNFE01 (sample SAMN13153344, study PRJNA577476) | soil metagenome | isolation source: 200 cm saprolite under Douglas fir tree site 2 hole 2 | place: USA:California | collected 2015-04-18
GAGGCGTCCCAGGGCAGGCACTCCATTGCCCCGTCCTCCTTGCTCACGTCGCCGAGGTAGAACATGACGTTGATACACGTTCCCGGTCCCCCGTCGGTGTGCCAGAGCTGGGAACCGGTCGGCGCATCCGCGATCCTCTCCGATTTGTAGAGGACGCCGAAGAAGATCTTGAAATGGGCACGGTACACCGCCGTCAGGAACGACCCGAGCGCGCCCCGAAAGAGCTGCTCGATCTCGGGAAAGGTCGTGTAGATCTCGTCCCGATAGCGCCCATCGGCGTTCCAGATTCCGACACCCCGCTCTTCTTCCCGGCGGATCTTTCCCAAGATCGCCTCGGCGAGCGTCTGGTTCTCGGGGGTCCAGAGCGACGTGAATCCCTGGCCGTCGAAGTCGCGCGCCCGCTCAGCGATCTCCGGCGCAATCGTCCTCGTGCCCCGAAATTCGGCCTGGCAGGCCTCGAGATAATCCGAATAGCGAGGTGCAGCATGGCGGCCCAGACGAGAGCGATGCTTCCTGACGGCCTGAAGCTCGAGGCGCGATGAGACGGCGCGCTTGAGTCGCGCCAGGGCCGTCATCGATTCTTCTCCGCCAGCTGCGCGATGGCGTGCGGGTAAGCCTTCTCCCACTCGTCCCTCAGCATGCCGAATCGCAGCACGTCCGTCGGGCGCCCTTCGATCACTTCGGCCTCCCTCCCCACCTCCTCGAGTCGCATTCGCCAATGGTGGAACACCCTGACCATCGCCGAATTCAGCGCCGCCGTGCCCCCGGTCACCTTGTTCAGGCCTTCCACCCGAAACAGGTAGTCCATGGCCAGACCCCATGCCTCCCGGCCGAAGCCTTTGGCGCGGGCCTCGGGGTGGCCCACCAGAACGCCGATATCGGCCGTCCCTGCGACCTGGTCCACGTACACCGTCATCGTCCCGACGTGCAGATGATCCACGCGCCGGTAAATCGCCCAAAATTTGTTCGGGGAATTCTCGAAACTCCGGAGATAGGCGATCGCGCTGGCGCGGGTATGGTGCTCGAAGCGCTGGCGCGAATAGCGCATCAGGTTCTTGTCGTTCAGCCAGCTCAGATACGCGTCGGTGATCAACTCTGGCCCGAAGGGACCGAGCTCGACCAGCGATCCCGTGATCATGGGTCAGACCCGAGCAAGCCGAGAATGACGTGGTCGACCATGTCGCATACCGCCATCGGCATCCTCGCCAACCAGCGGCCGGAGGCAAGTCTCTTCTGCGAAGAGGAACGTATCCCTAGCATCGCTCGAGCAGTCTTTCGATGGCCGCCACAGCGCGGTCCAACGCCCCGTCCGGGAACATGGCGTCCGTCCTCGGTTTCGAGGGCGCGGCATCACGCAGGATCGCGCTGATCGCAGGGGCGATCTCTTCCCGCGTCGTCACACACGGAGTAGCGCCGATTTCCACGGTGGCCAACCATGCCTTCTCGGCTTCTCGGGGAACCAGCGAGAGCGTCGGCCGCTTCAGCAGGCACGCCTCCGCCAGCAGCATCGAAGTGAGACCGACGACGAGGTCGGCGGCATAGAGCAGCTCGAGGGGAGAACCGCTGCGGCTCACCAGATCGACGCCGCCGAGGTATGCTCGGTAGTCCTCTACGGTGTCCTTCGGATGCAGGCGCAAGACAAGGTACGGTCGCGGCTCGACGGTCGCGACCGCTCGGAGGAACTCCTCCAGCACGATCTCCGTCCGCCCGATGCTCGAACCGTCACCACGGAGTGTGTAGGACGCGATATCCGCGCGCGTCTGCCCGCCCACACGGACGGACCCCTCGGTAGCAAACATGACGACCTTCCGACTGCCGGCGCCGGGAAAAAGTCGGCTCTTGAGTGCATCACGGTCATGGCGCGAAAGACATTCCCGCACGTGGTGAACATAATCGTAGTGGGGGTGGCCGCAGACGACCACGCGGCGCTCTGGATAGCCGAGCGCGACGAACGCTTGCCTCGTGGGAACGTCGGGCACCAGCAGCCAGTCGGGGGCGTGCCGCAAGGGGTCGCTGCTCTCGCCCCGGAATCGGCGGTCGGCGTTCGTCCGTGCATCGACAATGCCCACGCTCGCGGTGCTCGCGTGACGCGCCTCCTCGAGGAGCGTGAAGGCTTGTGTGTGGGCGTTCTCGGACGTCCCCACCACGAGCACGCGCGGCGCCATCGCGGCGAGCAGCCGGCGGCCCGGCACAGGTTCTCCCACGACCTCGAAGGGAATCCCGCGTGCGGCCAAACATTGCGGGGCGAGACCGTCGGCAAGCATTGTGCTGTGCCACCCCCGCCGCGCCAGCGCCGCCGGCAGATCGGCTACGAAGTTCACCGCGCCAGGATCCTCCGCGAAGATGAGCACGTCGGTCATCGCTCGCTCAGTAGAGCGCCGGGCGCCCGCAGCGCACCGAGACTGGCCCAGACCTTCTGGAACGCCTCGACGATGAGGTCGATGTCGTCAGTCGTGAAGCGGTAGGCGCACAGCTCCATCAGGACGCATCGCCTGTCGTGCAGGTCTTCCGCTACCGGACAGATGCCCTTCTCGTACGACACGTCTCCCCGATAGAGGCCGCCGGCCCACGGGAAGCCGCTGCGGCCGTACGCGATCTTCCGCTGGTACATCGGCAGCAAGTGCAGATTGGTATACCCCTCGGCCAGCGCGGGCACCCCCTCGGCCTCCAGGGCCCGGACAATCCGCGCCCGGCTCACGCCGGTTCGCCCCTCGTCGATCAGCAGCGGATACACGTAGTAGACATGGCTGCAATCCGGCTTGACGACCGGCACGCGAAGCCCGGCGAGGCCTCGGAGCCCCGCCGAGAGGCGCTCGGCGGCCGCGGCGCGTTCGTCCGCAAAGACCTTTAGCTTCTTGAGTTGCTCGGTCCCGATCGCGGCTCCGATCTCCGTCATGCGGAAGTTGAAGCCGATCATATTCGTGAGATCCGTCACGCCCTTGTCGCCGACCACCGCCTCCGCGTGATTGCGAATGAGTTGCAGCCGCTCGGCGAGCCGGGGATCGTCCGTCACGCACACCCCGCCTTCGCCGGTGTGGATGTGTTTGTGATAGTTGAGGCTGAACACCCCGATGTCCGCGACGGTGCCGGCGTACCGCCCCTTGTAAAGAGCCCCCGGCGCCTGCGCCGTGTCTTCGATGACTCGCAGCCCGTGGCGCCGGGCGACCGCCATGATCCCATCGAGGTCGGCGGGATGGCCGAAGATGTCGGCCACCACGATGGCCCGGGTCAACGGCGTGATCCTCGCTTCGATCGCGACGGGATCGAGGTTGAACGTCTCATCCTCGATATCGGCGAAGACGGGAATAGCGTTCCAGACCAGGATCGACGTCGCGGAGGCGGACATCGTCCACGGTGTGACGATCACCTCGTCGCCTGGCTCGACACCGATCGCCCCCACGGCCGCCATGAGGCCTGACGTGTTCGAGTTCACCGACACGGCGTATCGTGACCCGAAGTAGGATCGCCACGCCTCCTCGAGGCCGCGGACCTTCTCCCCTCCGTAGAAGTCCGGGCCCCAACAGCCGAGGAATCGCGACAGCACGCCGCTCGCGGCCACGGCTCGGGCCGCCTCAACCTCCTCGACGCCGATCGACGTGTAGCTGGCAAACGTCCGGGTGATCGTCTTCGGTCCGCCGAGCACCGCCAGTCGTTCCATGACCCTCTCCCGCTTACAGCAGCGCGAGTACGCGCTCCATGACTTCGAGCGTCTCGACGCTACTCCTCCCGTCGGCGTTCAGTTCGGTATCGCCGGTCAGATGCCGGTGCAGCGACTCGAGCACATGCCACTGGTACCGGTTCATGTCGGCAGGCACGGTCTCGGCTACTGTCCCGAACGTCCTGTACCCCGGGAAGAGCGGATCGGGCTGGGCCCGCTGAACGCGGATCCTGGCGCCGCCTTGTTCGTACCGCACTCTGGCTCGAGTCCCGATCAGCTCCAACTCCGCCATCGAGGCGCACTCTTCTCGCCCGCAGAGGAAGTACACCGTGGCGTCCTTGAAGCCGATACGGACGTCCGGCTCTGGGTCGTCTCCGGCCAGTCGAGGGCCCGGGTCGAGGATGGTGACCTCTTTCGCCTCGCCGAGGAGGAACATCAGCAAGTCGACGAAGTGCGACGCGTTGACGAGCCATCCCTTGGTGTACCAGACGGTGCCCTTGTAGATCTCGCCGAGCTCGCCTTGCTGGATGACACGCCGTAGCGCCAGCACCCCCGGGTCGAAGCGGCGAACGTAATTCACGAGCAGCGCGCAGCCGCTGTCCTCGGCCAGCGCGACCATCCGCCGCGCGTCCTCGACGCGCGCGGTCATCGGCTTCTCGCAGATCACCGCCCGTGGCCGCCCGCGGACGACCGCCTCGAACACCGGGTAATGGAGACGCGTCGGCACAGCGATCGCGACCACCTCCGGCCGACACCGACGAAGCAGCGACTCGACGTCGTCGAACGAGGGCCGTCTGAACTTCTGCTCGAATCGCTCGCGTTGCCTGGCGTCCGGGTCCACCCCCGCAACCAGCTCGTACCCCTCGTGCATCGCGAAGCCCGCCGCGTGGGTGAGGATGTACCCGTCCGCGCTACGATCATAGTCGTATCCCTGTCCGATGCGCCCCAGGCCGACCACCGCCGCGGAGAATCGCTTCATGTCGGGCCCTTCCGCCGCACGTCCTTGTTGATCGCGACCCACTCCGGCTTCGACCGCAAGAGCTCAACGACGTCCCGGCAACCGAACAATGGGTTCGTGTCACCGAAGTGCTCGATCACCCGTTTCAACAGCTCGTAGTCGCGTGGCTCGTCCAGCGTCAGGCCGAGATCGGGCCAGTGGAGATCGAGAGGCGCGACCAGATGTGCGGGCGAGAAGAGCTCCGGGTGTCGGCAAATGTGGAGCGTCACGTGTTCGCGATCGAGCCGGTCCTGCGTCATCGCCGCCGAGCGCCGTAGCGTGTCGACCGCGAGAACCTGAGTGTCCATTCCGTCGGGGTAGCCTCGGACGTAGCTGTTGGTGGCGTAGTCGCACGATGTGCGCAGGAAGAGCTGGATCGTCTCCTCGACGATATCCGGGTCGATGATGGGGCAGTCCCCGGTGATCTCCACGACGACGTCGGCTACCACCGACTCGGCCGCGCCGAGGACGCGCCCCATCACGTCCTCTTCACTGCCGCGAAAGCACGCGATCCCCTGCTGCCCGGCGAACGTGGCGAGGTCATCGTCTGTGTGCCGGTCCGTCGTGGCGAGAACGATCCGGTCGAGCGATCGTACCCGCCGCAACCGTTCGACGAGGTGCTGCAGCATCGGCTTCCCGCCCGCGGGCAGGAGAACCTTCCCCGGGAGCCGTGAGGACGACATCCGCGCCTCGATGGTCGCGACGATCGAGAGCCGGTCGCGAGACGCCATTGCCACCGTGCTGCTCCTCATCTCGGTTCGCTCGCGGCGAAGCGCGTCGTCCGGTACCCCTCGTCCGCGACCTTCCTCAGCACGGACACCGCGCACCGATGCGCGGGATCGACATCGACGGCCCACGCCCAGTTGTCCGCCTCGTAGGTGACGAGCGCGGCGCGCTCGTAGAGCCGCGTGACGAGAAAGATCTCGGCGTAGTCCTGCTTGTACGTCCACACGCCGGCGCCGGGCAGATGATGATAGTCGACGCGCTCCGGTGCCCTGGGAAGGAAGTCGGCGATGACGAGATGGCCGAGCGGGCGCACGACGCGGTCGATCTCGGCCACCGATCGTAGCAGTGTCGACCGGTCCACCCAGTGGAGCACGAAGCTGACAATGACCAGGTCGAACTGCCGACCCGACTCGACCGGTAGATCGCTCGTGAGCCCGGACAGGAACTCGATCTCGGGATAGCGCTCGCGACCGTCGCGGATCGCATCTTCAGAGATCTCGACGGCCGTAGTCCGGCACCCGCTCCGCCGAGTCAGCGCCGCAAGCCGATAGCCATTGGCGGCGCCGATCTCGATCGCGTCCTTCGGGGTGAGCGCGATCAGCTCGAGCACTCTCAGGATGGGATCGCGCGCGACACGATCCGGGTCCGCCAGCGCCGACCGGTTCCGAGCAAACCAGCGATCCCCTTCCCCGGCGGCGAAAACGAGGTCCTGCGTCATCGCGACGTCCCGACAGGCTTCATTGTCCAAGCGACTGCGGCCTGAACCAGGCGCTCGTCGCGTCCTTGCCCCCGCTGCATTGCTTCATGCTCGAGTCCTCAACGTCGGAGCCCCTTTCTGGCCACGCCTCACGGTTGCCGGAACACCGGCTTGACGGGCTCGCCCTCGAGCCGCTGGATCACGTCACCGGCCTTGACGGCCTCGGCCAGGACGGCGAACGCCGCCCGATACACACGCAGCGTCTGCTCGACATCCGCATCACTGTGGCGGTAGCAGAGGTTCTGGCCTCCCGAAAACAACACGCCCCGCCTCAGACATTCCTGCTGGAACAGGCTCTTGAGCACCAGCGCGCCGTTCGCGCCGTCGTCTCTGAACGTCAGAACCGTGCGCGGCGCCAGCCCGACACATTCTGCGTGACGCCCAAGACCGCATTTCTGGGCCAGGACGTTGAAGCCGTCCTTCAGCTTTTGGCCCTGCGCCCAGAGGTGGCCGATGACGTTGTTTTTCCGCATCTCGTTGATCGTCGCGACGGTCGCGGCCAGCGCGACGGTGTCGCCGCCGTAGGTAAATGAAAAGAACACCTCGTCGAAGAGCTCCATGAGGGCCCGGGGGCCCACCACGGCCGAGATCGGATACCCGTTCGCCATGGCCTTGCCGAAGCACGCGAGGTCGGGCGTGACGCCGAAATATTCCTGAGCGCCGCCCAGAGCGAAACGAAATCCGCTCAGCACTTCGTCGAAGATCAGCAGGGCGCCTTCGGCCCGCGCCCGCGTCTGAACCGCTTGCAGGAATCCCGGGCGGGGCTCCAGCACCCCGACCGGTTCCATGATGACCGCCGCGACACGACCGCGATGCCTCGCGAAAATCCGCTCGAGGCTCTCGATGTCGTTGTACTCGAACGGAACCGTCAGCTCGCGCACGGCCTGCGGGACGCCCTTGCTGCGCGTGGTGGTCCCGATATACCAGTCTTGCCATCCGTGGTAGCCGCAGCACGCGATGATGTCGCGCTCCGTATAGGCCCGGGCCAACCTGACGGCACCCGAGGTGGCGTCGGAGCCGTTCTTGCCGAAGCGCACCATCTCGGCGCACGGGATGAGGTCCACGAGGACCTCGGCGACTTCGACTTCCAGCGGATGCGCGAGCGAGAAGCTCGTGCCCTCCGCGATCTGGCGCGTGACGGCGTCGGTCACGGCCGGCTCGTTGTGCCCCAGGATGATCGCGCCCAGGGCCATCGGATAGTCGATGTACTCGTTGCCGTCCACGTCCCACACATGGCTGCCCTCGCCGCGGGCGAGAAAGACGGGCGCCGCCCCCTGAACGAACTGGGTCGGCCCTTTGCTGAACGTCTGGGTACCCGACGGAATGAGTCGTTCCGCGCGAGCCTTGAGCTCGTGCGAGCGCTCGAGCCGCCTCGGTCGCGCCGGAAGCTGAGGCTCCTTCGCCAGTGTCATGTAATAGCCCTCGTTGCGGACGATTCCCCGGTTGGTTTCGAGCAGGGACGGCTCGTTCTTGACGAGCGTCAGGACCTCGGCCATGCCGAACGGCCGTTGACCCTCCGCCCCCAGTCGGGCGTAGATCGCGCGGACGAATTCCAGGTCGGCGCGATGATCGACCGTCCAGCGCAGGTCCCGCGTCGAGAGGTCCACCTCGTTCTCGACGTTGTGGATCCGGAAGCGGCCGGAGGTCCGGAGATAGGGAGTCACGTGCTCACGCTCAGCGGGAAGGCGCGCCTCGCGCCACGCCTGCGCCAGCGCGTCGAAGGAGAACGCCTCCACGTCCAGCCCGTCCGGGTACGTGCAGCGCAGCGTGTTGGTGACGTACTGATAGTCCTTCTGACGGAACGTCCCGACGACCCTGTCTACCACGCGCGGATCCACGAGCGGGCAGTCTCCGGTGACCCGCGCCACCGCCCCGGCGTCGTAGCGCATGGCAGCCCGATAGAACCGGTCCAGGACGTCCTCGGCGCTGCCGCGAAAGCATTCGACGGCGTGCTCGGCACAGTAGTCGGCCAGCACGTCGTCGGCGGACCGGTCCGAGGTCGCCACGACCACGAGGTCCACCGACGCGGCCTGTCCAAGCCGATCGACGACGTGTCGGATCATCGGGCGTCCCTGGATCTCGGCCATTACCTTGCCGGGGAATCTGGTCGACTCCATCCGCGCCTGAACGATCGCGACGACGCGAGCCTTCACCGTCCGGGCCTTCCTTCAAGCTCGACAACCCGACCGGTCGCGGCCGATTCCTTTGCCGCGAGCGCCACCTCGAGGACACGGCGGCCCTCGAACACGTCCAGGGCGGGCTTCTCCTCGCCGGCCAGACACCGTACGAAGTGACGCATCTCGTCCACGTACATCGAGTTCGGCGCCCACCCCGGGGGGTCGTGGAACACCTCCGACTGTCGGGCGATCCCAGAATACAGACGCACCTCGCCCGCGCCATAGTCCCAACGAATGGTCCCCTCGTCTCCGATGATCTGGCACGTCCGGCTGTACTCCCGCTGGACATAGTCGAGATGCACCTCGCCGATCGCCCCTTCAGCGAAGCGCAGGAGGATCGCCGCCGTGTCCTCGGTCTCGATGTCGAGCCCGCTCTCCGTGCCGGCGAAGCAGGCGACGGCTCGGACGTCACCGAGCATCCAGCGGATGTAGTCCAGCTCGTGGATCGCATCCAGGATCACTCCGCCGCCGAGATGCGCCAGCGCGCTGTAGGTCTCCCGATAGTCCTCCCAGGGATGCCAGTCCGGAAGGTAGGACCCGACCTCGACGCGCGCACTCACGACGCGTCCAACGGCCTTCTCCTCCAGCAGGCGCTTGACCTTCATCAGCCCGGGGTGAAAGCGCATGTTGCAGCCGACCAGGGTTACTAGACCCTGGTTCGTCACGACATCCAGAAGTTCAGTGAGCCCCTCCAGTCGGTCCGAGACGGGCTTCTCTATGAACAGATGGCAGCCACGCTTTGCGGCCTGGAGGGCCAACGGGACGTGCGTGCTCGTTGGTGCGGCGATCACCGCGACATTCGGCCTGCGCTTCCAAGCATCATCGAAAGTCGCAATCGATTCCACACTGAACCGTGTGCTCGCCTCACGACGCCGGTCCTCGCGAAGATCCCACGCAAGAATCTCGCCGGCATTCAGCGCCTTCAGGTTGCCAATGTGACGCTTCCCGATCGACCCACAACCGATGACGACAAAACGCAACTGAGCAGGACTAGGGGGCATGGTCGCTCACTACGGCCATGACGGTTACGTTCCGAAACCGATCATTCTTGTGCGCATGATGCGTGTTCGCTGTGCTCCCGTTCATGCCTGCCGCTTCCACACCCAGGCCATGCCCTGCCCGAGGTTCGGCACCAGGTTGCCGGGCAGCCGCAACGCCAGCCGGTTGATCGGTGAATCATACGTTGGCTCCTCGCCCCGCTCCGCCGCGAGCGCCGCGTTCACCACCCGCGACAGGAAATAGTACGTGCTGGTGAAGTAGCGGACGCCCGTGAGGCTCAGGCCGGGCAGACGCAGCGCGGCCACTTCGTCCTCGCGCAAGTAGCAATTCTGCGCGGGCGGGACGATCGCCACGAGCCCGGCGCGCACGCGCACCGAGTTCAGCCGGTCGAGCGCGTCCCGGCTGTTCTCGACCATGACGTAGAGCCCGCCGGGCTTAAGGTAGGCGCCGAGTGTGCCGATCGCACGGCACTGCGTCGGCCAGTCGGCCAAGTTGATGAGCGCGCGCTCGGTGAACACCAGGTCGAAGAGGCCGAGATCGAGCGGTGGATCGAGGACGTCGCCGATGCGGAACGTGACCGTGCTAGCGATGCCCACGACCGCGTCGGCAAGCAGCTGTTGGGCCGCCGCGACCATGGCCGGCGAGCGGTCGAACCCGACGACCTCGCACTCGGCCCGGCGCGCGAGCTCCAACGCCGTGATCCCGTTCCCGCAGCCAGCGTCGAGCACGCGCATACCGTCGGCGACGTAGCCGCAGAGGAACTCGACCTCCAGCTGCTTGGCGATCAGGTCGCGCGTGCCGGCTTCGGGGCCGCGGAGCGCGCGCGCCTCCCAGAACTCGGCGTTGGTCGTCATGCGCGGCTTCGTAGGCCGCTGCCACCCGATGCTGTTATTTTGGCCGCGTCCTCCGGTCCGATCCGTCTCTGCAGCACGCGCGCGCCCTCGATCACTGAAGGTCATCCAGCCGGATCAGGGCGTCAGCGGCGATCGCGTGCGCCGCCGTGCAACCGAGCACACGCTCGAGGGCCTCAGGCGGGAGTCCGAAGCCGAGCTTGCCGCACCGGAGCACCGCCACGCTGTCGGCGCTCAACCGCTCGCCTGCGCGGATGTCGCGCCTCGCGAAGATGCTGCGTCGCCCGAAGGCACGAAGCTCCTCCTCCTCGGGGAGCGTTTCCTTTCGGCCGTGGCCGAGCGCCCGCTCGGCTTCGCGCACGCGCTGGACGAGCGTCCGGAGCTCGTCCGGCTCGACGGCGAACTCGTGGTCGGGGCCGGGGAGGCGGTTCGACAGCGTGAAGTGCTTCTCGATCAGGCAGGCGCCGAGCGCGACGGCAACGACCGGCGCCACGAAGGGATCCCGGGAGTGATCCGAGAGCCCCGTCGGCAATCCCGTCGCCTCCCGCAGGGAGACGAGAGCGCGCGCGTTGACGGCGTCGAGGGGCGTCGGGTACTTGGCCGTGCACTGGAGCAGCACAATTTGATCGTTGCTCTCCGCCCGAATGATCTCCACGGAGTGAAGGACCTCGTCGAGGACCGCCGCGCCGGTGGACACGATCATCGGCTTGCCCTTGCGCGCGATGTGTCGCAGCAGCGGCGCGTGCGTCATCTCGTACGACGCCACCTTGAATGCCGGCACCCAGGGGTCGATTAGGTCGGCTGACTCCTCGTCGAACGGCGAGGACAAAAACGCGAGCCCGCGTCGACGGCAGTGGCCGGCGAGCTCCGGCACCCAGTCGTCGGGCGTCTCCATGTCGTGGATGATGTCGTAGATGGGGCGGGGCGTGTTCAGGTAGTCGCTCGCCCCCGCGGACTTCGGATAGAGCTTCGCGGCCTTGAACTGCTGGAACTTCACCGCATCGGCGCGCGCGTCGGCCGCCGCGTCGATCAGTCTGAGCGCCTGCTCGAAGCTGCCGTTGTGATTGCTGCCGGCCTCCGCGACGATGTAGACGGGTTCGCCGTCACCGACCCACCGGTCCCCGATCCTGACTCGCGTCATCTTGCCCTCCAGAACTCGACGATGGCGCGCGCCACGCGAGCGGCACCGCGGCCATCGACGAGCCCGCGCCCCTTGCGGTTCATCCGCTCGCGGCACGCCCGATCGGCGACGAGCCCGGCGAGCCCGGTGACGATCTTCGCTTCGAGGTCGGCGTCGCCCGCGGCTCCGACCCAGGCGAGTGTCCCGGCCTCCGAGAGTGCGGTCAGATTCAGCGTCTGGTTCTCGGCGAGCCGGATCGCGAGCGCCGGCGTGCCGGTCGCCGCGAGCTCGTACGTCGTCTGGCCGCCCCCGCACAGGGCCACGTCCGCCGCCAGCATGAGCGCCGCGATGTCTTTTGGATCCTCGTGGACCACCACGCGGCCGCCCGCCGCCTCGACCGCCACCCGCAACGCCTCGCTCCGTACGGAGAAGGGCCCGACCACCACGTCCTGCTCGACCGCACCGAGTGCGCGCGTGGCCCATCCCACCAGCCGCGATGTGAGGTCCCCCGGGTCGCCCCCGCCGACCGTGACGAGGATCCGCCTCGCCCGGTCGGGGATGCTTCGGACGCCCGCCTGTGCGAACTGTGGGCGGAGGAGCACGTAGCGAGGGCCAAGTAAGAACCGGGTGTGCGGGGCGCCTCGGTACTGGAGCTGCTCCGCGCCGGCGCTCGTGTTGACCACGAGGTCCACCGCCAGTTCGTGGTCGGCGAGATCGTCTATGACGACGACGCGCAGGCCCGCAGCGCTGAGCGCCGTTAGGTAGGCGGTCCCGAGCGAAGGCGAGTCCACGACAATCACACGCGCCTGGTGCACGCGACAGTGCTCGAGCGTGCCGGCGAGGTCATGCGTGGGCTCGACCGGAAGGACTTCGAAGTCCGATGCCTCGAGCCACTCACGCGCGCGCGCGTCCCCGGCGAAGGCAAAGAGGCTCTCGATGCCGAGGTCCCGCAGGGCTCCGGCGAGCGTCAGACAGCGCCGGACGTGGCCGAGCCCAATGTCGGTGCCCGCGTCGGCGCGGAAGGCGACACGCCATGGCGTGGCAGTCATCGCCGGAAGTGGCCGACCACCTTCTCCACGGCGTGGACGACGTCCCGGACGTCCGCGTCCGTCATCGCCGGGAAGATCGGCAGGCTGAGGATCCGCTCGTAGGCATCCTCGGCCACGGGCCAGCCACCGCGCCGGAATCCGAGGCTCTCGTAGTAGGGATGCCAGGGGACGGGGATGTAGTGGACGTTGACGCCGATGTTCTCGGCGCGGAGCGCGCGAAAGACCTCGGCGCGCCCGACGCGCAGGCCGTCGAGCCGCAGGCGAACGACATAGGCGCGCGTGTACCGTGCGGCGATTTCCCGCCGTCGGACGATCTGCTCCGTGAGCCGCTCGAGCTGCGAGAGCCCGAGAGCCGACTGGATGTCGCTCAGGCGATAGTTGTAGCCGAGCTCCACCATGTCGTAGTGCCAGTCCTCGCGTCGCTGGTGCTCGCGCGTGATGCCGTGGTTACGGAAGATGCGGAGGCGCGAGGCGAGAGCCGGATCGTCCGTCGCCACCATGCCGCCCTCGCCGGTCGTGATGTGCTTCACCGGGTGCAGGCTGAACGTGGTCAACCGCGCGAGGGACCCTACCGGACGGCCCCGGTACGTCGCGCCGAGGGCGTGCGAAGCGTCCTCGATGAGAGTGAAGCCGTGGCGCGAGGCGAGCGCATCCAGTTCATCCAGGTCCGACGGCTCGCCGGCATAGTCGACCGTTATGACCGCTTTCGTCCGCGGTGTGATGCACGCCTCGACATTCGCGGGATCCAGGTTGAGCGTGTCCGGCTGCACGTCGGCGAACACGACCGTCCCCCCGAGATAGCGCACGCAGTTCGCCGTGGCCGCGAAGGTCATCGGTGTGGTGATCACCTCGTCGCCGGGGTCGATGCCGGCGGCGAACGCGGCGGCGTGGAGCGCGGCCGTCCCGCTGCTCACGGCGACGGCGTGCCGTACGCCGACGGCCTTGGCGAACGCGGCCTCGAACTCGTCAACGATGGGACCGGTCGTGAGCCAGTCCGAGCGGAGCGCGGCAACCACCGCCTCGATGTCGGCCTCGTCCACGCAGTGCCGCCCGTACGGCAGCATCGAGGCACGGACGGGACGGCCTCCCTCGATCGCGAGCGGGGCCTTCGACGTCACGCCAGGGGTCCGAGCAGCTCGGTCAACGCTTCGGGCGTGAGCTGCTGGGGGTTCGTGTCGCTCGCGTAGCGAAAGCCGGGGCGGAGCGGGCGGCTACCCGTCCAGCGCTTCGACGCCCGTTCCGGGCCGACCGGCAGGATCACGAACTTGTCGTCGAGCTCGAGTGTGTAACGCGCCTCGTCCTCGGACACCAGGATCTCGTGCGTCTTCTCGCCTGGCCGGCTGCCGATCACGTCGACCTCGCAGTCGGGCGCAAGGGTTCGCGACAGCTCGAGGATCGTCATGGACGGGATCTTCGGCACGAAGATCTCACCCCCGTGCATCTCCTCGATGCACCCCACTACGAAGCGCACACCCTTTTCGAGGGTGATCCAGAAACGGGTCATGGCGGGGTCGGTGATCGTGATGCGTCCGTTGCGGCGCTGCTCGAGGAAGACGGGGATCACGCTGCCGCGGCTGGCGACGACGTTGCCGTAGCGGGCGCACGCGAACCGTGTCTCCCGGGAGCCGGCGTACTGGTTGCCGTCGACGAACAGCTTCTCGGCGCAGAGCTTCGTCGCCCCGTAGAGATTGATCGGGTTGACGGCTTTGTCGGTGCTGAGCGCCATCACGCGCTTGACGCCGCAGTCGATCGCGGCGTCGATGACATTCTTCGCGCCCATCACGTTCGTGAGAATCGCTTCGAACGGGTTGTACTCACAGGCGGGCACCTGCTTCAGGGCGGCCGCGTGTACGACGACATCGACACCGTAGAACGCCCGGTACAGGCGCTCGCGATCCCGCACGTCGCCGAGGAAATAGCGGACCGGCGAATCACCGGTGTCCGAGAATTGCTGCCGCATCTCGTGCTGCTTCAGCTCGTCGCGGCTGAAGATGATGAGCTTCTTGGGCCGGAGCTCCCGGAGCACGACCTCCACGAATGTGCGGCCGAACGACCCGGTGCCTCCGGTGACCAGAACGCTGAGCTCGTGCCAGTTCACGGCGCGGCACCCCGCGTCTGCTGCGTCCGGTACCACTCGACGGTGCGGCGCAGGCCGTCCTCGAAGCTCGTCCGCGCCCGGAAGCCGAACCAGCGCTCGGCCCGGCTCGTGTCGACACACCGGCGCGGCTGCCCGTTGGGCTTGGCCGTGTCCCACACGATTTCGCCCTTGAAGCCGGTGAGCTTCGCCACGACGTGGACGAGGTCCCTGATGCTGATCTCCACGCCGGAGCCGAGGTTCACGGGCTCCGGACCGTCGTAACGCTCGGCGGCAAGCACGATCGCCTCCGCCGCGTCCTCCACATAGAGGAATTCGCGGGTGGGCGTACCGTCGCCCCAGCATACGATCTCCGACTCTCCCCGCTCCGTCGCCTCGACGCACTTCCCGATGAGAGCCGGAATCACGTGCGAGTTCTCGCGGTCGACGTGATCGCCTGGCCCGTAGAGATTGACCGGCATCACGTGCGTCGCGTTGAAGCCGTACTGCTGGCGGTACGCCTGCGCCTGCACAAGCAGCATCTTCTTGGCGAGACCGTATGGCGCGTTCGTCTCCTCGGGATAGCCGTTCCAGAGGTCGTCCTCGACGAATGGGACCGGTGTCAGTTTCGGGTACGCACAGATCGTGCTGACCCCGACGAACTTCGAGACGCCGGCGCGCCAGGACTCGTGAAGAAGCTGCGTGCCCATGAGCAGATTGTCGTAGAAGAATTCGGCGGGATGGGAGCGATTCGCGCCGATCCCGCCAACGCGCGCCGCGAGGTGGATCACCATGTCCGGCCGGGCGTCGCGGAGCACACGCTCGATGTCCTCGCTCCGCCGCAGATCGTAGTCGCGGCTCCGAGGGACGAACGGGCTCCGGCATCCCCGCCCCTTGAGCGCATCCACGACGCGCGAGCCGAGGAAGCCGGCGCCCCCGGTCACCAGCACGCGGCGCTCATCCCAACGGGGATGATCCTTCTCCATGCTCGTCCCGCTCACTTCACGTCCTCCGCGGCGACCACCGACGCCGTGAGCTGCCTGAGCGTGAGGATCTTCTCCCGCGGCACGTTCAGGCGCGCCAGCTCCGCGACGTGCTGCTCGGGACGATCGAACGCCGCCAGGATGAGGCCGTCGAAATCCTCGCCGACGAGCTCCGCGATCGGTCGCACGGGGAAGCCGAGGAAATGGCCGTTCGGCTCCCGAGAGAAGACGCCGACGGGCTCGAGCCCGAACTCTTTAAGTGTCAGGTAGGCGAGCTCCGCGGGCTCCCCCGTGCCGTAGAGGACAATGCGCTTCACGCCCGTCCTGACGAGCTGGCTCAACGACTCACGAAGGGTCTGTCGTGAGCGCTGGTACAGATGAATCGAGTAGGCCAAGTGGTCGTACGTGAGCCGGCTCTTCTCGGCGATCCCCTTCGGCGTGAGGAGGTACCGGAGGCGCTTGCCCGCTGCGGGCTTCTTCGGGAACTCGACGATCTTGATGGACCCCTTCCGGGCCAGGCGCTTGAGCAGCAGGTTGGTCAAGCCGAGCGCCACGCCAAGACGCTGGGCGAGCGCCCGCTGGCTCAGGGGGCGGCCCTCGCTGATGGCGGTGAGGATCTCGAGGTCGCGCTCGGCGTGGCGTTCCACGGTCAGGCGGCCGGCTGCCGGTCGTTGTTCATCATTTGAACGTTCACTACCTGAACATGCCGCACCTCAGCGTGTCAAGGAAAACTATGAGGGCCGACTAAAACACCCACGAAGTCAAGGACGTGAGGGCGCCTGACCGCCTCAGGCCCTATAATCGCCCTCGTGCCTTCGGGTGGGAGCGGGTACGCGATCGAGGACCGGGGAAGCGAGCGCGTCCTCAGGGTCCAGGGGCGCGAGCACCACACCTACTACAGCGAGCGCCTCATCCGGATGCTGATCGAGCGAAAAGGCATCGAGCGCGCCCCCCTCTACTTTCCCTTCAAGGAAACGCGCGGCCGTCACTTCCTCGAGCGTCTCTGCGCCTATCTGGCGGCGCGTGGATCCTCCTCGCTCGCCGTGCTCGAGGTGGGATGCTCCTTCGGTCACATCACGGAATACCTGAACGATCAGCCCCGCGTGGCCGTGATCGACACCTTCGACGTCGACCGGGACTTCGTGGAAATGACGCGCGCCAAGGTCGAAGATTTCGGTCTCGCCAAGGTGCGGCAGGTCCTCCACCTGACCGATGAGGAGACCACGCGGCTTCCGTTCGCCGATCACGCGTTCGACCTCGTCCTGGCCGTGGGCGTCGTGGAGCACCTCGCGCCAGACGGCCGCCACCGCTACGTCGACGAGTGGTACCGCGTCCTCGCTCCCGGTGGTCACCTCGTGATCCTGGATACCCCGAACCGTGCCTTCCCTCTGGAGACGCACTCCGCTGGCCTGCCCGGCATCCAGTGGTTGCCTCCGCGGATCGCCTTCGCCTACGCGCGTCTGGTGCGACCACGCTTCAGAGGCGTTCGGTTCGAGGACTTCGACCGACAGGGGGCCTGGCGCAACGCATCCCTGAGCGAGTGCTTTCCCTCCGTCGGCAGGAGCGCTTTCGTGGATGCGACGGAAGAGGCGGGCTACGGCTGGCGGTTCTTCCGCGACACTGCGCGGTCTCGCACCCGAAGGGCCTTGCTGCCGTTGTTCGCGGTCGCCTGCCGCACGCTCAAGATGCTCGGCCGGCCGCCTTCGCTGGCGCTACCGTACTTCAACCTCGTGCTGCGGAAGCGCGAGCCGGCGGCGCGGAGGATCGACCTCACTCACCGATGACTTGGATGCTAATCTCCCGCCTCCGCGGCCCATCGAGCTCCGCGAAGATGATCGACTGGAACCGGCCGAGGGTGAGTTCGGTGTTGTTGATCCCGACGGCGATGGACCGCCCGATCAGCGCCGCGCGGAGGTGCGCGTGCGCGTTGCCGCGCTCGCAGTCGGACACGCGCGGATCATCGTGGCGGTAGCCGTCCCGCTCCGGGACGAGCCGCTCGATGAGGTGCTTCAGATCGTCGATCAGCGCGCTCTGGAACTCGTTGATGAACAAGGCGCAGGTCGTGTGCAAGGTGTTGATCAGCGCGATGCCGACGGAGATGGGAAACTGCTGAATCGCATCGCGCACGCGCTTGGTGACATCCGAGACCTCGGTGCGCTGGTCGGTCAACAGCGTGAACGAGGTGTTGTAAACCTTCATTGTCGTGCTTTCTCCGAGGCGCACCGCTTGGATTGGCCGGTACACCGCCGCCATGGTTGCACCAAGATCGATCGTTACGATACCGACATATTTCTGGAAAAGTCAATCTCTTTAGGCCTCAGTGCTAGGTCTCGGTGCAGAACGATCGGACAATTTAGTCTATAGTTTCCCGGCGTTGGCATCGGCGCTCCGCCTCACGCCGTCTTGGGGTCGAGGAGGTCGCGCAGCCCGTCGCCCAGTAGATTGAGCCCGAGCACGGTCAGGGCGATCGCGCCGCCGGGGAACACGGCGAACCACGGGTTCAGGGACAGAAAGTTCTGCGCCTCCCGGAGCATGAGTCCCCAGGAGGGGTGCGGCGGCTGGGTCCCGAGTCCGAGATACGCCAGGCCCGCCTCTGCGAGGATGGCGATCGGAAAGCTGGTGGTGGCCTGGACGATCAGCGGTGGCAGGATGTTCGGCAAGATGTGCCGCGCGATGAGGCGGCGGTCACCCGCGCCCAGCGCCTTGGCCGCGACGACGAACTCGCGCTCCCGGAACGCGAGGAACCCGGCGCGCGTCAGGCGGGCGAAGGCCGGGACGAACGCGATGCCGATGGCGACCATGCTGATCGCGATTCCCGGGGCGAACACGGCGGCGAAGAGTAGCGCGGAGAGAATCGCGGGGAAGCCCTGGATCGCGTCGACCAGCCGCATGAACGCCTCGTCGATCCATCCCCCCACGTAGCCGCTGAGAATTCCGATCAGCATCCCCACGGCGGCACCGATCCCGACCGCGATCACGCCGACCGCGATCGAGGTGACGGTGCCCGTCATCACGCGCGAGAGCACGTCGCGCCCGTACTGGTCGGTCCCGAACGGGTGCGGCCCGGATGGTCCCTGCAGGCGACCGATGATCGACATCGCGAGCGGGTCCTGCGGCGTGTAGACGAGGCTCAGCGCCGCGGTGGCGATCAACAACGCCGTGATCGCGGTGCCGAGCGCGAACGTCACGTGCCGGAGCGGACGCCGCCCGGTCATGGCTGCCCGCGGCTCCCGACGACGCCGAGTCGCAAGCCGCACGAGGCCCGAGCGAGGAGCCGGGCGGAGCGGCTAGTCATAGCGGATGCGTGGATCCAGCACCACGTAGAGCAGGTCGACCGCGAAGTTGATGAGCACGATCGACGACGCGACGAAGAGCGTCACGCCCTGCACGACCGGCAGGTCACGAGCGGTGATCGCGCCGAGCGCCAGGCGTCCCAGGCCCGGAAGGGCGAACACCGACTCGAGGATGATGGCGCCCGCCATCAACTGGCCGAGCTGGACCCCGGCCACGGTCACGATCGGGATCAGGGCGTTGCGGAGGGTGTGCTTGCCGATCACCGAGAGCTCGCTCACGCCCTTGGCGCGTGCGGTGCGCACGTAGTCCTCGCGCAGCACGTCGAGCACCGAGGAGCGAGTGGCTCGCACGAGGACAGCCGCCTGGAAGAGCCCGAGCGCGACCGCCGGGAGCAGGAGCGACCGCACGCCCGGCCAGAGCCCGGCCGACCAGCCGGCGAAGCCGCCGGACTGCACCCAGCCCAGGTGGACGGAGAACAGCAAGATCAGGAGCAGCCCGGCCCAGAAGCCCGGAATCGCGACACCAATCTGCGAGACGGCCATGGCCAGATAGTCGCCGGCCCGCCGGTGGCGCCGGGCCGCGTAGAGGCCGACGGGCAGCGCCGTGGCGGCCATGAGCAGCGCCGCCATCAGTGTGAGCGGAAGCGTCACCGGCAACCGGCTCGCGATGAGCCGGCCCACCGGCAGGTCGTACTGGAGGGACACGCCCAGGTCCCCCTGCAGCGCGTTGGTGAGCCATTCGACATACTGGAGAGGGATCGGGCGGTTCAGCCCCAGCGCCTCGCGCAGCCGCGCCGCCGCCTCGGGGCTCCCCTCCGGACCGATGATCACCAGCGCGGGATCGCCGGGCAGCACGCGGACGACGACGAACACGAGGCCCGAGACGAAGAAGAGGGTCGCGACGAACGCCACGGCCCTCCTCGCGATGTACCGCCGCACGCCCTTACGCGAGCGGCCGGGCTACTTCGCCCACGCGACCTCTGAGAGATCGAACGCCGGCAGCGGCAGGTCCTTCCAGATGCCCTGCACACCCTTCTTGGTCACGGCCAGCCGCGGATGGATGTAGAGCCACACGACGGGCGCGTCCTCCACGAGCTTCTTCTGCATCCTGACGTACAGCTCGCGGCGCGCCTTGTCGTCGACGGTGATCTCGGACTCCGCGAAGAGCTTCTGGAAGTCCGCGTTGTCGTAGCGGAAGTAGTACTTCGGGTTGGCGTAGTTGCCGATGTCCCAGGCCTCGGCGTGCCCGATGATGGTGAGGTCGTACTCCGCGTCCTTCCACACCCGCGACAGCCACTGGCCCCACTCGACCTGCTCGATCTTGATCCGGACGCCGATCTTCTGGAGCTGGGCGGCGAGGACCTCGCCGGTGCGCACCGTGTAGTAGTACTGCGGTGCGACGCGCAGGACCGCCTCGAATCCGTTCGGGTAGCCCGCCTCGGCGAGCAGCTTCTTCGCCTTCCCGGGGTCGTACGGCATGGCGCCGGACATGTCGACGAAGTAGGGGTTGAGCGGATCGACGTTGGTCCCGAGCACGCTGCCGAGGCCGAACATCGCGCCCTTCACCACCTCGGGCTTGTTGATGCCATGGGTGATCGCCCGGCGCACCCGTACGTCGCTGTACGGCTTGCGCGAGTTGTTCATCGACATGATGACGTCGTTCGTCGTCTCGCCGATGATCACCTGGAACCGCGCGTCCTTCTGGAGCTCCGGGACGTGCTCGGGGCCGAGACCGAACATCGCGGCGTCGATGTCGCCCGCCTTGAGCGCGGCCAGCGCCGCGTTCGGGTCGGGGATGAAGCGGAACGTCACCCGGTCGAGCTTCGGCAGCCCCTTCACGTGATAGTCCGGATTCTTCACCAGCACGATGCGGTCGCCCCGCACCCACTCAGCGAGCTTGAAGGGCCCGGTGCCGATCGGCTCGCTCTTCAGGGTGTCGACGGCCTCGCGCGGATATATCACGGAGCCCTGGCGCGCCATGTTGAGGAGGAAATTGGCGGTGGTGCCTTTCAGCGTGAAGGTGATCGTGTAATCGTCCTTGACGATGATGTCGCTGATCGCCGCGTAGTATCCCGGGTAGGGGTGCTTGGTCTCGGGATTCATCGCGCGATCGATGACGAACTTCACGTCGGCGGCCAGGAGCTCGCGCCCGTTGTGGAAGCGGACGCCGCGCTTGAGGAAGAAAGTGTAGTTCTTGTTGTCTGAGGTGTGCCAGCGCTCCGCGAGCCACGGCACGATCTTGCCGTGGCGATCCACCTTTACCAGGCTCTCCTGAACGTTGTAGAAGACCACCGCCGCCGTTGCGGAGGCCGGCGTCGCCGTGAGATCCAGGCCCGGCGGCTCCGCCGCCACCTGCACCACCAGGTTCTGCGCGAGCGCCGCGGCGGGCGACACGAGCAGACCGAGCGCGAGCGCGGCAAGCGGCCACAGCGTTCCGAACTGGCGCATCGGGGGGACCCTCCTAGCGTTTGAGCAACGACCTGAAATGCTCGACCGTCCGCCGGAACCCCTCGTCGAAGTCCACCAGAGGCACGTAGCCCAGCAGCCGCTTCGCCTTCGAGACGTCCGCGAGCGTGTGTGGCACGTCGCCGGCGCGCGAGGGGGTGTGTCGCCGCTCGAGGCGGCGCCCCACGATCGCCTCGAGCTTCGCGACGATCTCGAGAAGGCTCAC